>Ga0315904_10012268_pt1 | contig 10843 bp, 2 predicted proteins | sample LakEriMetagenome_6_FD_203529 | JGI IMG/M metagenome (GOLD analysis project Ga0315904, IMG submission 203529) | Freshwater fungal communities from buoy surface, Lake Erie, Ohio, United States - Buoy 12 MA120 | ecosystem: Environmental > Aquatic > Freshwater > Lake | place: USA: Lake Erie, Ohio... | reverse complement strand
GCATGACTTGGTTCCTGACGGGAGATTATCGCGACATCGCGTCCCACACCTGCCGCCGCAAATCGGCCGCCGTGGGAGTGAGCAGTTCGCGCCCCTCCTGGGCGAATCGCAGGCTCTGCACCAGCACATCGCGTTCCAAAGCTCCCACCGCGCGGACCAACAGCAGTCCGGGTCCGCGCAGAGACACTTCCCCAATCGAGTGATAGCCACAGGCCCGCGTGGTGTAGTCGCGAGCCAGCACCCCGGACACGGTCAAAGTCAGCACACCGCCCTCCTCCCGGGACGAATCGAGATGAGTCTCCAGCCAGAGTTCTTCGGTCCAGGCATCGCGCAAGCGTTGCACAAACAGCCCCAGGTGCCACCGCATCGACAGATCGAGACAGGTCACTTCGAGCACCACAGACTCGTCCATCCGCGACAATTCGGCGAGGGCCACGCGGTGCACCCACCGGCTGTGGGCCAGCAGCCCCTCGGGCGAGTTGGGAACCCGCTGTTTGACCGCCGCGGTCGGTTCGTCCACCAGGTAATCGTGAATCTCCCGGGTGACCTGGTGGTCATCCTCATTCAGGTCATCAACCGACCCAAGGTGCCGTTGGAGCCTGCGCGTCCATTTGACAGCCCGACGCCTGGTACTGCGGACCGGGACTGCGGGGCCGCCCGCCGCATGCTCTTTCCGCCGCGTCTCCAACGCGGCTGTCACCAGTTCCAGACCCCGTTCCAGCCGGTGCAGTTCCTCCTGCACCATCAGGTACCGTGCCTGGGCGGGGGGCAGTGGCCCCGCACCATAGTTCTGTGTGGTCCGCAATCCGGGCAGCGCCTGCCGCAATTCGTCCACCAACTGCCGGCAGATCTGCAATTCCGCGTCGTCCTGTGGCTCTTCCGCAAGCGGCCGAATCATGGGTCGCGGCTCGGGTGCGATCAGCCGCACATCCACCGCCAGCGAGTCCCGCCCCCGATCCACGCGAATGAGGGTGATCGGCCCGCTGGCCTCACCCTCCCGTTCCCCCCCGGCGGGAGTTTCCCCGGTGGAGACCGCCCGCCCCGCATGCTCGGCCAGGAAGGCCGCAATCGGCCGAACCAGTTCCCGCTCCATCGCCCGCTTCAGGGCCCGCGCCCCCAGCACGGGGTTGTCACCCCGCTCGACAATCCAGTCGGCCGCCTCCTGGGTCGCCTTCAACACACACCGTCGGCGGGCGAGTCCTTCCCGATTCAGCACATCGGTCATCAGGTGCCGGGCAATGACCTGCATTTCATCCCGCGCCAGGCGTCCGAAGGGAATCACCCGATCCAACCGGTTGAAGAATTCGGGACGGAAGAAACTCTCGGCCACCCGCACCGGCGAGTGATCGACCGACGCCTGCTCTCCCCCAAACCCCAACCCAGCTTCCGTCCGCCGCGTTCCGAGGTTGGAGGTCAGCACGATCAGCGTGTTGGTGAAGTCGGTCGTCCGGCCGCGGGCATCGGTCAGCCGCCCCTCTCCCAACACCTGCAGCAGCAGGTCGAGCAGGTCCGGATGTCCCTTTTCGATCTCGTCGAACAGCAGCACGGCGAAGGGTTGCCGGCGCACGGCGGCCGTCAACAGCCCCTCGGGCTGGTCGAATGTGCCGGTCAACAGCGGCACGGCATTCGGCGAGACAAACTCGTTCATGTCGAATCGCAGCAGCCGATCAGAGCTGCCATACAGGAAACTGGCCAGCGATTTGGCGAACTCGGTCTTGCCCACCCCCGTGGGCCCCAACAACAACAGGGAGCCGAGTGGTCGGGTGGGGTCATTGAGCCGCGCGCGTGCGATCCCGATGATGTCGACCGCCGCGGCAACCGCCGGGGGTTGCCCGACGAACCGCTCCCGCAGCCCGGCCTCGATCTCGGCGGGAGACAAGGTCTGCCGTTGATCGAGAAAGGTCATGGGCAGCCCCGACTGCAGGTGCATCAACCGCAACACACTCTGCCGGGTGATGAGAGGGGCCTCGCTCTCCTCTGGGCTCTCGCCCTCCTCCCCCTCGACCTCTTCCTCCTCGACCTCCTCCTCCCGCCGGATGGCCAGCCGCTGCAGCATCGCCGCCCCCTTCCCGGGAAACGCCGGCGTGGCGTTGTACCGCCGCTGCAGGTCGATGACCGTGGGGAGTGCGTCGAGGTGAAACCGCACCCGGTGCCGAAACTCCAGTTGGCGCTGCAATTCCACCAGGATCCGCAGGTTGTCGTCTGCCTCGACCTCGTCGATGGGCACGATGTGAAACAGATTCGCGAACCCCCGATCGCGCTCCTGCAGCACACGCCACGCCCCCGGCGTCAGCTCTCCCACCACCCGCACCCGGCGTTTCTCGAGCACCTCCTTCAGCAGCGACCCCACGCTGATGCTCGATTGACTCGTCACGCCCGCGTGGAACAGCCCCAACAGGTCGTCGATGTACAGGGTCAGGTCATGCCTGGCCGCATGATCGATGATCGCGTGAAAACGCTCTTCCCACTGGCCCACGTACGACATGCCCGAAATCAGCCGCTGGGGCGACAACAGCCAGACCGCCTGCCGGCTGTCGCCCGGCCGTTGGGACTGGCGCACCTGCCGGTAGACATGCTCATGCAGAATGGCCGTCTTGCCCGACTGCGTCCGGCCCAACAGCAGAATGGGACGCCGATCGTCCCCCCGCAACAGCCGCTGCAATTCCTCCACCTCGGCCTCGCGGTGCTGCGCGCGATCCAACCCCTCAGGATACAGCAGATTGAGGCAACGTCCCACACGATGCAGTTCCCACTCCCCCTCCAGGGTTTGCCGGCCCCCCAGGAAGAGCCGGTTGTCGAGCACTGGCAGTTTCCGCAGCCGGGGCGGAGTCCATTGCAGCTCCAACTCGGTGACGTAGGCGCTGCCGCTCAACGACCAGCGGGCGACCTCCGCCACCCCCTCGGCCGGCTGTGACTTCCATCGCTGCCGGATGTATTCGGTCAGCACCTTTCCCAACCGCCCCTCGACCAACTCGTCGCGCCGCAGATCGAACCACAGGTCGGGACAGGCGGGGGTGAATGCGATCCGCCGTCCCCACAGAGGCATCATCACCACCAACAGCCGCAGTGACGCGGAATGTCCCTCCAGCTCGATCCGCACCTTGCACTGCTGCGTCGCCAGTTGTGGAAAGAAACTCCACTGGGCCAATTCGTCATGCTGCGGCCGCCGTCCCAACTCCATGAAGTGACGGCGCAACGCATGCGACAGCTTCAGCATGGCGGATTGCAGCCGCTCGGAGCGCTCCACCGGCCCTCCCTGGAACAACGGCCGCACCAGGAACTCCCCGCCGGAATGCTCCTCGGAGGCCGTCTTCTCGACATAGATGGGGATGGTCAGTTCCATGGAGACATCAGCGGGAAGAGAGATTTGCGGAGGGGGGCCCGGGCTTGGTCAGAGTGGAGAGGTTTCATTCGATCAGCATCTCGGCCAGTTGCTGATGGCGCCACAGCAGCAGTTCAGTCAATGCCGTCGTCAGACCCATCCGCACCAGGGGGACGGTCTTGTCCACCGAGTAATCGACCACGGTCTTGGCGGCCTCGTTGTAATCCCGGACACGATCGGCCAACTGGGTCGCTCCCCGCTTCAGAATCGTGCTGGGGGGGCGGTAGCTGTCCACCTCGGGCAGCCCGGTGAAGACCAGCACCTCCTCGTCGCGCGCATTCTGCTGGAACCGATGCACTCCCTCCTCCCCAGACATCCGATGGAAGACTCCCGGAAATCGCAGTTCGCAGTACAGAGCCAACACCCCCTCGGGAAAGTCCTGAAAGAACTCCCGCCGATCAGTCACCGGCCGCCGCAGCAACAACGGCGGCCCGGCCAGGGGCCCCGCCGCCGGTTTCTCGACCAGTCCCCACACCTCCCCCAACCCCGAGGCGCTCTCACCCCGCCCGGCGAGGTCCTCTGGCATCGCTTCCTCCAGCAGCCTCCAGGCCAGCCGCTCCGACGCCCAGTCCGCTGACTGGGCCTTGGCCCGATCGATCGGGGCCGGCAGGTAGGCCCAGATCCGCACCGGCGGTTCGGCCTCCCGATCGCCGCCCGACCCCGCTGCCTGGTGCCAGTCGGTCGCCAGCAGCGCATACGCCTCGGCCAATTGTCGCAGCGACTGGTGCCCATCCGACACCAACAGCAAACCCAGGCGGTGCGGGGCCGGCGACCGCTCGTCGAGCAGCCGCATGAGGCCTTGATTCAGCGCGTGCTGACTCTCCACCACCAACGCCTGCAGAGAGGGGTCATCGACCGGAGGAATCTCGGCAGCGTAGTACTGCAGCAACTCGCGATCTTCCCGGGCCTTGACCCGATCGCGCAACTGACTCAGAGACTCCAGGAGTGTTTGCAGCCGCTCCAGCTCGCGACGCAACTCCCACAGTTTGCGATCATGGGGATTGCGGTGCTGAAGCCTCCGTTCCGTCTGACGCATCTGAAACAGCCGGTTTTCAATCTCGAGCGTGGCGGAACTCCGCTGCAGCCGCAGCAGCTTCCGACGCAAATCCTGCAGGCTCAGCAGTGCCGCAAACGGCCCCCCTTCGGCGGCCGGCGCACCCAGCGGCCGCCCCGCCGCATCGGTCTGCGCTTTCACCTTGTGTTGCAACCGGACGGCAGCCTCCTCCGGGGTCGCGGTGGCCTCCCGCTGCAGCCCGACTTCGGCCCGCAGCGCGATCTCCACTGGTCGCTGGTTGAACTCCGCCGCCAGTGGAGCCAGCAGCTCCCGCTCCATCACCCGCTTCAGCGGCCGCGCCCCATAACGCGGTTCGAAACCCCGTTCCAGCAGGTGTTCGAGCACCTCGTTCTCGACCGTCAATTCAACGCGGCGGTACTTCAACCCATCCCGCCCCCGGATCAATGCCATCTGCCGTTCCACGACCTGCCGGGCCGTTTCCCGATCCAGCGGCAGAAAGGGAACAATCCGGTCCATCCGGTTGAACAATTCCGGACGCACAAACCTCCGCACCTCGCGCTCGAAGTGATGCCGGGCCACATCGGCCTCGGCCTGCGTCAATCCAAATCCCACGGCTCCCCGGCCGTAGGTCGCCGCTCCCAGGTTCGACGTCATGATGATGACCGAGTTGCGGAAGTCGGCCACCCGCCCGGCCGCATCCGTCAGTCGTCCCTCTCCCAACACCTGCAGCAGCAGGTCAAACAACGAATCGTGGGCCTTCTCGAATTCGTCCAGCAGCACCACCGAGAACGGCTGCTCGCGCACCCGCGCGGTCAAGATTCCCTCGGCACTGGCCGTCCCCCCGATCAGCCGCTGCACTGCGAACGGATCGGCATACTCGCTCATGTCGATCCGAATCAGGCGGGAATCGCGCGAGTGCCCCGCGCCAAACAAAAACTCCGCCAGCGTCTTGGCCATTTCGGTCTTGCCCACACCGGTCGGACCAATGAACAACAAACCCGCCAGCGGTCGATCTTCGCGATTGAGCTGCGTCTTCAGCAGCGCCAGCAGACTGACCACCAGGTCCACCGCCTCGGGCTGGCCCAACACCCGCGCGGCCACCCAGCCGCGCGCCGCGTCGAGGTCGAGGGGCACCCGGTCGTCGAGCATCCACAACGGCAGACCGGTCTCCCGGGAAAACGCCGCGGCAATGTCGTCGGCCGAGATCAGTCGCGGCTCTTCCCCCGCGTGGGTCGCGGCCCAGTCGCGCCGCAGGTTCTCGAGGAACCGCAGAGGACGGGCGGGAAAGACCGAATACCCACCAAACCGCCGGTGCAGGCGCTCGATCTCGCGCAAGGCGGGTTCGGAAAACAAGTTGGCCGTCTGCGGAGACCCGGCGCGGGCCGCCTGCGTCAAAATCTCCAATCGTTCGGCGGGCCCCGGTTCCTCGATCGACAAGGTCACGAACGCGCGCCACAGACCCACATCCTGCCGTTCGACCAGCGACAACTGCTCGGGGGTGCACTCGGCCACCACCAGGATCTCGCCCCGGGCGATGGCGGGCCGCAGGTACGCCGCCAGCCCCTGCGGTTGGTTTTCGTACCGGCCCAACTCCATCAGTTCGATCAGCGAGCCGACATGCAGGATGACCTGCTGGCGCACCATCTCGCGACGGATCAGGTCGAGCCGTTCCTGCCACATCCCGAACCCGCACATCCCGGCGACGAGGCGCGAGCCGCTCGTGAACCGGATGCTCCATCCCGCCAGTCCACCCCGGTCCTGGCGTGCCGCGAGTTCCCGCACCAGGGCTGTCTTGCCGACACCGGCGGGCCCCACCAGCAACACGCTGCGGGGGACCCGGCCGCGCAGAATCTCGGCCAGTTTGGCCAGTGGTTCTTCCCGGCACCAGGCGTGCCCCTCGCTGCGGACGGGAACGGGGTCGGTGACCCGGCCGAAGACCTGGGCGTCGTGCGGATCGGGACGCTCGGCCTGTTCGGCCAGCGCCCGGGGGGACAGCAGGGGGTGCTCGAAGGTGACGGTCTCGATTTTGAGGGCCGAGTTGCGGCTGTTGCGGGCCAGGCCCTGCAAAGAGCGATTCGCTCGCCGTCGCGCGAGCGCGAGGCGGACCTGCTCGACGACCATGTCCGGCAGGTCCTGCTCCCGGTTGGCGACCACTTCAATCCCCAGAGACGGGACCGCCACGACGTGACAGTCGGCGGCCTGCCGCCATTGGACGGCCGGAATCTGCAGCTCGACCGGCTCCCGCCACTGTTCGCTGCGCTGGAGCGGCTTGATCTGCACCTGGATCGACAAGGGGCGCAGCTCTCCGGGAAGCTGCCGGCGGGAGAGGTTCTCGTTGGGAACCTGCTTCAGAAACTCCCGCAGGCTGTCGGCCAGCAGGGGCCCCGCCTCGTCCGCGTCGCCGACCCCGGTGAACTCGGGAAACAACAGCGCCTCGGCCAAGCGGCAGGAATTGCCCGGCTCAAACTCCTGAACCAGCACATGCAGGGTGAAATCCATCGGAGGTAGTCTGGGGGAGGAGACGCAGGGTCAGGGATCGGGTGCCTGGAAGATCTCGGCCGCCCCCCGCAGGCCTGGGTTGGCCACGCCGCTGTCCCATCCCGGACGGTGACCGCGCGGCGTGGGGGAGCAGACACGGTGGGGGGGCGGGGGGTTCGGAGTGGCGGGAGAGGGGTGGCCACCTCAGGAGAAATCACGACGCACTGTCGATCCCGATGAAGTTGCAATCCAAGTCGGAGTCGTAGAAGCACAGTCAGAACGAGAGAGGTTCATCGGATTCATTTTGGCACATGGAGCATCCGAGGCGAATCGAGCATTTTTTCCGCTTCGTCAAGGAAATTCCACAGCTCCATCTCATTCCTGAAGGTCTCTTGTACCATCAGCTGCTTGACAGTGGCGAGCAATTTGCCCGCAAAGTTGTGTCTGCCAAGTCGATGGTGCGCCATCGCCAAAAAGACAAGGTTGTGAGGTTTTCCGGCAGGGAATGAGTGTGCTTGAAGTAATTCCGCTCTCTCCAAGGTCCTTACAGCATCCTCATATCGCTGATTCCGATATTGCGCAACTCCAAGTGTGTTGACAAGGCTCGCGTCAAACGGGCTTAGTTGGACCGCATTTTGCGCATCTTTCAACGCCGATTGATAATCCGACTCGGAATATTCACTCTCGCGCACAATACTCCAACTATCACTATTCAAGGACGCGGCTTCCAACCGTCGTCGTTGCCGAATGAGAAACTGCCAGTCTCTCCAAGAACTGCGCACAAGATCACTCGCATAGCGCCGCACTTCGGTACTGAATGCTGTATTTTGGCGGATCGAATTGAGAAACTCCTTCTCGGATTCGCCTCGAAGAAGACATGATTTCAGCAAGCATCGAGACTGCTTCTCCAGTTTCCATCGGGGATCGTCACGTATGCCCTCCCATATTTGAGGGTGATTCGTTTGACCTCCTGCTGCCAACCTCACCCCATCGTGACTAAATTGCAACACATGTGGAGTTCCTACCAACGACTTCAAGGTGACTGTTTCGAGACCAGTCAATAGATCCCAAAGTTTTACACTGTGGTCTTCACTTCCGGTCGCCAGACGCACACCATCGGGACTGAACGCCACTGCAGTAACAGTTTCCGTATGCCCTTTCAACACCTGGCATTCATCAGTCTTGTCGACATAAAACACTCTGACGTGACTATCCATTCCCACCACGGCCAAACGGCTGCCATCCGGGCTGAACACCAAGTCGAACACCGGATTTGATTCAGACTGGATTGCCTTGCCAAAGACTATTCGAGAGTCTTTTGTCTTTGAATCCCACAACCTTACGACTCCAACTGCATCAACAAAAGCCATATTCCCCTGTGTTGGGCTGACCGCAATTCTTTCGATCCGATTTCCTGCGCCGCGATGCAGCAACTGCCTGGCTCCAATGGTCAAATCGTAGGAAACCAGACTGCCATCATTGCTGCCAACGAACAAAGAGTTCCCATTTGGATCGATCGCAAGCGATGATACAGAACGACCTAAAGAAGAGATTCTTTGGATCACTCGACCAGTCCACGGATTGAACAGAGTCGCTTCCCCATTCTTTTGACATACGGCCAGCAGAACGGAGTTGAGCTTCGCCACAACCCCACTTCTCAAAGGAGGAAACAGCACGTCCTTATCGATAACGGGTTGAGGCACACTTACGGTGTGTTGTAATCCGAGATCCACAATGACATCCCAAATTCCCACCACCTTGTCGCTCGCCCAGACAACCCTGCTGCCATCGTCACTAAACGATAATTCACAAATGCCATTGGGTTGTGAACCCTGATTGCGTGTTAATAAAACTGATGCAACATCCCATACCCTTTTGCCCCCATGGATATCCGATGAGACAAGCCGGTGTCCGTCACGACTAAACGCCACCTTGAAAACTCGATGGGAATGTCCGCGAAAGACCTTACGCTTCTCCATCTCAACTGGGGAAACATCTAGCGACGGCACGTCCCAAAGACAGATTGAGGCATCTTGGCCTGCAGACGCCAACATTCTTCCATCCTCACTAAAGGCCAAATCATGGACCCAGCCCATGTGTGCTTTTTCCATACCCATTTCGCCACCAGCAGAGTCCCAGAATCTAAGCGTCCCCCAAACATCACCAGTGACCAATACCTGATTGTCCGGGCTGAATGCCACCGCACTGATATCACCAGTATTGGCACACTCGATTTTCGCGAGACTCTTACGGGATACGACATCCCAAATCTCGATGGTTGCCTGGTTGCTGACTGCAGCCAGTCGCTGCCCGTCCGAACTGAACACCAAGGATTTCAACTTGTGCGAAGCACTGTATAAGGAATGACGACTCATTCCTTGATCCAGTTTATAAAGATCAATTCGATTCCCCTGACTAAGGACTGCCACATGTGTTCCACGGGGACTCAATTTGACTGAAGTAACGACATCCTTGATTTTCCCCGTGTGCTTCTGGTCCCCTGTTGCCACGTCTCTAACTATAAAATGGTGATCTGAAACCTCAATGCTGAGACATGTGCCATCTGCCTGGAATACCACATCTGCGGGAGCAGCAAGGAGTGGAAGGTCCGGCAACTGGAATTGGTGTAGCAGTTGACCATCAGTCGGGTCCCAGATCCGAATTTTCCCATCGAATTCAGCCGAGGCAACTCTTGTTCCCTCCTTGTTGAAAACCAATGCATTTGTTCCCACGGAAGATCCAGCGAGTGTGGCCATTTCGGAATGAATCAATCCTTGCAGATAGTACCACTCAAAGCCTCGCAAGTCCGCGTTCCTGCTGCCTTCCCGATATCGATTGAGCAGTTCGTTTGCTGCCACGACACGATTGGCTTCCCAATGAAATTGCGTCGAAGCCATTTCACCAATGTACAGGTTTCTACGGGCCTCTTCTGCCATTCGTTCCGCCGATTCGCGTCGGGATTCGGCTTCACTTTTCGCCCGACTCTCCGCTTGATTTGCTGCAACCAAATCCGAGTTTTTTCTGGCAACGACGGCCGCCAAAATTGCCAACCCCAACAACCCCACCAACAGCGCCGCGGCCGTCGACGCGACCAGCGCCTGACGCCGTTTGACCCACCGGCGGACCAGTTCGACCACCGGTTCCTTCATCGCCGACACCGGTTCATCCGCCAGAAAGCGCTCTACATCCGCCGCCAGCGCCGCGACCGAGGGATACCGGTCTTCCTGCCGCAGCGACATCGCCTTCACGCAGATCGCTTCCAACGACGCCGGGATGCCCCGCACTGTGGCGGCCTCCGGTGGCTGGGACTTGGTTTTGCGGGAATTCGGCTGCGACAACAGCGCCCGTGGCTTGACGTAATCCCCCGCCTGCACCCGCCGCAGAATTTCTTCTGGGCTGTTCCCAAAGAACGGCGCCCGACCCGTGAGCACGTGGTACAGCGTGGCCCCCAGGCTGTAGACGTCGGTCGCCGGGCCGAGGTCGGCGACTCGTCCGGCCGCCTGCTCGGGACTCATGTAGACCGGCGTGCCGATCGCTCCCTGTGTCGGAGCCGAGCCGCTTCCCTGGTCCGGTGCGATCGTCGTCTCCCCTTCCTGCCGATACCGCTCATCCCGCCCCACCACCTTCGCCAGCCCCCAGTCCACCACCAGCGTCTCGCCGTATTTCCCCAGCATGATGTTGCCCGGCTTGAGGTCCCGGTGCAGCACCCCCCGGCTGTGCGCATACTCGATCGCCTCGCAGACATCGATGAACCGCCCCAGCAGCTTCCGGAATTCCACCCCCACTTCGCCCGTGGTCAGCTCGCCGGCCCCCGCATGCTGCCGGTGAAACTGCGCAATCGCCTCGTTCAGGCTGTCTCCCTGGATGAACCGCATCGCATAAAACGGTCGCCCATCGGCATACTGCCCCAGCCCATACACCGGCACGATCCCCGGATGCTCCAGCGCCCCGGTTACCTCGGCCTCCAG
>Ga0315904_10012265_pt1 | contig 10845 bp, 4 predicted proteins | sample LakEriMetagenome_6_FD_203529 | JGI IMG/M metagenome (GOLD analysis project Ga0315904, IMG submission 203529) | Freshwater fungal communities from buoy surface, Lake Erie, Ohio, United States - Buoy 12 MA120 | ecosystem: Environmental > Aquatic > Freshwater > Lake | place: USA: Lake Erie, Ohio... | reverse complement strand
GTAGAGGCCAGCCATAGATCATACCTTCGATACTTATTTTTTTAGCATCCTCTTGGCTTACCTCATAATCTTTTGCTGCTGCAGCATGCGACTGGGAAGAGTTGAAGCCTTTGTCTTGGTAACGCACGATTTGAAGAAAAATCTGCTTCTTCAGCGCGAGTGGTTGATTAACGCGATCTTGATCGGGAATTGAGCCCATAGGGTTTCCTGCTTCGACGAACAGGTTCGGCGGAACACGTAATTCAGCTTTGCTCCAATCGCCACCGGGAGCCCATGTCGCTTTGCCTGCGGTAAACATACCGTCAGTGTCTGACTCGGGCAAAAAAAAGAATATCTTGATGGCATTTATATTCTGCTGTGAAATAACTTGTTGGATAATTCTTGTAGAGATCGCCGTCAGCTCTTCGTGAGTGACCTCTCGAGCGACACGCACGCGAAGTGCTTTTCGAACAGCCCCCGGGTAGCTGTGATCAGATGCTTTTACGACCGAGTACTGCGGAAGCGAATCGGAAGGATTCCGATTTTGATTTGTCGGCGTCGTGTCGGCTGTAGCATCTCCTCCATAATCTTTCCGAGCAATGCTCAACTTGCATTTGTTCCAATCATTAGAAATCTGGAACTTCGCTGTTGCATCGCCTAAATCGATTTCCTCCAGATCCTTGCTGGATGAATTGGCTGTATTTTGCATTGCCGTGTTGAACCATTCAGCACCACCCTGCCAAGTAGGAAGAGCGTTCTTGATCAAGGTCTCGCAGATCGACTTGTTTCGAGTAAGGTCTGACGGCGAGTTGTTTCGGATCTCAAAAACCACTGAGACGCTTCCAATATCTTTTGGATCACCAGCAACCTCCAGGCTAGCTTTCTTATCGGACGTCTGTCCTGATCTTCGGGAGCTTCCGCGAATGCTGCTGCCTGGCTCCACTCGAGGAAAGTACTCTCCCAGACCAGCAAGTATCTCAGATTCGGATCGACCAAGACCAAATGAAAACGGAGGTAGTGAAACGGTTGATTTGTTTTGTGGACCGTCAGCTGGGGCCGAAGCGTTCGCACGGCCGCGGATGGAATTCAAGAAGTCGATATCAGCAGCTGACAGATTAGTGGTCTTTATTCGGTGCTCTTTGCCATCGGCATCACGAAGCCGGACGTATTCACCCTCGTCCAAAACGAGTTCGGCATTCAGTTGTTTTCCGTTGCGTCCGGTCCAAGTACGTGTCTCTGCGTGGGCAACGGACGGCGCATAGGCAAGTAGCAAAATTACCGCTAAAAGCGGCGAGTAGATTCGGGGCATGATTCTCTCCATGATTCGAATTTTAGCAAAACTTGCATTCGGTCGCTCCCGCTTTCTTGCAGTTTGATCGATTTGCTGCAACTGCAAGAAAGAATTTTCGTTTCGTAACACATTACCAGAAAAGGACTTACGAAAAGCCGAGAATTTCCTAATCCGATTTGCTGCAATTCCACCGGTGGTTGGTGCTGTGCGTCAGACACGGCAAGAACGCTAACCGCAGTTAGGGAATGCTTTCATGCAGAATCGTCGCTTTTCGAAGAAACCCGCCTCTTTCACCCCGTCCGACCTGAGCTTGTCTGAGCCCACGGATCCAGGCCAAAGTGATCCGAGCCAAGACCGGTTCATCCGAGGAATCATCAACCGCAAAGTCGGTCAGTTGATAGGCCGCGCAGGGTTCACCCAGCAAGACCGAGAATCGCTCGAGCACGACCTTCTGGCCAGGGTGTTCGACAGTCTCTCGAAGTTCGATCCGGAAGTCGGGCATCGTAATACATTCGTCACAGCAGTCGTAGAGCGGTATGTGGCAAACATCCTGCGCGACAAGACCGCGGACAAGCGCGACCACTGTCGCATTAGGTCACTGAACGTAACGATCGATGTAGTCGCCGTGCCAGTCTCAGCACCATTCCCACAGGTTGCCATGCATGTCGTAGAGCCCCCAGGCGTTCGGCTTCTTTCTGCCGACCGGATGAGGCATGTTGCCGTTGGCAATCAAGTCGTCGACGTACTTTTTCAGTTTCCCCTCGGACTCCACGAATAGTTTGCTCGAGTCGATCGGCTCTGATCCAGCGTTGTACCCATACCAACCGGCTTGATCGAGACTGTCCTTGCTGTCCCCCAAGCTGTATGCACTTGTGGTTCCGGCGCGGCAGGCGTATTCCCATTCGGCCTCGGTGGGGAGTCGGTAAACATGGCCAGACGCTTTCTCCTCGGGCATCTCGCTGAGTCGTTTGCAGAACTCGACCGCATCATCCCAGGTGACGTGATCGACAGGATGGTTGTGGTCCACTACACCTGGTTCCATGGTCTCGACGATCTTCCTGTTCTTGAGCAGCATCTCACCTTGAAAGACGCTCGGGTTCCTACCCATGACACGCAAGTACTGGTCTTGGGTTACCTCGTGGATCCCCATGTAGCAGCCTTTGGAGATAGTAACCTTGTGCGGTTTCTCCGCTGGCTTGGCTCCTGGCTCACTTGGCTCGGCACCCATCGTGAAGGATCCAGGCGGGATGTAGGTCAGCTTGAGTCCGATACCGGTCGTCACGCGTTTGGGAGGCGGCAACGGTCGGCAGCCGGAACAGCAGACTGCGGCAACCAGGAGCAAAATGAAGGCTAGTTCAGAAGAGTGGCGCATTGGACGGATGTGTAGAAAAGCAGGTTGCGAGCCATTGGGAGCCCAGGTGAGGAACTGCCGCCTCCATGGTAGTCGGGCGCGAGAAAGTCTCAAATTGCCGATGGCCCAAGGTCAAAATATGGGGTTTGTGCGACATCTCCGGAGCGGGATAGGGGGCGAAAAGTCCTAAGATTGCCGAGATCATGGATGGCGACGTGATGCATCCGGAAACGCCGGCTGTGACGATTATCCGGACTGAGGGACTTCGTCACGTCCGATAAGCTCGACTAAGTACCGGTCTCTTGCGGGGCGATATGATTGTAGTGGCCGCGTTCGAGTCCTGTTCGGGGAGTTCGGGTCTTGTTTTCGGGCGGTAATGCTGGCTCTACGACAGAATCTCACCTGCTCTGCAACCTCCCCCCGAGAAACAAACCCGTCCCTGTCCCCAACTCTCATTTCTTTTAACGAAGCCCGTTTCCGGTTCGCAAAGCAAAAAATTCCGCACAATTTGGTCTGCGTTTTCCGGACTTCTCTTTGGCGTCAAACATCAACCGCGTTCACGGAGAGAAATCATGGTCACCGATTCATCAATTGCACGCATGATCTGGGAAGACGACGGCGGTCCCTGCCGCGGCAGCGGAATGCTTTCGTCCGTTCGACAACAGTACTCGCTCGCGTATAATCTCATAAGTAGAAGGGAGCCGAGTATGACCAGTTCCAAGTCCTTGCCACAACGTTGGCTCAATCAAGTGCGAGCCAACGATCCGACTGCATGGCCGCAACTGATCGAATACATCCGCGATGTGCTGGCCCAGGTCGCGCAAGGAATCGCTCGCCGGCGCGGCGGCAGCCCAGACGGATTTGCCGATGCGTCGGACTTGGCCCAAAGCGTCGTCATCCGTGTGCTAAAAAACCCGCAAGCAGAACTGAATGGCGTCGAGACCTCCGACGAGTTGCGTGGGCGGCTTTATCAAATGTTGATCGCGCGCTGGATCGATCGAAGACGAAAGGAGCACGCCGACAAACGCGGTGGCGGCCGAGTTATCGCCGCGAGCCAGATGGGCGACTCCAACGCGCCGTCGCCTCTCGATCTGAGTGAAACACCAACAGAACGAGAGACCACTGACCTGATGCTCGACTTGCTGGAACCGTTCGAGCCAGGTTCGCAGATGCGGCAGATCGTCGAACTGCTACTGGCGGGTTACAAGCAAAATGATATCGCCGAATCTCTCGGCCTAAGCCGCGACGCCGTCGGCCGCCGAATCCGAGGAACGATCGTGCCGACTCTCCAGCGACGACTGTAGCCGAGGCTCACAAAAAAACCAGCGAGACGGTGGCCATCAGGCCCCGTATCAGTACAACGATTACCCATCGATCAAGTTGTGCCGAATCGGCCCGGGTGCTGACGCACACTGGCTCGCCAGGAAAAACGCCGACCATGACAAAACGACCACTCAATACGGCCGAACAAAACCAGCTTGACGCAATCAGTGCCCAAGCCAACGCCATCGCCAAGCTGGAACTGGCCGACATCGAACGTCTGCTGGTGAACGTTCCCACTAACTTGCGAGACGACGCGGCCGAGGCGCTGCTGAAAAAGTGCTTTGCGCAGCGCGCACAATCGGATTCCACCATCGACTTTGCCGTCACGGCTAAACGATTGAAGGTGTCGATCGGCAGAGTGCAAATCGCACATGGTGTCGCGGAGAAGGAAAAGCCCGAGACCGACACGCTGCCTCATTTCAATGCTCGATTCACGTTTAAAAAACCGCTTGGCGCAGGCAGTTACGGTCGTGTTGGCTTGTTTCACGACAACCATCTCCATCGTGATGTCGCGATCAAGCTGCCACGATCACAGCAGGACAAGACGATGACACACGAACTCCTCAGCGAAGTGCGCCGCACGTGCCGGGTTCAATCTTCGCGAGTCATTCAGATTCACGACGTCGGCTGGCTGTACGACGAACACGACTTCTTGCGCGACCCCAAAGACGGAACGTTCGTCGCGGCCGAACGTCCTGCGATTGTCATGGAATACGCCGCGCGTGGACGACTGCACGATTCGCTGGGCGCACCGTGGCAATTGGAAAACATCGCCAAGCGGTTTCGGCCGATGGCCGAAGGGGTCGGCGACATTCACGACGGAGGCTTCATTCACAGTGATCTGAAGCCAGCCAACATTCTGTTCGGCGGTGACGGTTTGCCTCGTATCGCCGACTTGGGTTTGGCGACTGCCTGGTTCAAAGCCGCGCCGCAATGGCTGGGCGGAACCAAGCCTTATATGGCTCCCGAAGTTCTTGCCGCATTCGGACGCCTAAAGGTCGCGCCAACGCGCCAACAAGACATTTGGAGTCTGGGCGTGATCTTGTACGAGTTGCTGACCGGTCGCCATCCGTTTCGGAACGAATCCGATTGGAAAGCGAAGATTCAAACAGCGACCTTTGTCCCTGTGCAGGATGCAAATCCGCGACTCGGAGAGGCATGGCAGAAAGTCATTCGCGGATGTCTGGATGAACGGCCGGAACGACGTTTCGGCAAGATCGTCGAATTACTCGACGCCGTTGACGAAGCCCTGCACAGTCAAAATCCTCATTTCGGCGGCGGCAATCGCAAGCCGCCGAAGGACGCTGCTGGCGGGGATGGCGGCGGCGATTCTTCCGAGTCGCATCGTCGTGGTGGCGGCGGTGATCCGCTCGATTCCCGCGTGGAGACTTTGTTTGTTGGTCATACCGAAGATTTGGATTGGCTTGATGAAGTCTTCGGCGAAGTTGCGTTTGATGCCCCGCCCCTTGTTGCGGTGATCCATGCGCTGGCCGGGATGGGAAAGACCTATCTGATCGATCGCTGGCTTTGGTCGCGGAAGGAAGCGGCGAAGAAGCGGGACGAGTTGGAACCGGTTGTCACAACTCTGGCGCTTGATCGCAAGCAATCATACACCGCAGAGAAGCTTCGAGGGCTTCTGGCCACGCGGTTCAGGTTGTCGGCGGGGGATGTCTCATTGCAGTTGCGCGCGAATCTGGCGAACGGGTTCCTTCGGATCGAAAACGTCGATTCGCAGGAATCGCTGCACGCCGTTACGGGACTGGTGCAGGAGCTGAATGGCTGCCGAGTGATCATCAGTGCTCGATCGTTTCAAAAAGGAGCCTTGCCGCGAAGTTGGCGTGCACGCGAGCTTTGTCGCCTGACGGAGGAACAAGCCGAGCAGCAGTTTAGGGCGGAGTTGGAGGCTACATGGGAAGAATTGCCTGAGTCGTCGCGCACGTTGTTGTTGGATCGGACCGCGGGGATGCCGCTCGCAATTCACTTGGTAACGGGCTATCTGCTGTCGGGACATCGGGCCGACAAGCTAACGCAGCGCCTGACGCGATTGCTGATGCTCGATGCGAGCGATCCGCGCCGGGGTCAAAACGCGATCCAGTCTTTGGCGGAGGAAGCGATCGAGGCGTTAAGGTACCAGCTTCGTTCCCATTCATGGCTGGATGGTGAAGCGTTGCTGCACGGTTTCCGACGGCTCGGCTTCGCGCTCCCGTCGGGCGTCGGGCTCAGTCTGGCTGCGGCGATTGCGGGACTGTCGGTCGATGATCTCGACGATCTCCTCGTCGAAGCCAGATCGCTCCACTTGGTGGAAAACTTCGATGGCGGCAATCGATTTCGCATCCATCCGCTCCTCGCCGAAATACTGCATGATGGCCTGGAACAGCGACCGGTTTTTGCGGCCATTACTGATTGGTTCTGCAAACGGTTGCCACCGGCAGCTTGTCAACCCGATCGTCAGCCTAGATGGCTGGAAATCCATAATGAATATCAGGCACTCACGCGTTGGCTGCAGACGATTCCTGATTGCGAAGTATTGAAAGTCATCCGATCTGGACGTCATTTTGCATCTCAAGAAGGTCCGTTTGAGCCGTGGACTCAAGTGTGCCTTCGCGCTGCATCGCTAAGTGTAACAGACGAAGATGAATCGGTCCGTTTGGCGGTCCTTGCGTCAGTGCTCGGAACTAGACAAGAGTATGAATCCGGACTCGCCGCAGCACGAGAAAAACTGGAACTTGATACAAAACGCAGGGACACAGAAGGAATTGGCGCTGCTGCTTCAACGATTGGTGAAATATTTGCGAAAACCGGAAAAATCGATGCTGCGATTGCGATCTTGCGTGAAACGGCATTGCCAGCGGCTACGGCGGGAGAGCATCATGAACTTACCGCAATGATTCATTTTAATTTATTGTATGCCATGTTTCAGCGTGGAGAACTTAAAGCCGAAAGCCAAACGATTCTTGACGAACTAATGCGTTTGACCCGTTACATTCATGATGAGTGTATCGCGGCCGAGTTACATTGCATAATTGCCGTTGTCCAGGGACTGGTCGGAGACATTTGGGGTCAAACGGCCTCAATTTTCGACACAGCGCTCGCCGTGATGAAGCGGCATGGCAGTTTAAGGAAGGCGGCAGCCATTCAATGTGCTAGATGTTCTCTGTCGGAATTCCGAGGCAATTCACGCGAGATAATTCGAATCTGCCGTGACGAACTACTGCCCTACTACGAGCGAGTACAAGATCTCCGTGAAGTAGCGTCGATAACGCGGTTGCTCGCTATCCATATGGCTCAGATTGGAAACACTGGCGATGCGCACTTGTTGCTCAAGAACTCGGTGTTACCAGTCTTTGATCGGCTGAGTGATGTCGAAGAATGGGCGTCAACGCAGCTAGCACTCGCCACGATTCTAAAAAAGAGTGGCAACTTTGCAGAGGCGCTTCATGTTCTCCGGGATGTTCTCCTACCGGAACTCGACCCGATTGATAATGTTTTTATTCGCATCAATCCATTGAACGAAATTGCCGAACTTCTACTGATGCTAGACGAATGTGATGCAGCTCTGAACATCTATTTAGATGAGGTCCTTCCCTCCGTCCGGAAGCAAGCAATTCCAATGGCGGAAGCTGAAACCTGGGAATGCATTGCCATAGTGCTTTTGAAACTGAAAAGATTGGATGAGTCAATTCGCATCCGCCGCGAAGAACTGATACCATTGTATGAGCAGCTAGGACAAGTGCTCAATAAGACTGTCGCTATTGGAAGAATCGCCGACGCACTCGCTGCACAAGGAAACGAAGAGGAGGCACTTCGCATTCGTCGTGACGAAGAACTGCCGGTGTATGAGCAACTGGGCGAAAGACGAAATGCAGCAGTGACAGTTTCCAAAATTGCTGCCGCTCTTGTCCAACAAGGCGATCTAGATGGCGCAATCCACATTCGGCGGGAAAGGGAACTGCCGCATTACGAACAACTTGGCGATATCCAAGGAAAGGCGACCACCCTTTGGGAGATTGCCGAAGTCTTGCAGAACAAGAAGGGCGACCTAGTTGAGGCCGTCCGCATCCGCCGCGAAGAACTGATTCCATTGTTTGAGCAGCTAGGTCAAGTGCTCAATAAGACTGTCGCTATTGGAAGAATCGCCGACGCACTCGCTGCACAAGGAAACGAAGAGGAGGCACTTCGCATTCGTCGTGACGAAGAACTACCGGTGTATGAGCAACTCGGCGAAAGACGAAATGCAGTCATCACTGTGGAGAAGATTGCGACGATACTGTCCCGTCGAGGCGCATGCGCTGAAGCAATTCGCCTGTTGCAAGATTTTGCACTACTAGCTTACCAAGAAAGTAACGATGAAGAAAATGCAACACGGATTCAATCGTTGATTGCAGACCTGAAAACACGATCAACGATTGTTCTTGACGCGTGCAATATCTTAGAGTTCCACCTCGTTTTCGGGAGCGTAGGAAAGGCTTCCAAGCTTCGAGAGTCGGCCGAACAGCACGCAAAGAATGGCGCCTTTGGAGAAGCGATTCGAATAATTCGCGATGAAGTGGTTCCGCTTTACCAACCGACAAATGATCTTTGGCGGATCAGCGAGGCAATTTCGAGACTTGCGGACTTGCGTCGCCTGAAAGGGGAGTTGCGTCTCGCTGCTGAAACAATACGAAATGAAGAGCTCCAACATTATGACCGACTCAAGCTGCTCGCATTAAATCGGTGTGCAGAGATACTGATTCAAGATGGCGACTTAGATGAGGCTTTAAGGATTCGACGTCAGCAAGAACTTCCAATTTACAAGCAGCTGGGCGACCTCTGCGGTGAGGCGGTAACGTTGGGGAAGATCGCCGACATGCTGCAATATCAAAAGAGCGATTTGGACGAAGCACTTCGCATTCGTCGTGACGAAGAACTGCCGGTGTATGAGCAACTGGGCGAAAGACGAAATGCAGCAGTGACAGTTTCCAAAATTGCTGCCGCTCTTGTCCAACAAGGCGATCTAGATGGCGCAATCCACATTCGGCGGGAAAGGGAACTGCCGCATTACGAACAACTTGGCGATATCCAAGGAAAGGCGACTACCCTTTGGGAGATTGCCGAGGTCTTGCAGAACAAGAAGGGCGACCTAGTTGAGGCTGTCCGCATCCGCCGCGAAGAAGTGATACCATTGTATGAGCAGCTAGGACAAGTGGTCAATAAGACTGTCGCTATTGGGAGAATCGCCGACGCACTCGCTGCACAAGGAAACGAAGAGGAGGCATTTCGCATTCGTCGTGACGAAGAACTGCCGGTGTATGAGCAACTCGGCGAAAGACGAAATGCAGCAGTTACAATTTCCAAAATTGCTGCCGCTCTTGTCCAACAAGGTGATCTAGATGGCGCAATCCACATTCGGCGGGAAAGGGAACTGCCGCATTACGACCAACTTGGGGATATCCAAGGAAAGGCGACTGCACTTTGGGAAATCGCCGAAGTCTTGCAGAACAAGAAAGGCGATCTGAACGAAGCAATCCGAATCCGCCGAGAAGAGCTTGTGCCACTATACGAGAAGCTTGGAAAAGTGGTGGAAAAGGCATGGGCGATTGGCCGAAATGCCGACGCACTCGCTGCACAAGGAAGTGAAGACGAGGCGCTTCGCATCCGCCGCGAGGAAGAACTACCGGTCTATGAGCAGCTCGGCGACATCCGCTCGAAGGCGGTAACGATGGCGAAGATCGCGGAGGTGCTTCGGGCGCGGGGCGAACTGGACGACGCGCTGCGCATCTACCGCGAGGAAGTACTGCCGGTCTTCGAGCGGCTCGGCGACATACTAATGACGGCCGTTGTTACAGGGTATGTCGCTGTACTCCTTGCCAAGAAAGGTGATTTCGAGGAAGCAATACGACTTCGGCGCGATGAAGAATTGCCGGTGTATGAGAAACTCGAAGCCCGGCATGCGTGGTTACGCTGCCAGCGCGGGATTGGTCGTTTTCTGCTCCAACGCGGAGATAACGCCGACCGCGCAGAAGCCGCCCATCGATTGCGAATCGCCATGCAAGTGGCTTTTGAGCTGGGCGTTGGCGATGTCCATGAAATTCGCGATATCATGTCAGAATTCGGCATTGCGTCAGCAGATTAGCTGCCGTTGAAATCCATGAAGGCAACCCGCGCAGTACAAAAATATCGCCACACCGAAACGGCGTGATATGCCGGCTCGGTTGCGGCGAGTTGGGCGTTTGGCATCGCCACTCCAGAGGCCGATCGACGTTGAATTCAAGATCGGCGCAGCAGCGAACTCAGGTTTTGCCATCGTTTTTTTGAGTTTCAGAGCTGCAAAAAATCTTGGAAGATAGCGTTCGAGAACTCGGGAATCTTCGCGGCCGCAATAAGCCCAGCTACTTCGAGGCTCTCTATCGATTTACGGATTTGTGAATTTCCCTGTGGTTTTCATGGTTCACAGGCAGTCCCCAAAACAGAGCAAGGTTGCGAGTTTAGGACGCCGCCTCCATCGAGTCGGTCACCGCAACGTGACCATACCGCTCAAGACCCGCTGGCTCATCCCAGCGGGTCTTTGCGTTTCACCCCAATAAATTCAAAGGGATCGCGAGCTAGCCAACTTCTCACGTGGCCAAACCTCGGGACGCGCTTGGTAACCTTCACGCACCCAAAAGGCTCAATTTGGGGTAAAAGGCTCTAAATCGCGGGACTCACCCCCAAACGGGTCCCGTGCCCTTCCACCCTGTAAAAACATGGAGATTCGCGATTTAGCCGCCAATCGAAGTTTTAGTGGAAATAGCCTATGGCAGTGGTATGAAAAACCAGGCTATCACCGTCGAGTGTTTGCCTTTGGAAGTTAAAAATGAAGGGGGATCGCGCCTAGGGAACCACTTGGAAACGTCCGGTGGTCTGAAAGTGGTGATCAAATGAC
>Ga0315904_10012264_pt1 | contig 10846 bp, 6 predicted proteins | sample LakEriMetagenome_6_FD_203529 | JGI IMG/M metagenome (GOLD analysis project Ga0315904, IMG submission 203529) | Freshwater fungal communities from buoy surface, Lake Erie, Ohio, United States - Buoy 12 MA120 | ecosystem: Environmental > Aquatic > Freshwater > Lake | place: USA: Lake Erie, Ohio... | reverse complement strand
GTTGCGGAAACGACGCTCCGCGTCCTCTCCTACAACATCCATCACGGCCGGGGCACCGATGGCGTGGTGAACCTCGAGCGGATCGCGGGCGTGATCCGCGGCTGCGGGGCCGATGTCGCCATGCTTCAGGAGGTGGACGATCGCACCGACCGCACGGGTCGGATCGATCAGACCTCAGAACTGGCACGGCTCACCGGCCTGCACGCGGAGTTTGGCCGGCAGATCGACTATCAGGGAGGCCAATACGGCCAGGCGATCCTCTCCCGCACACCGCTGCAGGAGCCGCGGGTTCACGTGCTTCCCGGCGAGCCCGACCGCGAGACACGGATCGCCTTCGCCGTCCGCACAGAGGTCGCGGGGCAGCCGCTCGTGATCGTGGGCACGCACCTCCATCATCGCGATCCGGCAGCGCGGCTGGAGCAGGCGCGGGCGATCGAGGCGCTCGATCTCGGCGCCGGGCCGGCGATCCTCGGCGGCGATCTCAATGCGGTGCCGGGGAGCGAGCCGCTCGCCGCGCTCCTGGCGAGGTGGCGATCGACGACCACCGAGCCGCAGCCGACGTTTCCGGCGGGCAGCCCCACGCGGCAGATCGATTTCATCCTCTACCGGGCTGTCGGCGTGTTGGAGTCCGGGGAGGTGCGGGTGCTCGACGAGCCGGTGGCGTCGGACCATCGGCCGATCCTCGCGGAGTTTCAGCTTCGCTGACGGCGTGACGCTTCCTGGGGGGAAGCCCAAGCGCGTGAGCGATGGGGATGGTGCACCAGGTCCGGCGTGGGGCAGCCGTACGCCTTACGGCGTTACGCTTCCTGGAGGGGAGGCACTAGCGTGCCACGCACGATGGCTCGATCACCTCGAGCGTGCCCGCGTCGGCGTCGAGCGTCACCAGGGCGCCGAGCGGCAGCGTGGCGTTATCGCGGACGTGGCCGCAGGGAAAGTCGGCCACCACCGGGCAGCCGAGCGCCCGGCAGTACTCGAGCACCACCTCGCGCTGTGCCCCCTCGTCCTGCTCCTTCTTCTCGCCCTCGTAGTCGTCGCAGGTGAACCGGCCTATCACCACGCCCGCGACGCCGTCGAGCACGCCCGCCAGCCGCAGCTGCGAGAGAAGCCGGTCCACGCGGTAGGGCCGTTCGTTCACGTCCTCAAGAAACAGCACGCAGCCCTTGGCATCGATGGCGTAGGGCGTGCCGATCGTGGCCGCGATCAGCGAGAGATTGCCCCCCACGAGCCGCCCGGTGCACGTGCCCCCGGTGATCGTCGTCACCCGCTGGCCGTCGGGCATCGGGATCATGCGTCGCGGCGCCGCGGCTTGCGTGAGGAGCGTGTCGCGGAACGACCGCTCGGCGAATGACGGATCGTCACCCAGGGCCTTCACGCTGCTCGCCATCGGCGCGTGGAACGTGATCACGCGGGCGCGACTGCCCACGGCCACGTGGAGCGCGGTGACGTCGGAGTATCCGGCGATCACCTTCGGGTCGCGGCGGAGGGCGTCGTAGTCGATGCGGTCGAGAATTCGCGTCAGGCCGAAGCCGCCACGGAGCACGAAGATGCCGCGGATCGCAGGGTCGCGAATCGCGCGGTCGATCTCCGCGGCCCGCTCGTCGTCGGTGCCGGCGAGATAGCGGTGGCGGCGGTCGTGGATCTCGGGCTCGATGATGACCCGGAAGCCGGCCGCCGTGAACGAGTCGGCGAAGCGGCGGGCGTCGTCTTCCTCGCAGATGCCGCAGGGGGCGACCAGCGCCACGGTGTCCCCTGCCGAGAGAGCCGGTGGCGCCAGCCACGGCAGGTCGTCCGCGGCGCATGCCGACGAAACCGCCATCGCCAGCGGGATCAGCGCGACGCCGAGAAGCCTCACGACCGCCCGCTCGTCGTTCCGGTCAGGCCGTGGCGCCGGCGGGCCAGCCGCCACGCCATGGCAAGGCTCACGATCCCGACGGCCGCGGTCGATGCCGGCTCTGGAACCGCCGCGATCGCGCCCGCTCCGGCAGGAGCCGGCAGGTAGTTGCCGGCGTCGAACAATCCGGTGCCCAGGAAGTCGGCGACGTCGAGGATGTCCACCATGCCGTCGTAGCCGAAGTCGCCCTGGCTCCAGACGGCCAACTCGCCGGAGTCAAACTTCCCGGAACTCAGGAAGTTGGCGACGTCGAGAATGTCGATCTGCCCGTCGATGTTGGTGTCGCCCTGGGCTGCAAACGCGACGGAGAGCGCCCCCGATCCATCGTCGATCCAGCCCACGGCCCGCGGCGACGTGCCGGCAGCCATCGCCGTCGCTGCGACCGACGAGGTGATCCCGGTCGAACCGGTCCAGACGGCGGCGGGATTGCCGTCGCGGCCTGCCAGGAGGTCGGCGACGAGGTTGGCGGCGGAGATGCCGCCGGCGGCCACGTCGATCCGTCCGTAGCCGAGATCGACCCTGCCACCGGTCGCTGACTCGTCCACCACGAGGCTCGCGACGCTGACCCCGGTGAAGGCCGACCCCGACATGATCATCGTGCCGCCCAGCGTCACCTCGAGGGCCGGAGTGCCGGCGAGGTTGCCGGCGTTGACGATGAACTGCCTGACGCCGATGTCGCGGTCCACGGTGAGCGTGGCACCGGCGGCGGACACCGTGCCACCGTTGAGGATCAGTCGCGTGCTGATCATGCCGAGCGAGGGGTCGATCTCGAGCGTTCCTCCCGGCACGACGCTCACCGGACTCTGCGCCAGTGCCATCTGGTTGCCGAGCCGGAGCGTGCCGGCCTGAACGACGCTCGTGCCGGAGACGGTGTTGGCATTGGCGAGCACGAGCGTGCCTTGGCCGAGTTTGGTGACGCCACGGGTACCGCGAATCAGCGACTCGATCCGGGCGGATGCGCCGTCAGCCACCGTGACCTGCGCGATGGCGTTGGTGTTGAAGCTCACGCCCGTACCCGGATCGTACGACCCGAGGATCAGCGTGCCGCTCGAGATGGTGTAGCCGTCGGTCAGGAACTCGAGCCCCGCCCCCGACGTCACCTGCGTGCCGATGGTGACGGTGCCTGCCGTGCCTTGAAACTTCGCGGGGAGCGACCAGTCCCAGGTCGTGGGCGTGGTGCCCGTGCCAATCCACTGCGTGCCGAGGTTCGACCACGAGCCCGCCCCGCCGGTGGTCGCGCCATCGGCCGTCCAGGTCAACTGCGTGGCAGGGGCGCCGGCGACCGACACCCGAACGTTGTCGTAGACGCTGAAGATCGACGTCCCGGCAACGGATGCGAAGAGATCCATGTAACCGAGCATGATGTTGCCGCTGCCGCTGGTCGTCGGCGTGCGGGCCCATGTCTGGCCGTTGACCTGAAAGAGGGCCGTACCCGAATACGACGTCACGGCGACATTCAGCCACTGGTTGGCTGGCATCGCCGCCGTGCTCGTGAGATACGGCTGATAGGCGAACATGTACGGGTTGACGTCTTCGACTTGCACGAACAGGTTGTTGCGGGCGTAGCCCGCCGCGGTTCCGTAAACCTCGAGACCGTTGGCATAGGTGCGGAGATCACGCGAGGCGCCGGCATCGCCGCTCATCGCGTAGTCGAAGCCGTTGGGGCTGGGGCCAACCGAAGGGATCGTGCCGCTGCCCGCCGTCGGCGTCTGGATGGCGGTCGACGTGTGATTGAGGCCGAAGACGCCGTGTTCCGTCGTAGCCGCTGTACCAACCACGTTGAACCAGAGATTGAACGACAGCGTCTGGTTGCCGGTGAAGTTCTCCCCGTTGGGAAACGCCGTGATGGCGCTGATCGCCCCGGTCGGGCCCGTGTTGGTGTCAAACCGCAGCCCGGTTGAGCCTGTACCGCCCGGGGCCGTGGGGATGCCCGCGGCCGCGTAGTCGTAGGCGAAGTTCGCGAGGCTCGTTCCCCCGGCCTGCGACGTCGTCCACCGGGAGGCGGCGGTGCCGTCGTCGAAGTTCTCGGTGTAGAGCACCTGGGCGGAGGACACGCCAACCAGGAAGGTGGCCACGAGCCCCGCGGCGAAGAATGACATCAGCGACCGGGCGTGCATGGTGAACCTCCTGAGTGAACCGCGATGGACCTCAAACCGCCGGCATCCAGTTGCGCCGGGGTTTCAATCGACGTGTCGTCGACGCCGCCACCGCCCGACGAGCGGCATCGCCCCCGCGGCGGCTGCGGCGAGCAGTCCCAGCGTAGTCGGCTCGGGCACGGCCGTGAGCACGCGGACGTTGTCGATGAGCGTGAAGTCGACGGCCTGGAACGTGGCGGCGGGCGTGCCCGCACCGACGCTGGTGTCGGCCTGGCCAAAGAGGATGTTGTTGCCTTTGGTGGCCGTGGCGAAGCCCGAGGTGCTCGTCGTGGCCAGGAGCGTGCCGTTCACCGTCCAGGTGATCGTGGCTCCGCTCTTCTCGATGAGCACGTCGTTCCATGTGAAGGACGGCGTGCCAACGACCGTCGTCCCGGTCTGCGTGCTCGCGTAGTTCGTCTGCTGGTAGAGGGGAGCCGTCTTTCCGCCGGGGAATGGCGTGGCGTAGTAGAGGTTGGTGTTTTGCTGGCTTCCGGCGGCGAAGACGTTCTGGGAGTTCACACCGGTCGTTCCGGTCTGGTAGCCGGACTGAGCCGTGACGGAGTAGGCGCGGTAGTCGGAGGCCGACGCTCCGTCGGGAGTCGCCCCGTAGAAGATGCCGTCGCACGAACCCACGTAGTTGGCGACGGTGCCCGAGGAGAGCAGGCCGAAGGTGGAGAGCTGTGTCGAGCCAGAGCCGCCACCCGTGTTGCCGATGCCGCCGGAGACGTTGCCGATGAAGTTGGTCCACCAGTCGAACCGCAGGGAATAGTCGCCCGTGAACGATTGCCCCGTCGGGGAGACACTGATGCCCGGGGGCAGGCCGGCCGTTGGCCCCGTGCCGCTGATGTTGGCCTGCAACTTGAGGCCGCGCGTGCTGCCGCCGGAGGAGTTCGGTGCCGCAGGGATGCCCACCGACGAGTAGTCGAAGAAGAAGTTGGCGGCGTTGGCCGCCGAGCCGCCACTTGAGGTCGTGCCGCCGACCCACGAGTTGACGGTCCAGTTGGCCGTCGGGTCGGTGTCGAAGTCGTCGGAGAAGAGAATGGTCTGCGCGTGGGTGGTCGCAGCCATGAAAACCAAACCCGCGACGACCGCGGCACGCTTGACGATGGTGATGGCACTCATGAGCGCGTCCTCTCGAAAAGTAAAAGAAAGGCTGTCAGGATTCGATCGTTGCTGCCGGCCAACTGAAAGGACGACACGCAACAGCCCGAACTGGAATATTCCCCTGCGCCGATTGCGGGAAGAGTGTACAGGGCGGTGGCTGAGTTGCCAAAGGCTGCTGAAGGGGGGTGTGTTTCGAAGTGCGTGATCTGACGCTTAGCAACTCCCTAGCAACTCCCGTGCCGATTGCCCGAAGGTAGCTGCCGGGGATGGTTTTCCGCTGGCTTTCGACGCGCGGGTGAGGCGTGGGGCCGCCACCGCATGGCTGGTTTGGCGGCAGGCCTGTATCTTTCCGAGGCAGGCCGCGGGCATGTGTCGCCGCGTGGGCCCCTGGTCGCGGAGTGGAGCTATGGCTGTGCGAATGTGGTTGAGTGGCGTGAGCCTGCACACCGCCTGCGCGGCGGCCCTGATCGTGGGCTGCAGCCGCGGGCCAGCGCGGGTGAATCAGCCGGCGATCGATCCAGAGGCCGCTGGTGTTCGGGCGCTGGAGGCCTACGACACCAACCGCGACGGGGCCATCGCCGGTGCGGAACTCGATGCGTCGCCGTCGCTCAAGTCGGCGCGGTCGCGGTTCGACACGAATCAGGACGGCGGCATCTCGGCCGCCGAGATCGCCGAGCGGATCAAGGCCTGGAAGGCGATGAAGACGGGCCTTGCATCGGTTCGCTGTCAGGTGATGCTCGACGGCAAGCCGCTCTCCGGGGCCACCGTGGATTTCGTGCCGGAGCCGTTTCTGGGGGCCGAGGTCAAGCCCGCCCGTGGCACGGTGAATCAGTTCGGTGACGTCGCGCCCACGGTGTCAGACGCCGACAAGCCCGACCCGAATCTGCCGGGGGGCGTGCATTTCGGTCTCTACACGGTGCAGGTCTCCGGCGGCCGGGAGACGCCCGCGATCCCCGATCGCTACAACGCGAAGTCCACGCTCGGCCTCGAGGTGTCGTACGACGAACCGGGTATCCGCGACAACAACCTCGCGTTTCGATTGAAGACCGCGGAGTGAGCCGCCGGTCAGGAAGCGTAACCGCGTAAGCGGTACGGCAGCGTGCGGGGCGGCCCCACGGCTCACGCCGTTGGGCTTCCTGGGCGTCAGTTGGCGTTGACCGCCTGGCCGTCGAAACGGTTCGCCTGATAACGGTGGGCGGTCGGGTCGATGTCGTACGACACCGTCTGCACGGAGCCGTCGCACATCACCATGTTCAACCCGCCCGAGTGGGCGCTGCCGAATGCGAGGAAGCCCGGATTGTCCACGCCGGCCGTGTCTTGCCGCGGCTGGTAGTCCGCCTGCTGGTAGGTGCTCGATGGGTTCCAGGCCACGCGGTGGTTGTCCCACTCGAAGCCCGACCACGCGCCCTGGTTGTCGCCGTAGCGGCCGTTGCCGCCGGGAAGCATGGTCTCGTAACCGTCGGGACTGAGGAACTTCTCGCCGATCAGGTAGGCCTTGGACGTGCCGTCGGCGATGTCTTTGGGCCTGATCTTGCTGCGGTAGTGGATCACACCGGTCTGGTAGAAGCGGGTCTGCGGGTTGGTCGTGTCGGTCCAGCTCGGGCTGCTGAGTGACGTGTAGCTCGGGGGAAGCCAGTAGTTGTCGGAGCCGAAGCCCACGCCGGCGTGCGTCAGTGAATCGCCGGAGTTGGCGGCGTAGTCGCCCTTCACCACGGTGGGGAGATTCTGCACCCAGGTCTGCGCGCTGAGCGTGCCCCAGTTGTGCGGGTAGGGCTTGGCTGAGCGGCGTGACGGACAGTGGAACGACGGCACCGGCGACTGGTGGAGCGTCGTGCTCGCGGTGCGGAAGGCGCCAGATGTCACCGACAGCCCCTTGCCCAGGTCGGCGAGCCCCTGCTCCTCGATGTAGGGCAGGATCGCGTAGTACCAACTGCCGGGCTGATCCGGTCCCGTGCCCTCGTTGGCGTCGGCCGTGTACTTCGAGCCCCAGCCCCCCGAGGGTAGATGCTTGCGGGCGTCCATGTGCGTGACGCAGCCGAGGCCGAGCTGCTTGAGGTGGTTCTTGCACTGCGTCCGCCGCGCCGCCTCACGGGCGCTCTGCACCGCGGGCAGGAGCAGGCCGATGAGCGTGGCGATGATCGCGATCACCACCAGCAGCTCGACCAACGTAAACGCGCGTCGCGGCTGCGAACGCCGCTCGGGCAAGGGATGCATCTGTTTGCTCCTCGGAGAAAGGACTCGCCTCGCGCTGCCCGCCGCCAGAGTCATACTCTATTCCCAGTGCGGTGTTCGTGAAACCCCGCTCCAGACCGGTTTCGAGGCTGCCGGTCAGGTGCGGTAGTTCCCGCCGTCGAAGAGGCCGCTTCCCAGCATCTCGCCGAGGTCGAGCGAATCGACCACTCCGTCGTAGGTGATGTCGCCCTCCCACCACGCCGCCGCCAGGCCGGTGTCGAAGAGGCCGGAGCCCATCAGCGCCGCAATGTCGGCGATGTCCACGAAGCCGTCGAGATCGATGTCGCCGGGCGCGGCGCAGGCCACCAGGATCGAGCCGTCGTTCTGCACCAGCATGCCGACCGTCCGGTTCGACCCCGGTCCGGCGGCGGTCGAGCCGATGCCTGTCGTCGTGGAGGCCCAATCTCCCTGGCCGCGGCCCGCCACCACCTGCTGCCGAACCGCGGCCACGCTCGCGGTGCCGGCGGCGATCACGATGCCGCCGGCGCCGACGTCGATCCGTCCGCCGGCGGTCAGCGCGAGGGCCGGCAGGTTCACGCGACCGTAGCCGCAGTCGATCGTCAGCCGCGCACCGTTCCGCACCTCGATGCCCGCCGTGCCCAGACCCGCCGGGTTGCGGAGCACCACCTCCCCTTCCTCGATCACCGTGCCGCCGGTGAAGGTGTTAACGCGGTCGATCACCAGCCGGCCGCCGCCCCGCTTGACGAGCCGCAGTGGCCCGGACCGCGCGACTGCATCGGTTGCGATCTGACCCGCAGCCACGGTGAGCGGCAGGTCAGGGATCACGCCGAAGTAGCCGAGCACGCGGTCCATCACCGAGGTGCGCGTGGCCGCCTGCGTGATCGTCTCGAACGGAAACCCGGCGAGCACCACGTTGCCTCGGCCCGCCGCGCCGGCCCGCTGGATGGCGGCGGCTCCGCCCGTGCCGCCCGAATAGGTGAGGGCGACCGTCGAGCCCGCCTGCGCGGTGAGCACGTCGGGATAGGCGACGTTGTAGGTCTGGCCGTCGAGGCTCGCGAAGCTACTGCCGTTTGAAAAACTGATGCCCGACAGTCCGGCGAAGATGCCCCCTGCCGGGGCCGTCACCTGGTATGTCCCGGCGTCGTCGGACGAGTAGCCGGCGCCGAGCGTGGTGCGGAAGAACGTGCGACCGTTGTTCTGGCCGTCGAGGTCGTAGCCCACCTCCGCGCCGGTCACGAACAGGTGGCCGCCGCCGGCCACGAACTGCTCGACGAGCGTCTGTTCGGTGGCGTCGAACGTGCGTCCGGCGGTCGATTCCGTGCCCAGGATCCAGACCACCGCGTCGTAGGTGGCCAGCGACACCGCGCCCTGAATCACCGCCTCGTTGCTCGCGGCATCGACGCGGACGCCGGGCCGGGCCGCCTGGATCGCCGCCTGGACCACCCCCGCATAGTCGCGGCTGTTGTTGTAGCGGGCCCAGACGCGTTCGGTGGTGGTGCCGCTGGTGAGAAAGGTGAGCTTGAAGTTTTGGCTCTTGTCGAGCCGGTCGAACCCGTTGACCACGAGCACCTGCCGCGAACCGACGGCGGGCAGCACCGTCACCACCTCCGACGGCAGCGATTCGCCGCCGGCGTTGGTGGCCGCCACGCGGAACTGGTATGGCTTCGTCGGGTCGAGGCCCGTGAGCGTGAGCGACCGGACAGAGCCGCCGGCCACCGCTGTGCCCCCGTCGAAGCCGAGACCGTCGGTCGAGCCGTAGACGCGGAAGCCAGTCGCCGGACTGCCAAACACGCCCGCCGTGCCGCCGGAGGAACTCGGGCCCGGCACCCACGAGATCGTTGCCCGGCCATCCGTCGTGCAGGTCACCGAGACCTGCGTCGGCGAGGAAGGAAGCGTCACGTTGGCCGGCGCCGTGGTGGTGCCCGGATAGGCGATCAGGTGCTCGAGTGTGCCCTCGTAGGTGCTCCGCGCCATCTGGTCGCGGGCGCGGGGGTCGCGGAGCAGCGCGTTGTCGGGCGTGTTGTCGTGGAAGGCCACCTCGATGATCGAGGAGTCGAACTCTCCGAGGGCCCGGAGGTTGGAGATCTCGCCGTAATCGCCGGCGAACGCGTAGGTCGTCCGCGTGCTCCAGTCGTATTCGAACTGGCCGTCGAGGGCCCGCATGTCGACGTTGATCTGGCGGCCGAGGGCGGTGGCCAGTGCGTTCTGGTTGGGCGTGGGATTGGTGGAACTCAAAAGCCCGATCGCCCCGCGGCCGGTGGCGGTGGCCGGGTCGCCGGTGGTGGCATTGGAGTGGAAGGCGACGTAGACGCTCGTGCCATAGGGGTTGGTGTCGGCGTTCATGTCCTCGGCCATCCGCGCCGGCGCGGAGACGTTGCTGGTGCCGAGGAGCGTCGAGGGGCTCGTGAAGGTGGTGGACTGCCCGATCCCCCGCCACAGCCAGTGGAGCGCGTTCTCGTCTTCGCGGGGATAGCCGGAGACGCTCCCCGTGCCGATGCCGTTGGGGCCCGAGGGCAGGTCTCCCATGCCGTTGCCGAAACGGATCGCGTCGGCGATCACGACCGATCCGCCGGCGGTCGATGAGTTGCTCACCGTGACCGAGCCGTCCGCCGGCGAGCGGCCCGCGGCGAAGTGGTAGGTGCCCAGATAGACCCAGCCGTTGCCGACCTTGCGGTGGTCGATGCGAACCTGCGTGCTGCCTCCGGTGTGGTTCACGCGATAGAGCTGGTCGGTGCGGTTGGAACTCGTCGAGGCCCAGGCGTAGACCGGATAAAAGCCGGCGGCCGGGATCGTGGGGGCGTAGGTCGCGGTGGCGGTTTCGCCGCTCGTGCTGACGTTTGCATACCGATACTTGGCCGTGTCGGCCACGGCGCCGTAGTCGTCGTCGTACCAGCGGCTGCCGGAGGTGCTCGTGGACCACAGCCCGCTCCAGACCACGTCACTGGAGTCGTTGTCGAGCACCGCTTCGTTCGGCTGCCGGCCGAGGGGCCGCAGCGGCACGACCGTGGCCCCGGCGCGGAACACGGCGTCGGCGTAGAACGTGAACTGGTCCTGGTTGCCGAAGTCCTCGACCATCGAGAGCGTGTTGCCGCGGTCGGTCGCATAGCGGTTCAAGGTGTCGCTCCACTGCCAGCCATGGCCGGCCGACGCGAACACGATCTTGCCGCTGAGCGCGCCGGCTGGTTGGCTGCCCGTGGCGGCGAGGCCGGGGGCGACGGCGAGCGCGATTCGAGGCTCGAGCCGCTCGTGGGCGAGCGGCCGGCGCGTGGCCTGCGAATCCCGCGGTCGGCTTCGGGCTGCACGGTGCTTGGGCATGGCGAACGCCAGGTCGGCCACGAACGGAGGCCGGAAGCGGGGACGTCGGCGAACACCGGCGGTTCTCCCCATAGAAAAGTATCGGAACGCCCCTGCCCCAACGCAAGAAAAAAGGCGACACTGTCGCCGCCGTCGGCGGTTGCGGCGACCTTGGGAGACAGGCGGATGGTGCTCACGGGCCTCGACATTCTGGCGCAGGAGGGTTTTG
>Ga0315904_10012262_pt1 | contig 10846 bp, 8 predicted proteins | sample LakEriMetagenome_6_FD_203529 | JGI IMG/M metagenome (GOLD analysis project Ga0315904, IMG submission 203529) | Freshwater fungal communities from buoy surface, Lake Erie, Ohio, United States - Buoy 12 MA120 | ecosystem: Environmental > Aquatic > Freshwater > Lake | place: USA: Lake Erie, Ohio... | reverse complement strand
CATGGCGATCGGGCCGACCGAGACCACGAAGCTGAGCGTGCCGGGCAGCGAGACCGAGCTCAGCGAAACCAGGAAGGCCACCAGCACCCCGGCTCCCAGCGCCCAGACCGAAAGCGGTGTGCCCGTCAGATGGGCGGCATAGATCGCCACGCCCATGTTCATCGCCGGGCTGGTGCCGCGAAAGATCGCCACGGCCAGTGGCAGCACGAAATCGGCGGTCGATTCGCGCACGCCCAGCTTGCGCGAGGCCGCCAGCATGGCCGGCAGGCTGGCCAGCGAGGACTGGGTGGAAATCGCCACGGCATAGACCGGCAGCATGGCGCGGGCGAAGGCCCCCGGCGCCCGCCGCCCCAGAGTGAGCGCGATGGCGACCGAGGTCAGCAGCACCACGAAGCCCGCTGCGCTGACGATCAGGATGTAATGCGCCAGACCACCAATGGCGTCGGCCCCGGTCTTGGCGCCGAGCGCAACGGCAAGGCCCAGCACCCCGATCGGTGCCAGCATCAGCACCCAGCCGACGATCACCATCATCGTCGCCGCCAGCCCTTCGAAGAACTGCACCAGCAGTTTGCGGGGGGCTTCGGCAATGCGGGTTGCAGCGAGGGCAAACAGCGCGGCGAACAGGACCACCGGCAGCATCGCGCCATTGGCAGCGGCGGAAAAGATGTTGCTGGGCACCATCGCTTCGAGGATCTCGGCAAAGCCCGGGACCTTGCCGGGATCCCCGCCCCCGCCGCTCAGCGCGGCAACCGCAGCAGCCGGGATCGGGAACAGGTCGATCAGCAGCGGTACCAGCACGGCTGACATGGTGCCCGCAAACAGCAGCACGGCCACGAACATCAGCACCGCGCGCCGCGCCAGCCGCCCGCCGCCGGCCGCGGCCAGCGTCTGCGAAATGCCGGTCACCACCAGGCCAATCACCAGCGGCAGGATCGTCAACTGCAGCAGCTTGAGCCACAGGCTGCCCACTTCCTCGGCCACGGCCTGCATCGGTGCAAAACCGGCATCGCCCTGGAATGCGGTGCCCACGGCAAAGCCCAGCAGCAGGGCCAAAAAGGTCAGCAGGGCCGGGACCCTGATCTCCGGAAAGCTGCTCGACCCGGCCTGTTGCTGCATGAATGCTCCCCTGAGAAACGTTTTGTCCGCGTGACATTAGCGTGGCAGCGCGACATAGCAATTTACCAAGACTTGTCGTGCCACAAGGTGGAGCATGGGACGTAACTATTTCGGGACCGACGGCATTCGCGGGCGCACCAATGCCGGCGTGATGACCGCTGCCACGGCAATGAAGGTCGGCCAGGCGGCCGGGACCCGCTTCCTGCGCGGCAGCCACAAGCACCGGGTGGTGATCGGCAAGGACACCCGCCTGTCGGGCTATATGCTGGAAAACGCCCTGGTCGCGGGGTTCACCAGCGTGGGGATGGACGTGGTGCTGACCGGCCCCCTGCCTACCCCGGCGATCGCCATGCTGACCCGCGAATTGCGGGCGGACGTGGGCGTGATGATCTCGGCCAGCCACAACCCCTATGAAGACAACGGCATCAAGCTGTTCGGCCCCGATGGCTTCAAGCTGTCCGATGCCGACGAGCTGGCGATCGAGGCCATGCTGTCCGAAGACCTGCCGCTGGCCCCCGCCGCCCAGATCGGCCGGGCCCGCCGGATCGAGGATGCGCGCGGGCGCTATATCCACGCGGTCAAGGCCGCCCTGCCTCATGACGTGCGGCTCGATGGCCTGAAGATCGTGGTCGATTGCGCCAATGGCGCGGCTTACCAGGTGGCCCCATCGGCGATCTGGGAACTGGGCGCCGAAGTGGTCGCGGTGGGCGTTGCCCCCAATGGCACCAATATCAACGACAAGTGCGGATCGACCCACCTTGACCTGATCAAGGAAACCGTCGTGGCCAGCGGGGCCGATATCGGCATTGCCCTGGATGGCGATGCCGACCGGCTGATCGTCGTCGATGAAAAGGGCCAGACGGTCGATGGCGACCAGATCATGGCGCTGATCGGCAGCCAGCTGGCCGCGCGGGGCGAACTGCGCGGTGGGGGGATCGTGGCCACGGTCATGTCGAACCTCGGGCTGGAACGGTTCCTCGCCGGGCAGGGTCTGGACCTCATCCGCGCCAAGGTGGGCGATCGCTATGTGCTCGAGGCGATGAAGGCCGGGGGCTATAACGTTGGCGGCGAGCAATCGGGCCACATGATCCTGCTCGATCACGCCACCACCGGCGATGGCACGATCGCGGCGCTCCAGGTGCTGGCCGCGCTGGTCAAGAACGGCAAGCGGGCGAGCGAATTGCTCCACCTGTTCGATCCGGTGCCGCAATTGCTCAAGAACGTGCGCTTTTCCGAAGGCAAGCCGCTGGATGATCAGCGCGTACAGGCAGTCATCGCCGAAGCCGAAGCCCAACTGGCCGGGCGCGGCCGCCTGGTGATCCGCCCGTCCGGCACCGAACCAGTCATCCGCGTCATGGCCGAAGGCGACGACGCGGGCGAGGTCGAGGCAGTGGTCGATGCGATCTGCACTGCCGTGAAGGAGGCCGCCAGTGCTTGAGATGCGCCCCGATTGCGAGAAGTGCGGCACCGACCTGCCCGCCGATCTGCCCGGTGCCTTCATCTGCAGCTTCGAATGCACCTTCTGCACCGAATGCGCCGACCAGCTGGATGAACGCTGCCCCAATTGCGGCGGCGAACTGATGGATCGGCCGACCCGGGCCAGGGCACTGCACGCCAAGTACGCGCCTTCGACCACGCGGAAGTTCAAGGGGTGAAGCCCCCGCGCATTCTGGCCATCGCCGGGTCGGATTCATCCGGCGGCGCGGGTGTCCAGGCCGATATCAAGACCGTGACCATGCTGGGCGGCTTCGCCATGACCGCGATCACTGCGGTGACGGCGCAGAACACGCTGGGCGTAACCATGGTCGAGGCCCTTTCGCCCGCGATGGTGGCGGCGCAGATCGATGCCTGCGTCAGCGACATCGGCGTCGATGCGGTCAAGATCGGGATGCTGGGATCGCCGGAGATCGCCGCCGTGGTGGCCGAACGGCTGGAGGCGCTGAACGTGCCGGTCGTGTTCGATCCGGTGATGATTGCCACCAGCGGCTCGGTGCTGGCCGACGCGGCCACGATTGCCGGGTTCGAACGGCTGATGCGGCTGGCCGCGCTGACCACGCCCAACGTGCCTGAATTGGCCGCGCTGGGCGGGGCCGAAGGCATGGCGGCGCGCGGCGTGGCCTATCTGGCCAAAGGCGGCGATGCCGAAGGGCCGGACGTGGAAGACGTGCTGGTTCGCCCGGGGCACGAACCGCTGGTCTGGACCGCGCCGCGCATCGTCACCCGCCACACCCACGGCACCGGCTGCACCCTGTCCAGCGCGATCGCCTGCGGGCTGGGCGCCGGTCTGGACCTGGTCACCGCGATCGAGCGCGGCCGCGCTTTCGTGCGGGCCGCGCTGCTGGCCGCCCCCGGCTATGGCGCGGGCAGCGGCCCGCTGGGGCATCAGGCGGTTCAGTCGAGCTCGTAGAACTCGACCACCTTGGCCCAGCCTTCCTCGGCCGTCTCCACCCAGTGGAACAGCTTGAGGTCGTCGCGGTTGATCACGCCTTCATCGGCCATGGCCTCGAAGTTGATCACCTTGTCCCAGAACTCCTTGCCATAGAGCAGCACCGGGATCGGCTTCATCTTGCCGGTCTGGATCAGGGTCAGCAGCTCGAGGAATTCATCGAGCGTGCCATAACCACCGGGGAACACCGCCACCGCCTTGGCCCGCAGCAGGAAGTGCATCTTGCGCAGGGCGAAGTAGTGGAACTGGAACGACAGGTGCGGGGTGACATAGCTGTTGGGGGCCTGCTCGTGCGGCAGGACGATATTGAGCGCGATCGATTCGGCGCCAGCATCCTGCGCGCCGCGATTCGCCGCCTCCATGATCGACAGGCCGCCGCCCGAGCAGACCACGAACTGGCGCATGCCCTGCTCGACGATGGCGCAGGAACTGGCAAGCCGCCCCAGATCGCGGGCCACATCGTAATACTTCGCCTTGGCCGCCAGCCGCTCGGCCACGGCCTTCTTTTCCGGCGCAGCATTGGCGACCAGCTCCGCCGCCGCTTCGGGCGAAGGGATCCGGGCCGAACCATAGCAGACCAGGGTTGAGCCGATCTTCGCCTCGTCCAGCAGCATTTCCGGCTTCAGCAGTTCCAGCTGGAAGCGAACCGGGCGCAGTTCCTCGCGTAGCAGGAAATCGGTATCGCTGAAGGCCAGGCGATAGGCCGGGTCCATCGTCTGCGGCGTGACATGCGGCTGCGATTCGACGAAGCCGACCTCCTGCTCCGCCTTGTAGAAGCGGCGGCGGCTGAGGCGCTTGCCGTTCTGGTCGGTTCCGTTGTGGTCAGTCATCGCGTGAATCCTTGTTGTCGGGGCAAAACTGCCGCCCCAAAAAACGGATCGGCCCGCCGCTCCAATCAGAGCGCGGGCCGTGCAGATTTGCGAAAAGGTGGATGCCCGACAAGGATTCGAACCTTGATTGACGGAGTCAGAGTCCGCTCTCTTACCATTAGAGGATCGGGCAACGAGGGCGGTCCTCTAGGCGGGCCGAGGCGCTCCGTCAAGCCGCTGCACTTGCCCCCGCACTTGCCCTGGGCTCCACCCATCGCTAGCATGGCGGTCAGGTACCCGTCACAGGGCGGGAAAACGATAAGAGTGTATTTGTCATGGCGGAAAAATATCCGCCGGCCATGCGCGAGGAGGCAGAGCAGGGGTTCGATCCCGGACAGGACCAGCGCGGCGCGCCAGACCTTTCCGCATCCCCGCCCGCCATGCCAGCCCGCCAGCCGGACGGCCAGACCGAGCGATTCGCCCCGCGCAGCAACGGGCGCGACGGTCCATCCCAGCACCGGCAGAGCTTTGCGGCAATCGACCTTGGCACCAACAATTGCCGGCTGCTGATCGCCCGCCCGCAGGGTGAGCATTTCGTGGTGATCGACGCCTTCAGCCGCGTGGTGCGGCTGGGCGAAGGGCTGGCCGGATCGGGCCGGTTGAGCGATGCGGCGATGGACCGGGCGCTGGGCGCGCTGCAGGTCTGCGCCGACAAGCTGAAGCGCCGCCGCGTCCATCTGGCCCGTTCGGTCGCGACCGAGGCTTGCCGCCGGGCGGAAAACGGCCCCGAATTCATCGAGCGGGTCAAGCGCGAAACCGGCATTGCGCTCGACATCATCAGCGCCAAGGAAGAGGCACGGCTGGCCGTGCTGGGGTGCCATATCCTGCTCGAACAGGGCGATGGCCCGGCGATGATTTTCGACATCGGCGGCGGATCGACCGAGCTGGTGCTGGTCGAACAGGGCGACGCCCCGTTGCCGCGGATCGTCGACTGGATGAGCGTGCCCTGGGGCGTTGTCTCGCTGTCAGAAACCTGCGGCCCGGAACCGGCCGACGCGGATGGCCGCGCCGCCCGCTATGCCGAGATGCGCCGCCGGGTGAGCGAAAGCCTGGCGCCATTCGCCGCCCGGATCGAGCACCACCTGGCCCGGCGCGATCGCCCCGCCCCGCTGCGCCTCCTTGGCACCAGTGGCACGGTCACCACGCTGGCCAGCCTGCACCTGGAACTGCCGCAATACGATCGCCGCGCGGTCGATGGCCTGATCGTGCCGGCCGAATCGATGCGCGGGATTTCGCAGCGCCTGGCCGAAATGCCGATCCCCGGCCGACGCGAACTGGCCTGCATCGGGCGCGAGCGGGCCGACCTGGTGGTGGCTGGTTGCGCCATCCTGGAGACGATCATGGACCTCTGGCCGGCCGACCGGCTGGGCGTGGCCGATCGCGGAATCCGGGAAGGAATCCTGCGCAGCCTGATGGCTGCCGAAGGCATGGGCGAACGCGCCCGCGCTGCCCTGCGCCGGGCGAAACGCGAAGGACCCGCACGATGAGCCGTTCCGGACGCCCGGCGGGCGAACGCCTGAAAACCGCCAAGCGGCGCACCGCCAGCTCGGCCCGGTGGCTGACCCGCCAGCTCAACGACCCCTACGTCAAGGCCGCCAAGGATGCTGGCTGGCGCAGCCGGGCGGCGTTCAAGCTGATCGAGCTGGACCAGAAATATGCCCTGCTGAAGAACGCGCACCGCGTGGTTGACCTGGGCGTGGCCCCCGGCGGGTGGAGCCAGGTGGTGCGTAAACAGGCACCAAAGGCCGCCATCGTGGGTATTGACCTGTTACCAACCGAGCCCCTGGAAGGTGTGACGCTGTTCCAGATGGACTTCATGGCCGACGAGGCCCCGGCCCTGCTGGTCGAGGCGCTGGGCGGCCAGCCCGACCTGGTCATCTCCGACATGGCGGCCAACACCGTCGGCCACAAGGCGACCGATCACCTGCGCACCATGGGCCTGGTGGAAACCGCCGCGCACTTCGCGATCGAGCACCTTGAACCGGGCGGGGCCTTCGTCGCCAAGGTGCTGGCGGGCGGCACCGATACCGAGCTGCTGACGCTGCTGAAGCGCCACTTCACCAGCGTGAAGCACGCCAAGCCCCCGGCCAGCCGCAAGGATTCGTCCGAATGGTACGTTATTGCCCAGGGCTTCAAAGGATAGGCCAGGCGCAACTAGGCAATTCCCCGTCACCCTGAACTTGTTTCAGGGTCCATCGTGCCTTCGGCCCTGTCTCGCCTGCGGCGCACCCAGCCCGCGGACCTGCGGCATGAGACTCTCCGCAGAGCAAACCGCGCCATGGACCCTGAAACAAGTTCAGGGTGACGAATTTTCAGGGGGTGGGAGAAGCAAAAGGGCGGCCAGTCCGCAGACCGCCGCCCTTTTATCAGCCAGTTTGGCTGGCCAGCTTACTTTTTCGCCGGTTCCGCCGCAGCCGGAGCGGCAGCCGCGCCATCGGCCGGGGCTGCGGCAGCGCCATCGGCCGGAGCAGCAGCGGCATCGGCCGCCGGAGCCGCCGGAGCGGCGGGCAGCGGCAGGTTCGAACCCAGCGAGTTGAGGTAGACCAGCAGGTTGGCGCGCTCCTGCGCGTCACCGATCCCGGCGAAGCTCATCTTGGTGCCGGGGGCAAAGGCCTTGGGGTTCTTGAGCCAGGCATCCATGTTGGCCCAATCCCACGAACCGCCCTTGGTCTTGAGCGCATCGGAATAGGCAAAGCCGGCATGGCCGGCGAGCGGCTTGCCCATCGTGTTCCACATGTTCGGGCCGATGCCATTGGCGCCGCCCTGGGTGTTGGTGTGGCACGAGGCGCACTTCTTGAAGGTGGCTTCGCCCTTGGCAGCATCGGCGCTGGCGAGCAGTACTTCGAGCGGCACGGCGGCAGCACCGCCTTCGCCTTCCTGGACGACACCTTCGATCTCGTAGCCCATCTTCTCAGGGCGCTCGTTCTTGTTCGCCTTGAAATAGTGGCTGCTGACCGAGGCGAGGCCCAATGCCACAACGCCCGAGAACAGCGTCCAACCGGCGATAGTGTTGAAACGGTTTTCGTCCATTATTCGTGCCCCGTTGGGAAAGATGGCTAGCAGGTTTGCGCGTCGCTCTAGTGTCGGCGTGGGGCAAGCGCAAGGGGCATTGCAGCGCGCGGTGACAGGGCCTAGCGATAGGCGATGATCAAGTCCCTGCTCATCGCCAATCGCGGCGAGATTGCCTGCCGCATCATCCGCACCGCCCGCCAGATGGGCATTCGCACCGTCGCGGTCTATTCCGATGCCGATGCCAAGGCACTGCACGTGCGCCAGGCCGATGAGGCCGTGCACATCGGCCCCAGCCCGGCGTGCGAATCGTACCTGGTGGGGGACAAGATCATTGCCGCCGCCAAGGCGACCGGAGCCGAAGCGATCCATCCGGGCTATGGCTTCCTGTCCGAAAACGCCGCGTTTGCGCAAAGCGTGATCGATGCCGGGCTGGTCTGGGTCGGGCCAAAGCCAGCCTCGATCGAAGCGATGGGCCTGAAAGACGCCGCAAAGCAGCTGATGGCCGCCGCCGGCGTGCCGGTGACGCCCGGCTATATGGGCGCCAACCAGGACCCAGGGTTCCTGGCCCAGCAGGCCGCCGAAATCGGCTATCCGGTGCTGATCAAGGCCGTGGCCGGCGGCGGCGGCAAGGGGATGCGGCTGGTAGAGAGCGCAGCGGACTTTGCCGATGCCCTCGCCTCGTGCCAGCGCGAGGCGGCCGCCAGCTTCGGCAATGCCCATGTCCTGATCGAGAAGTACATCCAGCGCCCGCGTCATATCGAGGTGCAGGTGTTCGGGGACAGCCACGGCAATGTCGTCCACCTGTTCGAGCGCGATTGCAGCCTTCAGCGCCGCCACCAGAAGGTGATCGAGGAAGCCCCCGCCCCCGGCATGGACGAGGCGACCCGCGCCGAACTCTGCGCCGCCGCCGTCCGCGCGGCCAAGGCAGTCGACTATATCGGCGCGGGCACGATCGAATTCATAGCCGATGCTTCGGAAGGCCTCCGCGCCGACCGGATCTGGTTCATGGAAATGAACACCCGCCTGCAGGTGGAACACCCGGTCACCGAGGAGATCACCGGGGTCGATCTGGTCGAATGGCAATTGCGGGTGGCGAGCGGCGAACCGCTGCCGCTCAAACAGGACGAGATGAGCATCAACGGCTGGGCGATGGAAGCGCGGCTTTATGCCGAGGATCCGGCGAAAGGGTTTTTGCCGAGTGTGGGCAAGCTAGCTCATTTCTATTTGCACGACGAAATCCGGGTCGAAACGGGCGTCGAAGAAGCTGACGAGATTTCCCCCTTTTACGACCCTATGATCGCGAAGCTCATCGCCCACGGCCAAAGTCGTGATGAGGTGCGAAAGGAGCTAATGCGCTCCCTGTCAAAGTCTTTTGTGGCGCCGGTTAGGACGAACAGTGGCTTCCTCTATGCGTGTCTCGACAATGCCGAATTCAGTGAAGGCAATGTCACAACTGGGTTGATTGCGGCCTCTGGCGATGCGCTGATGCCACCCTCCTTCCCCAGCAAAGCCGCAGTTGACCGAGCCGCTGCCACCTTTCTGGAAGCTGACTTTGCTTTCGACACCTTGCCTGCCGTTACCCTGCCAAGCGGCCTCCGTGCTTTTCGACTTAACGCGAAGCCTTGGCGGACCATTGCGATGGAAACACGTGGCGAAAAGGTTCTCGGCGATGCCGATGCAACGGTCGGAGCATTTCGACTTTCGGGTCCGTTCCACACAGCTTTGTCGGATCACGAAGTCGCCGTAACTGAGCGTGGAGAGTCTTTTATCTTCGAAGCTCCTCCGCGTCAGGCAGGCACCGGCCACCACTCCGCCCACGACGGCGATATCCTCTCGCCCATGCCGGGCAAGGTGATCGCGGTGGAGGTCAGCGCCGGGCAGGCGGTGGCCAAGGGGCAGAAGCTGCTGACGCTGGAAGCCATGAAGATGGAGCATACCCTGACCGCGCCATTCGATGGGGTGGTCGCGGAGCTCAACGCCGCGCCCGGCGCGCAGGTGCAGGTCGAAGCGCTGCTGGCGCGGATCGAGGCGGCCGAATAGCGCGAATCTGCCTCCCCCGTTCGCCCTGAGCTTGTCGAAGGGCCGTTCTTTCTTCTAGCGTCCGCTGCAAAGAACAGGACGGGGCTTCGACAAGCTCAGCCCGAACGGAGATAGGGATGGGTTGGGAACGCGAACTGGAAGAACTGCGCCACCGCGAGGCGCTGGCCGAGGCGATGGGCGGGCCGGACAAGGTGGCGCGCCAGCATGGGCGGGGCAAGCTGGATGCCCGCGCGCGGCTGGCGGGGCTGGTCGATCCCGGTTCCTTCCGCGAGATCGGCAAGATCGCCGGCAAGGGCAGCTACGATGCCGAGGGCAATCTGACCGGCGTGCTGCCCGCCCCCTTCCTGTTCGGCAAGGCGACGATCAATGGCCGCCCGGTGGTGGCGACGGCTGACGATTTCACCATCCGCGGCGGCGCGGCCGATGCCGGGATCGGCCGCAAGATGGAACAGGCCGAGAAGATGGCGCACGAGCTGAAGCTCCCCATCGTGCGCATGATCGACGGCACCGGTGGCGGCGGCTCGGTCAAGACGCTGGAGATGATCGGCGCGACCTATATCCCGGCGGTCCACATGTGGGGCGAGGTGGTGAAGAACCTCGATACCGTGCCGGTGGTCGCGCTGGCGCTGGGGCCGACGGCGGGCCTTGGCGCGGCGCGGATCGCGGCGAGCCACTATTCGATCATGGTCAAGGGCCTCAGCCAGATCTTCGCCGCCGGACCCGCCGTGGTCGATGCCATGGGCACGGCCTGGAAGGACGAAGGATCGGCCAACCACGAGGAAGCCAAGGAAGCGCTGGGCGGCAGCGCAATCCACACCCGCAACGGGGTGGTGGATGACGAGGTGGGATCAGAGGCCGAAGCCTTTGCCCGCGCGCGCCATTTCCTGTCGTTCATGCCCGAATATGTCGGCCAGCCCGCCCGCCGCGAAGAGACCGGCGACCCCGCGGACCGCCGCGAGGAAGCACTGCTCAGCCTCGTCCCGCGCGGCGACAAGGAAGTCTATTCGATGCGCCGGGCGATGGACCTGGTGTTTGACAAGGGCACCGTGTTCGAGATCGGCCGCATGTGGGGCCGCGCGGCAATCACGGCGCTGGCCCGGCTCGATGGCTGGCCGGTGATGGTGCTGGCCAGCGATCCCAGCTTCCTGGGCGGATCGTGGGACGCCAAGACCAGCGAGAAGGTGGAACGCTTCGTCAAATTGGCCGACCTGTTCCGCCTGCCGATCGTCCACCTGGTCGACAATCCCGGCTTCATGATCGGGCGCGAGGCCGAGATTGCCGGGACGATCCGCTATGGCGTGCAGGCGATGAACGCGATCTACAAGGCGAGCGTGCCGCTGGCCTCGGTGGTCATGCGCCGGGC
>Ga0315904_10012261_pt1 | contig 10847 bp, 12 predicted proteins | sample LakEriMetagenome_6_FD_203529 | JGI IMG/M metagenome (GOLD analysis project Ga0315904, IMG submission 203529) | Freshwater fungal communities from buoy surface, Lake Erie, Ohio, United States - Buoy 12 MA120 | ecosystem: Environmental > Aquatic > Freshwater > Lake | place: USA: Lake Erie, Ohio... | reverse complement strand
GGCACCGGTCGGGGGCATTCGGTTCTGGAAGTGATTCAGGCCTTCAATGCCACGAGCGGGATTGCCGTTCCCTGGGTGAAGGCGGAGCGCCGCCCCGGGGACGCAGCCGTCAGCGTGGCCGACATCAGCGTTGCAAAGCAGGTGCTGGGCTGGTCCGCAAGCCGCTCCCTTGAGGACATGTGCAGGGACAGTTGGGCCTGGTTGTGTGCCAACCCTGCTGGTTACCCGGACAACGCAAGCGATGCTTTGTGATTTGGACGATTGTGGCCGTGCATCCTGGCGTAGGGTTTAAGGACGCTCACAGCATCGACAGCATGCCTCCCATGCAAGGATGGATACTGGTTTTGGCGATCCTTGCTGAGGTGCTCGCCACATCGGCTCTCAAGGCTTCGAACGGCTTTACCCGTCCAGGTCCAAGTTTGATTGTGATCATCGGCTACATGGTGGCCTTTTATTGTCTATCCCTGAGCCTCCGAACCATTCCCCTGGGCATTGTCTACGCAGTCTGGTCGGGTTCAGGAGTTGCGCTCATTTCTCTGATCGGCTGGCTGGTTTACGGTCAGGTCCTTGATCTGGCGGCGGTGGTAGGGCTTGCAATGATTGTTGCCGGCGTGATTGTGCTTAATCTAGGGTCCATGGCCTCCCACTGACAAGCTCATATTCGGACCATTAATCGCCTCTCAGATGCATACTACATTCCATGACTAGACAGCTTTGCGACACAATCAGAATCAAGCAGCCACTTCAAACTCGCTGTCAAGTATTGATAAAGGATTATTGCCAAACTAATGGCATCAAATCGCAGACAGATGATCAGCTTATCGGCAATAACAGCATGGATCAAGAGGCCGAAGCACTTTCGTTGGCAGAATCGGAGATCAGCTTGCGTTGATCTAGAACTGCTAGATATAAGGATTCAGGGATATCCCTGATATCGTATTCAGAGGGCAGGGTGCCGTGGGCGTGACGGTGAACCACGAGCCAACAGTTGCGCTGGGGATCGGCATGTGTACTGTCGAAATCAAAGGATTCGACAGCCAACCGTTCAATGAGCTTGGGCTCCCAGAGTGTTGAACTGGAATGTTCTGCGGAATTTGGCATCCGAGATTTGGATCAGCTGTGCAGTTTAAGCCTGTGAGGCGACAGTTGCGACCACAGATGGCGATCGCGAGTGCTGCTCCACAGCGTTGCCATGCCAGAAGAGCGACAAACTCATCGGCTCGACCCTGGATCATCACTGTGGCGGACATCTCCAGCCCAAGGCCTGCCGCGTAGGGTTGTGCGGTAGCTTGAATCCAGCTTTTGCTAGGAATACTCATGGGCATGGCGTTGCTCGCTTGCGACGCCATCCGGGTAAGCTTCCGCGCCAGCTAGGCTGTCAGCACGCCCTTGGCCAGAATCACTGCGGAGTGCAAGCCCATTGGTCCGTTGCCAGCACGCCAATCGGAGCCGAACAAGTTGACCACACTCGTTCGTGTCTCCAAGCTGCTAGTAGAGCAATCGGCGACGGCCTTGGCCATGAAGATGCCCTACTTAAGGCTCGTGCACGCAACAGTTGAGAACTGCAAGCTGCAGCCGCAACAGCGAGCGAGGCGGCGCGGGCTTGCTGGCGCCAGCCGCAGTGTCAGCACGCCAATTCTGCTCCTGCTGTTCACGCTGTTGGTGGCAGGCGACGGCCCGCAGTTTCGGGCTGGTTCGCCGACGACTCTGGAGAGCGATGTGAACCCACTCGGACCGGAGCATGTCGCGCTCATCGTTAATGCCCAAGATCCCCTGAGTGAAGCGATTGGCCGCGTGTATGCCCAGGTGAGGGCGATCCCGAGCGCCAATATCATCCGAGTTCGCTTTGCTGTGCCGAGCACGAGCCTTGATCCGGTGATGTTCAGTCAGATGCGTCGCGACATTCTGCGACGTACGCCCGACCAAGTTCAGGTCTATGCGCTGGCCTGGGCGGCTCCCTGGCAGGTCGGCTGCCAGTCGATCACGGGAGCCCTCAGTTTCGGGGTCCGGCAGCTGCCCTGCCCCCCCAGCTGCCACACCACCCGCCTCAACCCCTACTTCGCCCGCGGCGAGATTCGCCGGCCTTGGCAGCAACTGGGCTTGCGCCTCTCGATCCTGCTGGCCGCCACGGATCTGTCCAGGGCCACCGCGCTGATCCAACGTGGCAAGGCGGCGGATGGCAGTGCACCACCGGGAACCGTATATTTGCTGAGCACATCAGATCGTAAACGCAATCTCAGAGCGCAGCGCTATCGCGGTGTCATCGCGACACTTGCAGGCTCGTTACAAGTGAAGATTTTGCAAGGGAACCGCCTTTTTGGCGCCAGAGATGTGATTGCATATTTCACAGGTCTTCCCCGGGTGGAAGCGATTGACAGTAACCGTTTTCGGCCCGGAGCCGTCGCCGATCACCTCACCTCCTTCGCCGGCCGGTTAACGCCGCAGGATCAGCCGGGAGCGCAGACCAGTGCCTTGCGCTGGCTGGAGGCCGGCGCCACGGGCAGTTATGGCACCGTGGTCGAGCCCTGTGCCATCGCGGAGAAATTTCCGGATCCGCTGTTGCTACTCGCATACTATCGAGGCGGAGATACTCTGGTTGAAAGTTACTGGCGCAGCGTCGCCATGCCCGAACAGGGCGTGTTCATCGGCGAACCCTTGGCCCGGCCATGGCCGTGATGGCGTTTGTGGGGCCGGCGGGCGATCCGCGCAGGGCGCCAGGCCCTTGGTTGGCCACTGCCAGCAGGATGCATCAAGCCTATTGGCAGCGTTGGTCTCCCCTGAATTCGGCAACCTGATGCCATGATCCAGACCCCAAGGCCTTTGTCGCTGGAGAGCGCTGTGTCCATGATCAAATTGCCACCCATCTCTGGTGCGGAACAGGAGCTGCAGGGGCTGCGACCGCCGACCATGCGGCCATCCCCAGGCCAGCCAAGACTCGGGATCGAGGCCATTCAAGCGGGTTTTGCCTGTGCTTTGCATATGCATCAACCAACCATCCCCGCCGGGGCTGATGGTGAGCTGATCTCCCATCTGCAATACATGTTTGAGCACAGCGGTGAAGGCGACAACCACAATGCAAGCGCCTTCGCAGATTGCTACAAGCGCCTGGCAGAAATTATTCCTCAGCTGATTGCTGACGGCTGCAGTCCTCGGATCATGCTTGACTATTCAGGCACCCTTCTCTGGGGATTTGAGCAGATGCAACGCCATGATATTCTTGGTGCCTTACGGTTTCTTGCCTGTGACCCTCAGATGCAGTTCCACGTGGAATGGCTTGGAACCTGCTGGGGCCATGCTGTAATACCTTCCACGCCAATCCCCGATCTGAAGCTGCAGATTCAGGCTTGGCGCAGCCATTTTCTAGCTCTGTTTGGCCCAGAGGCATTGCAACGGGTCAGAGGGTTCTCTCCGCCAGAGATGCATCTCCCCAACCACCCTGATTGCTTGTATGAATTTGTCAAGGCGCTCAGGGAATGTGGCTATCAGTGGCTGCTGGTTCAAGAGCACACGGTGGAGAACTTAGACGGATCTGGCCTTTCGCGTGAACAGGCTTTCATCCCCCATCAATTGGTTGCCCGCAACTCTCTAGGTGAAGAACTTCGCATTGTGGCTCTGATTAAGACGCAGGGGTCAGACACCAAGCTCGTCGGGCAAATGCAGCCGTACTACGAGGCTTTGGGGTTGAGGAGACAAACTCTCGGAGATCGCTGCATTCCAGCCCTGGTCAGCCAGATCGCTGATGGTGAGAATGGTGGCGTGATGATGAATGAGTTTCCCCAGGCCTTCATCCAAGCCCACCAGCGTATCGCCAACCATGATAGCGACATCGGCACACTGGCCTTGAATGGCAGCGAATATTTGGATTTGCTTGAAGCCGAAGGTGTGCAGACCGACGACTACCCGTGCATTCAGGCCATCCAGCAGCACAAACTTTGGCGGCTGGTCGACCAGCGACCCACTGCGGCAACTTCTGCGGCGAACTCTGCGGCAACCACTGCGGCAACCACTGCGGCAAAAACTGCGGCCGCGATCGCTGAACTCCATTGTAAAGATCCCCAATTCTCCATGGTGGGCGCCTCCTGGACCAATCAACTCAGCTGGGTGGATGGCTATCAGAATGTTTGCGAACCCATGCAACAACTCAGTGCCCGCTTCCATCAGCACTTTGATCCTCTGGTGGCCGCAGACCAGAGCATCACCCGCAGCCCGCAGTACCAGGAAGCATTGTTGTATTTGCTGCTCCTCGAAACCAGTTGCTTTCGCTACTGGGGCCAGGGCACCTGGACCGACTACGCCCGTGAGCTCTATCGGCGCGGTGAGGCTTCGCTCGGCTCTGCCTCTGAGCTGAGCTGAAGCTCGTTCGGCCTCGCGATCAGCGGACGCTTCGTTCAGCAGGCCAGCTGTCTGCGATGAATCGAGGCCATGTCATCCGGCCTGCTAACCCTGGCTCACTGGCTGCCAGGATCTGGGTGAGGCCGCAGGACTGGTGAATGGGCGCCGAAACACCCCCCTCGCTTCGGGGCCAACGGCCTGGCTGACGACCGTTTCAGGCCGAGCCGGACGGATCGGAGGACTGGTGGGCCGCGGCGTAAGCCGGTTGCGGGATGCCGTCAGACTGTGGAACCAGCAGATCCGCCGCGATGCCATTCGAGGTTTTCCCCCCGCAAGCTCGTCGCCCCTGCCCTTGCCTCCCGGATCACCAGGGCGTTCACAACCGCACTTCCGCTGACGAGCAACTTGGCCCCGCTGACAGCCAGCGCCTCAACCATGGTCCGATCCGACGTCGCCCACGTGCGCCTCTTCTGGCTGGCGCCTTGAGGCCTCGCCTCTGGTCAGGCGATCGGAGCTGGCTGGGCAGCGGCGTGGCCCTGGCACTTGGAGCCTGCTGCAGTGCGGTCTCGCTGTTGCCGGGCCGAGCGGTCCTGGCCGAGACGCTGTCCCCGCCCCCACCGGCCACCGGCGCCGCCCCGCTCACGACAGCCCAAGCGAATCAGGGCAAGGCCGGCCTCGCCGCTTCTACGCCCAAACCCCAATCAAAGGCCAATCAGCCCGAAGCGATCGACAACGGTGGACTGTTGCCGCCTCCCTGTCCCCTAATCGTGCCGCCGCAAATGCCAGCCCTGCAGCCGATCCGCATCCAACCCTCCCAGGTGGCCGCGAAGAACCGCATGGGCTGCCTCTCGGCCGCGGATGCCTTCTACGGCCCTGATGGCTGTCCGCTGCGGCTCTGCCCCGCCAGCAGCGGCGCCTTCCCCGCCGGCAAGCCCCGCTGAGGGTCCGCCTTTCGGCCCGCCGGGGCGGTTGACACGCCATGGGGGTTCGGCGCTCCCATCCTGGGTGTGGGGCTCCGGCCTGCGGGGTTCGGCCCTCCTGATTCCCAGCGTCGGCGTTCCTCCATACGGTGCGTACAGATCCGCACCCGATACGCCCGGAGGTTCATCCATGCATCCCACCGCCGAACTCTTCACGGAAAAAGCCTGGGCCGCTGTGGTCAACGCCCAGCAGCTGGCCCAGCAGCGTCGTCAGCAACATATGGAGAGCGAGCACCTGTTCGCCGCACTGTTGGCCCAGCAGGGACTGGCCAGCCGGATCCTGGAGAAGGCGGGGGTCGATGTGGGCAGCCTGCTGCAGAAACTCGAAGCCTTCAGCGCCGGCCAGCCAAGCCTCAGCGCCGCCCCTGACAACATTTACCTCGGCCGTGGCCTAGATAGCGTGCTCAACAGGGCCGATGGGCTCAAAAAAGAGTATGGCGATAGCTACATCGCCATCGAACACCTGCTGCTGGCCTTGGCCGATGACGACCGCTGCGGCCGCCAGTTGCTCTCCCAGGCTGGCAGCAATGCCGCCAAGCTCAAGCAGGCGGTTCAAGCGGTGCGCGGCACCCAGAAGGTCACCGACCAGAATCCGGAAGGCACCTACGAATCCCTAGAGAAATACGGCCGCGATCTCACCGCCGCCGCACGCGAAGGCAAGCTCGATCCGGTGATTGGCCGCGATGAGGAAATCCGCCGCACGATCCAAATCCTCAGCCGACGCACCAAGAACAACCCGGTGCTGATCGGTGAGCCCGGCGTCGGCAAGACCGCAATCGTGGAGGGCCTTGCCCAGCGCATCGTCAACGGCGATGTGCCCCAGGCCCTGCAGAATCGCCGCCTGATCGCCCTCGACATGGGCGCCTTGATCGCCGGCGCCAAGTATCGCGGTGAGTTCGAAGAACGCTTGAAAGCGGTGCTGAAGGAGGTCACCGCCTCCGAGGGCCAGATCGTGCTGTTCATCGATGAGATCCACACCGTCGTCGGCGCTGGCGCCAGTGGCGGTGCCATGGATGCCAGCAACCTGCTCAAGCCAATGCTTGCCCGCGGCGAGCTGCGCTGCATCGGTGCCACCACCCTTGATGAGCACCGCCAGCACATCGAAAAAGACCCCGCCCTGGAGCGCCGCTTCCAACAGGTGTTTGTCGATCAGCCCACGGTAGAGGACACGATCTCGATCCTGCGCGGCCTCAAGGAGCGCTACGAGGTGCACCATGGTGTGCGGATTGCCGATAACGCCTTGGTGGCGGCGGCGCTGCTCTCCAGCCGCTACATCGCCGATCGGTTCCTACCGGATAAGGCGATCGATTTGGTGGATGAATCCGCCGCCCGGCTGAAGATGGAGATCACCTCCAAGCCTGAGCAGATCGATGAACTCGATCGCCGCATCCTCCAGCTGGAGATGGAAAAGCTCTCGCTCGGGCGCGAATCGGATGCCGCCAGCCGCGATCGCCTGGAGCGACTGGAGAAGGAGCTGGCCGATCTGGCGGAACAGCAGAGTGCCCTGAATGCCCAGTGGCAGAAGGAGAAGGGCTCGATTGATGAATTGAGCTCCATCAAGGAGGACATCGAGCAGGTGCAGCTGCAGGTGGAGCAGGCCAAACGCAGCTATGACCTCAACAAGGCGGCTGAGTTGGAGTACGGCACCTTGGCCGACCTGCACAAGAAGCTCGCCGCCAAGGAGGCCGAGCTCAACGCCGGCGGAGAGAAAACGCTGCTGCGCGAGGAGGTCACCGAGGATGACATCGCTGAGGTGATCGCCAAGTGGACCGGCATCCCCGTGAGCAAGCTGGTGCAGAGCGAGATGGAGAAGCTGCTGCATCTTGAGGACGAGTTGCATACGCGTGTCATCGGCCAGCAGCAGGCCGTCACGGCGGTGGCGGATGCCATCCAGCGCTCCCGTGCCGGCCTCAGCGATCCCAACCGGCCCATCGCCAGCTTCCTCTTCCTTGGCCCCACTGGCGTGGGCAAGACCGAACTCTCCAAGGCTCTGGCCTCCCAGCTGTTCGATTCCGAGGAGGCGATGGTGCGCATCGACATGTCTGAGTACATGGAGAAGCACGCCGTCAGCCGTTTAATCGGAGCGCCTCCGGGCTACGTGGGCTACGAGGAAGGCGGCCAGCTCACCGAAGCGGTACGGCGACGCCCCTATGCAGTGATCCTGTTCGATGAGGTGGAGAAGGCCCACCCCGATGTGTTCAATGTGATGCTGCAGATCCTCGATGACGGCCGCGTCACCGATGGTCAGGGTCGCACGGTGGATTTCACCAACACGGTGCTGATTCTCACCAGCAACATCGGCAGCGCCTCGATCCTCGACCTCGCCGGCGATCCCACCCGCCACGGCGAAATGGAGAAACGGGTGAATGACGCCTTGCGAGCCCACTTCCGCCCGGAGTTCCTCAACCGCCTCGATGAATCGATCATCTTCCACAGCCTCAAGGCCGAAGAACTGCGGCAGATCGTTGAGCTGCAGGTGAAGCGGCTGGCGAAACGGTTGGAGGAGAAGAAGCTGGGCCTGCAACTCGATGACGAATCCCTCGATTGGCTGGCCGGCGTGGGCTACGACCCGGTGTATGGAGCCCGCCCGCTGAAGCGTGCGATCCAGCGCGAGCTGGAAACGCCGATCGCCAAAGCGATTCTGGCCGGCAGCTTCAGCGCCGGCAACAGCATCGCCGTGACCGTCGAAAACGAGCGGCTGCGTTTCCGGGTGGCTGAACCCGCCAACCTCAGCGGGCCCGTGCCGGCGCTGGTTTGAGGCGCTGAGGCGTCCGCTAAACCCCTACCGCCAGCCCCATGGCCCTGGCGCCTAAAGCGCCAGGGCTTTTTGAATCACCGGGTTCTCGTACCAGCTCCAGGGGCCCTGCTTGACGGCCTCGATGCCGAGCTCAGCCCGCAGCTCCTCCAGGTTTCGAGCCATGTGATCCTCCCAGGGGATCGGGAACAGCGGTTGGGCCTGGGCGGCAATCTCCAGACCGTGGCTGATGAGCCGAAACGCATAGCTGGTCGTGCGCAATCGTTCCTTATGGCTGCTCATCTGACTCTCCGGGGTCTCATTTTGAAACCAGGTCAGCAGCAGGCTGATCAGATCGATGAAGCCCAGCCCAGGGTGATTGAATTGCCCGACGCTGATGCTGATCACACCGATCTCGCCGAAACCGTCCAAAAGGTCTGCAGGTGTTCGCGGGTGGCGATCTGATCGAGATAGCGGAAGCCCATCGGCGTGGCGTGCTGTCGCTTGGACGGTAGTCAGACGCGTGATCGTTGGCAGCCTTGGCCCATCAGCCCCTGGCTCCAGCCTCAGTCTCACGCCGCGACGGCCGTCGCGTCCGCCTGATTCCCCTGCGCCCACACCCGGCGCCCGCATTCGGCCCGCCCCGCCGCCTCAGCCCAGCAACGCGTCGATCCGTCCAGCCAACTCCACATCCAGATTCGAGAGGCCGCCCGTGTCGTGGGTGGTGAGTTCAATCGTCACCCGGTTCCAGACATTGCTCCACTCCGGATGGTGATTCAGCTGTTCCGCCGCCAGCGCCACCCGGGTCATGAAGGCGAAGGCCTCAGAGAAATCGGCGAAGCGCACCTGCCGCCGCAGCTTGTCGTTCTGCACGGTCCAGTGTGGTAAGCGATCCGTGAGCGCTTGCACCTCGGCGGTGGTCAGGGGGGTGGCCATGGCGGGAGTGGCGTTGCGCGGCGCGATTGTTGTCAACCTAACCAGCCCGTCGCCGCGGCTTGGCGCGCTCGGCCAACACCCCGCTGATTTGCACGCCTGAGCAGGTCTCGCCTGCCTGGCGGCTCCTCCTGCGCACCCCCAGCTCCGCGGGGCTTGGGGTGCTGGGCCAGCGCCCCGGCCCCATCGCCTCCCTGGCCTGGTCCCAGGCTGGCGCGCCCCTCAGGTCGAGCTTGTGCCATCGCCGGCCAGCCCAGCGGCCGGCCCCCCTTGGCTTGCCCCAGCTGGCGCGAGCGCCAGCAGCGTGGCCACCATCAACCGCAGGGTCTGGCGGTTGCCTCCGGCCTCCCGCCAGCGCTCGATCCACAGCGGCAGCGCCGAAGACGTCGACGCCCCGTTCTCGGCTCCGCCATGCACCAGGCCCAGACGCCCCAAATAGGCCAAGGCGTCATCCAGGCAGGATCCGCTGGCCCCGAAGCCGTCCAGCAGCGGGTCGAGGGCGGCCTGCAGGGTTTCCAGTTCGTCATGGCTCAGGGCGGGCAGGGGATCGACCATCAAGGCAGAGGCTGAGTTGGGTGCGCCCTGGGCGCTCCGGAAGTCTGGAACAGCGCTCAGCGGGGCGGGTGTCCAGGCTCCGCCGCCGCGGGTCTTGGCTCCGTGTCCAGCAACATTGACGCTTGCGCCGCCCGGCCGGCTGCGATCAACGGCGCCGCCCCGGTTCGCCGCCGAGGTGATGGATGGCATGCAGGGCCACGCCCCAAAGCTCGGTGTCCGCTGGCGAATCGGCGGGATCACGCTCCGGGCCCAGGGGAATCAGCGGGCTGACGCCATCGCTCGCCTCCAGCCAGAGGCGACCATCGCGCCGCCCCAGGCGCCGCAGGATGAAGGCGCCCTGGTGGGTGGCCACCACCACCTGTCCCGGTCGCGGCGTGACGCTGCGGTCGATCACCAGCAGGTCGCCATCGAAAATCCCGTCACCCCGCAGGGCATCGCCACAGGCCCGCATCAGAAACGTGGAGAGAGGCCTGGGGATCAGCTCCAGGTTGAGGTCGATGCGGGCTTCCACGTAGTCGTCGGCAGGATTGGGGAAGCCCGCGGCCACCGTGTCCCCCAGCAGTGGACAGAGCAGGGATTGCGGCAGGGGATCGGGCCCTGGGGCGAAGGATTGGGGCAGGCCCGCCGGCAGGACCTCCAGCCAGGCCGGCGCCGCGGCCCTGGGGCGATCGGGGCGGGCTGGGAACGGGGAATCGGCGTGGCTCGGCATCGAGGGGAACGCTGGTTGGCTGGGGCTGGGGCTGACAGGACAAGAGCAACCCGAAGCCCAAAGATGAGGGGTGGAGGGAGCGGAGCCGGGAGGGCCGGACCAACGCGACAACCCTACCAGCAAAGTAGTTCAGGAGTACCATGGCATAGGCGCGCTTGTCGCGCGCGCCATTCCCGGCGGGAGTGCGCCGCTAGCAGGGCGCCGATGGGGGGGCATGGCGACAATCAGGGGCGAAAACAGGCACATCGTGGGCTGCGCACGGGGTGCCTCGGAGGCCGGCTGCACCGCAGCCAAACCCCGCAGCCCCAGACCCGCAGCCCAACCCCGCAACCCGAGCCTGCAATGGTCAGCAGCTCGTGACACGCGTCGATCCCCGAGCTCGTGCGCGTCGATGGATGGGCGGAGGCCGGCCACATGGAGGCTGGTGCGGCGGACCTTGGAGCCGTCAGGCCCCTAGATGTAGTTCCGCCGTTGATCCCGCGGAGCGCCAGGCGCTGGCCGGCATCAACCGCCAGCCGCCATAACCGTCGAGCTCCAGCACCGTGTCGTGGAAGCCCAGCAGCGTGGGGCGATGGCCCACGCTCACCAGCGCCGTGTCGCGCTC
>Ga0315904_10012256_pt1 | contig 10850 bp, 13 predicted proteins | sample LakEriMetagenome_6_FD_203529 | JGI IMG/M metagenome (GOLD analysis project Ga0315904, IMG submission 203529) | Freshwater fungal communities from buoy surface, Lake Erie, Ohio, United States - Buoy 12 MA120 | ecosystem: Environmental > Aquatic > Freshwater > Lake | place: USA: Lake Erie, Ohio... | reverse complement strand
TGAAACATTTAAGAATTCGCACAATTTCCTGTACCTGGGTCGTGGGTATGGATTTCCGGTGGCGCTTGAAGGCGCACTAAAACTGAAGGAAATTTCATACATACATGCCGAAGGATATCCGGCAGCTGAAATGAAGCACGGGCCGATAGCGCTTATTGACGAAGAAATGCCCGTAGTAGTTATAGCCACACAACACAGCAATTACGAAAAAGTAATCAGCAACATACAGGAAGTGCGTGCACGCAAAGGCAAAGTTATTGCCATTGCTACCAAAGGCGATGAGCACATCAGGCAACATGCCGATTACGTTATTTTTATACCTCACTGCGAAGAAGCGATGCTGCCTTTGCTGGCTACCATACCGCTTCAATTGCTGTCGTACCACATTGCTGTAATGCGCGGCTGCAACGTAGACCAACCGCGTAACCTGGCCAAGTCGGTAACGGTGGAGTAAAACAAAGAGTAACTACCATAAAAAAAAACCGCATCTGAATAGTGCGGTTTTTTTATGTGATGAAGTGTTTAAAAACTTATACCATATCTACAGTATAGATGGCATGCATGGGAATAAAATGATCGCCATCAATCGTAATCCCTTTCTCGTTTAAAAAATGCACAATGACTTTGTTCAATTGAACAAAACCATTTTGGGTATACAGCACTAGACGTGTTTTTATTTTTACACTTTTTCCTAAAGTAACTGCTTTATCAAGGGATAAACGCCTAACACGTATATCTTCTATTCGGTCAAGCACATCCTTATCGGTGTATTGTATCTGAAACAATGCATCGGGCGATATAACGGGTACTTCTCGTAAATTAAGTGCGGTATCCATGGCGTGTATAAATTACAAAGCCGATTCGTATCGTTTACTAACCTCGTCCCAGTTAATAATATTCCAGAAAGCGGTACAATAATCCGGTCTACGGTTTTGGTAATTTAAATAGTACGCATGTTCCCACACATCCAGTCCCAGTATAGGAGTACCGTTGCAATCAGTCACTACATCCATCAGCGGGTTATCCTGGTTTGGTGTTGAACATATTTTAAGTTTTCCGTTCTCAACACACAACCATGCCCACCCTGAACCAAATCGGGTAACAGCTGCTTTATTGAAATCTTCTTTTAGTTTTTCCATTCCTCCCAGTTCTGCATCAATGGCTGCTTGCAGCTTAGCTGATGGGGTAGAGCCATTGTTTCCAAGAATATTCCAAAACAACGTGTGGTTGTAGTGCCCGCCACCATTGTTGCGAACAGCCATGGGGTACTTGCTGATGTTTTTGCAAATATCCTCGATGCTTAATTTTTCGGCATCGGTGCCGGCAATGGCGTTGTTTAAATTGGTAACATACGCCTGGTGGTGTTTAGTGTGATGGATTTCCATGGTACGCGCATCAATGTGTGGTTCGAGTGCGGTGTACGCATAAGGTAATGGTGGTAATTCGAATGCCATATAAAATAGTATTAATGTTTATGAATAAAAACGTGTGCGAATATAACGCATGTATTAATGAAACAACCTGCGAGATGTAATGTTTATCGTAATTTTTTGAAAAACATTTTCATCAGTTCGGCACACTCATGTGCCATAATACCCGATATAACTTCGGTGCGCGGATGCAGTAAATCGCCTTTGGTACGGTATCCTTTCTTTTCATCAGCAGTGCCGTATACAACGCGTGCTATCTGACTCCAGTACAGCGCACCGGCACACATAACACATGGCTCAACAGTTACATACAACGTACATTCCGTAAGGTATTTCGCACCTATGTAATTGGATGCTGCGGTAATGGCCTGCATTTCGGCATGGGCGGTCACATCATGCAGCCGCTCGGTGAGGTTATGGCCTTTGCCTATAACTTTATTGGCAACAACCACCACAGCGCCTACGGGCACTTCGTTGTTTTCCATAGCTTGGCGAGCTTCATTCAAAGCCATGCGCATAAAGTATTCGTGCGAAAACAGATCAGTATCGGCCATAATCAAGACGCATTATACGAAAAATGTGTGTGCAGTCGGCTATGGAAATTGCCTATGTATAAGCCGTGCACACGTAGAATAATTAGGTGCAGCAAATAATTGGATAATTTGCCTATATTGAACCGATTTTAAACCAACAGGTCAAAACCTGAACTGCTATGAAAAAAACTGTACTCATTGCAATTTATTTACTGGCTGTAACGGTAGTACACGCACAAAAGTCGTTCCCTTTAGTGTGGAAGAATAAGTTTCCTGTAAAGGTAGAACGCAGGTACATCAATGAAGACCGCTCGCTGGTGTTGGGTGGCGGGCCCTCGTCAATGGCTATGATGAGCGGTGAAACCGGAGCTATTTTGTGGGAACTGAATTTTAAAAAACGGTTTGGATACGGCAAGGCCAAAAACTGGAAATGGGAGAAAAAAGAAGGAGTAATCAGGCTCGTATTTCAAAAAAACAAACGGGCACCCGAAGAAATATATTACCTGCGCGACAGCAGCATGCAGGGTATATCGCAGGAGCAGTATGACGAGATCAAGGCCAAACAGCCGATGACTATAAACGGCTCATTGTTTATCAACGAGCACGATACACGCATATTTATTACGTACGACAAATACCGTAAAGATGACGAAGTAGGCAAGCACACCAAACGCCTGGTAACTGTAAAGGCGTTGGGCAAATACTCGTGGAGTACACCGGTTGATATTCGTTTTATGCGTTCGTTCTCACGTACTGCCATACCTGATGTTGCAAGCACCTTTAAAGGCGATGTAGTGCAGTTATTTCATTCGGGCAATATCGTGTTCTTGTACTACGAAGGTCTAACTGCATTCGACATCAAAAACGGAAGTGTACTCTGGCAAACTGAATTTGAAAACTCGGATTACAGTGCCAAAGTGTTCAAAAGCACACAAACGTTTGGCCGCGGTCCATTGCCACTCTTTACAAATGATGCCGTGTATCTGGCAGACATGTCGGAAGACAAATACAAAATTAAAAAATGCATGCTGGATAACGGAGGCGTTATAGCCGCTACACCTACCTTTAGCAAAGACGATGTAATACCCGAAATGTTTCTTTCGGGCCAGGTACTGGTGGCGCGTTTTGGTGGCTACCTCGACCGTCAAAATTTTATTCCCGGAACCAACGGAAAACCCGACACCTGCGAATCTTTTCGGGTATATGAGGGCAAATCTGGATTGCGTGCATACAATGCCAATACCGGTGCATTGATTTGGGAAACATTTGACAATGCCGCACTGGATGATAAGATTTCAGGAACAATGACCAATGCTATTCTTAAAGATAGCCTACTGTATGTAGCCACTGAAAAGCACCTCTTCTGTTTTGATGTGTCTACCGGAATTGTAAAATTTAAAAACAATATTTCTAAAAATAAATCAGGAACACCTGTTCAGCTGGTACAGCACAATAACAATATACTGCTCATTTGCAAAAAGGGTATAAGCAGCTACCGCATGAATGACGGACTGATGAATTTTGATGCCTTTACGACTGCTGTGTATTCGTATCGCATTATTCAAAATGCGTTGTATGTATACACAAAAGAAAGCATTCAAAACTTAACACGCTTTATACGCATCGATTTAAAGAACGGTTCGTTTATGGGCAAAACCAATGAAACACCATACCCTTATTTCTCCAAAGACGGTGAAGGTTTCATCCGCTTTGACGGATCCAAGGTGTTCAAGTACCGAACTGGATACTAGGCTTGGCATTCAGTTTACAATTCACGCATCATTCGAACTGCTCATACGTGTGAACGGCATGGCCGGTGTGTACGCTGCAGTTTACTACAGGCATAAAAAAATCCCGTCATTGACGGGATTTTTTTATGCTTTTAAATAGATGTGCTTAGCCCAAAGCTACACGCACAAATGCTTTAACAGCAAGCCCTTTTTCTACTTCGTTCAGCATCTGAGCGATTGTTTTAGAGCCGTCTTTAACAAATTCTTGATTCATCAGCGTTGAATCTTTATAGAACTTGCCCAGTTTACCTTGTGCAATTTTTTCCAGCATGGCTTCAGGTTTTCCTTCGGCACGTGCCTGCTCCTTACCTATTTCAATTTCGCGGGCAATAACAGTTGGGTCTACATCATCCTTATCCACTGCAATCGGATTAAGCGCGGCAACCTGCATGGCTACATCTTTTCCTGCTATGCTGTTCGCATCGTTAGAAGCCAGATTAAGAGATACCAGCACACCCAAACGATTGGCACCGTGAATGTAAGAAACGATATTATCACCTTCTATTATTTCGTAGCGAACTACGTCTATTTTCTCTCCTATCTTACCTACCTGGTCAGTGATGCGTTCGGCCAGTGTGGCACCATCAAACGGAAGCGCTTTAAGGGCTTCGGCATTGGCAGGTTTGTGAGCTAGCGCCAAGTCAGCGATAGACTGTGCAAACTTCACAAAATCTTCGTTTTTAGCCACGAAGTCGGTTTCGCAACTCAGCTGTACAATTACACCCAATTTACGATCGGGTGATGTTTTAGCAATAACTGCTCCTTCTTTGGCTTCACGATCGGCACGGGCGGCCGATACTTTAGCGCCTTTTTTACGCAGATAATCTACAGCTGCTTCAAAATCGCCATTGCTTTCGGTTAATGCTTTTTTACAGTCCATCATACCTGCACCTGTCATTTGGCGCAGTTTGTTTACATCGGCAGCACTGATTGTACTCATAATGATTCGTTAGTAATTAATTGGTAATGGGTTAATGATTAAAAAAAATCGGCCCTTGAGCCGATTTCAGTGGTGTTATTCTTCTACAGCTACGGCTTCTTTTTCCGTTTCACCTTCGTGTTCTTTTTCACGTTTGCGTTCCGATAAGCCTTCAACAATGGCATCGGTCATCACACGGGCAATGATAGCAATGGATTTAGCTGCATCATCGTTGGCCGGTATGGCATAATCAACCAATGTAGGGTCGGAGTTTGTATCTACTACGCCAAATGTAGGAATATTTAATTTTTGAGCTTCGGCAACTGCAATGTGTTCGCGCTTGATGTCGATAATAAATAAAGCAGCTGGCAAACGATTCAAATCAGCGATACCTCCCAATAAGCGGGAAAGCTTTACTTTTTCGCGTTCAACCATCAACCGTTCTTTTTTGTTGATATTGGCATAAGTACCATCTGAAGCCATCTTTTCCAGCGTTTGCAATTTCTTGATTGACTTGCGTACGGTGGCAAAGTTGGTAAGCATACCACCCAGCCAACGTTCGGTAACGAATGGCATGTTTACACGGGCTGCTTCATTTTCAATGATTTCCTTAGCCTGTTTTTTAGTGGCAACAAAAAGTACTTTGCGGCCTGATTTTACGATGTTTTTGATGGCTGATGCGGCCTCATCCAGTTTTACAACTGTTTTGTTCAGATCGATGAGGTGGATTCCATTCTTCTCCATAAAAATATAGGGAGCCATCTTGGGATTCCATTTGCGGGTAAGGTGACCGAAGTGCACTCCCGCTTCCAACAACTCTTGCTGAGTGATTTGTGACATAAATATATAAACTTAATTAACGTTTTACGAACTGGAAACGCTTGCGCGCTTTTTTCTGACCTGACTTCTTACGTTCAACCATGCGTGGGTCGCGGGTCATCAGCCCTTCTGCTTTCAATGCAGGTTTTAACTCGGCATTGTGTTTAACCAGTGCACGCGAAACTGCGAGTTTAATCGCATCGGCTTGTCCGGTAATTCCACCTCCGTCAACATTGCACTTAATATCAAACTGACCTGCTGTGCTAGTTACTTCAAGCGGTTTGTTGATGGCATGTTGTAAAAGTACTGTCGGGAAATAGGTTTTCACGTCTTTGCCGTTAACGGTAATATTGCCCGTACCGGCACTCAGGTACACACGTGCTACTGAGGTTTTTCTTCTGCCTATGGCGTTTACTGATTCCATGAATTGCTTAGAATGTTAATGTTTTGGGTTGCTGTGCAGCATGCGGGTGTTCCGAACCGGCATACACGTATAAATTTCTGAAAATTTCGCTGCCCAGTTTGTTGTTGGGCAACATGCCTTCAATCGCATGTTCAACTGCGTAGGTTGGCTTTTTTTGCATCATGTTTTTAGCTGATTCAAAACGCTGTCCACCTGGGAAACCCGAGTAAAACACATAATCTTTATCGTTCAGTTTATTGCCCGAGAAACGGATTTTATCTGCATTGATAATGATAACATTATCCCCGCAATCTACATGGGGGGTAAAGTTGGTTTTGTGCTTGCCACGTAAAATGTTAGCTACTTTGCTGGCAAAACGGCCGAGTGTTTGGCCTTCAGCATCAATGATGTACCACTCTTTTTTAACGGTGGCTTTGCTGACTGATTTGGTTTTATAACTTATTGAGTCCACAGTAAATAAATTTTATACTTTCTTATAAGGGGTGGCAAAAATAGGGCAGTCTTTTGTAATTCACAACAAATTGTGAAAAAAAGGTTGTTGCCGGTCAATATGCCTCAAAAAATTGGCGATTAGCGTCTTACACAGTGCCTTATTGGGTGCGCACAAAAGCTTTATAGCGGTATACGCCTTGCGTATTGAATACATACATGTAATACACTCCGTAGCGTAGTTCCAGCAGGTCGAGCGAAAAGGAGAAGCGGTTGGCGGGGGGCAATTCGCGTTGCAGCCAAAGCCTGCCAAATGAATCGACCACTACCAGTCGGGCGAAATTGGGATTACCTGCTTGAACCATCGTAAATACAGTGGTGTAATTGCTGGCCGAAGAAATGTAGGTAGGTAAAATATCCATTTCAAATCCCGAACATGAACCGTCTGAATAAAAATTTACGCCATGTCTGAATTTGGCCTCACATTCATTTCTGTAAGTTTGGTTATCGCACCCGCATACCGGATAAAACTCTGAGCTGGGGCATGGAAAAAAAGGACTGGCAGACAGTGAATCTTTGCATACAGGAAATGGCTGTGAGTTTGCCTGAGGCGTTAGTACTGCCAACAGCCATATAATTGGTATACCCTTAAGCGCTATATGCATATTACAAATATGCAGAATTGGTACATAGCATGGATGCCTGTCACAAAAAAAACACTATTCGGAGGTTTTGAGCTACTCTGTACGTACTTGATATGTATGTGTGATAGCGTGATACGTATGATAAACACAGAAGAAAACGATGTGCGCAAGGTTATGGCCGCGCAGCTTCGCTGCGCGGCCATAACCCCATATCACACCATCCTGTTGCAATTCAGCCCGCGTTTAGCTTAAATTGCACGGACAATTTATACAACTGATGAGTACATTTAAGGTGCGTACGATGGCCGAAGTGGCCGCTGCCGGTGAAGAAGCCGAAATATTGTTCTGGGTAGGCTGTGCAGGAAGTTTTGATGAACGGGCACAAAAAATAACCAAAGCCATTGCTAAAATACTTCATGCGGCTGGCATTCGTTTTGCCATTTTGGGAACCGAAGAAGCCTGCACAGGCGACCCCGCCAAACGTGCCGGCAATGAGTTTCTGTTTCAAATGATGGCGATGCAAAATATCTCGACACTGAATATGTACGGCATAAAAAAAATAGTAACCGGTTGCCCGCATTGCTTCAACACACTTAAAAATGAATATCCCGAACTGGGTGGCAACTACGAGGTACTGCACCATACTACGCTTATAAATCAATTGCTTCAGCAAGGCAAACTGGCTGTGAAGGGAGGTGCATTTGCAGGCAAACGCATTACTTACCACGACAGCTGTTACCTGGGCCGTGCCAATGATATATACGAAGCCCCGCGAGAAGTGATTGAAAAACTGGATGCTGCACTTGTAGAAATGAAACGCAGCCGCGCCAATGGATTGTGCTGTGGTGCCGGTGGCGCACAAATGTTTAAAGATGCGGAGCAGGGAACTAAAGAAGTCAATCTGGAACGTGCCGATGACATGCTGGAAGCTAGGCCTGAAATAGTAGCAGCCGCTTGCCCTTTTTGTATGACCATGCTGCGTGACGGTGTAAAACACCATAACAAAGAGCAGGAAATAGAAGTAAAAGACATTGCAGAGCTGGTTGCTAATGCCATGGAGTTATAACCGATGGCCATGAATATGCGGTGCATACCTGTTGTTGGTTTACTTATTCTGATTAGTCCTGTGTGTTATGCGCAGCTTGATAACCATTTTTTAAGCGATAAAATAACCCACGACAATACCGAAAAGAAAACTCTGTCGCTGGACTACACGCAAGTAAACTATTTACGCAACACCGAATATTTTAACGCAGTGGAAAAAGGCCGTACACTGATGGGTGTACAGTTGATACCTGTATTGCACTATCAGCCCAATAAGCGTATGAGCATACGCACAGGAGCATATATTCGATCAGAGTTTGGCGCTACGCCATCGCTTTACGAAGTACTTCCTGTCATTTCGCTCAAGCTATTCAGTGCATCCGGCAAAACTTCATTAACGCTGGGAACATTGGAAGGTGCACTGTCGCATGGTCTTATCGAACCGCTGTTCAATATCAACTCAGCTATTTTAAGACGAATAGAAAACGGAGCTCAGTTTAAAGTAAATTCCAAATATATATTCAGCGACACCTGGTTGAATTGGGAAAAATTTATTGAGCCGGGAAGCGCACACAAAGAGCAGCTTACTGCAGGCGTACACACGTATTTGAATCTTACCTCAGCCGATGAGTCATGGGTAGTGAGGCCGGTGGTTCAGGTTACTGTTTTTCACCGGGGCGGACAAATAGATGCGGATACATCGGCAATGGTTACTGTGGCTAATTATGCAACAGGTGCGCAGCTAATTAAAAAGTGGGCAAATGAACAGGCAACTATTCGGGCTGAGGCATACATGACCGGCTATACAGAAAATACACGAAGCGGAAACTATCCATTTCGGAATGGTAGCGGTGTGATGGTAAATGCGGGTGCAACATTTCACGCATGGTCGTTGCTGGCTACTTACTGGAGCGGCAACAACTGGATAGCCCCACGCGGTACATCCATCTATCAGTCGGTATCCGAACACGACCCGCTATACACACAAAAAATGCGCAAGCTGATTATACCTCGGTTATGCTATCAAACCGAATGGCTGGATAAACAACTGACCTGTGTTGCCCGATTTGAACCGGTGTATGATGCCGGATCACGCACGACCGAATTTTCTTTTTCGCTTTATTTATGTTATTCGCTGAGGCAGGCTATTACACGTTAGTGTGCATGGCTTCAAGTGTTTTTTCAGCAGCCATTTGCTCGGCTTTTTTCTTCGAATGGTTTTCAGCCGATGCCATCGGTACTTTATCAATCAGTACCTGAACCCGGTATATTTTTGATTTACCATCGGGCAACTCTTCGGCTTCAAATTCTACTAGGTTTCCGTTTCGCTGCGACCATTCCATTAGCCGTCCTTTAAAGTTGGTTTCCGTTTGCTGTATTTTGTCTATGTCAATATGTATAAATAGCCGTGTTAAAATAAAACGCTGGGCTGTTTCGTATCCTTTATCCAAATATACTGCACCAATAAACGCCTCCAGCGCATTGCCGAAAATGGTGTTGCGCAACTGAGTACCCAACGCCCGTTTATCGTACTGCACCAGTTCATTCAAGCCAATTTTCATGGCCAGCGCATTTAGGCTTTCGCGGCTCACCAGTTTGGAGCGCATTTCAGTTAAAAAACCTTCATCCTGTACAGGGTAACGTTTGAATAGCAATTCGGCCACCACCGAACTCAATACCGCATCACCTAAAAACTCAAGCCTTTCATTGCTGTCGCGTGAGCCGTTTTTATGTATTTGTGCAGATGCTGAATGATGCCTTAGTGCCTGCATGTAACAGTGTATATTGGAAGGCATGATGCCGGTTAGCGCCCTAATGCTTCGGTAGGTTTTCCTGCTTCCGGAAAAATAAAGTGCGTAAATATTCCCGATTGGATTTCCCAGCCGCACTACGCTGTATACTTTTTGAATATAACAGATACATTGTGGCCACCAAAGCCAAATGTATTGCTAAGCACTACATTTACATCACGCTTTTGGGCTGTATTGAGTGTGAGATTTAGTCTGGCATCTATATCCGGATCGGGAGTAGAATGATTGATAGTAGGTGGTATGATACCCGTGGCAATGGCGGATAAGCCTGCGATGGCTTCAATGGCTCCGGCACCGCCAAGTAAATGTCCGGTCATGGATTTGGTAGAACTGATATTCAGTTTATAAGCATGTTCGCCAAACACCTGCTGAATGGCTTTAAGTTCAGCCACATCACCCAGCGGAGTTGAAGTTCCGTGTACGTTTATGTAGTCAATATCTTGCGGTTGTAGTGAAGCATCTTCCAGTGCAGTATTGATAACTGCAATAACGCCCAATCCATCGGGATGAGGTGCAGTAAGGTGGTAGGCATCGGCCGACATGCCGCAACCCACTACTTCGGCATATATTTTAGCTCCGCGCGCTTTGGCATGTTCCAGTTCTTCGAGTATCAATGCCCCGGCTCCTTCACCCAGTACAAATCCATCACGGTTTTTATCGAACGGGCGTGACGCAGTGGCCGGATCATCGTTGCGCTCAGATAAGGCTTTCATTGAATTAAATCCACCAACAGCGGGCTCGGTAATGCACGCCTCTGAACCGCCTGTAAGAATAATATCAGCTACACCCATACGTATGCTGTTGGTCGCATCTACTATGGCGTTGTTGGATGAAGCACATGCAGATACGGTGGCATAATTGGGGCCCATGAAACCGTACTTCATGGATATATGACCTGCCGCTATGTCGGCAATCATCATAGGAATAAAAAACGGATTGAATCGGGGAGTTCCATCGCCTTTGGCAAACGCCACCACTTCGTTGAAAAAAGTAGTAAGACCGCCAAT
>Ga0315904_10012255_pt1 | contig 10850 bp, 10 predicted proteins | sample LakEriMetagenome_6_FD_203529 | JGI IMG/M metagenome (GOLD analysis project Ga0315904, IMG submission 203529) | Freshwater fungal communities from buoy surface, Lake Erie, Ohio, United States - Buoy 12 MA120 | ecosystem: Environmental > Aquatic > Freshwater > Lake | place: USA: Lake Erie, Ohio... | reverse complement strand
TGAGCAAATAATGGTCGCCCATATCCTTGAAGTTCGTGATCATGCCGCCGGGGTTACTCCCGTAATCAGGCTCAGTCAACCCGAAACAGCCCATCCACTCACCGGTAGCGAGTTTCGGCAAGTATTTCATCCGCTGCTCCTCGTTACCGTACTTATAGATAGGATACATCACGAGGGAGCTCTGAACTGAAGCCGTTGAGCGCAAACCGCTGTCGCAACGCTCCAATTCTTGCATAATCAAACCATAGGAAATCTGATCAAGTCCCGCACCGCCATATTCTGCAGGTATATATGGACCAAAGGCACCAATTTCGCCCAGCCCCTTTAAGAGGTGCTGCGGGAATTTGCAGTTTTCAGCTGCTTCTTCGATAATAGGAGAAACTTCCTTCTTCACCCATGCACGGGCTGTATCACGAACCAGCTTCTGCTCTTCGCTGAGCCATTCGTCCATCAAGTAATAATCGTGGCCTTGGTATGAATCTGTGCGCATTGTATATTGAATGTTTAATCAGATAATCGTCGGTTTTTCCAACGACGGCGCGAATGTACAAACGCGATGGGTGAACAGAAAAACAAAAACAATGACTAGTTATAAATGACTAGTGATTAATGACTAGTGACAAATGACTAGTGACTAGTTTGTCACCGGTCATTTGTCATTATTCGCCTCATACCAGGTATCCACCAGTAAATCGCGCCCATTGCTCGCTTCTACGGCCAGAAAATCGCAGCGCTCGTTCATTTGATGACCGTTGTGGCCTTTAATCCATTTGAATCGAACTTTGTGCTTTTGCGCCACCAGCAGGTAGCGTTTCCAAAGATCAGGGTTCTTCACATTTTTCCATCCGCGCTTCACCCAGCCGCCTATCCAATTCTTTTCGATGGCGTCGACCACATACTTTGAGTCGGAGTAAACTGTAACCTCACAACCTTCCTGCTTGAGCATTTCAATACAGACTATTACACTCAACAACTCCATACGGTTGTTGGTTGTTAAACGGAACCCTTGGCTTATTTCTTTGTAATGCGGTCCACTTTGCAAAATGGCGCCATAACCACCCGGTCCGGGATTACCCTTGGCTGCGCCGTCGGTGTAAATGGTAATGCTCGTCATAACTTCTCTATCCGAGCAAATGTTGAATATTATTACTAAAAAGTTTCACTGCAATAGCCAGCAGGATTATTCCGAATATCTTCTCGACGACATTTATACCCGCAACGCCAAGCGCGCGCTCAATTCGATTAGTCAATTTCAAGACAATAAAGATGGGCAGCATGTTCAGTGCAATGGCCACCAAAATGTTAATCTGGTTGTACTCGGCGCCCAATGAAATGAGTGTGGAAAATGTACCGGCCCCTGCAATGATGGGAAAAGCGAGTGGCACAATAGAAGCAGCGCCCTCTGTTCCTTCTTTCTGCTTGAAAATTTTGATTCCCAAAACCATTTCCATCGCAATGAAGAAAAGAATGAACGAACCTGCAACGGCAAACGAATTCACGTCGACACCAAAGAGATACAGAAACCGTTCGCCGAGAAACAGAAACACGACCATCAAAATAAACGAAACCAGGGTGGTCGTTATGGGTTGAATGTTACCTGACGTGTTTTTGATTTTGACGATAATCGGAACACTTCCAATAATGTCAATCACGGCAAACAACACCATGAAACACGATCCTATTTCCTTCCAGTCGAACATGGCGCGAAGGTAAGTGCGATGCGCACAGCCCAGCAAAACGGATTACAAATCGTCGTATTCGTAGAGCGGGTCAATGCGTGAACCGGCGGGAAGTTCAAAAATCGGTTTGATAAGACCATTATCCAGACCATAGACCCAACCATGCAAATGGGGAGCTTCACGATCCTTCCAAGCTTGCTGTATAACAGAGGTTTTCGCAAGGTTAGTAACCTGTTCAATCACGTTCAACTCCACCAAGCGATTGGTACGTGCCTCTTCATCGCCTATGGCCTGAAGTTCCTCTGCGTGAATGCGCTGCACATCCTTAATGTGCATAATCCATTTGTTGATGATGCCCAAATTATGCTGTGCCATCGAAGCTTTCACTCCACCACAACCGTAGTGGCCGCAAACAATTACATGCTTCACTTTTAGAAACTTTACAGCATACTCCAACACACTCAGTAAATTCACATCGGTATGCACTACCATATTGGCAATGTTGCGATGAACAAAAATCTCTCCCGGTGAGGTTCCGGTTATTTCATTGGCCGGCACGCGACTATCGCTGCAGCCAATCCAGAGAAATTCCGGTGTTTGGATTCCGGAAAGCTTCAAAAAATAATTCGGATCGTTTTGAAGTTTTTCAGCTGCCCAAGCCTTGTTTTCGAGTAGTAATTTATCGTATGATTTCATTGCCTTGATTTTTTATTTCATTTCCAATTTGAAAGGATCCTCAAATATTTCCGCCTGACGATTGTCGCGCATGATATAGACACGGATGCCGCGCGACGGAGAAGAAACAATGAAATCGTTTACCGTTTCCACGATGTCTCTATCCATGAATTCGTTGCGCAGGGGATCTATAAGCACGGCACTGTTATCGGGGACCTTTTGAAAATAGTCGACCAGCTTTGGTTTATTTAAAAATGACACCTCACGAGAGAAGCGGATTAAATACTTATCACCGTCCTCAACCATAATCATCGCGGATCGGAAATTACTTCGCACAACAAAGTACAATCCGACCAAAATGCCGACTAAAATCCCAATAAGCAAATCCGTAAAAATGATTGCTACAATAGTTACGATAAAGGGAATGAACTGCTGCTTTCCCCGTGCATAATACTCCTTGAAAAGTGCCGCATTGGCTAGCTTATATCCGGTGAGTATAAGAATGCTCGCCAATGCTGCTTTGGGAATCATATTGAGAATACCCGGAATAGTGAATACAGAGATGAAAAGCAGCAAACCATGCATTATGGCAGATGCCTTAGACGTCGCTCCTGCATTTATGTTGGCCGAAGAACGCACGACAACCGAAGTAACAGGAAGTCCGCCAATTAAAGCAGATAGCATATTTCCGGTTCCTTGAGCATACAACTCACGGTTTGCAGGGCTTATGCGCTTCTCGGGATCAAGCTTATCCGCAGCCTCCAAGCTCAATAACGATTCGAGTGAAGCAACAACAGCAAGCGTAACTGCCGTAACCCACACTTTATAATTACCTATTGCTCCCCACGCGGGCATACTAATAAAACCCCACAACTCTTGCATTGAGTTGAACATCGGAATTTGAACCACATGCTCATCAGAAAGCGCCAGTGAATGACCATCCGGAACCAGATACACGTTTAATAGCACACCACTTATTACAGCCAACAATGGCCCGGGCAGGTACTTCACCCAGGCTTGTCTCTTCATAAACTTTGATTCATAGAAAAGCAAAATAGCTGCGGCCACTGTAGCAATTAAAGTTGCCAACGGTGAAAAACGGCTCAACGCAACCCATAATTCACTGAATGTATTCTGACCATCGGGCTGTATAAATGACTCTTCCCCTTCCGGGTCTGCATCATAACCGACAAAGTGAGGAATCTGTTTCAGAATTATCAGTATACCTATGGCGGCCAACATGCCCTTGATTACGGCATTTGGCACATAACGACCAATACCTCCTCCCTTGAAATAAGCGATAAGAAGTTGTAAGACACCGGCGAGAAAAGCCGCCAATAAAAAAACCTCGTAGCTTCCCAGATCATGAATAGCCGCCGCGACAATCGCCGCAAGACCGGCGGCCGGGCCTGAAACACTTAACGATGAACCGCTAAGCAAGCCAACCACTACACCGCCAGTGACACCGGCTATTATTCCGGCAAATGGAGCTGCATCAGAGGCGATAGCGATACCGATACAAAGCGGTAAAGCAACTAGAAAAACAACAATAGAAGCGGGAATGTCCGCTCCGAGATGAATTCGGTTCACAGGAATACGTTTGAGTCGACGCGAAGATAAGAGACATTGAATCTCGTTTAACAACTCATTAACACTTCTTCCAATACATGTGGAAACCACTTTATCTCGAGAGAGCGAACCTTGCGTTCGATTTCATCAACCGTGTCAGAACTTGAAATTTCAGTGCGATACTGAGCGATGATCGCGCCTTCATCGTAATGCTCATTTACCCAATGAATCGTAATACCCGATTCAACTTCACGGGCAGCATGGACAGCTTCATGAACAAAATGCCCGTACATACCCTTGCCTCCATACTTCGGCAATAACGATGGATGAATATTAATGATCTGTTGAGGAAATGCTTCGACTAAATCAGCAGGAACCTTCCAAAGAAAACCTGCCAGAACTATGAAATCAACCTTCAACGACTTCACTAAACGGATGAAATCGTCATTCATCCTAAAGTTCTCCTTCGTTAAAATGAAGGTTGGAATTGAATTCGTTGCGGCAATCTGCAACACTCCGGCATCCGGTTTATTGCTGGCAATAAGCACCACTTCAAGAACTGATCTTGATTTGAAATACTCAATGATATTGGCAGCGTTACTGCCTGCTCCAGATGCTAAAATGGCGATACGTTTCACGAATGGAATTTCGGCAATATTACATCATGAGCGGAAGATGAAGCCGTGAATCTTTTCATACAACATTTCCGGCTGAAAGGGTTTTGAAACATAATCGTTCATGCCCCTTTCCATACTTCGCTCGCGCTCTCCGTTTAAGGCATTTGCTGAAAGTCCGATAATAGGTATATTCGACTTGAGCACTTCCCTTATGTGCTCGGTTGCTTCAAACCCATCCATGATAGGCATCTGAAGATCCATCAGTACCAGGTCATATTCTTTCTCCTTTAATCGGTCAATAGCGTCTTGACCATCTTCACTGATATCCACCTTTGCCTTCCACGAAGTGAGAAGCGCGTTGGCCAAGAATTGATTCACCTTATTGTCTTCTACCAACAATATGAGTGAACCCTGCAAGTCCGGATTAAATTCCTTTGCAACAGGAGCCTCAGAATTGGCCTTTTTGAACTGAATTTGAAACGTAAAAATTGTGCCTACGTTTTTTTCACTTGTCAAGGTCAAATGACCTCCCATCATCTCCACGATTCTCCTCGAAATAGAAAGCCCCAGACCTGTGCCGCCATATTTGCGAGTGGTGCTGTTATCTTCTTGAGCAAAAGCCTGAAAAACCGCAGCCTGTCGCTCTGCTGCAATACCAATTCCTGTATCAACAACACTAAATCGTATATCCTGTGCATCATTCGACTCGCTCACTTGTGTTATTTCCAGCTGGACTTTACCTTGGGGAGTAAACTTGATGGCATTGCCAATGAGGTTCGTGATAATCTGATTTAATCGATGAATATCGCCCAAGAGTCGCGGTGCAATACGCTCATCAAGCTTCCATTCAAACGACAAACCCTTTTCTTCGGCACGCAGCCGAAGCGATTTCGTCAGTTGTGAGAAATTATCGCGCATAGAAAACTCGATTTCTTCCAGTTCTACTTTACCTGCTTCAATACGCGAAACATCCAGCAAATCGTCAATTAACACAAGCAGTCCATCCGAAGAGAAACGCATGGTCTTCAAATATTCTCGCTGTTGTTCATTCAATTCGGTAGATGCGAGTAATGCCGACATGCCAACAATTGCATTTACAGGTGTACGCAACTCGTGACTCACATTAGCCAGGATAGTTTTACGCAATTCAAGACCTGCTTCAGCGGCTTTCCTTGCGTCAATCATTTCTTGCTCCAGTTTTTTCCTGGCTGTAATATCGAATACTACAATGACACCTCCTTCAACATGACTCGCATCATCAAACAAAGGGGCTGTAGTGCACAGCAACCACATCATTTCGCCGTTCGACTTTAAATAGGGCGATTCAAAAACTTTACTTTCCAGGTAAAAGTGAATACTCGTCTCATCCTCCGAAACACTTGACATGGAAATATCCGAGGCACTTAAACCAATCATATCTGCCTCATCCCTTCCAAAAATCTCCGCAAATCGTGGCTCCACTTGAGTTAATCTGCTCTCCAAATCATATCGAGCCATACCTAAATTCAGACTCTCTATAATATCTAGCAATCGCTGATCCGATTGAGCTCTGCGCGTTTCAGCGATCTGGCGCTTCTCGATCTCTTCCTGAACGATGTCGGCAAGTTGGAGCAGGTCATCATTCTCCAATAAAGGTCTGTCCGGAAAAAGTGTGGAAGCCGCTTCCTTCAGCGTCTCCAACACATGCGACTGTCGGACAAGCATTTGATTAACAGCCTCCTTCTTCGTCATTAACTCATCGCTGCTTTCACGCATCGCTGTTTCCATCAGCACTCGGTCATTGTCAGAGTGCTCATAGCTATTGCTCACAGCACTTAACAAGGCCGCCCATTCTGCAGGAACTTCCGGATAACCTGGCAGATACTTCTTCAGCTGTCGCTCTAATAAGCGGTGATACTTTTTACCCGTCATTCAACTTCGTGGTAGGTCGTAATAGTCATGGTTTGATTATGTAACGAACACTTGGTGCTTCCCAATTGGGGGGAAATTTCGCCATTCGAATAAAATCCGGTGTAAACTGCATCACCACCGAAATACTGACACACGGACTCGACCTCCTCTTCAATACGTTGGTCGAGCACAGCCTTTCTTCCCACACAACTAACCATAATGACAAGCTCAGGCGACAAATCGCTGGACTGTTCGGCGGCTTTAGCGGCCCCATCTACAAGTCGGTCAAAATTTGCCATCATAAATTGCACTTGTGCACCCATAGGTATATTCCCTGCAAAACGAAGAGTGCCGGCAGAGTCATCAACACTCAAAATGGTTCGCACCAGCTGACTTTCGCGATCGCTTCCAAGAATACAAAGCGGGAAAAGCATGGCAGCTCCGGGCAATTCGCTTGCCCTGGGTCCGAGGTATCGTTTATAGATTTCCAATGCGTTTTCTCCATCCAACTCATACAACACATTATCGACGGCCTTTGTAACAACACGAACGGGACCAAACAAATCCCATCCGCCATGCGAGCCATGCGTTATCTTTAACTGGCGACCATAAAACCCAATTGCTACTATTCGATTCGATTGAGGCTCTGCATTGGCTCCCACTAGTGTCTTCGTGAATCGTCCGGCGTCGGCAGCCAACCCACCCGTTACTATGACGTCAGCGGCCAAATCTTGGTTAATACCTCTAACCAAATCGTCGCCATTCACGGATATTCCATCCGAGAAAACCAGTATATGACACAGGTCCGGTCCCGTTAATCGCTGGGTAATAGAACGTCCGCACTCGAAACTATTGGCGCAATCGGAAACATTTCCCTCCACCACTTTGATGGTCGTTTTTTCAAAACTACACGCCGTTACACTTACCGTATGATCATTTACTTCATCGCCGTGGATTTCGCCCGCCGTGCTGGCAAGCACAACATCGGCCTGAGGATAAACCTTACGAATTTCATCGTAAACAGAATCATTAGCCAAGGCATCAATAGCACCAAATGCCAGGACCAGGTTGGGCTGAAAAGCCGGTGAGGGTGCATTTGCCCAGCCCTTTCCTTCACGCCACAAGGTTTGTTGTACTTTCATAGTTACGTTGGTTGATTAAGGTTAAAAAGCGTTAGTGATAAAACTTTAGAGGCTCAATGTAGGCAATTATTCTGTCATTTCCCAAAGCATAGGTCAACCTAGCACAAACTCTCTTTCTTGCTTAGGTTTGCCAACATATATTTCATACATGGCAATCATTGCAGAAAATGTCACCAAAACCTATGGTAATCAGCAAGCACTGAATGGTGTTTCGTTTGAAATCGGGAAAGGTCAAATTGTAGGTTTCCTGGGCCCTAACGGTGCCGGTAAAAGCACCATGATGAAAATTATCACGTGCTACATCCCGCCTACTTCAGGAAAAGTTACCGTATGCGGATTCGATGTAATGGAACAAAGCACACAGGCAAAAAAGTGCATCGGATATCTGCCTGAACTTAATCCGCTTTATACCGACATGTATGTGCGTGAATATCTATCTTTTGTTGGCGGCATGTACGATATCCAAAACCTGAAATCGCGCGTAGAAGAAATGATAGAGACGGTTGGTCTGCAGCCGGAAGCGCACAAGAAAATAGAGACTCTATCAAAAGGATACAAGCAGCGTGTCGGGCTTGCTCAAGCGCTCATCCATGACCCTCAAGTTCTGATACTTGATGAACCTACCAGCGGTCTTGACCCCAATCAGCTGGTGGAAATTCGAAACCTAATCGTGAAGGTCGGCAAGACAAAAACCGTCATGCTCTCGACCCATATCATGCAAGAAGTGGAAGCGATGTGCGACAAAGCCTTCATCATTGATCGCGGAAATATCGTAGCCGACAATCTCGACATTCATGAACTCGCGAAAGAAGGCAAACGACTCGAAGAGATTTTTAAGGAAGCTACTAGAAAATGACAAATGATGAATGACTAGTGACGAATTAGTCATTAGTCGTTTGTCATTAGTCATTTCATTTCTTCCGGCACAACACACACCGGTATGGGCTTCATCTTATGTTGATTCGCAGCGTTCATTCTGCGGTAAATTGACAATACTTCTTGCTGACGTTCACTCAGAACAACCGTTGATTCGTTGGTTGATGCTTCGAAACGCATGGCCCACTCAAGCTCCGGATAACTTGCTCCGATCTGATCCTCATCCGAACGGTCATCACCCCACAAACCATCGGTAGGTGCTGCAAGCTGAATGGATTGCGCAACACCGAGATGGGCTGCGAGCTCATAAACTTCTGTTTTCATCAAATCGGCGATAGGCGACACATCCACACCGCCATCACCATACTTCGTGTAGAAACCCACACCAAAATCTTCTACCTTATTACCTGTGCCGGCAACGAGGAGTTGGTGTATTCCTCCATGGTAGTAGAGTGTTGTCATGCGCAAGCGGGAGCGTGTGTTGGCCATGGCAAGGTGCTGCGTATGTTCATTATCTGAAATACCATTCATCGATTGCATGAACAGGTCGTATGCAGGCGTGAGATCAACTCGTGCATCGAACACATTGGTGTGCCTTTGCTTTAACCAAGCGATGTGCTCTTGAGCACGCGTCACTTGGCTTGCTGCCTGGTGAATGGGCATTTCAAGCAACAACGTCTTACGGCCTGTCATAGCACAAAGCGTGGATGTTAGCGCGGAGTCGATACCACCACTCACACCTACCACAAATCCCGAAGTACGACTCACTTCCGAATACTGCGAAAGCCAGCCTACGATATGATTGATTATTCCCTGATGATTCATGACAAAACAAATAGAAAGTCCCGCCAAATATGGCAGGACTTCACCCTAAATACGATGTGTTTTCTAAAACAATATTCCCACCTGGAGTGAAAGGAAATTGCTGATACCCTTCAAATCGAAAGCTTTCGGCGTATTAACGAGGGAGTTAAAACCAGGCTCATTATTCGAATCTGTAACACCCTCTCCTTTCAACACGTTGCTAAATGCATTATTGAAACAAACACCTGCGACAATGCTTGCGTCGCCGCTCAAGTTGTATTCAATACCGCCGGCTACAATCAAACTTGTTCTGAAAATGCTGATATCATCGGCGATATCTTCATCTTCAATCGATTCATCAATCAACAACGCAGCATCAACCCAACGCAGCGTGTCAGGATTGGTTCCATTCTCAAGCTTCTTGTAATCAATGATATCATCTGACTTCGACTTGATGTTCACACCTAAGCCAACACCCACCTGCGCCCAATAGGTGATATACCCGATTTCATTCGTGCGCAACTTCAGTGTGAGTGGAATCTCAGCGTACTTCAATTTGTAAATGCGATCCATTCGGGCAATGGTGCGCAAACCATCCTCGTTGATTCGTTCGTCAAAATAAGATAATTGTCCACCCGTATTTATCAGGTTAAAACCCGTTCCAATAGCATAGTTATCGGTGAACATCTTATCGATAGCAACACCAAAACCGAAATTCAGTTTGTTGTCGCCCGCTGCCAGATTTTTATTATCCGGTTTTATCCAAGACACGTTAGGATCAACGTGCAAAGCGATTTTCCATTTTTTAGTTTGGGCATCTGCTGTAGTTGTGAGCATTGCCATGAGGACTATTAAGATAATTTTTTTCATACGATTCGTTTAACTGTTATAAAATTGCCTGTATGAGGTTTTCAAATCTATCGAAATTATTCAAAGGTCGTTCATTCATTTTCGCCATGTTATTCATAATGGCTTGTGGATGCAACGATGACAAGCCCCTGCAAAAGATTGAAATCGCCCCGCAGGCCGCAGAACTAACCGCTCGGGCTCGTTCATTCGACATCGATTTGTTCAATTGTAATTTTAATCAGCCCATTCTATGCGCCGATTCTCTGAGAGCTGATTACGGCAATTTCTTTTGCGGTTTTGTAGAAGACGATCTGCGTCTTGCGGCGTGCGCAAGCGATAGTGTCGGTTCGTTGTTGGCTCTGTTTACCACCGACCCGCAAATCAAAGAAACCCACGAGGCCGTGATGTCTGTTTTCACCCTTGAAAAAAGACAGGCCCTCACCGATGAATTTACAAAGGTGTTACAGCGCTGGAATCACTTCTTTCCTGCACGCCCCGTTCCTGATATTATCTACTATTGCTCTGCGTGGAATAGAAGCATTGCAACTACAGACAGTATAATTGGTATTGCACTCGATTGTTACCTGGGGCCCAATCACGAAATAACACAGAAATTATCACCCGACATTTTCCCGGGATATGTAAAGGAGAATATGGATGAGCGTTATATCATCGCTGATGCTGCAAAAGGTTTTTCGGCGTGGCAAGCTCGAAACATCTATCAGCCCAAAGACCTGCTTTCTGAGTTA
>Ga0315904_10012252_pt1 | contig 10851 bp, 20 predicted proteins | sample LakEriMetagenome_6_FD_203529 | JGI IMG/M metagenome (GOLD analysis project Ga0315904, IMG submission 203529) | Freshwater fungal communities from buoy surface, Lake Erie, Ohio, United States - Buoy 12 MA120 | ecosystem: Environmental > Aquatic > Freshwater > Lake | place: USA: Lake Erie, Ohio... | reverse complement strand
GCAGGGCGCTGACCAACAGCCGCAGGTCGCGTCGATGCTCTGCATGCTTGCGCGCGGCAGTTTGGATCAGGTCCATCGTGATAGCTTGATCGGTGGCGGTGGTCATGTGGTCCTCATTCGATGGTCTGGCAGAAGCTGCTGAGTCGCAGCTCGAAAACGTAGCGGCGGCCGCCTCCCGGCGCGTCGTAGTACGTAGTCCAGAGGGTCTCGCCGGTCTGCGCGTAGCGATACAGCGCCTGAGCCAGCAGGGCGGGCGCCTCCGGCGGGGGGGGCAACGAGGCCGGCTCAGTCATGTAGGCACCCTCAACTGGCCGAGCAGGTCCGGCAGTGCGATCTTGCGCAGCCGGGCTTCGATCTGCAGGCTGTGCATCGCTCGGGCGCGGAGGAACCTGCAGCACTCCTCAAGCTCGTCGCCTGTGACGGCGATGTAGTAGCCCGTCTCCGGCGTGCCAACAATCGCGACGCCATCGTCGCGCGCGCTGCTGATGAGGTCGCGCAGGGTGCGCTCGTGCACGCCAAGCGCCAGTGCGAGCAGCTCGGCCTTGATGCCGTTGGCTCGGCCCGTGTGGCGGGAAGCAAGGCGCTGTGTGAGCTGCGCGCGCAGCGTGTCGCGACCTGGTGTCGCACCCGGAAGCGCGAAGGCGGTTTTCATGTCGCGCTCCCGGCTGCGATTGCGGCTGCCTTCTTGCGCGCGCGATACGCGCGCATGTAGATCGTCCAGTGTGCGCGGCGGCGCTGCATCTCCTCTGGTGTGATCGACCGCGCGGCGCGCTGCCGGCGCATCCACTCCCGTTTGTAGGCGCGCATGGCGGCGATCACCTGCTCGCGGCTCTGCTCGTCGGTACAAAGCGAGGGACTGCGCGTCTGGCCGTGCCGCTGGTACGGCGCGCGTTTGCGCGGTGCCTGCGAGTCGAGCTTGCGGACGCGCCGAGTGCGGCCAATCTTGACGGCCGGCGGCGCAATCAGGCTGCGCCAGGGGTCGAATGTGCGTGTCATGTGCTGACCTCGTGGTTGTCGGTGCCGGTATCGGCGTCCACGGCCGCATCCGCGCCCTTGCGTCGCCGCAAGCCAAGGCGCTGAAGGTGCTCGAATACCTGCGTGGGTACCTGACGCGGTCCATTGACAGGTGGCAGGGCCGGGTACGAAGGCAATGCCATTGGTGCAGTGGCGGCGGCGCTTTCGGACACAGGTGCGGCGGGCGGCAGCGGGCGGTGTGGGGACCGGCGCTCTGCTTCGCGGCGCGTTTCGTCTGCGCGAAAAACCTTCTCGCGCTGCTCAACGAGTATGGCTAGTAGGTACCCGTGGCTCTTGAGCGGCAGCCTGATGAGCCCGGCGTCTCGGTTGGCGAGCACCTGATCGAGCGCCGCCGTCCAGTCGGCGGTGGTGGTGTCGTACCGGTTGCCGTTGCGCTCAACGCGCTGGTCCCTGACGAGCGGCAGCAGATCATCGAGTAGCGTTGCCACGCGATCCATCGTGAGCTGGCGCTGCGCAGGTCGGAAGAGCGCGATGTAGTGCATGACCCGGTGCGCAAGAGGGGCGCTGAGCTGCAGCGCCGCTGCAACGGCGCGTCGCGCGCCGTCGTGCGCGACGAGCACGTCGAGTGAGAGATCAGCGCCGCAGCTCGGGCAGCTCACGCGCATGCGGCCTCCAGCTTGCGCATGCGCGCGCAGATGCTGTCCGTCATGTCGTGCACGAAGTACGCCATCGGCTCGTCGTCATCGCCGTCGCGCAGGCCATAAGCGCTGGCGACGTGCGTGACCTCGTGCGCCACAAGACCGGGCGTCCACTGACTGAGGTTGAGCGTGACGCGCGCGACGGCCGATCCGCACCGAACAGAGGTGAATCCGTGCACGACCTTGCCGCAGGGCATCCGGCGCGCCCCACTGCCCTCCAGAAAGGCGCGCGTCACTTCGCGCGGCGTAGGCAGCACCGTCACGCGCACGGTGATGCCGCGGCGCGTGACGGTAAAGACTTGCGCTGAGATCATCACACCATCTCCGGCCGCGCCGACCAGCGATCGCAGACCAGACCAGGACGCACGAGCACGTCGAACGACTTGCAGCGGATGATCTGCTCGACCGGCTTGACCGCTGCATGACGGCAGGACTCGCAGCGTGCGCTGTGACTGCCGGTGCGCAAGTTGGCGTTGAGCGCGGACATCGCGTTGGCCGCGGCACTCATGCAGCCCTCCGCTTGTGGATTGGCGCGACCTTTGACGCTTGATCGCGCGGTGCCGCTGGCACCGCGGCCGGTTGCGACGGCTTGCGTGCGGCCTGGCGCAGCGCGCGGAACCGCCGCTGGAGATACCCGGGCTGCTGGGTCTCGTCTGCCGTCGTGTACGGCGCCGGCCGCTTGATGAGGTGGTCGAGTCGGGCCCGCATCACGTCACCCTCCGGATCGTCCAGTACACGAGGCAGCCGTGCAGCCGGAAGCGCACGCGCGGCTCGATTGCGACCACCGGGGCAGCGGTGCCGGCGGCGCACGTGCTTCCGAGCGGCGTGAGCAGGCTTGTTTCGAATCCGTTGATGGACGCGTCGTTGACTGGCTCATCGATCTCGATGACCGTGCCCAGATCGCCGGCGCAGATCTCCGCGGCGCGCACGCTCAATCCCCTGGCCTGCAGATCGACCACCGCCATCGCCAACTTGCACACGCGGTCGATCATGGTCTCCTGCGGCGTGCGGTGGCTCAGTGTTTGGGTCTGCATCAGTGCACCTCGCGCGCGTTGGGTTTGACCGAGGCGTCGTCGCGGCGCTCATACCACTGCACCCACACGTGGCCGAGGGGTGTGGGAAACTCGAACCACATGAGGCTGCCGGATTGCGTGTCCACGCCATTAAGGCGGCGTGCCATCCGATCGACTTGCTCGTCGGTCGGCTGGGCAACCGTGAGCACTGCGCCGCTGGCCTCGTCAACGCGGAAGCCCAGGACGGTGTAGCCCGCGCCAATCAGCGCGTCCGTGGCCATGAGCACTCGGCCGATGTAGCCATTGATCGTCGCGAGGTTGGAGACCTGCATCGCAGCGCGATCAACGTGGAGCCCGTGGATGGTGGTCATGCTGACCTCCGCATCACGTCGGCGTTGATGCTCGACAGGTCCACGCTCGCTGCGGCGTTCAGCGCCAGCGTCATCAGGTTGTTGATGGCGAGCGGGTAGCACACGGAGCGGTAGCTCTTGTCGCCTTGCTTGCCGATGGTCAGCCGCGACATGAGGGCACCGAAAGCTGCGTCGTCCATCACGTCGGCCAGGCGCTTGCCTGCGCGCGCCAGGCGGTGCTCGATGTAGCCCTTGGCGTGGCGGTCCCAGGGCTCCAGCGTCACGAGCTCGCAGCGCTGCGTGACTTCGCGCACCTCGGGGTCGAACTCGGACAGCTTGTCGCGCAGCTCGGGCTGGCCGATCAGCACGATGCCCAGCAGCCGCTGCCGGCCGCTCTTGATCTCGTGGAACCCCTTGAGGTGCCGGATCGCGTGCTTGCTGAGACGGTGCGCCTCTTCGATCACCAGCAGGTGCTTGTTGCCAGTGCTGGCGCTCTCGGTCAGCAGCCGCTCAACGCGTCTGGCCTTGGCCTGCATGGTGGCCGGCGCGGGCGCGCTGGGCGCCAGTGCCCAGCAGATCACGTCCATGATGGCGCCGGCGGTGAGCGGGCGGCCCTTGGCCTCGCTGTCGTCCATGCCGAGCGTGCTCGGCTGGATGATGACGAACTCCTTGCGGTCGCGCTGCAGGCGTTCGATCAGGTCTTCGCGGATCGTGCTCTTGCCGGCACCGCTCTCACCTGTGACGGCGAGAAAGCCGGCATTGCGCGCGGCGTGCATCAGCGCCTCGCGCACGTACCGCACGTCGGGCGTCTGGAACAGGTCCTCGTCGCTCTCGACCTCGAGCGCAAACGGGTTGGTGGGCAGACCGAAGCGCTGCTTCGCGGCCTCGGTCAACACTTGCCTTCGGAGTAACATCGTGGGGTCCTCTGCTGTGGTGGTGGGGGGCAACTCCGGCCCGGTGCTGTTTGCAGCAGCACTGGGCCGATCCTTTTCCGCCGTCGCGGGCGCGGCGGCGGGTGAAACTGCGTTGATGCTCAGCGCGATCTCGGCTGCGGTCGCGCCCTGCTTGCGCAGCGCGCCTTCGAGCCGCGCGCAAACCTGCGCGCGGTCCACGCGCACCGGCCACACGCCGTGATTGAGCACGGCCGTCAGCGCGGGCCTGCTCAGGCCGATCTCCGGCGCCAGGTCCTGCTGGCGCAGGCGCAGGCGCTTGAGGGTCAGCGAAAGGGGGTGCAGCGTCATGCGGCACCTCCCTGCGCAACGCCGTTGCTCACCAGGCGCAGCGGCTGCGGTGCTGCGGGCGCCTCGGCCGGCGTGGTGCACGCGGCCACAATGCCGGCGATGGCGGTCTCGGGCACGCCGGTCGCGTAGCGCTCGCTGATCCACTCACGCACCCGAGTGCTGATCTCGGAGTACTCGTGCTGCCCCACCAGGTCGCGGATGCGGAACAGCGCATCCGTCACGCTGAGCAGCAGCGGCGCCACGGTCGGCGCGCCCTCGACCTGCAGCTCGGTGGTGGCGCGCGGCAGCCGCTGAGGCAGCTCGGTGGCCTTCACGTCCGCGAACGCGTCGATGTGCTGCAGAGGCCGCACGCGCTTGCGCTGGGCCTGCTCCGCCTCCTCCACGGTCTCGGCCGAGTACGTCTTGAGCAGCAGCTCGGTGCGGTTGCGATCGACCTCGCTCTGCGCCGGCTTGTCGTACTCCTCGCCCCAGGTGGCCGCATGCGCCGCAAAGCCCGCAGCGTCGAACTGCTGCGGCGCCACCGTGTGCCAGGTGTTGTCCGTCTCCGGCCGCATCAGCGCGCGCACGCGCAGGGTGTCGTGGCAGTACGGGTTGGTGATGACCTCCACCTTGCCGCCCACGTACACGTGGCTCACGCCGCGCACGCTGTACACGCGCGAGCGGCGGCCGCGCGCCGCGAAGCTGATGGTCAGGTCATCGGCCACGCGGCGGTGCTCGGGGCTGCTCTCCACCAGCATGCGCAGCGCGTCAGCGCTGGGCGGGATCTGCACCTGGTCAGGCCGCGCGCTGGTGAACAGGTCGACGCGGTTGCGCTCAACGCCGTCGCGTCGGATCAGCGGCACCGTCTCATTGAACGCATGCGACCACTGATCCGCCAGCGCGTTGATCTGATCGAGCGAGACAATGTCATCGAAGCGCAGCCGGCCCTCGAACTCGCACTCGATCCGGTTGTGCCAGCCCTCCACGCCGCCCTTGGCGCGCGCGTTGCCCACGCTGTGCACGAGCACGCGCACGTTCAGGCGGTCCATCAGCAGCAGCACCTCGTCGCTGACGTTGGCCGCGCCGGGGTCGAGCACCAGGATGCGCGGCACGCCGCGCAGCGGGTCGCCGGCGCCCTTGTCGCCGAAGGACCACAGCAGGAAGTCGAGCAGGTTGCGCACGCTCTCGCCGCCGGTGCAGTAGCGCACGCGGCCGTAGCCGCTGTAGTGGTCACGCATCGCGTAGCGCAGCAGCCGCTGGCGCGCCACGCGCTCGTAGTTGGCCGGCTTGTTGTCGTTGAACTCGACCGGGCTCATGTTGCGCAGGCCGCGGCCCTCGTCCAGGTAGTAGAGCGTGGGGATGGAGGCATCCACCTGCACCACGTGCAGGGGGTGCTCGCTGCGCAGACTGGCCGCGGGGTCGGGTGCGGAGAGCTGCTCCGGGTGCAGGCCCAGCGAGAAGAGCTTGCGGCCCAGGTAGCCCGGCGTGACCGGCACCTCGATGCCGTTGGCCGCCACGATCTGCGTGCTGCGCTTGATGCTCAGCGTGCGCTTGCCGTTGGCGCGCTCGCTCGCCATGACCACGGCCGCCACCGTGAGCGCGTGCTCGCGCTCGACGGCGGTGCTGCCCGCATCCGCGCGGCGCTTGCGGCCAGACACGCGGCCGCAGCGGTTGAGGTAGCGCTCGAGCTGGCGCACGCTCACGCCGAGGTGGCGAGCCCAGCGCGCCTTGATCTCGGCGCGCTCGCCGTGGCCGGCGGCGCGCAGCTCGTCGCGGGCCTTGACCGCGAGGGAGACTTCGGACTCGGTCACTTACGCGCCTCCGCCGCCGTGCGCACCATGTCGCTGTAGCTGTACCAGCGGCGCAGCTCGCCCTCCACCATGCCGCCGATCACCTGCAGAGCCGGCAAGCTGAGCCGCGGGTCGCGCTTGGCGTCGAGCAGGATCTGACCGATGGTCTCGCTCGCGGCCATGATGGTGTCGATGGCCTCTTTGCAGGCGTTGATCGTCACCTCGTCGTGCTTGCTTTGTGCGGCGGCGTCGTCGCTCGGTACATAGGACTTGATGGACTTGATCTCGCGCTTGGCGTTCGCGAGGTCGGCCGCTTGCGAGCGGACCACTTCGTCCATCTCATTGAGCTTGGCGGCGCTGGCGTCCGCCTGCCGGCGCGCGGCGGCCAGGTCCTCGACCAGGTCTGTGATCAGGGCGCGGATCTGTTTTGTCTCCGCGCCCGCAGCGACGGCTGCTTCCACCTTGGCGCGCTCCGGCGCTGGCAGCGCGCGCAGGGCGCGCATGTCGCTGTAGCGCAGGCACAGTGTCTGCGCGCTCTCATACAGCGCGTCGCCGAGGTCGCTGAGGTTCTGCAGGTCCTCTTCCATCGACCGGTAGCTGCGGTCGAAGGCCAGCAGGCAGAACGACTCCAGTGTGTCGGCGCGGATGCTGTTGCCCAGCTCGTCTTGCAGGTACAGGCCCTTGTAGGCGCCGCTGGTCTTGAGCTGGTCATAGGCGCGCAGCATGGCGACGCGCGAGAGGTTGGCCATTGCGCGCGCCATCTGGTAGCGCCCGACCAAGATGCCGGCGGCGCCCGCCTCTTGCATGGCGGCGATGACCATTGCGCCGTCACTGCCTGCCGCCTGCAGGGCATGGGCGTCGTCGATGACCTCGACGGGCAGAGGCGCGGGGACGGACGTGCTGGGCTTGCGTGGCACGGTGGGTGCTCCTTAGTCTGTGGTGGTGGGGGTGCGGCTGTAGCGCTGGCGCATCTCGGCCAGTTCTCGTTCTGCGCGCGCCAGGTCAATCTCATGGGCGCGCGCCAGTTGCACGATGGCCGGGCCAAGGCGGTAACGGCCCTCGGTCCGGCTGGTCTCGACAACGCCGCGGCGGATGAGCTGCGCCAGCAGCCGCGTGACCTGGGCCGGCGTGGCCTTGGCGCTGCGGGCGATGTCGCCGGGCGACATGCCGTTGACGGCGTTGCCGGAGAGGGCCTCGATGACGCGCAAGGCGCGGTCAACGGCCTCGGAATCGGGGTAGCGGTCGATGTCCATTGGGCGGGTCAATCTGCGACGGTCGCAGGTTTGCGCAGTGCGGCAACCTTACGAATCAATGACTTGGGGTTTTCGATCTGCGACGCGTCGCAGGTTTTGTCAGGCCAGACCTGCGCCACCTTCATGCCGAGCGCGCGGGCGATTGCTGAGCGGACGCGGCGGTTGTGCCGGTGGCCGTGGATGACGTAGGAGACGAGCGCCCTCGACACGCCAAGCCGCGCGGCGATGTGCGCTGAGCTTTGGCCGCGAATTCGCAGTTGCGCGGCGATGAGGTCGGGGTGCATAGTCGCGTTGCGTTAATCAGTTCACGGATTATTCAACGCATTGCGTTGAATTGTCAAGCATAAGCCGCAGTGCGTTGTATCCATGCCCCGAGTTGCGGTCAACCTCTCCGCGCAGATGCGTCGCGTCTTTAGTGCGCTGAACGTGTCCGCCTACTCCGAGGCTGCGGCCCTGCTGTCCCTTCCTGACGCGCCGGTTGCCCCGACGACCGTGCAGAGTTGGAATGCCCGCGGCGTCCCCGCGTGGCGCCTCGAACAGATCGCGCAGCGCACCGGCTGTCGAATCTCCTGGCTGCGCGACGGCGAGGGGCCGCAGTACGATCGCAACCCCGGCCTGGTCGTGAGCGAGCCTGTGTCTACCTACGATGCGCTGAGCCCTCGGGAGCGGGCGTTGCTCGACAACTTCCGCGCAATAGGCGAGGCCGCGAAAACCACGCTCGAGCAAACGGGCGCTCTATTTGCGCAACAAGCTGCGGCCGGATCGCGCCGGCGCAGTGGCCAACGATGAGGAGTCACCGCATGAGATCGATCGTGTCGTGTGCGCTATTGGCTGCGATTGCCTGCGGTGATGCCGTCGCGCAGCCGGTGTACCGCTGCACGGCCGCTGATGGGCGCGTCACGTTCGCGGACCGCCCGTGCCCCAGCGGCGCGGCGCAGGCGCTGGACCGGCCTGCGCCGCAGCGTGAGTCGAACATGGGCGCCGAGGTTGAGCGCATAAACGCCGCGCTGCGGGCCGAGCGGGCCCGCATGGCCGAGATCCAGGCGCGCGGCGCTGTTGCGCGCGCAGAGGTTGAGCGGCGGCAGGCTGAGCAGTTTGCGAGCTGGCCAGAGCCCGTGCGCAAGATGGTCGCGGCGCGACAGGTTGGCGTTGGCATGACCCCGCAGCAGGTGCTCGCGGCATGGGGCGAGCCGGCGCGAGTCAATGAGCGCGTGGACGCCACCGGGCGATGGGAACAGTGGGTCTACCCTCGCGGCGACGCGACGCAATACGTGCACATGCGCAACGGCGTGGTTTTCAGCGCTGGAAACTGACGCAGACTTGAGCCTGGAAGGAGTGACTATGCGATTTGCCGCCCTGCTTTTCACCGTCGCGCCGCTGGCGGTCGCCGCGCAGCCGCTCATCCGCTGTGACTCCTCCGCCGGCGTGGTCTACCAGGCAACGCCCTGCGCGCGGGGTGTGCAAGAGCGGGTTGTGCCGGCACCTTCGCAGCCGACGGACGAGCAGCGCAACGAGGCCGTCTATCGCCGCGCCGCTCAGGCTGGCGCGGTGGCGCGCTTTGAGCGCGCGCAGGCGGCCGAGCAGCTTGCCGCCGAACGCGATCGACTGCGCCGTTTGCAGGCCGAGCAGGCGCAGCTCGATCGGCAGCTTGCCGCCAGCGAGCGGCGCCGCCTTAACCTCGTCGCCGAGCAGCGCCATCGTGAGCTGGTCAACGCCATCACCGGCAGCGGCTTCGCTCCGCCCGGCCTGACGCAGCGGCACCGGTAACCGGCACACGCGACTGCGCGCGGCGGACCCGCGCGCTCACTGCTGACCGGCCGGATCGAGCGCCGAACGATCGTTCGGCGCCCGGCGCCCCTGCTGGGCTTGGTTCACGTAGCGCACTGCGCCCCCAATGGGCACAGTGCGCCCATGCCTGCCGCCCCCCCGCCCGCTGAGCACCGCTCGCGCCAAGCCACCCAGGGCTCCGCCTTTACGGCCGCGTTTGGCCGGCTCGTTGCGGTCGAGGGCGGGTACGTCAACGATCCCGCGGACTCCGGCGGCCGCACAAACTGGGGCATCACCGAGGCGGTTGCGCGCGCCTACGGCTACAGCGGCGCGATGAGCGAGCTGCCCCGCTCGCTTGCTGAGCGCATCTACCGGTCCGAGTACTGGCTCGTACTGGGGTGTGAGGACATCGCCTGGCGCAGCGTCGCGGTGGCCGAAGAGTTGTTCGAGGCTGGCGTCAACTGCGGCGTGACGCGCGTAGCGATGTGGCTGCAGCGGTCGCTCAACGCGCTCAACGACTCTGCCAGCCGCTGGCCTGACCTGGTGATGGATGGTCGGGTTGGCCCGGTGACGTTGGCGGCGCTCTTCCATGCGCTCGCGCGCAGCGGCGGCGAGCGCGTGATCCTCGCGGCGCTCAACTCGCTGCAGGGCGAGCACTACATCGCGCTGGCCGAGCGGCGGCCGAAGGACGAGCGGTTTGTCTGGGGCTGGCTGGCTCATCGTGTGCAGGTGCCGCGGTGACCGCGCCCGCGCGCAACAACCAGCCGAGCAAGCCTGCGCGCAACAGCGCGGTGGTTGTTGCGCGCGCGGAGATCGAGGCGCTGCTGGCTGCCGGCGCCGTGGCCGTGGCGCTGTACCTCTGGCGCGACGTGCTGCGGCCGCGCGCCCACCCCGACAGCCAATTGCCGATCCCCGCGGACTCGTACCTCGTGGGTGTGTACCAGGCGGTGCCCGGGGCGCTGCGCCTGGCCGACGACGTGGCCGCAACGCGGCTCGCGCGGGATCACGACCTGTTTCAGCGGGCTCGACATGCGTAATCAGAGGCGTGCTGCCGGCTGCAAGCCCTGGTGGCGCAGCCGGACCGTGTGGTTCAACGCGGGTACGTCCGCGCTGCTGCTGCTGGACGCCGTTGCGGCCAACCTCGGCATGCTGCAGCCGCTGGTGCCGCCCGGTGCGTGGCCGTGGGTCGCGGCCGTGGTCACTGTGGTCAATCTGTGGCTGCGCGCCATCACCAGTGGCGGCATCACCTGGCGCGGAGATGCGCAGTGATGAGCACGCTGCAGCTCGTGCGCGTGGCACTGCCCTTGCTGCTGCTTCTGCTGCTCGTGGGCGCGGTGTGGTCTGCCTGGCGCATTGGCGTGAGCGACGGTCGCTCCGGTCTGCTGGCCGAGCAGGCGGCGCTGGCCGCCGAAGCGGCGCGCGAGTCCCGCGCGCTGGCCGGCGCTGCGGTCGAGCGCGCGCACGGCGCGGCGGCCGGCGCCATCGACGAAACGTATTCGAGGCTCGCCCAGGAGGCCCGCCGTGTCACCCGATCGCCACGCGCTGCTGCGCCCGTTGTCCGAGATGCCGTCGCACCCGCCGGCGAGCAGCGATCCGCTGTGGCTGCGGTGGCCCCTGCTGAGGTGGATGCTGATCGCGTTGCTGTTGCTGCTGCCGCTTGCCTTGACGGGCCTGCTGTCGGGGTGTGGAACGACGCCGTCGCCGCCTATGCAGCGCGCGCCGGAGCCGCCGGCGCAGTTTCGGGCGCCCTGCCCGCCGCCGCCCACGCTGCAGCAGGGGACGGCC
>Ga0315904_10012250_pt1 | contig 10852 bp, 9 predicted proteins | sample LakEriMetagenome_6_FD_203529 | JGI IMG/M metagenome (GOLD analysis project Ga0315904, IMG submission 203529) | Freshwater fungal communities from buoy surface, Lake Erie, Ohio, United States - Buoy 12 MA120 | ecosystem: Environmental > Aquatic > Freshwater > Lake | place: USA: Lake Erie, Ohio... | reverse complement strand
TGCTGCACATGCTCCCGCCGCCTGATCCTGAAGGCTGGTGAGGAGGGCAACGCAGTCCTCGACGCGCTCACCTCGCTGATCGACCGCCTCACTGTCGACAAGCCTGACGCCCAGCCGCAGCCCTTCATCGGCCCCCTGATCTCGGCGCACGCAGCAAGCCAGGTCCTCGCCACGCAAACCGAATGGCTCCGCAACGGCGGCGTCGCCATCCGCGATTCGAGGCAGCTTGCCCTCGGCCCCGCCTATCTCTCGCCCGGCCTGATCGACGTCACCGCGCTGCCCGAACGCCGCGACGAAGAAACCTTTGGCCCACTGCTGCAGGTCATCCGCGTCACCGACTTCGAAGCAGCGCTTGACGAAGCCAACAACACCCGCTTCGGCCTCGCCGCCGGCCTCATCTCGGACAGCGCCGATCTTTTCAGCCGCTTCGAGGCGGAAGTCCGCGCCGGCGTCCTCAACTGGAACCGCCAGACCACAGGCGCATCAGGCGCGGCCCCATTCGGCGGGGTTGGCCAGTCTGGCAACCACCGCCCGGCAGGCTACTACGCGGCCGACTACACCGCATGGCCAATGGCCAGCCTCATCGCGCCCGGGGCCGTGAAGGATGATGAAGCCATTGTGGGGCTGAGATCATGAGCGCGATAGAAGTCAATTTCGACGGCCTCGTCGGCCCGACCCACAATTATGGCGGCCTCGCGCAAGGCAACCTTGCGTCCGCCAGCAACGAGGGAAAAGTCTCCAACCCGCGCGAAGCAGCCTTGCAGGGCCTCTCCAAGATGCGCGCGCTCCTGCGCATGGGATTGGTGCAGGGCGCTCTGCCTCCGCAGGAGCGCCCGCACGTCCCCAGCCTTCGCAAGATGGGCTTCACCGGCACGGACGCCACGGTCATCGCAACCGCCGCGCGCGCCAATCCGCTGCTCCTCGCGAACGTCTCGTCCGCGTCCTGCATGTGGACCGCCAACGCCGCGACCGTCTCGCCGTCAGCCGACACAGGCGATGGCAAGGTCCACTTCACCCCCGCCAACCTGTCATCCCACTTTCACCGCTCGCTCGAAGTCGAAACCACCTCGCGCGTTCTCCGCGCAATCTTCGCAGACCAGAAACACTTCACTGTTCACGACGCGGTCCCCTTCCACACCTTCGGCGACGAAGGCGCAGCCAACCACTGCCGCCTTGCGCCATCGCATGGCGAGCGTGGCCTTGAGATCTTTGTCTACGGCAAGTCCGCCTTCGCCAAGGACGGGCAGGGCGGCTTCAGCGCGCGACAGGCGATGGAAGCCAGCCACATCGTCGCCACCCAGCATGACCTGTGGACCGGTGGCGGCGCGCTGCTCACCCAGCAGTCGAAAGCCGCGATCGATGGCGGCGCCTTTCACAATGATGTCGTGGCCGTGTCCAACGGCCCGGCACTGCTGTTCCATGCGAACGCCTTCGAACAACGCGACGCCTTTCTCGAAACCCTCAAGCGCACATGCGCTGCGAAGGGCTTTGAGCCGGTTCTGCTCGAAGCCGCTGAGGACGAACTCACGCTTCCGGAAGCCGTGAAGTCGTATCTCTTCAATTCGCAGATCCTCACGCTGCCCTCCGGCGTCATGGCCCTGGTCCTCCCGCACGAGGTCGAGGAAACGCCCCGCGCGAAAGCCTTCGTCGACCGCGTGCTCGCCACCAATGGCCCCATCCGCGAGGCGCACTATTTCGACCTGCGCCAGTCCATGCGAAATGGCGGCGGCCCGGCCTGCCTCCGCCTTCGCGTCGTGCTCACCGACGATGAACGCGCAGCACTCGACAATCGCGGCGTTGTCGACGAGGCGCGCGTCGATGCGCTTGAGACAATCGTCCGCCGGCACTACCGCGACCGCCTCGCGCCGGCCGATCTCGCCGATCCGTTGTTGCTGGACGAGAGCCGCGCCGCGCTTGAGGCGATCGGGCAGGTGTTGAATCTCGGGCCGGTGCATGACTTCCAGCGGATTTGAACGCGCTCCCATCGTCGAGACCGAGCGCCTGCGCCTCCGCGCGCACACCGCCACGGACTTCGAGGCTGTCCTCCCGATGTGGAACGACCCCATCGTTACGCGCTTCATCGGCGGTCGCGCCTACACCGGTGAGGAAGTCTGGCAGCGCGTGCAGCGTTATGCCGGATCGTGGGTCCTGCTAGGCCACGGCTTCTGGGTGATCGAGGAGAAGGCGACGGCGAGGCTGGTCGGCGAGATCGGGCTGATGGACGCCAAGCGCGACATCGACCCGCCTTTCGGCGAAGACCGCGAACTCGGCTGGGCGCTGCTCCCCGATGTCCATGGCCGCGGATACGCCACAGAGGCACTGCAGGCGGTGCTCGACTGGGAGCGTGAGGTGTTCAACGCGCCATGCCTCGTCGCCCTGATCGACCCCGACAACACCCGCTCCATCAGGCTGGCGAAGAAGTTCGACTTCACCGTCCGCGCCCGTTCGGTCTACAAGACGGTATCGGCGATCCAGTTCGAGCGGAGGAGGCCGCAATGACTGGCGTGATCCTCGCGCTCGACCAGGGCACGACCTCCAGCCGCGCCATGGCCATCGGCCTCGACGGACAGGTGATCGCCTCAGCGCAGGAGGAGTTCCCCCAGATCTTCCCGCAGTCCGGCTGGGTCGAACATGATCCCGAAGCGATCTGGCGAACCCAGCGCCGCACGGCCGAACAAACCGTTGAACGCCTTGGCGACCGCAAGATCGCCGCCATCGGCGTTACCAACCAGCGCGAGACCGTGGTCGTGTGGGACCGCAAGACAGGCGAGGCGATCCACAACGCCATCGTCTGGCAAGATCGCCGCACCGCCTCGCGCACGCAGGAACTCGCCGCGCAAGGCCACGAAGCAATGGTCAACGAGCGTACAGGCCTTGTCCTGGACCCATACTTCTCAGCGTCGAAAATCAGCTGGATCCTGGACGCCGTCCCCGGCGCGCGCGCGCGCGCAGCGCGCGGCGAACTCGCCGCGGGCACGATCGATTGCTTCCTGATCTGGCGGCTCACCGGCGGCCAGGTCCACGCGACGGACGCCACCAACGCTTCGCGCACTGCACTCTACGACATACGCACCGGCCGCTGGGACGACGACCTCTGCAAGCTTTTCAACGTGCCCGCCAACATGCTGCCTGAGGTGAAGGACAGCGCCGACGACTTCGGCGCCACCGACCTGTTCGGCCCCACGCTACCCATCCGCGGCGTCGCGGGCGACCAGCAGGCCGCGCTGGTAGGGCAGGCTGGTTTCAACGCTGGCGACGTCAAGTCGACCTACGGCACCGGCGCTTTCCTGGTCCTAAACACCGGCGCCAAACGCAAGCACTCCACCTCGCGCCTGCTCGCTACGATTGCCTATCGCGTGGCAGGCAAGACAACCTACGCGCTCGAAGGCTCGATCCTCTCCGCCGGGTCCACCATCCAGTGGCTGCGGGACGAGCTGAAGATCATCCGCGACGGCGCTCACGCCGGCGAACTCGCCGCGAGCATCGACGACACTTCAGGCGTCCACCTCGTCCCCGCGTTCACCGGCCTCGGCGCGCCGCACTGGGACTCGGACGCACGCGGCGCCATCCTCGGCCTCCAGCGTGGCACCACCATCGCGCACATTGCGAGAGCCGCCCTCGAAAGCGCCGCCTTCCAGACTGCAGAACTCCTCGAAGCCATGGCGAAGGACGGCGTTGCGCCACAGACGTTGCGCGTCGACGGCGGCATGTCCCGCAACGACTGGCTCCTGCAATTCATGGCCGACATCCTCCGCATCGAAGTTGTCCGCCCGAAGAATGTCGAAACCACCGTCCTCGGCGCCGCCATCCTTGCGGCGGTGGGCGCAGGCGAGTTCGCGTCGCTCGATGAAGCTGCATCGCTCTGGCGACTGGATCGGAAGTTTGCGCCGGAGATGACGAGCGATGATCGCGAGGAGCGCCTCTCCGCCTGGAAGCGCGCCGTCGCCCGCATCAAGACCCAAACTTGATGCAGCAGCCCGGGCCAGGCTCCAACGCAGCCGCGTTCGCCCCGGCGCAAGATGACGTTTTCGCCCGCATCGCCGGCCGTTACGATCTCCTGTGCGACCTCTTCAGCATAGGCATCCACCGGCTCTGGAAGCGCGGCATGGCGAGCGCTATCGCGAAGCATCGCGGCGACGTCCTGCTCGATCTTGCATCGGGCACAGGCGACATTCCAGTCCGGCTCCTGCGCGGCGGCGGCGCGCCTCGCGAGCTCTGGGTGACGGACATATCGGAAGGCATGCTGGCGATCGCCCGTCCTAAGCTCGAAGGACTGGACGCCGTCCGTTTCGCGCTGCTCGACGCCGAGAATCTGCACCAGATCGCAGACGCCTCGATCGATATCTGTTCAATGGCGTTCGGCATGAAAATCTGTGATCGCCAGAAAGTCATGCGCGAAGTCTACCGCGTACTCCGGCCCGGCGGCCGGTTCTACTGCCTCGAGGCGGCGCGTATCACCGTCCCCGGCCTCCATACGCTTTATCTCGCCTACATGAGTTGGTGCATGCCCCTCATCGGCCGCATCGCCAGCGGCGGCGATCGCAGCGCCTTTCTCTATCTCCTGCGCGGCGTTCGCGATTTCCCTGACCAGAAAACGCTGGCCGCCGAACTCCTGGCCGCCGGCTACACCGCGGTGACCTGCCGCACTATGACGCTCGGCATTGTTGCCCTGCATGAGGCAGGAAAGCGGCATAGCGCAGCCAGTTGACTACCGCATGCGCTGGTACGACTTATCCGTCATGACCAACCGCATCGAACTCGTCGAAGTCTCCGCCCGCGACGGCCTGCAGAACGAGCCGGGCGTCTTCCCGACCATCGACAAGGTTGAACTAATCACGCGCGCGCTGGGCAGCGGCGTGCGTCGCATCGAGGTCGCCAGCTTCGTCCATCCCGGCCGCGTGCCGCAGATGGCCGACGCCGAGGCGGTGTGCGCCGCCCTGCCGAAGCGCGACGCCAGGGACGTCACCTATATCGGCCTCGTGCTCAACAAGCGCGGCGCGCTCCGCGCGCTCGAAACGCAGGTGCATGAACTTGGCGCCGTCGTCTCCGCCAGCGACGGCTTCGGCATGGCGAACCAGGGCCGCACCGCCGATGAAACCGCCGACGACGCCATCGAGATCATCCGCCTCGCGAAGGAGCACGGCCGCTCCGTGCAGGCCACCATCTCCGTCGCCTTTGGTTGTCCCTTCGATGGCGAGATCGCCGTGTCGCGCGTCGCCGACCTCGCGCGAAAGATCGCCGCCGCCGGACCACGCGAGATCGCCATCGCAGATACGATCGGGGCCGGCGTGCCCAATCAGGTGAAAGCGCTGATGGTCGCCGTGAAGGCCGCCGCGCCCGGCCTGCCGGTCCGTCTGCATTTCCACGACACGCGCAACACCGCCATCGCCAATGTGTGGGCCGGCGTTGAAGCCGGCGTGACCACCATCGACGCCTCCATCGGCGGCATAGGCGGCTGCCCCTTCGCGCCGAATGCCACCGGCAATGTCGCCAGCGAGGACGTGCAGTACATGCTGCATCGCTCCGGCGCCGAAACCGGGGTCAGCCTCAACGGCCTGATCGATACGGCGCAATGGCTCTCGACCAAGATGGGCCGCAAACTTCCGGGGCTCGTCAGCCGCGCGGGCGGCTTCCCGAAAGCCGCGACATGAGCGGACCGCTCGAAGGCCTCAGCGTCATCGAGATGGGCTCGCTCATCGCCGGTCCGTTCTGCGGCCAGCTGATGGGCGACATGGGCGCGGACGTCATCAAGATCGAACAGCCCGGCGAGGGCGATCCGATGCGTCAGTGGGGGCAGGGCGCCAGGCCCGCCTGGTGGCGCGTCATCGCCCGCAACAAGCGATCCGTCGCCCTCAACCTGCGCGTGCCGAAAGGCCAGCAGATCGCCCGCGATCTCATCGCGCAGGCCGACATCCTCATCGAGAACTTCCGCCCCGGCACGCTCGAAAGATGGGGCATGGCGCCCGACGCGCTCCACCCAATCAACCCGAAGCTGATCATCGTCCGCGTGAGCGGTTACGGCCAGACCGGACCCTATGCAGACCGCGCCGGCTTCGGCCTCGTCGGCGAGGCGATGGGCGGCTGGCGCTATCTCGTCGGCGAGCCCGATCGTGCACCCGCGCGCATGGGCCTCTCGATCGGCGACACGCTCGCCGCCACCTATGGCTGCATGGGCGCGCTCGCAGCTCTCCATCAGGTGAAGCAGACCGGGCGCGGGCAGGTCGTCGATAGCGCGCTGTATGAAGCCGTGCTGCAGGTTACCGAATCCCTGCTGCCCGACTACGGCGCCAGCGGCCACATGCGCACGCGCTCAGGCTCGATCCTCCCCGGCATCGCTCCCTCGAACGCTTATCCGTGCAAAGACGGCGACATCGTCATCGGCGCCAATCAGGACAAGGTCTTCGCGCGCTTCGCCGAAGTGATCGGCAAACCGGAATGGGCCGAAGACCCCTGCTTCAAGACTCACCACGCGCGCGGACTGCGCCAGACCGAACTCGACACGCTCATTGGAGAATGGACACGCCGGCACACCGTTTCCGAAGTCGATGCCATCATGGCCGAAGCCGGAGTCCCCGCCGGTCCGATCTATCGCCCCGACGGCATGGTGGACGATCCGCAATTCATTGCTCGTGACGCCATCCACTGGGAGCAGCACGCCAGCCTCGGCCGCATTCCCATGCCCAATGTCATGCCAAAGCTTTCAGAAACGCCCGGGAGCATCCGTCGTCCCGCGCCCGACACTGTCGGCCAGCACACCGACGAGGTTCTGTCAGAGGTGCTTGGCCTCGATTCCGCGGAGATAACCGCGCTCCGTTACGCAGGCGTCATCTGAATCCCCAGTAAATCGCGTGCGCATCGGGGCTTTTGCCTCGCCTGTCGCCCGGTCTATGTTGAGCATGCAGAGTCCAGGGACCGGAGACCTATCCATGTGTGACAACCATCTCGTCGCCAAACCGCAGATCGTCTCGCTCGACGGAATGCCCCGCCGCGATGTGTTGCGCCGCCTGATCGCAGGCACGATGGTGCTCGGCGCCGCCAGCACGGGTGCCTGCTCCAGCGTGGGCGAGTTTCTCGCCCCGTCCGACGCTGACCTCGTCCCGCTCGCCGCGGAAGCATGGGAGCAGACGAAAAAGGAAACGCCGATCTCGCGCGATGCCCGCGCCAACGCGCGCCTCCAGGCGGTCGGCCAGAAAATCTCACGTATCGCTCCCGTGCAGAACGCCTCGTGGGAATTCGTCGTGTTCGACTCGAAGGAGCTCAACGCCTTCGTGCTGCCGGGCGGCAAGGTCGGCTTCTACAAGGGCCTGATCGACTTCGTGGACAATGACGACCAGATCGCCGCCGTCATGGGTCACGAGGCAGGCCACGTCGTCGCCCGCCACGCCGCGCTCCGCGCTGGCCAGCAATCGGCGACACAGCTCGGAGTCGCCCTCGGCGGCGCGGCGCTTGGCGGTCTCCCGCGCGACCAGCAGGAGATGGCGATTGGCGTCCTCGGCGCCGGCGCCACCATCGGCATCCTCCTGCCGTTCAGCCGCAACAATGAACTCGAAGCCGACAAGCTCGGCGTCGACTACATGCACACCGCCGGCTACGACGTGAAACAGTCGGTGCGCCTGTGGGAGAAAATGGGCGCTGCGTCCACTGATCGCCCCACCGAATGGATGTCCACCCACCCCAACCCCGAGACCCGCATCGCCGAACTGCGCAGCTACATCACCGCCAAGGGCTACGCGACTTTCTAGCGCTCTGGGCCGCGAGCCCCCGGGCTGCCGCGCATCAGTGTGAGCGGCAAGAGCGGGGCTCGCCACACATCATCCAGCCCGCTCCCGTACTTGCCGAGGCTCATAGATCGCCCAGTGGCGACAACTCATCACGTGGCGAGCGCCGGACAGCATCTGCACATCCAGCGTCACGATCAGGTGGCCCTTCGAGTCCGAATTGTCTGCCACGACAGCGCGCACCTCCAGCTCTTCCCCGTCCATCAGCAACGAGTGCATGTCGATCGTGCTCTCGACATGTATCCACGGCCCGAGCTTCACATTGTCGGCCAGCACATAGTTCGCTCGCCGCAACAGCCAGGCCGCGTTTGCGATGCGTCCGCCGTCATAGAGCGCCGCATCATCCCGCACCGCTGCGATATGCTCGAGCCCAACCTCCCGCGTATAGATGTCCCTCAACGTCCCCAGGGTGGCGCCAACCTTCAGGCTCCCCAACGAAGCCTTGGGCCGCGTCTCCATCGCCGGCATCTCGGCGACGCCCAGGAACTGGGCCGGCGCCGGCGCACCCGTCCGCCGCGCCGATCCGGCAGCGCACGCTTCGCCGCGCGCCTGGACGCGCATCACAATCCCGTCCACGCCGTCCGCCTCGGACTCAACCGTCGTCAGATCGCCGTCATAGACAGGCCGGGTGAACCGCGCCCGCATCTGGCCACCCGCCAGCCAGTCCTTGCCCCACGCAGCCATAGGCGCGTGCGCGAGATAGGCGAAGACATCCACCCCCGGCACCAGCCCGCCCGTGAATCCGAACCGGCTCGCCACCGCATCGTCGTGGATCTTGTTCTCGCTGGCGGTTGCGGTGTTGAAGGCGATGAGGGTGCGCGTGTGTGTCATGCGGCCCAGCCTAGCGCCTCCGGTCGCAGCTGTCATTCCTGCCAGTCGACATCCCGCCTGCGCACGCTAGTCTGGCCCAAACGCAGGCCAAAAATGGCCGCGCTCAGGGGAGCCGCACCATGACGCCAGACGAACCCCACGACGCCGTCGTCGTCGGCTCCGGCGCAGGCGGCGCAATGGCCGCCTGGGTGCTCACGAAGGCTGGCGCCAGCGTGCTCATGCTGGAGGCGGGCAGGAGCTATGATCCCGGCGAGTCGCCCATGCTCAACATGGCAATGGATGCACCCCTTCGCGGTGTCGGCACGCCGGACAAGCGCTTCGGCTATTACGACGCCACGGTCGATGGCGGCTGGGATATGCCCGGCGAGCCCTACACCATGGCCGAAGGGTCGGAGTTCATGTGGTGGCGCTCGCGCATGCTGGGCGGGCGCACCAATCACTGGGCGCGCAATTCCTTCCGCATGGGCGAGTACGACTTCAAGCCCAAGACGCGCGACGGCCTCGGCTTTGACTGGCCTGTCACCTACGACGACATCGCCCCCTGGTACGACAAGACGGAAAAGCTTGTCGGCGTCTACGGCTCCAACGACGGCCTCGAGAACCATCCCAACTCCGGCCCCGGCGTGCTGCAAACGCCGCCGAAATTCCGCGTGTGGGAGACTTTCCTCAAGGCCGGCGGCGATGCGATCAACATCCCCGTCGTCGCCGCGCGCCGCGCCATCCTCACAAAGCAGATCGACGAACGCTCGCCGTGCTATTGGGCCTCCGCCTGCGGTCGCGGCTGCGGCATCGGCGCCGCCTTCCAGACCACGACGTCGCTGATCCCGTGGGCAAAGGCCACCGGCAAGCTCACCATCGCCACCGGCGCAATGGTCTACGAAGTGCTCCTTGATGCGACCGGCAAGGCGACCGGCGTCCGCTACATCGACAAGGCCACGGGTAGCCACAAGGAAGCCAAGGGGCGCGTCGTCGTCGTCGCCGCTTCAACGGGCGAGACGGCGCGTATCCTCCTCAACTCGACGCCGAATGGCCGCTCCGAAGGTCTCGCCAATTCCAGCGGGCAGGTCGGCCGCAACCTGATGGATACCGTCGGCTCGAACATGTCAGCCTACTTCCCACAACTTGAAGGCCGCCCGCGTTACAATGAAGACGGCGCCATGGGCCTGCACGCGTACATCCCGTTCTGGGATTACAAGCGCATCCAGAACGGCGAGGTCGACACGCCCCGTGGCTACCACGTCGAAATCGGCGGCTCATTCGGGGACCCCGGCATGGGCGTGGGCTCTGGCCTCGACGGCTACGGCTCATCGCTCCGCGCAGACGTCAAACGCCGCTACGGCGCGCGCATCGGTTTCACCCAGCGCGGCGAGATGATCCCGAACGCCAACTCCTATTGCTCGATCGACACCGACACCAAGGACAAGTTCGGCATCCCGGTCCTCAAGTTCAACTTCGCCTGGTCCGATTACGAGATGAAACAGGTTAAGCATTTCCAGACGTCGATGAAGGAGCTGATCGACAAGCTCGGCGGCACGCTCGTCTCCGAGCCCGGCGAACCTGCAAAAGCCATCTCCAAGGGCGGCGAGATCATCCACGAGGTCGGCACCGCCCGCATGGGCGCAGACGCGCGCGACAGCGTCACCAACCAGTTCGGCAAGACCTGGGACGTCGACAATCTCTACCTGACAGACGGCTCCGTCTTCGCCTCCAAGGCGCACAAGAACCCAACCATCACCATCATGGCCCTCGCCATGCGCTCGGCGGACAACATCGCCTCGCGCCTGCGCACAGGCGAGCTGTAGGAGGCGGCAATGACATCAAGCCCGATCATGATCGATCGCCGCGTCACGCTGAAATGGCTAATGGGCGCCATGGCCGCTGGCCAGCTCGCCGCGTGCGGCGACGGCGCCAAGGGCGTCACCTGGGCCGAGATGGAAGCCATCAAGGCAAAGGGCTACGGCACGGATCCTGACTTCAACACCACCACGGCCCCGTGGCCGCTGACGATGACAGAGGCTGAACTGGTCGCCGCCTCCACGCTCGCCGACATCATCCTGCCGGCAGAAGGCGACCATACCGCGCCGTCAAAACTCGGCATCCCCGCCTTCATCAATGAATGGGTGAGCGCTCCCTATCCCGACCAGCACAATGACCGCGTGCTGATCATCAACGGCCTCGCCTGGCTCGACCAGGAATCCCGCACCCGCAACGGCGCCATCTTCGCCAGCGCCGATCCGGCCGCG
>Ga0315904_10012249_pt1 | contig 10852 bp, 3 predicted proteins | sample LakEriMetagenome_6_FD_203529 | JGI IMG/M metagenome (GOLD analysis project Ga0315904, IMG submission 203529) | Freshwater fungal communities from buoy surface, Lake Erie, Ohio, United States - Buoy 12 MA120 | ecosystem: Environmental > Aquatic > Freshwater > Lake | place: USA: Lake Erie, Ohio... | reverse complement strand
TCCGGCGGTAGCAAATAAATGCGGAACCGTCTTGCCGGTCTGCGGACGGATATAGCCATCCGAAAAGTCGATGGTTTGCGGAACGATCTGCTGCGCCGACAAGCCCACAAAATAATCTGATGAATACAGATACAGTCCGGCACTCATATCCAACCGCGTCTTATTCAAAATGCCCGACGTAAATACCACCGGATCGACGGTCACATCCCCGAAATTCAATTTGGCTGCATCTAATCCGATCCGATTGATACCCACACCCAATCCCGCCGCAAGCGTGGTATTGGTGTTCAACGGCAAATGATAGGCATAGGTTGCTTGTGCGGAGAGGGTGCTAAGCGGACCGGTAACATCCTGCACCACCTGCATGCCGATGCCATGATGCGGATCCGGCGCTTCATATTCTTCCCAATAACTTTTCCCTCTTGGATTTTCTCCAGGCGTGGGAAAAGAAGTGGGCGAGGTCTTACTGCTTTTCTTATTCAATGATCCGTGGATAGAAAAATAACTAGTGACCGGTGCATCCTGAATGCCCACCCACTGACGACGATGACTGGCCTTCAGATCGACATAGTTTTCAATGCCCGTGATAGCGGGGTTGATGATATATTGATTCAGTATATACTGCGTATAGTGCGGCTTTTGCTGTGCACCAGCATCGAATGCCAGTGCCAGCAATGCCGTAATTGCGATCGACCGATATACCCGCTGCAGGATCATTTTCACGTAATTCAGTTTATTTAATTTTTCAACACCTTGAACTCCGTACGTCTGTTTTTCGCACGACCTGCCGGATTGTCCTTGCCTTTGATCTTATTCGGCTCGAGCGGCAATGTCTCCCCATATCCCTTCGACTCCAGCTGTGCAGCATTCACACCGCGCGTGATCAGATAATCCACCACAGATTTCGCTCGACGATTTGATAAGTCAAGGTTATAGGCATCTGAACCGATATCATCCGTATGCGAACGGATCTCGATCACGGTATTCGGATTAGCAGTCAACAAAGAAGCCAGCGAATCCAATACGTGGAAAGAAACAGATTGCAACGATGCCTTATTGAAATCATACAAGATATTCGGAATCTCAACAATCGTTCCCACCGGCGGAATCGGCGGCGGCAATTGGCGGATACAGAATGCACCGGCAGCAAATTCAAGCTGATCGATATCCATCTCCTCCGGCACGGGAATGACCGAAATCGTATCAGCATATCCGCCGCGCTTCGCGATCAACTTAAGTGGACGTGGATCCTGCAACACGACCTGGTATTCTCCGGCTGCATCGGTTTGCTTTTGAGTAATGGCACTACCCGTTGCTGCATCAAGTACCTCAACTTGTACACCCGGTACAGGCATGCGATCAGAGCAAGACACCACCGTGCCCTTGATCGTACGGGCAGGTATACGACGCTGCAGGTCGAACAACTCCAAACAACAAGCCGCATCCCGATCCGAACTGAGGATCACATCCGATAGAATATTCTTCGCTGTTCCACGCGTATACATATAAATATCATCCTTGATCGAGTTCACCGGATAGCCAAGGTTGATCGGCTCACTCCATTTATCGACCGCACCCTTACTCTGGAAAAAATCAAATCCACCCATGCCAATGAAACCATTGGAAGAAAAGATCAGCGATCCACTGGCTGCATGATAAAAAGGAGCCTGCTCATCATCCGCCGTATTCACCGGCGCTCCCAAGTTCTTTGCCGCTCCGGGCACACCATTCTCAATAGCAGCGACCCAGATATCATATCCGCCCTTTCCACCGACACGATTACTGGAGAAATAAAGATGTTTTCCATCGGCACTCACATGGGGCTGCTGATTGTTACTGCCTGCGGCATTGATGGATTCACCCAATAATACCGGCTGCGTCCACTCACCACCATCTTTCTTTGCCGTATAGATCACAGTAGCTTTTTTATCACCTTTCAAAGACCATCCCGTAAAAAACATCGTCTTTCCATCGGGCATCATAGCAACGGCGGCCTGATGCATCTCTCCAGCTTGTGGCAGATAAACGGGACGAACGACCGCCGTATCCTTATCGCGCTGATACACGGCCTGAAAAACTCGATTCACATATTGTTTGCCTTTTGCATCCGGATCGAGTGATCGCGTGGAGGTAAAGAACAACGTATTGTTATCGATCCAAACAGGCGCATAACTAGCCCCTTGCATGTTCAGTCGATAGCGAGATTTCTTGAGGGTGTAATACTGCAGCCCTTTCTTCTTCATTTCCGATTGAACAAAAGCTAAATTTTTCACCTCCCGATGAGCACTTTTACGATAGGTGTCATCTACTTGATAATCGGACAAAAAGCCCTGAAATGCTTTAGCGGCATCCTCATACTTCCCCAACGCACGCAATTGTTGTCCGTAATAATAACCGGCCAATGGCTGTGACTTAGATTTTGAATCGATCACCTCTTTATAGATCGGTGCGGCCTTGGAAGGATAATTGAGATGGCGATAACACTCCGCCATCCGAAATTTCACCTCCATCGGATCGAAGGCATTCTTCGAAGTCTTGCTTTTTGATTTCTGAGGCGCGTAGGGATTGTACTCCTCCATCTGTTTGGCACCCGGACCAGCCAGGTACTTTTCATAATACTCCACCGCAGAGGCATAATCGCCCTTACGATAATAATCATTAGCACCGTTCAGGTAATCGACCACGAACTGAGCAGTGGCACTGAACAGACAGGCCATCGAACCGAAAACTAGAATAATTCTTTTCATATGCAGTGTTTGCAGGAGAGTAATAGGTTAGAGTCGGGGACAAACAAATTCTACTTCAGGCGTTTTGGTAGACTTGCGGCCAATAATCGATAAAGAGATCTCAAAACTATTGGCGCCATTCACCAGCTTACCCAGATCTGAGGTATTGATGTCATAACTAGCCCCCAGCATCATATTCCGATACGTGAAACCAAAGAAAGGTGCAAGCGCATCCTGAAAGCGATAGTTGGCACCGATCAAGACATTTACATCCGATGTAGCCTTATACTGACCATAGGCACCGACCATCTTCTCTGTGGCCGTTCCTTGTTTCAGATACAACAGGTTCGGTGTTAAACTGAATTGATCGTTGATCGCAATGCGTACACCGCCATGAAAAGTATAGCGCATTGGAAAACGTGCATCACCAGTTGCCCCAAACTTATCATCCGGCTGTGTCAAGTGCGAAACGGAAAGTCCGCCATACACATTCGCTTTCTTACCGGGCTTAGCATCAAAATACAATACACCAGCACCGATATCGAATGCAGATGCAGCGGTACGACTCAACACTTCATTTGAAGGATTTCCAGGATTGTATCCGAACACCGGATTCCACTGCGAACCGAAGGTCATCTTACTCTGATCGAAGCGACGCTGGATCATGCCCGCTTGCAATCCGAATGTCAAACGTTTGGTAAGACCCGGACCGAATTTCACTCCGGTATAAGAAACACTTCCATAGGCAGTAGTATATCCATATCCGCCATCGCCCGCTGTTTGCTTCAGGATACTGGCACCCACATTGATGTTTTTGCCGGTGACAAATTCGCCGGTAGCGCCAAAAGTGGTGAACGGTGTGGTGATCGAACCCCATTGCGTACGATACACGCCGGAAACCCGGTATTGTCCGTCAAATACACCTGTCAGTGCCGGATTCAACCAGGATGGGTAAACATAATACTGAGAAAAATGCGGATCGACCTGTGCCATGGATGATCCGGCCACAAGTAGAGCCAGCAAGGGCAACAGTTTGCGTGGAGTTCGAATACTCATCAGGAAAGTTTTGGTCATATAAAAAATTGATCCTCGCTTATCGGAGAATGGTCACCGATCCGCTAAGGGGTTTGAAGCCATTTTTAAGTTGAACAATATAATAATACGTTCCCGCCGGAAGCGCTTGCCCATTGCGGGCGCCATTCCAAGGGGTATTGTATCCGATCGAATAAAAAACGGATTGTCCATACCGGTTGAATACCTCCACAGTAGAACCCGGATAATCAGCCAGATTCGGGATGTTCCAAATATCATGGATACCATCTCCATTTGGTGAAAACACATTGGGCACCGTTACCAGCTTCAGGATCTTCACTGTCATCTGATCAGTAGCCCGACATCCAAAATCACCGATAGCCGTTAACGTATACGTTTGATCCTGCACCGCTGTAAGCACCGGATTCAATACAGTAGGATCGCTCAACCCAACGGGCGGACTCCATTGAAATACGAGCGTGGGTGAATTCGCTGTGGCACGTAAGGTCAATTGTGTGCCTTGTTGTACCACATAGTTGATGCCGGCATCGATCACCGGTTGTAGATGCACGATCACTGGAACCGCGAACGGATCGGATACACATCCTGCTGTATTGGTAACAGCCAGCGTAACATTATAATTACCGGGCAATGTATAGCGCTTGACAGGATTGGTAGCCGTAGAAGTTGTACCATCACCGAAATTCCAATTCCAGTTTTGCATGGTGCCGGTGAATGCCGAACTCTGATCGGTGAATTGATTATCGGCACCCTGACAGATTTCGGCAGGGCTCACCCGGAAAGAAGCAGTAGGCTTTTGAACGAAGTTGCTCATTGTCTTCGTTATCGAGTGCGTACATCCCGCTGCTGAAGTCACCACCAAGGTGACAGGATAGTTGCCGATAGAGGGGTATACATTCGACGGATTCGTTTGAGTAGATGTATTTCCGTCACCGAAGCTCCACTGATAACTCAGGGTTCCGCCGCCGGCAATCGAACTTTGATTGGTGAAATTAGTAGCGCCACCCGGCATACATACCGCTGTTGTCGGGAGGGCAAAATCTGCAACGGGTAATGCATTGATGCTGACCGGCCGTGTGGTAACAAGACTGATACAACCATTATTGCTGGTAGTAGTCAGTTGCACCGTGTATGATCCGGCAGGCGTGTAATTGACATTGAAGGGATTGCCGTTCGTATTCACAGGTGTTTGGCTATTGCCCAAGTCCCAACTCCAGGAAGTGATGCTTCCGGAGGATACTGTTGCTGTTGAGGTGATGGTGATCGGCTGACCCAAACAAACACCACCATTTCCGGAGAGCGTGAATGTGGATGTGGGTCTCGGATAGACCTGTATTGTTGAAGTGATGGTAGCCGCACAACCTCCGCTACTCGTGTAGGTGTAGGTGATGGTGTGTGTACCCGGACCAGCAGCAGCTGGATCGAATTGGCCTGTTGCCGAGGTACCCGGACCACTATACACACCCGTACCCGTTACTCCATTCGTAACAGTAGCATTTGCGATCGAGAACGGTGCGATGTTTTCACATACCGGATTGAGCGCTGCATAACTCAAGGCAGGCGTCACTTTGAATGTGGCTTGAATTGTGGTATCCTTGAAACATCCATTGGCAGTAGTCGCTTCCAGTTTGATCGAATAGTTCCCTTCCAAATAATTGTGTGTGGGATTTTGAAGCGTAGACGTGTTCGGATTCGATCCATTCGCATTGGGATCACCAAAATTCCACAGCCAAGTAGCAGACTGGCCATCCGGAACATTCGTCGTGTTGACAAATGAAACCGTTCCACTTGTCGGCAAGCAACTGGCAGCTGGCAATGTGAAATTCGTACGCGGACGCGCATGCACTAAAATGGTCTGCGTGATCGAGTCGGCACAACCACCCGCCGAAGTAAATACATATTTGATCGTATGCGTACCGTAACCCGCAAGTGCTGGATTGAATTGTCCGGCAGCGGTTGTACCCGGTCCGCTATATACACCCGCTCCGGTAACACCATTGGTTACTGTAGCACTGGCAATGGAAAATGCAGGAGCATTCTCACAAACAGCATTCAGCGCCGCATAGCTCAGCGATGGTTTCACTTTGAACGTTGCCTGTATCGTGGTGTCTTTATAACAACCATTGGCCGTTGTCGCTTCCAGTTTGATCGAATAGGTTCCATCGCCATAATTATGTGATGGGTTTTGTAGTGTAGAAGTATTCGGATTCGACCCGTTCGCATTCGGATCACCGAAATTCCAAAGCCAGGTTACACCTTGTCCGTCCGGTATATTCGTTGTATTGGTGAACGTAACCAATCCGCCCACAGGCAAACAACCGCCGGCAGGGATCGTGAAGTTGGTACGCGGGCGTGCATGGACCAATATGGTTTGCGTTACTGAGTCAGCACAACCGGCAGCCGATGTAAATACATATTTGATTGTATGTGTACCATATCCGGCTAAAGCAGGATTGAATTGTCCGGCTGCTGTCGTACCCGATCCGCTGTAAACTCCTGTACCAGTAACTCCATTCGTGACGTTTGCAGAGGCGATGGAGAATGCCGGTGCGTTTTCACAAACAGCATTTAAGGCAGTGTAGGTGATGGCCGGTTTCAGATTAAAAGTCAGCTGCTGTATACTGGTATCTACACAACCATTGATGGTAGTAGCCCAGAACTTGATCGTATAAGTTCCTTGTTGGTAACTATGAGAAGGGGTTTGCAGCGTGGATGTATTCGGATTGGATCCGTTCGCATTGGGGTCGCCGAAATTCCAATTGTAACCCGAGAAAGTTTGTGCATCCGGTGTAGAAGCTGTTCCGGTGAATTGAACCACTCCGGCGGGCGATAGGCAGCCAGAGGCATTGTTGGTGAAGTTCACGGTCGGCTTATGGAACACCGTTACGGTGCGTGTAACGGTATCAGAGACGCAGGTTGCGCTGGATTTGGTCACGTGCTTGATCGTGTAAGTACCCGCAACCGGATAGGTATAGGTAATAGTCGGACCCGTAGTTACCGTTTGTGTTACGCCGTTTCCAAAATCCCAATACCAAGAATTCACCGCGATCGAGGCGCTGGAGGTATCAACAAGCGTAAAGGAAGTACCTACACAGAGTTGACTCGGGTTCACTCTGAATTCAGCCGGCGGCTTATCATATACGGTGATCCGCTTCAGTGTGTCAGAAGCGCATCCATCTGCCGTAACAACCGACAACCGAATATCATTGATTCCCGGGGGAAGCAGGCGAACCTGGTTTTGTCCGTTTGCCGTCACACCACCGGGGAATGTCCAGTTGAACGTTTGCACATTGTATCCGTTGGGTGTCGGTGAGCTTCCGGTAAAGTTTACAGCATCCAACGTACATCCCGAGTGTGTATAAGTGAAATCAGCCTTCGGCTTGGCCTTTACAATGATGGCTATCGAAAGATCGTCGCGATTGTAACAATTCTCAATGTTCGGGTTATAGGCCTTTATCGGAATATTGAAAGTATCCACGCCATTGAACACATAGGTGCCCGGCAGCTCATATTGAAAATAAGGAACACCGTTAACCAAAGTAGTTGCGGTAGCTACCGGATTATTCAGTATCACATCGGTATTCGGGGTGATGCTGCTGCCCAAAGCACTCAGCAGCACATCCAGCTTAGTAGGTTGATACGCCATCAACACAGAAAGCTTGATGGGTGTACCCTGACAAGTAAAGAGGTGCACTGGCGTATTCGGGTCGGGCGTGTTTTGTAATTGACTGAGCGCACTAAGGTTATTCAGATACGCACCACCGTTATAAGCATAGCTCTCCGCGCCACCCAGCCCGTAGGTGACTGCGGTGAACGTAGAGTCGCTCGTCACAATGCACTGGGCCTGTGCTGAAGGCCATCCTTTTACTACCACCGAATAACCCGGACGATTCGGATGGGCATATACATGATTAAACGTGGAAGAACCATCGATGCGAAGCGATGTAACACCATTGGTCGGTATGATGATGGTAACATAATTCACAACAATGGACTGGCGGTTATTCCGATAAAATCCGATCCGCTTGATCGACTGTTCCAGCGGACTCAAATACACCATTTCGGGATCACCCTGACTGCCTGGGTTACAAGTTGCCGATCCGGACATAAACTGCGCCACTGCAATGGGCTTATCGGCTTCGATGACATCAGCCGTATTACTGGTGAACTGATAGATGCCATTCACGGCACCGGTGAGTACTACGCCGTTTCGTTTCACCACGGTGCCAGCTTCTTTCACAGCAATCTTATATACGGAGGTCATGAAGACAGAAGCATTGATCGCCGTTGCAGAGTTTGCCGTAGAGAATGGAGCAGTGAGGTATAGCTTACCCCAAGTTTGGGTGGGAAAGCATTGCTGCATGTCGTTGTCGCGACCCGAGCCGGTTCCGCAAGCGAGTTCCCCTCGGGTGCGGCTGCTTCCGGAGAATACAGCGATCGGGTAGCAATCACCCGATGCATTGGCCACCGATTTGATCCTGGATCCGGTGAGCTGTGGTCCGTTTCCGTCAGCATCAGATGGAGCAACGAACTGATAGATCTCGCCTTTATTCAAGTTTACATAAAACGGAACGCCGGCGGGTTTACCCGTGAGGGTGGTGACAGCAGGAATAACCTCAATTCGTGTATTGTCTTCCTTAGCAATCGTGTAACACCAGGAATAACCCGGTCCACCTGCATTGACCTGATAGCTGTTGATCGAAGTATAGGCATATCCCCAGGATTCGATCGGCAACAACATTGTTGCCCCGGAGGAGACGCTTCCGAAAATATGGGCGTAGGCAACGATCGGCACATCACTGATGATGTGGATGGAGCGATTGAATAAGTTCTCGGAACCCAATCCACCGAAACTGACCGGCAAGTCGAACAAGCGACAATCCAATCCGGTTACACTCGCACCATAGTTATTAGTGGGCGTGTTCACTCCCTTGGGCAATAGCCGTGAAGCCAACACTGTTCCGGCAGGTACTACATATACCGAATCCCAGATTAGTGTTCTTCCTTTCACGATGACACGCACATTGGCTGTTTGTTCTGCGCTGAAGTACAACACCATGTCCTGCGCGTTGCTTTGCCCTGGCTCCATGAACTGATGATGCCCATAGCCCACCCGGAACTCTTTCCCGCGATTGGAAAGGTTGCCAGTTTGGGCAAAGAGCGAACTGTTGGCGGTCAGCAGCAAGCCAACCGCCAACAGGAATCTCCCCGCTCGGTACCAATTCGAAAGTCTCATCGTTTTTATTTCATCATCTCACCAAGTTCACGGAGCCTTTGCGTTGCACGCGTTCTCCGGTACGAAGCAAGATGTCACATACATAGATATAGACACCGGATGGCTGTGGTTGCCCTTTGTGGCTACCATCCCAAGCCAGCGCCTGGTTAGTTGATTCAAATATTCGCTCGCCCCACTGGTTGTACACAGAGAAACGCATACTGCGGATCACATTGCTGTATACCTGTAACACGTCGTTCAATCCGTCATTGTTCGGCGTGAAGCTGTTGGGGATATAGATCTGGTCGGTAACCGTCTGTCCGGTCACAGGTGCTGATACCGCCGGTGTACAACCACCATTAGCACGAACACGTAAGGTTACAGATGTACCGAGCGGCAGACCTGTGATCGTATGAGTCAATCCAAGTGTTCCGGAAGAAGGCGTGATCCAGGTAGCACCGTTATCGATGGATACCTGATAAGAAATAGCATTCGCAACGGCGTTCCAACGCCAAACAATGATGCTGGTGCCTACTGAATCCACGACAGCGACTGGCGCCACCAGGTTCGGAAGCACATTTGCAACAGCGCGGTCACGGGTACCGCTGGTACAACCGTTGATCACGGCTTCAGCCCAGACAGATGTGAGTGCTGTTACGTTATTCAGTACAAACGTAGTGCCCGTACCAAGAAGCGTTCCGCCAGTAGCGGCATTATACCAGTTATATACACCGCCGGCAACCGGATTCTGAATAGTAAAGGTTGCATTGGCGCCGATACATACATATACGGTATCCTGCGTGATGGCAACCGTCGGCAGCGGATTGATCGTGACCGGCTTGGTCGTATCACCGATACAACCATCGGCCGCTACTGCACGCAAACGCACGTTGTAAGTACCCGGCGTTGCAAACGTGTATTGCGGGTTCTGCAAGATTGAGGTGCCGTTCGTCGGCGGGTCATTGAAATTCCAGCTCCATGAATTGACCGCTACGTTATTACTAGGGACAGACGTACCGTTGAACTGAAGCGGTGTACCCAAACATCCATTTCCGCTAATCGTAAAATCTGTAAGCGGTGCCGCAATCACATTGATGTTAAGATTCACTTCTACCGACCCATCACATCCCTCCAAACTCGGATCGTATACCTTGATGGGTATTGAATAGGTACCTGTCTGTGTGAACGTATACTGCTGTGGCAGGGTATAGATATAGAATTTCCGTCCATTCACGACCACCGAATCGATCGGCACGGGATTGACCTGCGTCACGTTTGCATTCGGTGTAAGACTGGAAATGCCACTCAGCTGCCAAACGAGTTGCGTTGGGCGGAGTGATATCTGCATTGTGATGCGGAACGGAGTTCCCTTACACGTATATGAACTAGCCGCACCGGTATTGAATACGTTATTGAACGTCGGCAACGCACTCAAATTCTTGACAAGGGTTCCCGCGTTATAACCATAGCTCTCCACCGATCCCAATCCGTATGTGATCGCATTGAATGCACTATCGCACTGAATGATGTGCTGTGCAGCGGCACTACCCAGATTGTGACGCACACAACTGTAACCTGGTAAGGCCGGATGCGCGAACACATCAGTGAATGTGTTGATACCGTCGATAGTAAGGGAGCTAAGTCCGGCAGTTGGCAACACGACGTTGATATAATTATTGTTGATCGAGAACTGGTTGGTTGAGTAGAATACTGCACGCTTGATGCCCTGCTCAATAGGACTGATATACATCACCTCAGGGTCGCCATTACCGGTTGGACCAGCCAAACCAGGACATTCATTGGCGCTGGTAGAGATCATGTACTGCGCAACCATCACAGGTTTGTCAGATTCGATATA
>Ga0315904_10012247_pt1 | contig 10853 bp, 8 predicted proteins | sample LakEriMetagenome_6_FD_203529 | JGI IMG/M metagenome (GOLD analysis project Ga0315904, IMG submission 203529) | Freshwater fungal communities from buoy surface, Lake Erie, Ohio, United States - Buoy 12 MA120 | ecosystem: Environmental > Aquatic > Freshwater > Lake | place: USA: Lake Erie, Ohio... | reverse complement strand
TTTTATTAGTTGTTGATGTCTCTCAGGAATAGCTTTAGCTAAGTCGGCTGTCTCAACCGCCTTTTCAGCAAGTTTGATTGCTGGTGTCAATCTTGCAAGTTCCTTATGTAATTCACTAAGCGATTTTTCTAATTCAATTATTGACATAGTTTTCTAAAAATTTATTGTTGAAAGAAATTATTTTTTTGAGTTGATTATTCAAAACTGCTGCACCTAAAATTTCATTGAAAGCTTCTTCAATTTCTGCACCTTGATAATGTTCTTTGACGCTTGCTATAAATCGTTCAATAAAATTTATCAATTCATCACCTTCTAAGTTTTGCAATTCCAATGCCTTTACGATTTCATCTTTTGCATCATCCAATAAACTGGGAGTTGTTTCTGAAAGGATAAACAAACTGAAACTTTTGAGAACCATAAATTCAGGAACTTCGGGGTAAGCTCTCAACATTTTTTGAGCAGAACCTCTTAGATGTTTAACATTTGTTCGGAACTCTCCTGACTCGTCTGTGTCTGTAAGGACAATGTATTTCCAAACTAATTCTTCAAAGTTCAGTTTGTTGAAATCATCTGGAAGGGATGCTAAAACTATAATCCCTTTTTCAATTGCTTGGTTGTCTTTCCGGGAATACTTTGCGTTAAAGTAGTAGTAAATTTCTTCCTTGATAACTTGGTTCTGAATTGTTGGATTCTTTGGCAACTCAATTTTTTCACCTGTCAATTTTTCAATTTCTGATTGCGACATTTCACAAAGGTCAATCATATCATCAATGGCTTGCAATCTTTTCTTTGCAACTAAATCATAAACAAAATTTGTAAGCGCAACTGTGCAAGTTTTATAAATGCTTCTTCCGTTTTGTTCTTCTTTCACTTTTTCAATTAGCAACTTGGCTCTTTGTTGTGAAGTGTAACGGGTAAATAGTTCTTCCAAAATCTCAAAATGATTTGTAACAGATTTCTTTCTTGCAGAAACTGAATAATACTTGTCTTGATAATTGATAGTGTAAGTGTCAATAATTCCTAAGGAATTCAAGCGGTAAACTGCTTTAGCGGTGTCCGCTTTTGAACGGGGGCTGTAATAAAAATCCTTGAGTTGAATATCCTTTTTGAGCAAGTCAATGTTTGTTGGATGTAGAGTGTCAAAGGAATTTATGAATTCAATAAAATCTAAATTTTCATTTAGTGCGTTTAATACTTTCTCAATAAATAAAATGTATGGAATGGAAGATGCTTGGATGTCAAACATTGATTTGTTGCTTAACAGCAAAGCAACATAATCAGGGCTTAAAGTGTTTTCTGTAATCCGCTTTGGAAAATTATTCTTGTCAATCTTTGAATGAAATTTATTCTCAAAGGGGATTAATAGATTTATACTTTCATCAAGTTTCTTCTTGCTGAAAATTGTTTCAATACCTTCTTTTGCGATGTTATTTTCATTAATACTGCTCAACCATTTACGGCAATCATCTTTTGAAACAAGATTGTTTTTTGTGAGTTCTCCAATTATGTATTTTTCTATTTCTGAATTAGAAAATATTATTCTGTTGGAAAGCTGAATTTTGCCAATGTTCTCTGTTCCGTTTTTAATAAAGAGAAAGTCCGTGTAATCTGTTTTGCTTGGTTTTGGCGGCTTAGGCAGGTCCAAAGTAATTTCAACATCTGAAATATTTTCATTAATAAATCCCTCAAGAGTTTTCAGATTCGTTATTAGTGGTGAATAAATTTCATTAAGCAATTCATTTATCATCACAATCTCTTTATCAATTCCTTTGAAAGAATTGTAAAAGAAATAAAGTAAAACATCTCGGTCAAGATTGTAAAACGAACTTCTGTTTTGTGTGCTGTCATTTGGCTCTTTACCAATGTATGTTAGCTTTTTATCAGTATTGATGAATAGTTGTCTGTTGTAAAAAATTGTAGATATGGAAACCTTTTTGTCTCTGCCTGCTCTGCCTGCTTCTTGAACATAGGATTCTATAGAAGAAGGTGTATTGATGTGATAGGTAAAACGAATGTTGGGTTTGTCTATGCCCATTCCAAATGCTTTTGTTGCAACCATTATGGACTGTTTGTTTTCTTTGAAAAGCGCTAAGTTTTCAAAAGAAATTTCATCTTCGGTTTTATTTCCGCTTTTCTTTTTCTTGAAAACTTCATCGTCATCACTTGAACCTACAAAAGTTCCAATGCTTTCATTTGGTATTTGTCCTTCTAAATATTCGGCAACATCTTTTACTCCTAATGCTCCGTTTTTGTGAGGGCAAAAAATAATTATGCCGTAATTGTATTCATCACCAATCTTTTGAAGAATTGGTTTCCATTCAATTAAAAGTTTAGGTAACATTTCATTTATGAAAAAATCAACGGCAAGTTTTTCAGGATTCTCTTTCTCTTTAAATTTATTGAGATACTTTTCCCTAAGATTTCTTGGCAAATATTGATTGAATGTGATTTCAAGTAATTCCCTTAAAACTTGTTCATTATTGAACTTAGTTATTTTTTCTTCTCCTTTTGTTATTGAGCTTTTAATGCTTTGCTGCTTTAGATTGCCAACAAACTTCTTCCAGTTTGAATCAGAAATTTGCCAATCTGTTTTTATCGGCTCAACTTTTCCTCCTTTATCCTTAAGAAATACTTCGGTCTCAATTATCTGGTAATTTAATTCATCCCTTAGAGTGTTCTCATATCTTACAACTGCATTGCCGTCTGTTTTTCCAATTTGCAATTCTCTTTCAATATCAGTTAAGACATCAAAAGAAGCGGTTGCCGTCAACCCAAATAAAACAACCTTGTCATCTGTTTTGGTTTTGCAAATATTTTGTGCATTGATACCTAAATTCAAATAAGGAACTCTGAAATCGTGTCCCCATTCTGAAACGCAATGAACTTCATCAATTACGCAATAAGCAAAATAGTTCTTGTTTGAAATTGTTGTATTGATTGCTGTTCTGAAATCTTCAATCACAAATCTTTCAGGGCTTAAAAAAATGAATTGCTTTTGACCAAAAGGCAATTCGTGTTTTTGAATGTAAGTCCGTTGTGAGGTTGACAAAGTAGAATTGATGAAATCACATTTATCAATTCCAATTTCCACAAGTCCGTCAAACTGGTCTTTCATTAGTGAACGGATTGGGTCAACAACTAAAGTAATTCCTGGTTGCAACAATGCAGATAATTGATAAGTCAAAGATTTTCCTCCGCCTGTTGGAAGCAAACCGATAACAGGTTTACAAGCTAATGCTCTGTTTAAAATTGGTAATTGTCCTTCTCTGAAATTCTCCTTTCTGAAAATGTTTTGAACGAAATACTTCAAAATGTTTTCTGCTTCTTCGTCAATTTCGTGTTCCTCATTATTGATTGCTTTAGCTATCTCTCTATAATAAATAAGGTTTGCGGAGCAAACTGTATTCATTGTTTCTTTCAAAGTGAAATGGCTACTGCGGATTGTGATTTTGTTATGCGAAGCAATGAAATCAGAATTAAAAATTCCTTCCCGCTTGAAAACAGAAACATCAATCACTAAATCAAATTTCGTGTGTTCAGAAATTGGTAATGATTGGAGAGTATCATTTGCTTTTAATGGAGAGCTTTCAAATGTTTTGCTTGCAACAACTGTAAGTTCAAACTTTGGTAACCAAGTGTCTTTATTTTCTAATGCGACTAAATTTTCAAATAAATGTGTGAGGTCTTTAATTGCTAATTCAGCACAAGGAACGTCTTGTTCAATGATGGCGATGCTCAAGGGTTTGTTTTCTGTTTTGAGCAAATCGTAATTGCAAATCAAATACTCAATCAAAACTTTTTGAATTCTTGCGATGCAAATAGGAGTGAATAAAAGTGTGTTTAATGTTGTGTCTAAATTTGAGTTGAAATTATCTTTGATGATTTTCAGATATTCATCATCGCTTATCTTCTCTATCAGTTTGTTTAAATCCTTGCCTAAATTCCCTTCAGTAATTCTGTTTACAATTTCTTCTGCTTTTAATATGTCATTGATTTGTGCATCACGAAAATTGTCCACTGTTTCTGAGTGATAAGCTGCACCATCAATTTCTACAACAAATTGTTTTTTATTTTTTATGCTGACATTATCCTTATATCTGTTTAGTTTGACAGGACTTTTAGAAATGTATGGGATTTCTAAACTAAAATCAACTCTGCCTCTTGCAACCGTTTCATTAAATGTTTTCCTTTTCCTCTGATGTTGAAATAATTGTTTGAGATAAGAATGTTCGGTTGGAATTAATGATATAAGAAAGTTTTTTTCAAAGTCACTATCAAGGTCTGCTGTGTAAAGTTGTTCTACTGTTGCTTCTGTCTTTGGTAGAATGAAATGCAAAGCATTGAATAAAATATCTGTCGTATAGTCAAAGTTTGCAAACGGAAATTTTATTGTTCCGTATTCAATCGTCTTAACAGTTCGCTTTATTGAGTTGGCAATTGCTTCCTCAACAAAAATGGAACAAAGTGTTGGAGTTCCTCTTGTAACAAGATTGTTAGCGACTGCCAACAAAGAATTTATGTCGGCTGGTCTGTTCAAATTTAAAGTTGTAACAGATTCAAAAGTTGTCAAGTTCTCTAACAAACCTTTGATTTTTAAATCAGCGGTTTCGTCTTTTGAAAGCTTCTTTAATTCCTTCCAAACGGATTCTAAAAAATATCCTGCTTTATACTGCATCTGTTCGGAGTAGGGTTTTGTGCGGTTGGGCAAAAGCAAATGTGAAGCAACTGCGTTGGCTTGTGTGTGGCGTTGCTTCTCTTTTGCTTTTGCGAAGGATGGCAAATACGGCTTGTCCGAAAATTGTTTCACTGTTCATTTTTTGCAGTCAGTTTGATGTTAGCACTGTCGCCATAGGGTTGCTGATAACGTTTCAGGGGTTTGCGATGGCGGGGATTATTAACATTAAATTTCATTCGGAGAACTGATCTTCCGTATTGAACAAATGTGTTTGCGAAGCACGGAACCCCCGCTATTGCAAACCCCTTGTTAGCGGCTGGCATTATTTGACTTTCAACCATGTGTTTATTATCTTTTTAGGTCGTAATGATTTTAATGAATTGTCGAAAAGGTCTTTCTTGTCAGCTGTAACATTTAAATAACCAAGCCATTTACCTCTCATTTGAATTTCCTTCCAATATGTTCCGTCACTTGATTGTCCAAAGAGTGTCGTGTCGTATGTCATACCGGGTAATGGTTTCCATTTTATAGTTTCTAAGTTTTTATAATTTGGAGTCGCTACATACTTGTCGTTGGAAAAGTAGATTAAACTGCTATCAGGATATGAAATATTATATCCTTCACCATGTCCACCAACTAATTTCATTACCTGGTTTTGTCCAGTAGGGATGTCTATAACAAGTTTTGTCTTAGAAATTGTCATTTTAAATTTTTCAAGTCCATTGTCCGCTTGAAAACTAGTCAATACGAATAAACTTAAACCGAACTTTATGAATGTTCTTTGTCTCATATGCTTGCCGCTAACGTTTTGCAGATTGGCGATGGGCGGGCTTTTCAGCACAAAAGTTTGTTCGGAGAACTGAACTTTCGGCTACCACAAAACTGTCAAGCGGAGACCAAACCCCGCCTATTGCCAATGTGCTGTTAGTGGCTGGCATTCTTTCTGTCGGTTAAGTTTTCGATATATTTTACTACTCCGTCTCTGTGAGCTGTCACTTGTCTTTTCCCGAAAAATGTTTTGTATCTTTTTAGTGTGTCGTTGTTACTGTCAGTTCTTTCCTTTAATACTTTCCCTGTCTTTTCGTCCTTTTCATCTCTCATCACGACTTCAATTTTTGTATCGTGTGGAATCATTCTTGAAAGTAGTTGTCGAAGTTCATAGTCTGCTTGAGGTAAAGAATAACCAATGAAAACAATCTTACTTGCTTCTGAAAGTTCAACTCCTGAATTTTGCCAAATCAATTTAATTTGAAAGTTATTCAAGTCTTTCAAAAATGTTGGCATAATTAAGTTGCTTCGTAATGCTGTCGAAATGGTTTTACTTTCCTTAAAATTTCTACTGCAATGACTACAATTCTTGTCTTTGTAAATTCCGTACTCAGCAATTTTATCGTAAAACGCAACATACAGTCTTTGGCACTTTGGGCAGTTGAGCCAATTCATTGAGCCGTGAATTTTTAATAGTTTTACATTGTATTTTCCTTTTCCAAGAGCCCAAAGTCCCGGTTTGATTGTGTCATCATCGTGAAGTGAACTAATGTAACAACAATAATCAACCACACCATTATGGTTGTCAGCTTCAATAGCTCTCTTAATTGAATTGTCTAAAAGAATGTCCCAATTTGTCGATATCACCGCCAAAGGGTCGTGCTGTTTGTCCTTCATTCTTGGTTGCATATTTTCAACCAAGAATTTTGCGAATTTGTCAATGTATTGTTTATGTGATGTCGAGTTTTGCAGTTTTTCTTTGATGGCTATAATAATCAGGGAATAAATTTTCTCCCTTAATTCAACTAATTTTTTATTGTCAAGTGAACGGAAGGAAACTCCGTCTATGATGCATCTGTCTATTGGTGTAAACACATCTTCTAATGCAATGCTTTTGAAGTCCGCCTTGTCGATATATAGTTCGTTCTCTAAAAACTTTTCAAAGTCGTCAAGATAACCTTTAATTGTTTTGTCTTTAGTACCGAAGTTTTTCTTTCTTAGGTTTAGTATTTCTTCAACAATTTCAGATTGAATTGGTGCTTTCGCTGGCTTTGAAAATCCTGCTCCTAATATGTAAACTGTCTTATCCATTTTGTCGTTTGTTTGTCTTTGTGAAGGTGGTCGTTATGCTTGCCACTAACGGTTTCGGGCTTGTCGAAGGTGGCGATTTTCACCACAAATATTGATGCGGAGAACCAAACTTTGATTAACCACAAATGTGTCTGCGGAGCACTGAACCGCCACTTTTGCCAAACCCGTGTTATGCCCAGTACTTCTTGTCATTCGTCTGTTTTTTCAGTTTCCGTTTCGTCTTCGTCAGGAAGCATAAAGTCTAAAAACAACAACTCTGTTTTAGCGTAATCGTCTTCAAATTTAAGATTCCATCTTTTCTCCATAAACTCAATTAGATTTAGTCCTCGTTCTAATATGTTGTTGGGATTCCATTCTTCATATGTCGAAACCTCAATTTCTGAATGTGAGCCGTCAGAATAACCTTGTCTTATTTTCTCTTTCCTTTCGTTATACCGTGGATTTTTCTTGTCGACAAAACAGTCATTTTGTAAACTTGAATTTATACTTTGTGATAATGGAAGTAAATTTCCTAAAGTCCCTTGGAAAAAGTTTATTTCAGCTTTTTTGTAGCCTTTAAAAGAATCTTTCCAGCATTTGTTGTCAGGCGTTTGAGGATAAATATGTTCGATTGAAATTTTGTCTTTTTCTCCTTTTATAAATAGCTTCCAATCTATCTTTTGGCTTCCTCTTTGCCTTACTTTGTCCATTTCATATTCGTACAAGAAATAACGTAAGCCATTCCAATAGTAAAAGCCTCCACCATTTTTAAATTTCTTGTCAATAAATTTTTGGAAATACGTGTAATCAAAGAAATTATCTGTTGTGTTTTCTGGTGTGTAAAAACAATAACTCATTCGCTGTTCAAGGCGTTCAGTTATTTCTTCAACTGTCAATTCGTTATTTCTAAATTGTCTTGCTGCTCTATAAAATTCACTGTTTCGATAGGTTGAAAAAGCTCTACTTAAACGGAATGTTATAAAAATAAATCTTTCAATTGCTTTGAATAGTTTAACCCTTTGCTTTGAGTCAACTTCACTTGATAAGAACGAAACTGTTACAAGTGGTCGGAAATAAATAATACCAATTCGGTTTAAACGGTCTATCCACATACTTTCGGCACTTGTCAAGTCTGGATTGTTTACTGGATTATGAGTGTTGTACCAATGAACAGCCGCAGATTTTAAGCTATTTACATAATCTTCGATTTCTTTTGGCGAAAGTTTGGAACGAAGTACAACTGTTTCCTCATTTTCATTTTCCTCAACTTCTTCTTGGTCGGTTTCTTCGTCTTCTCTTACTTCCTCAAATTCTTGTAACGAACTTACAACGACTTCTGTCTTTGCATAAATATTTTGAGGTGTGAATTTTTGCTCTAAAAGGAAACGTATGTAATCGTCTCCTTTCTCTCTTGTATATTGAAAATACATTATCCAATGAGCAACAAGAAAGTCATCGTCATTCAATGGGTTTTGTTTGTTTCTTCCAAGTTGATAATAAACTTCTTTCCAAGAATCGTTAATTTTTTCACGAAGTGAAAAACGTTCATCTGTCTTTAATTCTTTCTCGTCATAAAGTGTCGTTAGATATATAAGTCTGTTCTTTAGAAGTTCAAGGTTTGAAAGCTTTTTCCCTCTGTTGTTCATTGTCTCAAAGGCAACGAACACATCAAAATCGTCACTAATTTCATAAACATTGAACATTAGATTTTGAGTTAGTTTTTTAAACAGGATTTCAATTTCTATAAGTCCATATTTTTCATAATAGTTTTTAAGGTTTTCGGCAAAAAAACGCTTGGCGTTTTCAAGATTCAAAGTGTAAAAAGTCTCTTGAATAGTTCCGCTATTTGGTTCGTTGAAAATTCTGTATTTTAAAAATTTGAAACTTGGATTATCAACTTCGTAACTGAATTTGTAAGTGCTAATAATAAATTGAGGTGGCTTTTGAACAACCAAATATTCTTCTTTGATTGCTTTTAGACTAAACGAGCCAAGATATATTTCTTCGTCTTTTTTGTCTTTGTTTTCGGGAATTGCTTTTAAAATTTCAGAAATTGCTTGAATGAAAATTACAAAAGTTGTCAACCTCTGCTGTCCGTCAACAACGTGAAAAGGTTTGTAACCTCTGTCTTCCAATAACCACCTTTCGTCATTCCAATTATTCCAAACGTTTCGGTCAACCTTTTTTAGTGATAGAAGTCCAGTATAGTGAAACCTGTCGGCTGGCAGATTTACAACGTCTTCCCAAAAGTCTTTTAATTGTCTTTCTGTCCAAGCGTAACCACGTTGATAGTCTGGAATTTTAAAAATTCTGTCCTTGAATATGTTTTTTAATGATTCTAATTCGTTCATTTTTTGTCTGTCTGTTTATGGTTAGCACGGTAGGTCGTAGTATTGGGCATAACGTTTCGCAGCTACCCGAAGGGCGGGATTTTTACCACTAAATTTCATTCGGAGAACTGAACTTTCGACTACCACAAAACTGTCTGCGGAGCACGAAACCCCGCCTTTTGGGTAGGTGCTGTTATAAGTTGTAGGGCGGCACACAGAATATTACATCTTGTTTGTTCATTGTCTTGTGGTGTCTATTTATTATTGTGTCATGTCGTACCTATCAAGGTCAGGACCATAACCTGCTTTTATGTTTGCGGTTATAGTCATTCCCATTTTCTCATAAAATGAATACGTATGTTGACTTGTCCCAAGTACCATAATATGATTTGGCCATTCCTTTTTAATAATTTCCTTGCGATAATTATAAAGTGCCGTTCCGTAGCCTTGTTTATGAAAATTAGAATGAATCATTCCCCATGCTAATCGAGCTTCATTTTTGTCTTTTACAATATAAAACCCACCGCAACCAACAATTCCAGTCTCGGGAAGTTCAACAACAAAATATGCGTCTTTTTCAGAGTTAGTGTATGTCGGGCTTTGGTATGTCGAGCCGTTACCGACTTGATGGTCTAACCAATTAATAAATAGGCTAAGTTCGCTTTTGTCGAAAAATTTAGGATAATTGCTTTGGAATATCTCAATGCACTTTTCTTTGTCCTCAGGTTTATATTTGCGTAAAATCATCATTGTCTGGTTGAATGTTTTTTGTCTAACGAAATTTCGTTCCCCCTATTACTTATAACGGTTTGGGGCTTGGCGAAGTGGGGGAAATCGAAGCTCAAATGTTCAATAAACCACAAATGTTGATAGAAGTACAAATGTTCAATTTAGCACTTCTGCCCCCATTTTGCCAAACCCCTGTTAGTGGCAGTTAATTTTTGTTAGTTCGCTAATTTTCAATTCTATCGGTGTTTTATATCTTTCATTTGCTATGTCTGCGGTAAATGATTTCTTTGGTTTTAAAATAATTTTGTCGTCTGTCAAATTTATAGTGTCAACCAGAGTGTAAATGTCTTCATAAAATTGAAGTTTATAATTACCTGTATTGCAAATATTGTTTTTCTTGTCTTTGAATTCAATTATTGCCTTTGTTCCACCGTTATGTGCTTCAATTTGATAATAAATGTCAATTTTAAACGAATTTGTTTCCTTTGTTTTGAAATGTATTTTGATTTCTGTGTCGAATTCTGTCAATAATTTTTCTGTACGCTTAACTAATTCCAAACCTTCGTCTTGGCTTATGTTTGTCAAAACTTTGAAAGTTATTGATTTTATAAAGTTGTCTTTTTCGCTGTCTTGAAGTGAGTTTATTTTTTTAGAGTCAATTCCAAAATCTACATATTTAATTCGTTTGTCAATATTTCTATTAGAAACTATTATTTCATTCTCTTTAATAAAAATTGTCAAGTTGATATAAATATGGTCAAACTCTCCATAAGAATATTTTAGTTCGTTCAGTTTCCTTGCAATTCGTTGTCCAATATAGTTTGTTTCTTTTGTCGGAATGAAAATTTTACCCAATTCTTGAGGCATACTTTGTCCTTCTATATTCTGTCTTTCACTTTCGTAAAATCGTATGTCTTTCAATATTCTTTCTGCCATTTTTTAGGGTCTGTTTTAATTGCCGCTAACGTTTCAGGGGTTTGCGATGGCGGGGATTATTAACATTAAATTTCATTCGGAGAACTGATCTTCCGTATTGAACAAATGTGTTTGCGAAGCACGGA
>Ga0315904_10012245_pt1 | contig 10855 bp, 8 predicted proteins | sample LakEriMetagenome_6_FD_203529 | JGI IMG/M metagenome (GOLD analysis project Ga0315904, IMG submission 203529) | Freshwater fungal communities from buoy surface, Lake Erie, Ohio, United States - Buoy 12 MA120 | ecosystem: Environmental > Aquatic > Freshwater > Lake | place: USA: Lake Erie, Ohio... | reverse complement strand
CATGCTCAAGGTGGCGAAGGACAAGGGCATCCCCAACTTCCACATCTTCGGCGAAGTGGCGACGCAGGATGTCGATCCCGCGCTGCTGGCGCGCTGGACCCGGATCGCGGACCTGCCTTCCAACCTCGACATGGCCTTCGCCGCTGCCGCGCAGCGGGTCGTATCGGGCAAGGCCGGAACCGACGTGCTGGCCCGCCTGTTCGAGGATGACGCGCTCTACCAGGGTGGTGAGGCGGGCGCGCTCAACCTGCCGACGTTCCTCGGCAATCACGATTTCGGCCGCTTCTCGATGTTCGTGAAGCAGGCCAACCCCGGCATTTCGCAGGACGAGCTGCTGGCGCGGACCATGCTGGGCCATGCCATGCTGATGACCCTGCGCGGCGTGCCGGTGATCTATTACGGGGACGAGCAGGGCTTCGTTTCGGACGGCAACGACCAGCTGGCGCGCGAGAACATGTTCCCTTCGAAGGTCGCGGTCTACAACGACAACGACCTGATCGGCACCGATGCCACCACCGCGCAAGCGAACTTCGATCGGGGCCACCCGCTCTATCGCCAGATCGCGACCCTCGCCGAAGTCCGCAAGGCCACCCCCGCGCTTTATGCCGGGGCGACAATCAGCCGCGCCTTCTCGGACAAGCCGGGGCTTTACGCCGTCTCGCGGATCGATCCGGAAACCGGGCAGGAAGTGGTGGTGGCCTTCAACACCTCGAACCAGCCCGTCACCCAGCGGATCGCGATCGAGCCGCGCAGCCTGACCTTCAGCCCGCTGGCCGGGCAATGCGCGCTCGCCGCCGATGCACCCGGCAGCCTGACCATCACTCTGCCGCCGCTGGGCTATGCCGTCTGCGCCGCCAAAGAATGGAATGTGAGATCGAAATGAACCGCCTGACCCGGACTGCCGCTTCCGGCCTTGAGCGTGTCGGCCAGGAATGGTGGCGCGGCGCGGCGATCTACCAGATCTATCCGCGCAGCTTCCGCGATGCCAATGGCGATGGCATTGGTGACCTGCCGGGGATCACCCAGCGACTGGACTATGTCGCCAGCCTCGGGGTCGATGCGATCTGGATTTCGCCGTTCTTCACCTCGCCGATGGCCGATTTCGGCTATGACGTGGCCGATTATTGCGGGGTCGATCCGATCTTCGGCACGCTCGCCGATTTCGATGCCCTGGTGGCCCGTGCCCATGCGCTGGGCCTGCGGGTGACGATCGACCAGGTCTATTCGCACACGTCCGATCAGCATGCCTGGTTCGTCGAAAGCCGCGCCAGCCGGGATAATCCGAAGGCGGACTGGTATGTCTGGGCCGATCCCAAGGCCGATGGTTCGCCGCCCACCAACTGGCAATCGGTCTTCGGCGGCCCGGCCTGGACCTGGGACGCGCGGCGCGGGCAGTATTACCTGCACAATTTCCTTTCCAGCCAGCCGCAGCTCAACTGCCACCTGCCCGCGGTGCAGGATGCCCTGCTGGACGTGGCGCGGTTCTGGTTGGATCGGGGGGTCGATGGCTTCCGGCTCGATGCGCTGAACTTCGCCATGCACGATCCGCAGCTGCGCGATAATCCGCCGGCCCAGCCCGATGGCAAGCCGCGCACCCGCCCGTTCGATTTCCAGCAGCGGCTCTACAACCAGTCGCACGCCGACATCCCGGCCTTCATCGAGCGGATCCGCGCGCTGACCGACAGCTATGACGGGATCTTCACCGTTGCCGAAGTGGGCGGCAAGGATGCCGACCGCGAGATGAAGCTGTTCACCAGCGGCGATGCCCGGCTGAACAGCGCCTATGGCTTCGATTTCCTCTATGCTGACCGGCTGACCCCGGAGGTCGTCAAGCGGGCGCTGGGCCAGTGGCCTGACGCGCCGGGCATCGGCTGGCCCAGCTGGGCCTTCGAAAACCACGATGCGCCGCGCGCGCTGTCGCGCTGGTGCGCCCCTGAGCACCGGGAAGCCTTTGCCCGGCTCAAGGCCGTGCTGCTGGCGGCGCTGCGCGGAAACATCATCGTCTACCAGGGTGAGGAGCTGGGGCTGACCCAGGTCGAAATTCCCTTCGAACAGCTCCAGGATCCCGAAGCGATTGCCAACTGGCCGCTGACCCTGGCCCGCGATGGCGCGCGCACCCCGCTGCCGTGGCAGGCGCAGAGCGAGCAGGGCGGGTTTACCGCCAGCAGCGCGCCATGGCTGCCGCTGGGCGAGGAAAACATGGCCCGCGCGATTGATCGGCAGGAAGCCGATCCGGCCTCGCTCCTCAACCTCACCCGCCAGCTGATCGCGCTGCGCAAGGCGCATCCGGCGCTGCGGAGCGGGGCCTGCGAAGTGGTGCTGGCTGACGAGAGTCGGCTGGTGCTGCGCCGCGTGGCAGAGGGGGAAAGCCTGATCGCCATGTTCAACCTTTCGGCGGCGGAAGCGGCCTGGCCACAGGGCCTGGCGACCACCGGCGAGACTATCTTCGCGGTGAACGGGGCAGAGCCTGGCCGCCTGCCTGCCTTCGCCGCCATCCTGGTCCGGGAGACGACCTGACATGAAATCTTTGCATCTCGCGCTGGGCCTGGGGCTGGGCCTGGGCCTGGCCCTGGCCGCCGTGCCGGCACTGGCGCAGCAATCCCCGCCGGTCACGGCCACCTCGCCCGATGGCGCGGTCAGCGTTGCGGTCTCGATCGATGGCGATGGCCGCGCGGCCTATGCCGTGACCCGCAAGGGCAAGGCGATCATCGCGCCGTCGCGGCTGGGCTTCCTGTTCACCGATGTCGCCAAGATCGACCGCCGCCTGACCATCACCAGCACCGAGCAGCGCGATTTCGACGAGACCTGGACCCAGCCCTGGGGCGAATGGGCGCAGATCCGCAACCGCTATCGCGAATTCAAGGTCCACCTGAAGGAGACGACCGCGCTGGCGCGGGTCTTTACCGTCACCTTTCGGCTCTATGAGGACGGTCTCGGCTTCCGCTACGAGTTCCCGCAGCAGCCGAACATGGCGAAGACCAGGGTGGCCGACGAGCTGACCGAGTTCGCCTTCGCCCAGGATGGCACGGCCTGGTGGAAGCCGGCCTATCTGTGGAACCGCGAGGAGTATCTCTACAACAAGACCGGGCTCTCCGCGGTTTCGACCGCCGCGACGCCGATCACGATCAGGCTGGCCGATGGTACCCATGTCGCGCTGCACGAGGCGGCGCTGGTCGACTATGCGGGCATGAATGTGACCCGTACCGAAGGCACCACGCTGCGCGCCAACCTGACCCCCGGCGCGGGCGAGCCCAAGGTGCAGAAGACCGGCGCCTGGTCCACCCCCTGGCGCACCCTGATCATCGCCGACGATGCCCCCGGCATCTATCACAGCCACCTGATGCTGAACCTCAACGAACCCAACAAGCTGGGTGACATGAGCTGGTTCAAGCCGGGCAAGTTTGCCGGGGTGTGGTGGAACATGATCAAGGGCGAATGGTCATGGGCGCGCGGGCCGAAGCACGGCGCGACCAACGCGAACGTCAAGCGCTACATCGATTTCGCCGCTGCCAATGGCATCCCCGATGTGCTGGTCGAAGGCTGGAACGTGGGCTGGGATGGTGACTGGTTCGGCAATGGCTGTGACATGGACTTCACCAAGCCGACCGAGGACTTCGATATCGCCATGCTGGCCGCCTATGCGAAGAAGAAGGGCGTCCGGCTGGTTGGCCACCACGAGACGGGCGGGGCGGTAACCCATTACGAAAACCAGCTGGACCGCAGCTTTGCCTTCGCCGCCAAGTACGGGATGATGGTGGTCAAGACCGGTTATGTGACTGACGCCGGGCAGCTTGAGCGGGTCGATCCCGATGGGACCAAGTATCGCGAATGGCTTGAGAGCCAGTGGATGACCAACCACTTCGTCCGCGTGGCCGAGACCGCCTACAAGCACCGGATTGCCTTTGACAGCCACGAACCAGTCAAGGGCACGGGCCTGCACCGGACCTATCCCAACTGGGTCGCGCGCGAGGGGATGCGCGGGATGGAGTACAATGCCTGGGGCGGCAAGAACCCGCCCGAGCATGAAGCCAACATCGTCTTCACCCGGATGCTCGAAGGGCCGATGGATTTCACCCCCGGCATTCTCAGCCTTGAGGGTGAACGCGGCAGCGCGATCCTTTCGACCATTGCCAAGCAGCTGGCGCTTTACGTGGTGATCTATTCGCCGGTGCAGATGGTGGCCGATACGCCCGAGAACTATGCCAAGTATCCCGCGCCGATGAAGTTCATCCGCGATGTGCCGACCGACTGGCAGGATACCCGCGTGCTCAATGGCGAGATCGGCGACTATGTCACCATCGCCCGCAAGGAGCGCGGCGGCGAGGGCTGGTATGTCGGCGCGGTGGGCGATGAGGAAGCCCGCAGCCTGTCCTTCAAGCTCGACTTCCTGACCCCCGGCAAGCGCTATCGGGCCGAAATCTATCGCGATGGCGACGATGCCGATTACCGCACCGACAAGCGCCACTCGATCGTGATCGAGAACAAGGTGCTGACCAGCGCCGACAGCCTCAGCCTGAAGATCGCACCGGGCGGCGGCTTTGCGATCCGCCTTGTGCCGGTGAAGTGATGCGGCTGCTGGGCGGCCTGCTGGCGCTGATCGGCGCGCTGCTGGCCGCTCCGGCGCTGGCGGCCGAGGATGCCGGGCGGTTCCTGGAGTACGAGCGGGTCGAGGCGGCTGGCCTTCCGGTGCAGCGGCTCTCGATCTGGCTGCCGCCGGGCTATGACCGGGACAATCGCCGTTACCCGGTGCTCTACATGCATGACGGGCACAACCTGTTCGATCCGGCCAAGAGCAATTTCAACAAGGTCTGGGCAGCCGACAAGGCGATGCTGGCGGCGATGCGCAGCGGCCAGGTGGAGCCGCACATCATCGTTGGCGTCTGGGCCCCGGGCCGGGACCGCTATCGCCAGTACCTGCCGCAGTCGGTCTACCAGGCGGCCAGCGGCACCCCGCGCGCGACGATGGACGCGATGATCGAGGGGCCGGTGGTGAGCAAGGCTTACCTCGACTGGCTGGCAGGCCCGCTCAAGCAATGGGTCGATGTCAGCTTCCGCACCCGGCCGGGGCGCGACGAGACGGCAATTGTCGGATCGAGCATGGGCGGGCTGATGAGCTGCTATGCCTTTCTGGAGCGGCCGGAGGTCTATGGCCGGGCGGGCTGCGTGTCCTCGCACTGGCCCGCCGCCGATCCGCGCGTGGTGGGCGAGGCGAACCCCGAGCTGATCCGCCTGTGGGAGAGCTGGTTCGACCAGCGGCTCGGCCGTCCGGTCGGGCGGCGGTTGTGGCTCGATCACGGCACGGCCACGCTCGATGCCTTCTATGCGCCCTATCAGCAGGCGATCGACGCGCGGATCGCGGCGCGCGGCTGGGAGAAGGGCACCGACTGGGAAAGCCGGGTCTACGAAGGGGCCGAGCACGAGGAAAACGCCTGGGCGCGGCGCCTGCCCGAAGTGTTCGGCTGGCTGCTGGCGAAGCAGCGCTAGCGCAGCTCAGGTCGGGCGGGGCAGGGCGGTGGTCGCCTTCATCCGCTCCATCGAGAAGGCGGAACTGACATCGGCCAGATCGGGGATTGCGGCGATCAGCTTGCGATAGATCCGGTCGTAATGGGCGATATCGCGCACCACCAGCTTGAGCAGGTAATCGACATCGCCGGCCATGCGGTGGCATTCGACGATCTCGTCGATGGCCGCCACCCCGCGTGAGAAGGCCTCCAGCCAGCTTGGATCGTGCCGGTTGGTGCGGATCGAGACGAAGACCGTGGTTGCCAGGCCCAGCTTGGCCGGATCGACCAGCGCCACCCGGCGGGCAATGATCCCGCTGTCCTCCAGCCGCCGGATCCGCCGCCAGCAGGCATTGCTCGACAGGCCAACCCGGTCGCCCACGTCTTGCACCGCCAGCGAGGCATCGGCCTGCAAGACCCCGAGGATCGCCCAATCTATCGCATCAAGTTGCAGAATATCGCCCATAGATGGGATGAAATATCACATAATGTGGTTTTAGGCTATAAAAAGGGTGATGAATTTGCATCGTAACCGTCATATCCTTGCGTCAACAAGGAGGGCGATCCCATGGCATTGAAGGAACTGTTCACCGAGCACCCCGCCAGCGTCGGCGAGACCTATGGCGAGCACCTGGTCATGGCGACGGGCTTTGGCGCCCGGATGATCCTGGGCGGGTTCGCCTGCCTGCTTCACGGCATTTTCCCGTTTCTGTTCGTGAAGACCGGCTCTGCGCAGATTTCCACCCTGCACGAACGCATGGTTGAAAACCGCCGCACCAAGCAGATGCCGGCGATCCTCGATTTCGTGATCTGAACAAAAAAACCGGCCCGGCGCTGGGCCGGACCGGTTCCTTGTTTCAGCCTTGCGGCGTGGCGATCAATTGCCCAGCGCCTTGTCCTCGTGGGCGCGCTTGATCACGTAGAGCCGGATCGCTTCGGACTGCTGCGGGGTCAGCTCGTTCTTCCAGCTGACCATGCCGTTGGCGCTCAGCGCGCCGCCGATCACGATGTCGTTCCACATCTTGGCATCGCCCAGCGAACCGGCGCGGCGCAGGTCGCGGGTGAGCGAGGTGCCGATCGCCGCATCGCCGTGGCAGACCGCGCAGAACTGGCCGAACTGCTTCTGCCCTTCGGCGATCTGGGCCGGAGTGCCGGTCGACGGGGGCGGATCGAGTGGCGGCGGAGCAGCCGAATCCATGTCGGGCAGCTTGGCCGTGCCGCCCAGCTTGAACACCAGCAGACGCGACTGGTTGCGGATCGGCCCGTTGGGCTCGGACAGGTAGCCGGCGGTGATCGGCCAGGCGCCACCCCAGCCGGCGAGGACCGCAACATATTGCTGGCCCTTGACCCGGAAGGTCGAGGCCGGGGCCACGATCCCGGTCTGGGCGTTGAAGGTCCACAGCTTCTTGCCGTTGGCCGGATCGAAGGCGTTGAATTCACCCGCCATATTGCCCTGGAACAGCAGATCGCCCCCGGTCGAGAGCAGGCCGCCGTTCCAGGCGCCCGGATACTTGATGGTCCAGCGGGCCTTCTGTGCCACCGGATCCCAGGCCACCAGTTCACCCGTGGTCGCTGCCTTGGCCGCGGCGCGCGCCGCCTTGTCGGCCGGCAGCATGCCCGAGGACAGGTCCAGCCCCACGTTGAAGCCCTGCTTGTTGGGCTTCCAGTTCGGATTGTGGATGAAGGCGAAGGAGTTGTTGATCGCCGGAATGTAAACCAGGCCCGTCTTGGGGTTGTAGGCCATCGGGTGCCAGTTGTGCGCGCCGATCGGGCCGGGGGTGCCCAGCCACATCTTGCCGGTGCGGTAATAGCGTGCATCCGGGTTCTCGATCGGGCGGCCGGTCTTGAGGTCAAACCCGCTCGCCCAGTTGACCGGCACATAGTTCTTCGCGCTGATCAGCTTGCCGGTTTCGCGGTCGATCACGAAGAAGAAGCCGTTCTTGGGCGCCTGCATCAGCACTTTGCGCTTGGCCCCGTCGATCGTCAGGTCGGCCAGCATGATGTGCTGGGTCGCGGTATAGTCCCAGGTCTCGCCGGGCGTGGTCTGGAAGTGCCAGACATATTCGCCGGTCTTGGGCCGCAGCGCGACGATCGAGGAGAGGTAGAGGTTGTCACCCTCACCCGCCGAGCGGAAATACTGGTTCCACGGGGACCCGTTGCCCACGCCGACATAGAGCAGGTCAAGCTCCGGGTCATAGGCCATGGCATCCCACATGGTGCCGCCGCCGCCCTGCTTCCACCATTCGCCCTTCCAGGTGGCTTCGGCCGCCTTGAGGTGGGGTTCGGTGTTCTTGCCCGGTGCATCCGGCACCGAATAGAACCGCCACAGCTCCTTGCCGGTATCGGCGTCATAAGCGGTCAGGAAGCCGCGCACGCCCATTTCGGCGCCGCCGTTGCCGATCAGCACCATGCCGTTGATCACGCGCGGCGCGCCGGTGATGGTATAGGGCTTGGACTGGTCGAGCGTGACGACGCTCCACACTTCCTTGCCGGTTTCCCGGTCAAGCGCCACGAGCCGGCCATCCAGCGTGCCCATGAACAGCTTGTCGCCCCAGGCGCCGAAGCCGCGGTTCACCACGTCACAGCAGGCCGCCACGGCGCGTTCGCCCGGCACCTTGGGATCGTATTCCCACAAGAGCTTGCCGGTTTCGGCGTCATAGGCCTTGGCCTTCGACCAGGCCGTGGTGATGTAGATTTTGCCGTCGATGGCCAGCGGGGTGGCTTCCTGGCCGCGCGAGGTATCGAGATCGGCGAACCAGGCCAGGCCCAGGTCCTTGATGGTCGACTGGTTGATCTGGTCGAGCGGGGAGTGGCGCTGTTCGTCATAGGTGCGGCCATAGGACAGCCATTCATCCGGATTGGCCGCCACGATCCGCTCGGCATTGACCGCGCCGGGCAGTTCCGAACTCGGCTGTTGCTTGCACGCCGCCAGCGGCAGTGCGGCAGCCAGCAAAAGCACCTTGAGACGCATCCCCATCCATCCCTCCATATCGTGCCCGGTGAATCCGGGTCAGCCAGTTGTCCGGCGATCTTGCCGTTAATCGGGCGGTTAAGCTAGCCCTCTTGTGCGGGCTCGGCTAAGCTTGGAAGTGGAGGGGCAAACCTGGCAAGCAAGGGAGCCTGGACATGTGTGACGACCTGACCGCGATCGAGGAAGAAGCGGCGCTCGAGCGCCAGGGGATTGACCGGCGCGGCTTTGCTGGCCTTGGCGCAATGGGGCTGGCGGCACTCGCCGCGCCGTTGGGCGCCAGCACCGTGGCGGCACCCAGGCTGACTGAAAAGATGGTGCGAATCCCGACCACTGCGGGAGTGATCGACGCCTTTTTCGTTCATCCCGCCAAGGGGCGTCATCCGGCCGTGATCATGTGGCCCGACGTGGCCGGCCTGCGCGAAGCCTACAAGGTGATGGCGCGGCGACTGGCGGCCGATGGCCATGCCGTGCTGGTCCTGAACCAGTATTACCGCTCTGCCCCGGCCCCGCATTTCGAGGCGATCACCCAGTGGCGCACCCCTGAAGGCCAGGCCAAGCTGCGGCCGATGATCCCGCTGCTGACGCCCGACGCGATCGGGCTCGATTCGCGCGCGGCGGCCGAATGGCTGGACCGGCAGCGGGCGGTGAACACCCGGCGCGGGATCGGGGTGTGCGGCTATTGCCAGGGCGGGCCCTTTGCCGTGCGCGGCACCTTTGCCTATCCGGCCCGGATCCGCGCCGCCGCCTCGTTCCATGGCGGCGGGCTGGTGACCGACCGGCCCGACAGTCCGCACCGCCTGCTGAAAGCAACCAGCGCGCGGTTCCTGTTCGCGATCGCCCAGAACGATGACAAGCGCTCACCGGGGGACAAGGACGCGCTGCGGGCGGCTGCCGCCGAGGCCGGGCGCGAGGCCGAGATCGAGGTCTATCCCGCCGATCACGGCTGGTGCACGATCGATTCCCCGGTGTTCGACAAGGCGCAGGCCGACAAGGCCTGGGGCCGGATGCTGGACCTGTTCGGCAAACTCTAGAGAGGCATTGGCGGGGTGCCGGGGCTCAGGCCTTGGCGCCCTCGACCGCGACCTGCTTCTTCAGTTTCACCAGGTTCACCATCTCGTCGTAGAGCTCGATCATGTGGGAATCGTGCCAGCGGTCGAGCACGCAGCGGACCCGGCCGAGGAAGGCGGGCACTTCATCCAGCACGAAGGTCTTGCGCACGCCTTCGCCCACTGTGGCGGGCGGCTGGATCTCGATCGCCTGCCCCTTCAGGTAAGAGCAGATTTCTTCGATGTGCTGGGCCAGGGCCAGCTTGCGCAGCTCGTTGGCGCCAGAGCGGGCATGGCCCAGTTCTTCCTTGGCCTTGGCCAGCAGGTCATCGATGTAGTGCGAGACGCGATCCATGTTCTCGCGCTTCAGGGCGATCATCTTGTCGACATAGTCCTGCTGCACCCGCAGGCGCGCGGTGTCGGGATGCTCGGACCCCCAGAAGGCCTGGCCGAATTCAAGTGGCTTGTTCTGGATCATGAGCGGCTGAATAGGTGATTACAGTTACGGCCGGGTTAACCGTGCGCCCGATCCGGTTTCGCTTGCCCGCTTCCCGCCACACGCTAACATCCCGCAAGCCAGGGATTTGAGGCAAGCCGCCGGGAGGGTGCGATGGAAGGGTTCCTGCTGTTTCTGGTGATCGCGGTCGTGATCTTCCTGCTGATGGGGGTGCGGGTCGTTCGCCAGGGTTATGTCTACACGGTCGAGCGGCTCGGCAAGTTCACCCTGGCGGCCCAGCCGGGGCTGCATGTGATCATCCCGTTCATCGACCGCGTCGGTCACAAGGTGAACATGATGGAGCAGGTGCTGGACATTCCGGGCCAGGAAATCATCACCCGCGACAACGCGATGGTCGGGGTCGATGCCGTGGTGTTCTTCCAGGTGCTCGATGCCGGCAAGGCGGCCTATGAGGTCTCGAACCTCTATGTCGCGATCATGCAGCTGACGACCACCAACCTGCGTACGGTGATGGGTAGCATGGACCTGGATGAAACGCTCTCCAAGCGTGACGAGATCAACGCCCGGCTCTTGTCGGTGGTCGATCACGCCACTTCGCCCTGGGGGGTCAAGATCACCCGGGTCGAGATCAAGGACATCCGCCCGCCGGCCGATATCAGCAATGCCATGGCCCGGCAGATGAAGGCCGAGCGTGAAAAGCGCGCCCAGATCCTTGAGGCCGAAGGCTTGCGCGCCGCCGAGATCCTGCGCGCCGAAGGCGAAAAGCAGGGCGCGATCCTGTCGGCCGAAGGTCGCCGCGAAGCCGCGTTCCGCGATGCCGAAGCCCGCGAGCGCGAGGCCGAGGCCGAAGCCAAGGCAACGCTGATGGTCTCCGATGCCA
>Ga0315904_10012242_pt1 | contig 10856 bp, 9 predicted proteins | sample LakEriMetagenome_6_FD_203529 | JGI IMG/M metagenome (GOLD analysis project Ga0315904, IMG submission 203529) | Freshwater fungal communities from buoy surface, Lake Erie, Ohio, United States - Buoy 12 MA120 | ecosystem: Environmental > Aquatic > Freshwater > Lake | place: USA: Lake Erie, Ohio... | reverse complement strand
TCCGGTGGCGAGCGATGTGCCGGCCAATCAGCAGCTTGGCGTGCTGATTCGCGATGGCCGCAGCAACCTGAGCAACCCCGGCGCGTATCGGGTCAGCAGCAAGGTGGATCTCGGGGCCTATTAACGGCAGGGCCGCGCTGGGGCCGCATACCCTTCCGGTAGCAGGGCAGGGGCATTGGCAGCGCCACGGACAATCAGTCGGTTTGGCCGCACCTACGTCGAGTTTGATCCCGACGGTGGCGGCGGTGGCCCCTCAACCTGGGTGCTCGCCGCCGCCGGTGGCGGTGCCGGCGCCGCCATCGGCAGCGGCGCTCCCGGCGGCACCTTCTCGCCGCCACCGCCACCGCCAGGCGGCACCGGCTCCGCCTGCCAGGTGGGGATGGCGCTGTTCTTCACGACGCCGGGGAAGCTCGATCTCGCCCTGGCGATGGACGCCACCATCCCGGGTCAGCCGGCGCCGTATCAGGTGGCGGGTCTTGCCAGCATCGACGCTGTGGACGGTCAGCTGGTCGGGCTGATCAGCGATGGTCAGATCAGCCGTGCGGACTGGACACCGGTGGCCGGCGGCCCTGATCTGGTGCCTGGCGCCAGGTACTACCTCTCCAGCTCCAGTGCCGGCTGGTTGCAGCTGGCGTGCCCCAGCGGCGTCGGTGCCACGGTGGTGTGTGTGGGTCAGGCCCTGAGTGAGCGGGTCCTGGAAGTTGAAATCAACCTGATTGCCCGTCTGTAATGGCCCTGCAGAAACCGCTTGTCTTTGACACCTCCCGGGGTGTTCCGAGGGTTCTGGACCCCGTTGACGGCCTCCACCTGCCTGGCGATCTGAAGCTGGACGGCAAGGTCGGCTTCTATGGCGGCGCGCCGGCTGTCCAGCCAACCGTTGCCGGCAGCTGGGCGCAGACGCTGGATGATCTGACCAAGGCGCTGGCGGCGCTGGGGCTGATCGTCGATCTGCGGCCTCCCGGCTGGAACACCGGCATCAACAGCCTCAGCAGCGCCAGTGCGGTGGGGCCCTATGAGCCCGGCCGGCTGATCATTGGCTCGATCACCGGCTGGGCGGCGCTGGATCAGCCGGCGAAGGTGCCTGGCGTGATCCAGGTGCCGACGAGCCACGCCGGCCTGCAGGAGATCAACCCGGCCAACGGGCTGCTGATTGAGGGCCTGGCCTACAGCCCGGTGCTGAGCTACGGCCCGACGGCACCGCCGACGCCGGCGCAGGCGGCAGCGCTGTGGTTTGACACCACCACCAGCACGCTGAAGGTGTTCAGCGGCAGCGCCTGGCAGGAGGCTGCGCCTGGCCAGGTATCGCAGCTGGTGGCCACCCTCAAGACGGCCGGCCCCGGTTCGCTGCTGGTGGCCGATGGCGCCGGTGGCGTCACGGTGGTATCAGCGGGCGTCGGCGCCGCCGGCCGCTCCCTGGTGGTGGATGCCAGCGGCAAGGCGTTCTTCATCGAGCTGATCACGACGGGGGTCACGCCGCCGTGGGCCAACGGCGCCTCGGCCTTTGCGCCGCTCCCCGCTGGTGGTGGCCGCCCGACGGGGCTGGGTCAGGCGCTGTGGTGCAACCCGGCGCTGAATGCAGAGACGATCGGTTTCTGGGACGAGGCCAGTCACCAGTGGAAGTCGGTCTACGTCAACAACCCGGTCCTCAACCAGCTGGCGGAGCTGCGCAGCCAGTTGGTGGACGGCGATCTGCTCACGGTCTCGGGCAATGCCGTGGTGCGGTTGCCCCTGGGCAGCCCTGGCGCAGCGCTGACGGTCGATGCCACCGGGGTGGCGTGGCACGAGCGATTCAGTGCCGGCACAAGCCGTCCGGCCGCGGCGGTGGATGGTGATCTGTGGCTGGACCACAGCACCGACACGGTGTGGCTGCGGGAGAACGGGCGCTGGCTGGATGTCAATCGCGTCCAGCGCTATGTCGATGTCAACGGCAGTGGCGGCGCTGTCCTGCCGGGCCAGGCGCTGATTCACGCCGCACCGAACTGGCGCCTGGCCAGTTCGGCGGCGGCGGCAGGCAGCTTTGTGGCGGTGGCACTGGCAGCGGCCGGCGCTGGCCAGTCCGTGGCGGCGGCAGTGGAGGGCGTGGTGGCCCTCAGTGAGGCGGAGTGGTCCGCCGTGATCGACAGCGCTGAGCCCCATGCGCCGGGGACAGGACTGTCGCCGGGCCGGACCTACTACGTCTCCAGCCTGACGCCAGGCCTGCTGACGACCAAGCCCAGCGGCGGGGCCGACATGCCGATCGGCACGGCCCTCTCTGGCACGCAGCTGCTGTTGCGCCATGGCATGCCGCCAGGCGTGACGATTCCAGCGCGGGTGAACATTGGCGTGACGCCACCGGCAGGCAGCGTCGGCGCCCTCTGGTACTCCAGCCAGAACGGCAGCCTCTACGTCTTCTATGACGACGGGACGTCCCAGCAGTGGGTGTCGGTTGGTGGTGGATCGATCGCTGCGGCCGGCTTGCCTGCCGCTCTGGCCGCCGGCGGTGGCGGCGGGCGGATTGGCCAGCGGGAAGTGGCAGACCTGGCGGCGATCGACTGGGTGAGTGATCCGCTGGCCGCGGCGATCCAGATCACCTACAGCGATGGCAGCACCGACAGCATGCGAATCCGCGGCGCCGGCGGCACCACGGTGACGATGGCCGACAGCCACACGCTGGTGATCGATGCAGGCGGGGGGAAGCAGGTGCCGTCCAGCGGCGCATCAGGCCCCGGCGGCGGCGGTGGCACTGGTGGCATGCCGGCGGTGATCGATGGAGGCAACTTCACGACCGGCGCGGCTGTCACCCCCTGAACGAGCTGTTTCATACCCTGCCACTGAGCGCCGAGAACCATGCCAGTACCCGCCAATCGGACGCCGATCCGCCTTGCTCGAGGCAATCTGGCGGATCTGCAGGCCAACCTCAGCGCGCTGGAGGACGGCGAGGCCTGCTGGGCGATTGATGCCAACAGCCTCTATGTCGTCGAAGTGGCCGGCACCACCAAGACGCTGGTGCCGGCATCTGGAGGGCTGTCGGCGGGTAATGGTGTCTCCGTCGATGCGGGCACCAATCAGATCACTGGAATGGACGAGGGCTCCTTCTAGAGCTCCATACCCTCGGGTCAGAGTGCGCCCCGCTGCCTGACCCATGGCCATTTCCCCGATTGCGCTGCAGCATCTGCGCACGCCCACGGCCACCAAGCTGCCCGATGGCCTGAAGCCGGGTCAGATCGCGTTCAACCTGGCCAACAAGTGGCTGCTGGTCGGCTGTGCCGGCGATGACGTGCTGGTGCGTGGCCAGGCAGTCGCGGCGGGCTCGGGCACAATCTTCGGAGTCACCAATGTGGTGGTGCCGGCAAAGGTGGCGACGGCACGGCCCGCCACTGGCGCCGTGGCCGGCTCGATGTACCAGGGCGAGGGCTACGAGATCTTCAACCTGGAAGGCGAAGGCCTCGGTTCCGGCCCCACCCTGCCCGTCGCTGCTAATGGCAGCAAGGGCGATCTGTTTGTGGTGGTGCCCGCCGTTGGCGCGCCCTACCTGATGCTGCACAACGGCAGCAACTGGGTGTCCCCCACCGTGCCGCCGAAGGTGTTCAGCGCCACCCAGGCGGAGATCACGACTGCCGCCGGCGCGGACATCACCGCCAAGGCACTGGTGGTGATCATTGCCAAGACCGGCTCCGGCATCACGGCCAAGGGCGATCTCCACTCCGGCGACATCCTGATCGTGGCAGGCCCCGGCGCCGACGCCGGCAGCTACGTCTATGACGGCAGCAGCTTCATCAAGACCGGCGCAGCCATCCCTGATGCCACCGCCCCCAATGCGGCTGGCACTGGCGCGGTCAAGGGCGTGGTGCAGCTGGCCCGGGACACCGACATCACCGAGACGGGTGATCCGGCCGCCACCACCAATAACGCCAATGGCGTGGTGACCGCCAAGCAGCTGCGGGGCCTGGCGGATCAGATCGCCGGGCTGATCACCGGCTCGACGCTGCTCGGCACCTACGACGGCTCCACCAGTGGCATCGCTTCGCTGACGAGCGTCGCTGCAGCCAATGGCCGCGCCGGCCTGGTGGTGGCCGGCAAGCTGAGTGCAGGCACAGGCCTGAAGGAGGGCGACTTCTTCGTGGTCTCGAAGGCCGGCACGGCGGTTGGCGATCACGCCAGGATCAACGGCGTCCTGGCGGCCAACGATCACATCGTTTATGTCGGCGGAGCTGATGTCTGGCACGTCATCAGCTCCGGCCTGGTGGCGACGCCGCTGTCACTGCACGGCTGCGGCGACGTGAGCGACAGCGCTGTGGCGGCGGTGGCTCCCGACAAGATGAAAGGTGTTCTGGTGCGTGATTCATCTGTTGCTGCCGATGGCGCTGCCAACGCCTACAAGCTGGTGCAGGTCTTGGATTTGGGTGAGTTCTGAATGCAGTCAGACGTTTCACTGGCGGTCCCCAGGCGAATCAACCACTGAGATCCAATGGCTCTGAACTTTCCCGATTCACCCGTTGACGGCGCGTCCTACACGGATGTGACATCCGGCAAGACCTGGGTGTACGAAGCCGCCACCACCAGCTGGACGCAGACCGGCGCTGGCGGCGGCGGCGCTGGCGGCGTAGCGGGTGCTTTGTCCTACAGGGGCGGCATCAACGTCACGATTCCGCCGCCGGCTGGGGCCATGGCCGGCTGGCTCTACAAGGTGACGACAGCCGGCGCGGTCAACGCGGGCTTCACGGGGTTGAGCGGCAGCCTGCCCCTGGGGGCAAGCGTGCTCTACGACGGTGCGGCCTGGCAGGAGCTGATCCAGGGCGGCGGGCTGTGGGTTCGCCAGGGCAGCAGCTTGAAGGCTGCGACGGCCGGCGATCTGCTTGATCCGGCGGTGCTCCCTGCCGCGACGACGGCCAGCAGCGGCGGTGTGCGGTTGGCGGACAGCGCGGACATTGCCAACGGCACGGCCGGACGGGCCATCGATGCGGCGGCGCTGCAGCTGGCGCGTGTCTGGGGCCGCGTCGGCAGCACCCTGGCGCCGATGACGCCTGGCGACGTGGTGGTGCCCTCCGCCCTGCCGGCGGCAACGAGCGCCACGCAGGGTGCCGTTCAGCTGGCGGATGCAACGGCGATCGGCGCTGGCACGGCCGGCCGCGTCGTCGATGCGGCGCAGCTGAAGGCCGACAGGCTGTGGAGCCGCACCGCGGGCGTGCTGACGCCGTCGACGGGCGGCGATGTCCTGGATCCCGCCGCATTGCCGGCAGCAACGGCGGCGGCGGCTGGTGTTGTGCGTCTGGCGGACGCGGCCGCTCTGCTGGCTGGTACGGCCAGTCGGGCGGTGGATGCGGCGCAGCTGAAGGCGGCTGGCATTCATGTCGGCGCCACGGCACCGGCGGATCTGCGTGACGGCCGGCTGTGGTGGGACACGGGGCTGGGTCAGCTGTCGATCTATGGCGCCACAGGCGGAGGGGCTCTGCAGTGGACGGTGGTGGGGCCTTCGGCTGGGGGCATCAAGGCCTGGGTGAACTTCAACGGCGCGGCGGTCCCCGCCTGGGCCGGCGGCGCGGCGACGGTGGCGCGCGTGGCGGGCAGCACCACCGCAACGGTGACAAGCGCAGCGCCCCATGGCCTGGTGACGGGGCACTCGGTCTACGCCTTGAGCGGAGTGGTGGCTGGCACCTATGTGGTGACGGTGATCAGCCCAACGCAGTTCAGGTTCACGACTACCGCCACGACGGCACTGAACAACGTGGCGATCATGTTCGCGACCAACGCAATTCGCGCCAGCAAGAATGTCAGCAGTGTGGCGGACATCGCCCTAGGCGTGTTCATCGTGAACTTCACGGTTCCGTTTGCAGACGGCAACTACGCCATTGTTGGAGCCGGCGGATCCTCCAAAGGCACTAGCGGCACGATCTCGCCCAGCCGCACAGCACCGACGGTCGCATCCTGCACGCTGGAGACGGCCCTGAGGGGAGCGACGGCCGATCTTGACTTCAGCAATGTCGCCTTCATTGCCTAGAGCAAAACCGCGACGAGCTCCACTGAAACGCCCCTGACTGGAGGTATGACCCCATGGACCAGCGCATTGTTTATCACCTGGAGGACGGCAGCCTTGCCGTCCTGATTCCCTCTCTCGATTGCGGGCTGACGATCGAGGAGATCGCTGCCAAGGATGTGCCGGATGGCGTGAGCCATCAGGTCGTGAAGGCAGAGGCGATCCCTACCGATCGACTGTTCCGCAACGCCTGGGCGCTACGGGCCAAGAAGGTGGTGGTGGATGTGGAGCAAGCGAAGGAGATCGCCCACGGGATGCGCCGCCAGCAGCGCGATGAGCAGCTGGCACCCCATGACGCGGTGATGGCAAAGCGGATTCCAGGCGTTGATCTTGAGGCGGTGGAGGCGGAGCGCCAGGCGATTCGCGAGCGCAATGCAGTGACGCAGCGGGCGATCGATGCCGCCGGGACGGTCGAGCAGCTGAAGGCGCTGGTCGAGCCAACGGCTGAGGGCTAGGCCGCTCAGCTGCCGGCCCCGAGGCGACTCATACCCTGCGGCCAACCCCTTGTTAGGGGCTGTCTGCAGGGTTTTTACTCGCCATGGCCAAGTCACCACTGGATGTCCGGCTGTATCGCTCCAGCGTCAAGGGGCGCCGGCCAGCGGCCGGGGACATGGCCTATGGCGATCTGGCGATCAACTACCACCACGATGATCCAGCGCTGATCATCAAGGGCGACGACAACGCCCTGATCGAGTTCAAGCCGGGCGCTGGCGTGACGGTGGCCGCGGCGGCGCCGGCCACCGCGAAGGACGGTGATCTGTGGTGGGACACCACCAGCGCACGGCTGTTTCTGCGGTACACGAGTGGTACGCCGGCGGTGTCGGTGTGGGTGGATGCCAGCCCCGCGGCAGTGCCGCCGGCCCTGGCGAATGCGCTGACCTACAAGGGCACGATTGATCCGACGGTGGCGGCTTCGGCGCCGGCCAAACCCGGGACGGGCGACACCTATGTGGCGAGCAGGGCCGGCACTGCGGATGCGAGCTGGACTGGCCTGGCGGGCCAGGCGGTGAGCCTGCATGAGCTGCTGGTGTGGGACGGCACCGGGTGGGATGGAGCCGGCACTGCCGCCAGCCAGCGCACGGCCTGGCAGGGCAGGGTGGACATCACGGCAGCGAAGCCGGTGGGCTATGTGGCGGCAGCCGGTGATCTGATCGAGGTGTCGAGAATCGGCACGCACCATGCCGATTGGGCAGCGGTGCCAAGCGGCGCAGTTGTCGGCTCCATCCTGATGTTTAACGGCAGCAGCTGGGTGCCGATCAGTGATCAAAGCCTATGGCTTAAGATCAACGACGCCCTCATGCCGAACAACAATCATTGGCCGCTGAACTTCAACGAAGGCTCGGAGGCGGAGCCTGGGTTGACGCCTGTTGGCGATAAACCCACAGGATTTTATGGCGGCACCTTCATGGGGCTGGGGCTGAGCGTAGGGGGTGCTTGCAGGTTGCTGGCAACCACGCGCGGCCTCAACATTCCCACTGCCAGCTACGCCGACAACGCTGCGGCACTGGCCGCGAAACTGGTGCCGGGCGACACCTACCGCAAGCCGGATGGATCCCTGGCTGTCGTTGCGACAACGGTCACGGCACCCGGCACCAGCGCCGTCATCAGTGGTGGCATCACCCCCGTTGCCGCCCTGGCGGTCGACTGCAGCCTGGGCAACTACTTCACCAAGACAGTTGCCGCCGACAGCGCCTTCACCTTCTCCGGTGCCCCTGCGGCCCGCAGCTACGCCTTCACGTTGAAGGTGATCCACACCAGCGGCGCCATTACCTGGCCTGCTTCCGTGAAGTGGCCAGGCGGCACTGCTCCTGCCCCCACCGCCGGCAAGACGCACCTGTTCATGTTTCACACCGACGACGGTGGCACCAGCTGGCACGGTTCCAGCCTGCTCAACTACACCACCTGATCGCCATGGACTTCAACACTCAGATGCTGATGATGGCGGCTGGCTGTGGCGGCACCGACCCCGGTGGCGGGACTGCGCTGGTCGGGATCAACACCAACACGAATCTGGCTGCCGGCAACTTTGTGGCCGTCACAAAGCCTGCTGGTGTTCAGGTTGGCGACCTGATGATGGTGCTGCTGAACGGCAACATGAACACGGGCGGCAGTTGGAGCAACTCCTCCTTCACCTTTGGATTTGCTGGTAGCAACAGCTACCCTGGCCTTGGCGTTGCCTACAAGGTCGCCACTCAGGCGGACGTGGACAACACCACCGGCTACACATTCACTACCAGCGGCACCAACACCAGCCGCAACTGGCGGGCCACGATGGTGGTCTACCGCAACGCCACCTGGCAGAAGATCGGCAACGAGCAGAACATCAAGTCCAGCGACCTGGGGACAACCGGGCCATCCCTTGTGTTCTACTTCGCTGCATGGACGAGCACCGCAACGCCGACTACACCGCCCGTGGACATGACGCTGCTGTACGGCAACGCCCCTGACTCAAATGGAACGGCGATGGCCGTGTTCACCGAGACCAGGGCGGCTACCGCTGCGGCTGGGGCCAGCAAGGAGGCCATGTTCAGCGGCAGCCCTAGCAGTGGCAAGACCATCATGTTTGCCCTGACGACGAGTTAGATCACGGTCCGAGTGTTGGCGCTGTCCACGTCATGGCACTCGGGCCCGAACCCGGGTGCCAGCAGTTCATCGGTTATTCGCAACGCCGGCTGGGGATCACCGCCTCCCAACCTCGCCCATCTGATCCGTCTAGTGTTCTCCTGACACACAACTCACCATGACCGTCACCACCACCTGGCACATCGTCAACCTTGAGCGCACCGTTGCCGATGGCAAGGTGACCGTTGTCCACGCCGGCGCCTACGGCTCCATCGGCGTTGACGGTGATCTGGCCATCCCCTTCAAGGATCTGACCGAGACCGCCATCATCGGCTGGGTGCATGATGACCTGGGCGGCGAGAAGCTGGCCGAGCTGGAGCAGGCCCTGGCCGACCAGATCGAGCAGCAGCGGGCCCCGAAGGTGGCGGCCGGTCTGCCTTGGGCCGCGGCTACGGCGGTTCCGGCAGCGGCCTAGAGCGGCCTGCCCTGGTTGAGCCCATACCCTCGGCGATAGAGGGTGTGGGCTGCCGCGGTGCTGATCGTCAACTGGCGTGGAACGGATGCCCTGGTGGGCGGCAGCGCCAAGGCTCCGACCGATGACGGGCTGCTGACGGGCAAGCCGGACGCCCTGGACGGCGCCGGCCGCGAGTTCCTGGAGCTGCGCGAGCTGGCGGTGAACTACAGCACGGAGGATCCGTGCATCTGGCTGCGCAAGAAGGACAACACCCTGGCGAAGTTCCGCCCCACCGCCGGGGTGCGGGTGGTGGACAAGGTGACGGACCTGCCGGTGCCGGGCACGCCACAGGCCAAGGCGCTCAAGAGCGGCGATGCGTTCCTGGTGCGCTTTGCGCCAGATGGCACGACGGGAGAAAACCGTCTGGTGGTCTGGGACGAGCAGATCAACACGCCGGGGCCAATGGTGGGCGGTGCGGCCACCACGATTCAGGGTGGCTGGAACTGGGCGGTGGAGCCCCGCACCTTCATCAAGCAGCTTGCCGCCAGCGCTGATGTGGCCACCACCGGCGCCGCTGGCCACAAGTTGGTGGAGGGCGATCTGCAGCTGACGATCGAGCCTGGCGTTGAAGAGCTGAAGGTCTTCGTCAAAGGCGCCTGGGTCACGATCTTCTCCTGGCAGCGGCTGCGGGACAACTTCCCGATCAACCACTGGGCAGCGCGGGCGGTGAACCTGCCGGTGCCGGTGGTGGGGCGGCCGATCACCGATGGCAGCACTTACATGGTGCAGCTGGATCTTGATGGCCAGCCGTTGGATCGGATGATGGTCTGGCGTGAACTCACCGCCGAGACGACGGCCGCCGGTGGCGTGAAGGTGCCGCAGACGGGCGAGTGGCACGTCGTCGATCAGACGACGTGGGTGAAGAGCCTCAATAGCGATCGGGACAACACCACCGACGCCAAAGGCGGCGATCTGACGGTGACGTTGGAGAAGGACAAAGAAAGCATCAAGGTGTTTGATGCCAAAGCCGGCGCCTGGGTGACGGTGCCGGCGACGGATTCTGAAACCGTGCGGCGCTGGATTGCGTCGTTGTCGCTGTTCCAGGGCACAGTGGTGGAGGGCGGTGCGGCGCTGCCCGGTGCTATTGATTTCGATGCACTGCCGGACCTCAGTAATCCAAAGCTGGACAGCCTGAAAGCGCTGTCAGCGCACTACTGGATCTTCGTGGGTGCAAGCGGCACCACGATTAACTCCACCGATCCCAACGGTCTGGGCCGTGATGTCAATGGCGCGCGGCTGAACCCAGGCGATTGGATCATGATCTCCAACCGCAGCACCGATCCAGCGGTGGTGGATGCACATTGGGTGACGGTGAGCGGCGACCTGCTGTCCGCCACCCGGGCTCGAGCGCTGTATTCCCATGAAACCTGGCGGCCGGGTAGCTATGAAGCCGGCACGGTGATCGTGCACAACAAGTCGCTGTGGCGTGCGTTGAGTGCGGTGACAGTGAGCGATGGCGAGCCGGTTGATGGCGTCAATGTCGCCCAGGTGGATACGATTGATCTGACGGTGGCCGCTGGTCTGGCGGCCGGCGCGGACTTCACGATCCGCGTCGACGGCCATGCGGCGACTTACATCACGCAGGTGGTGGGTGAAAGTGCAGCGGTGATCACTGCCAAGTTGATCACCGCGCTGAACACCGAGCCGCTGATCACGGCGTTGGCGAAGGTTGAAGCCGGGATGGTGACAGGCGGCGTGGTGAATCCCGCCAACGCGCAAATCAAGCTGACGGCGTTGACCGCTGGTGTGCCGTTCACGGTGACGGTC
>Ga0315904_10012241_pt1 | contig 10856 bp, 14 predicted proteins | sample LakEriMetagenome_6_FD_203529 | JGI IMG/M metagenome (GOLD analysis project Ga0315904, IMG submission 203529) | Freshwater fungal communities from buoy surface, Lake Erie, Ohio, United States - Buoy 12 MA120 | ecosystem: Environmental > Aquatic > Freshwater > Lake | place: USA: Lake Erie, Ohio... | reverse complement strand
CCGCCCTCCCCACCCTCCCCGACCGTCCCGCGCCCCTCCCCGCGCCCCGTCCCGGTGCCGCCACGGACTCCGCCGCTCGGGTCACCCAGCGGTCGGTGGTGCGTGCCGAGTGGATCAAGTTCCGCTCGGTCCGTTCCAACGTGATCTCCCTCGTCGCCGCCGGCGCGGTGCTCGTGCTGTTCGGCGCCCTGTTCTCGTCGCTCGCAGGGAGCGACGAAGCGCTCCCACCCAACGCCACGGCGGGCACCGACTCGCTCTCGATGAGCTTCGGTGGCATGAACCTCAGCCAGCTCGTGCTCGGCGTGCTCGGTGCGCTGTTCGTCGCCGGTGAGTACACCACCGGCATGATCCGCACGATGTTCGCCGCCGTCGCCGACCGGATCCCCGTGCTGCGGGCCAAGGCGATCGTGCTCGCCGGCACCACCTGGGTCGTCATGACCGTGGCCTCGTTCGTCGTGTTCGCCGCCGGTCAGGCGGTGTACGCCGATGACGGCGCCACGTACGGACTCGGCGACGACGGCGTGCTCCGCGCCGTGCCGGGCGGCGGCGTCTACGGCGCCGGCATCGTGCTGATGGGGCTCGCCCTCGGGTTCCTGCTGCGCTCCACCGCCGCGGCGATCAGCACGTTGGTCGGCACCCTGATGATCGCCCCCGGCCTGGTCGGCCTGCTGCCCGACTCCGTGAGCGAGTCGATCGGGAAGTTCCTCCCGAGCGACGCCGGCCAGGCGTTCCTGAACGTCGCCGGCACCGACGCGCTGCTCTCGCCCACCGCCGGGTTCGCCGTCTTCGCCGCGTGGGTCGTCGGTCTGCTCACCGCCGCTGTCGTGGTGCTGCGGCGACGCGACGCATGACCTCGCCGCAGCCGGCGACCGCGGCTCGGTCCGCGATCCCGGGGCTCGATGCCGACCCCCGGTACCGTGGGGAGTTGGCCCTCACGACGCCTGCGACACCCTCCCGGTCGCCGTCGTCGTGGGCCGTCGCCCCACGGGCGCGTCTCGTCGACGTCGGGCTCTGGCTCGTCGGGTGCCTTCCCATGGCGGCCCGACCAGCCCTCGACGACCAGGAGATCGGTGCGGTCTCCATCGCCGCGATCGTCGGCGCGCTGGTGCTCATCGTCGCTCGGCACCGCTGGCCGATCCCGACGCTCGGCGTCGGTCTCGTCGCGGCGTTCGTGGCGACCGCGACCACCGGGCAGCCGACGGCGCTCATCCCGGCGGTGATGGTGCTGCTGTACGAGGTGGCCGTCCGCCACGACCGCCGCACCGCCGTCCGTGCCGGCATCGCCGGCGTGGCCACGATGCTCTCGATGATCGCGATCCTGGTGTCCACCGACCTCCTGGGCCCCGAGCTGCTGGCCGGCCTCGCGTGGCCCACGCTCGCCGTCGCCGCAGGCGACGCCGTGCGCAGCCGGCGCGAAGCGATCGCCGCGGCGGAGGAACGCGCGGCCCGGGCCGAGGCGACGCGCGAGGAGGCGGTGCGCGTGGTGCGTGAGTGCCGGGCCGACGTCGTGCTGATGGACATCCGCATGCCCGGTGTCGACGGCATCGAGGCCACGCGGCAGATCACCGGCGACGACGACCTGGCCGGCGTGAAGGTGATCGTGCTCACCACCTTCGAGCTCGACGAGCACGTCGTCGAGGCGCTGCGGGCCGGCGCCTCGGGGTTCGTCGGCAAGGGCATCGAGCCGGCGGACCTGCTCGACGCGATCCGGGTCGTCGCGTCCGGCGACGCGCTCCTGTCGCCGCGAGCGACGCAGGCGATGCTGGCCGAATTCGCTCGGAGCAGGCCGACGAGCCCGGCCGGGCCTCGACGCTGCTCGACATGCTCACGAGCCGCGAGCGCGAGGTGATGGCGCTCGCCGCACACGGGCTCTCCAACGACGAGATCGCCGAGCGGCTGCACCTGTCGCCGCTCACCGCGAAGACGCACGCGAACCGTGCGATGATGAAGCTCCACGTGCGCGACCGGGCCCAGTTGGTGGTCCTCGCCTACCAGACCGGGCTGGTGCGACCCGGCGGCACGATCTGACCCGGACGACCGCGGTCAGGCGCTCACGCGGTCCGGGAGGCTCGCCGGGCGCGCACCAGCGAGCGCACGTCGACCAGTGCAACGGCCACGCCGAGCGTCCGCCGCCAGGGGTTGACACCCGTCGAGATCTCCGCCGCCGCCCACCATGCGAGGGCGGCGTTGGCGGTGAGGCGGGCGATGCGGCGCACGAGCGGCGCCGGCGCCACCACCGCGACCACGAGGGCGACGATCACGATCCACATCGGCGCGTTGGGCGCCTGCCCGATCGTGCGGCCGCCCGTGGTGCGGTCGCGGAACCACCAGTCCCCCGACGTGATGCGTGTCGCCATGACCACACCGTACGCAGCCGCCGTCCCCGGCGCACGGCCCCGCCGTCCCCGGCGCACGGCCCCGCCGTCCCCGGCGCACGGCCCCGCCCTGCGCCTGAGGGCGGGCAGTCACCGTGGCGTCGCTCCGGCGTGGTGCGTCGGCACCGGGACGTCGCCAGGTGTTCGCTTGTGGTCCGGCGGCTCCGCCGTCACGCTGACACCGATGGCCACGTCAGGTGCCACCTCGTCGACCCCGACCGTCGAACCGGCAGCCGGACGTTCGCCGTCGGGCTGGTTCCGCGACCCGAGCGGTCGACACGAGGCCCGGTGGTACTCGGTCGGCATGCCGACGAAGCTGGTCCGCGACGGATCGACGGAGGGGTACGACCCGACGCCGGTGCTCGACCTCTCCCCACCGCAGCCAGTGCCGTCGGGCACGGACGGCAGGGTGCCCGCAGCTCGCGCCGGCACCGTCAGGGCGCTGCGCGCGCAGATCGTCTCCGCCCTCTCTCGCTGACGGCACACGTCGGCTGGGGGAAGCACCGCCCGCCTGCTGATCGGACGACGTTCCGCCGAGCGGGCCGGGGCGGGCGGGGGCGGAACGTGTCGGGTCGCGTTCAGCGTCGTGACGCCGCCCGGACCGATGCTGGCACGGGCACGTGCGGCGCGAGGTTCGCCGCCGGCACCGGTGGGTCCGACACCACACGGAACGGCACGGTGCCCGCCCACACATCGGTGCCGAGATCGCCGGGGTCGTCCTTCGGGTCGCCCGTGCGCACCTTCGCCGACGCCTCGTCGATCGGGAGCGCGATCACCTTCGTGGCGGCGATCTCCTTGGCGGTCGGGCGGCGGATCTCGCTGGACCGCCCCGGCAGCACGTGATCGACGATCGCGTCGAGTGCCCGCATCGCCTCGTCGGGATCGTCCACCAGTCGAGCGCGTCCGAAGATCATCACCGACCGGTAGTTCATCGAGCTCCAGAACCCGGAACGAGCGACCACGAGGCCGTCGAGGTGGGTGATCGTGCAGCACGCCTCGATGCCACCGGCCAGACGGCGCAGGGCACGGCTGGCGGCAGATCCGTGCACGTAGAGGATGTCGCCGAGGCGGGCGTGGATCGTGGGGACCACCAGCGGGTGGCCGTCGACGTCGGTGAGACCCAGGTGGCAGATCGGTGCCTCGTCGACGATCGCGTGGATGAGGGCGAGGTCGTGGCTGCCTCGCTGCGGCTCGCGTCGCAGCCGGGTGCGCTCGGTGTGGTGCACGGGGTCCTCCTGTGTCGTCGCGCTCAGGCGAGGGGTGGGGCGAAGACGGCGACCGCGGTGAAGCCGTCCGTCGGGTCGACGACCGCTCCGTCGGACTGCACGTGGTGGACGATCACGACGCCCGCCTCGGGCGAGCGACGAGCTCACCACCGCAGTTGGTGCAGCGATGCCCCAGCGCCTCGCCGCACGCGGAGCAGAACGTGCACTCGAAGCTGCAGATGAGCGCCGGTCCGTCGTCGACCAGCCCGCTGTCGCACCGCTCACACGATGTACGCATGTCCAGCACCGCTGTCCTCCTCGTCCCGGGCCGCTCGGGAACTCCGACTTCGAGCCGACTCTACGAACGAGGTAGACAGAAGTCAAACATCTGTCTACGCTTGCCGACATGACGACCGACGATTCCCACGAGGCCCGCCTCTCCAACACCGGCATCGTGCTGCCGGCGCCGCTGCCGGCCTTCGGCCAGTACGTGCCGGCGGTGCTCCACGGCGACCAGCTGTGGGTGGGCGGCCACTTCGGCACACGCACCGACGGCGGCATCCACACCGGTCGCTGCGGCGCCGACGTCACGACTGCAGCGGCCCGCGAGGCGGCCCGCTCGGCGGCGCTCAACCTCGTGTCCACCGTGCGCGACACACTCGGCACGCTCGACCGGGTCGTCCGCGTGGCGCACGTGTACGGCGTGGTGAACGCCACACCGGAGTTCCTCGAGCACACATCGGTGATCGACGCCGCGTCCGACGTGCTCGTGGAGGTGTTCGGCGAAGCCGGACGTCACGCCCGCCTGGCCGTCGGGGTGTCGTCACTGCCGGCGAACCTCGTGCTCGAGATCCAGGCCACGCTCGTCGTGGCGTCCTGAGTGCACTCGTACGCTGCACCCATGAGCGACCGACCGGCCATCGACTTCCAGTTCGGCGGACGGCTCTCCCTCGACCTCACCTGGACGGTGCGCTACCGCGCCGTGTTCCCGACCGAGTTGCTCGCCACTCCCGCCGACGTGCGTCGCTGGTTCGAGGCGGTCGGGCTCCCGGCGCCCGATCGTCCGTCGGTCGCCGATCTCCACGACACCCGCGAGCTCCGCGAGGCGATCCACCGGGCGGCGACCGCCCTCGTCGACGGCAGCCGCATCCAGGCCGCCGACCGCTCGCTGATCAACCGCCGGGCCGCCACCCCCCCGCCCCTCCCCGTGCTGACCGCCGACGGCGCGAGGCGATGGGACATGGCGACGGGAACGGGGACGGCGCCTGCGCTCAGCGTCGTGGCACGCGACGCGATCGAGTTGTTCGCAGCCGCCGGCGACGGGCGCCTCCGTCGGTGCAGCGGGCCGCAGTGCAGCCTCCTGTTCCACGACGACTCGCGACCGGGAGCGCGTCGGTGGTGCGCCACCGCCCGCTGCGGCAACCGCGCGAACACCAAGGCCTACCGCGAGCGCCGTCGCGATCCGGCCTGATCGGACGCCGGCCCAGCAGAGGCTCCGAATCCCTGCCCTCGCGACCGCCGCGACGGCCTCGCCGACGGTCGCACCGAACCGACCAGTGAGAACGGCGTCAGTGGGTGACGGCCGCCGAGGGGCGGGAGGCGCCGCGGCCGACGATCAGCTCGTCGTAGCGCACGAACAGGCGCGGGAGGCCCGTGCGTTCGCGAGCGGCTCGCAGCCGGAGCGCGATGTCGACGAGCAGGTCACGGGCCGCTCGGCCCGGCCAGTCGTCCGGCAGCAACTCGTACGGCAGCAGCGGGTCGTTGCGGATGCAACGCTCGAAGTCGGCGACCGCCTCGACCGCCTCGGCGAGCGCTGCCGTCGGATCGTCGATCGCGGACGTCGCGCCGACCGGTCCGTGGCGCTCGAGGAACGCTCGGTATCCGTCGGCGGTGTCGGAGAGCGGCCACAGGTGAGCGGCGATCTCGCGCGGATCGGAGCGTCCGTGGACCGTCCAGGCCGTGATCTCCGCCGTCACGACCGCGTCGCGCACGCCCAGACGCTCGATCGTCTCGTCGAGCCAGTGGCTCCAGTCCGCACCGTGGACGTACACGCCGGGCATCAGGGACGCTGCCCCGAGCGAGACCAGCGCGTCGCGGAGTTCGTGGCGCTGCACCCGGCGGTCCTCCCCGAGCGTGAACGAGATCGTCCGCCAGCGCCCGTCCCACGGGTCGTCACCGTCGTCCTGCCGGAACGCCGCGGCCAGCCACTCGGGCTCTGGACCGTGGAGGTGCTCGTGCCGGTCGGTGGCCGTGAGCACCGCGTGACGTCCACGGCCGACCGAGGTGAGGAGCCCCTCGTCGACGAGCCGCGACAGCACCAGCCGGATCTGGTGCACGGTGCAGCCGAGCGCGGCACCGACGTCGAACGCGTCGGCGGCGCGCAGCGTGCCGCGTTCGTCCACGAGGGCGAGGACGAGCGATCGCGACGAGAGGGTGGAGGGCGTGCGGCCCGCTCGCTCCGGGCGTGTCATGCGCCGCCGTCCAGGCGGTCGGCCATCCACCGACGGAACTGCCAGCACAGCGTCTCCAACGGGCTGGCGTACTGGGCGACGGCGGCACGGCTGTGCAGCCCCTGCCAGGTGCGCGTGTTCACGTCGATGTCCTCCGCGTTGATCGCCACCATCGACTCGGCCAGGAACGCCGCGCCGCTGCCGTCCGGATCCGACTCCGGATCCACGAGCACGTGGATGTCGAGCACGCTCCGGTCGTGCGCGAGCGGGCGGACCTCCAGCCACACGCACGACGACGGCGGGTTGAACGCCAGCAGCAGGGTCGGGAACACGGCGAGCAGCACGAAACCGTCGACGCCGGGAACCACGCTGTCGTGGTCGAGGATCCCCCAGTGCCGCGCCGACGCGTCACGCGCCCGCGACCGCTTCCCGGGGAAGGTGGCGTCGAGCGTCTCGCGATGGGTGCCGGCGTGGTGGTACGACTCCAGCGCGTTCTCGACGCTGACCTTCCAGTTCCACGGTGACGGGTACTCCAGGGTGTGGGTGCGCACCATCCGCTCGAGACCCCAGTCCGCGACGTGCGGTTCCAGGTCGGCCAGCGTGTCGGCCAGTGGCGCCGCGTCGGCGTCGAGATGCACGAAGACGATGCCGTGCCACTCCTCCACCGCATACCGGGGCAGGCACACCGACGCGGGGTCGAACAGCTCGTGGCCCTGCATGTCGGGCGCAGCGGCCAGTGAGCCGTCGAGCCGGTAGGTCCACAGGTGGTACGAGCACTGGATCGCACGAGCGACGCCGCGGCCGTCGAGCATCGTGGCGTTGCGGTGCTGGCACACGTTCGCGAGCGCGGCCACGATGCCGTCGTGCTGGCGCACCACCAGGATCGGCTCGCCGGCGACGGTGGTCGCCACGTACGAGCCCGGCGAGGCCAGGTCGGACACGTGCGCCACCGGCATCCACGACCGAGCGAACACGCGCTCGCGTTCGAGGTCGTACACGCGCGGGTCCGTGAACATGCGGGGCGGGAAGCTCGTCGCCCGCCCCTCGGGAGCGCGGAGTGCATCGAGCTCGGCGCGCCGGACGACCTCCACCGGGGTGTCGGTCGTGCCCGTCGGGGCCGGGACGTGGGTCGTCGACATGGTCATGCCTTTCGAGGTGATGCGAGTCGAGGTGATGCGAGCGGACGTGGTGTCGGCAGGGGTGCGGCGTCGGGCGGCACGGCGGTCACCGCACCGGCTCGAGCCGGGAGCCGGCGCGACCCGATCGGGCGAGACGTCGCCGCTCGATCACGAGCTCGCGCAACGACACCAGGCACCAGACCGACTCGAGCACGACGAACGGCACGAACCCGATCATCGCCGACCCGACGGCCGCGAGCGCCGCACCGACGGCGTTCATCGACGCGTGGCGTGTCACGGTCATCCACCGCTGCCGGCGCAGGGTGTACGCACCGAGGATCAGCGCGACGCCGAGCGTGGAGACGACCTCGGCGACGCTCACCACGCCTCCCCTGCAGCACCGACGTGACCGAGGACGTTGCGCTGGAACACCGTGATCGCACGTTCGAAGTCGTTCGCCATCGGGCCGACCGAGAACGACGGCGAGGCCATCGCCCGCTGGACGGCCTCCGCGGCGCGCAGGTCCTCCGCCAGGATGTCGGCACCGCCCCCACCGGCGCGAGTGGCTCCCGGCGGCAGCAGACGCCGCAGCGGGGTCCGCCGCACGAGCTGCCGCACGGCCGCCGTGGCCTCTCTCGTGGCCAGGCGGAGGGAGTCCTCGGTGGACATCGGTGCGATGTGGGTGCGCAGCTCGATCCGCGTGAGCGCCGGTTCGAGCGGGATCGCGTGGATGGTGGCGAAGAAGGTGGCACCGAGCGCGATCCCGAGGTTCGGGAAGGCGAGCATCACCACCGACCCGAAGCCACCCGGTGGCGTGGTGGGCAGCAGCGGCAGTCCGGTCGTCGCTCGGTCCGGGTACGTCCCGGGTTCGGTGGCCGGTTCGTCGAAGATCCAGTGCCGGCCCGACGCCCGCCAACGCTGCCGGCGGTGGTCGAGCCCCGTGATGCTCCGGGCGTGGAGGTGCCACAGGTGGTAGCCGTCGATGTGGTTCTCGACGAACAGCTTCCAGTTCGCCCGGAGGTCGTGGCGTTCGACGGGCAGCGCGTGCAGCGCGCTCGGGTCCGTCGACCCGAGCGACGTCACGATGTCGCCGAGCCACGCGTCGAGCGGGATCGGCGGTGCGGGATCGACGTGCACGAACACCATCCCCGCGGCCGTGGACACGGAGGCGGGCAGCAGCCCGAGATCGTCGGTGCACAGGCCGGGGAACTGGTCCCGCTGGGGCACGCCGGTGAGCCGGCCGTCGAGGCCGTAGCGCCAGCGGTGGTAGAAGCAGCTGATGCTGCGGCCGACGTTGCCGCGACCTTCGAGCAGCTGTGCGCCACGGTGACGGCAGAGGTTGTGGAACGCACGGAGCCCGTGCTCGGTGCGCACCACGACGATCGGGACACGGCCCACCGCCACCGTGACGTAGTCGCCGTCGTCCGCCAGCTCGTGCTCCATGCCGGCGAACGCCCAGCAGCGCTCGAACAGCCGCTCCTGCTCGAGGTCGAACCACTCCCGCGACGTGTACGCACCGACGGGGAGCAACCACCTCGACGAGTCGACGTCCGCGACATCGAGATCGGCGACGACGACCGCCGCTCCGACCAAATGATCACCCATAGATCGATCGTCGCGCGATCGATCGTTTCTGTCAAGAGCTCCGGGGGCATGTCCCCCGTCACAGGCCACCCTGCGAGCACGCGGGCCGGTGGTCGTGCCCCGGTCCGGCGGGCGAGACGACCCGGCGTCAGCCCTCGGGGATCACGAGCCGGCTGGTGATGTCGGCTCGTCGCTCGAGGAACTCCTCGAGCTCGATCTCCTCCGCCTCCATCTGCGCGTGCAACCGCGCCAGCTCGGCGAGCAGCGACTCCTGGTCGACCGACGCGTCGGGACCGGTGTCGGCGGTCTCCTCGCGCCGCTGGAGCCGGCGTTCGGCCTTGGCCGTCGCCTTCTCCCGCTTCACCCGCTCGCGGTCGCGCTTGTTCGACTTCGGCTGGCTCACGACTCCGTGGCCGCCCCGGTCGTCGCCTGTGCGTTGGCGATCGCGACGCGCGGATCGCGGTTCGGGTCACCCGCGATCGACAGCGAGTCGCGGAACAGCACGAGCGCTCGTTCGGCCGTCTCGACCTCACCGCTGGTGTTCATGATCCGCTCCACCGACGGCAGGAGGTCGCGTCGCAGGGCGAGGATCTCGAACGCGAGGACGTCGACCGCGCGGGCGTCGGCGGGCAGCGATGCCCGCAGGTGGGCGGCGAGCTTGTCGTCGCCGCGTGCGGCTCTGCTGGTCGTGGGCTTGTTCATGTGGGTGCTCCAGGCTCGTGGATGTCGGGGAGGATGTCGGGGAGGGTGTCGGGGAGGGCGTGGCGGGAGGATGCCGGCAGCGGGTGACCGCCGATCGCGGACCGGCCGGTGGGGACACGTCGCCATCGTGGGCGACACGGGCGACGTGGGCAGCGGGACCGCAACGACTCGATCGGCGGCCGGGCGACATGTCGGCTCGTTCGCTCACCCATCGCCCGGTCCTTTCACTCGTGCTGCTCGGCGCGAGGCAGCTCGCGACGGACGCGAGCAGGCTGACGACACGTGGCGGGTTCAGGGTCGAGGGTACCCGTCGGGCGAGCCGTTCTGGTCGATCCCGGCGCACGGCGTCGTGCCAGGTTGCCGAACCGGGCCCGCCGCGGCGCGGTCCGCTCGTCCGAGGTGCGCACCGATCACCGGGGTGATACGAACGGGTCGTGCCGCGGTCCACCCTCGTCGTCGTGCTGCTCCTGGCGGGAGGGACGGTCGCGTCCTGCGGTGACGACGACGTCCCGGGCGACGCCTCGCCGGCGACCGTGCTCCTCGACGAGTCGTCCGACACCTCGACCGGCACCGCGTCCACGAGCGAGGTGGAGGCGTCGCCGTCGACGGCCGTGGCCACCACGACGGAGATCACCGCTGGTCCGACGACGCCTTCCACCGAACCGCCTCCGGAGACGTCCGCCGGCAGCCCCGGCGGCGACGTTCGCACGATGGCGAGCTTCGCCGAGGCCGGGTCGATCGACGGCTGGTCGAACGTCGACGACACGGTGATGGGTGGCGTATCGGCGAGCACGACGTCGTGGCAGGCCGGTCAGCTGGTGTTCGCCGGCGACCTGTCGCTGGAGAACAACGGCGGCTTCACGTCCGTGCGGAGCCCGCAGGACCCGGCGTTCGGGTCCGCGCTCGACGGTGCCCGCGCGATCGCGTTGACCGCCGAGGGCGACGGCAAGACCTACGTGCTGCAGCTCCGCACCGCCGACGACCTCCTGTACGTCACCCGCTTCACCACCGTCGACGGCGAGCTGCAGACCCAGGAGCTGCCGCTGAGCGGGTTCGAGCCGGTCACCCGGTTCCTCGACCCCGCACCGGACGCGCCGCCGCTCGACGCCGGCGCCGTCGTGCAGCTGGCGATCTACCTCCTCGACGGCCAGACGGGTGCGTTCCGCCTCGCCGTGAGCGCCATCGACGCCGTGGGAGCGGACCCGGTCTGAGCCCGACCGCCGATCGTCAGGGCGCGGCACTCATGGTGCAGCGGGGAACGGCAGGCCGGAGATGGAGTACACGCCCTCGAACCAGACCGCGATGATCGTGCGGCCACCGCGCTCGAGGACGTAGCTCCCGTCGAAGCGGAGGTCGGCGGCCACCGGTCGCGTGGTGTCGCATCCTGCGGCACACCAGGCGGCGAGCGCTCGGGCGACGTCG
>Ga0315904_10012239_pt1 | contig 10858 bp, 7 predicted proteins | sample LakEriMetagenome_6_FD_203529 | JGI IMG/M metagenome (GOLD analysis project Ga0315904, IMG submission 203529) | Freshwater fungal communities from buoy surface, Lake Erie, Ohio, United States - Buoy 12 MA120 | ecosystem: Environmental > Aquatic > Freshwater > Lake | place: USA: Lake Erie, Ohio... | reverse complement strand
TTTTTCGATGTTCGAGGGCGAGAGCGTCAGCACCGAACCAATGCGTTCAAAGCCATGCCACTCCTGGTCTTCCAATAGAGCGCCCGGGTCCTTCGCATCATACTGCACGCCGATGAGATCACGCAGCATGTTCACATACTCGTCGCGGGTGAGCCGGTTGTAGGTCACACGACCACGCGAGGCCATGCGCGCTTGCTCGCCATCCTTCAACTTCGCCGCGATCCACTCCACCACCTTCGCACTGTCCTCCGCCGCAGGCCGCTTCTTCTCCTTTTTTGGCGGCATCTCGCCCGAGTTGATGCGCTCCATGATCTCAATCCACTGCGGCGTGTTCTCAAAGCCGACCTTTGGGGAGAGCGTGTCGAGCCGGAAGTCGCCCTTCTGCACATCCGCATCGTGGCACTTGTTGCAGTGCTGAACGAAGTAAGTGGTCACCTTGGGATCGAGTGCGGTGACTGGCCCATCAGCCGCGTGCAACGCGGCGAACGACGAGAGAAATAGGACGGTGAGGAGGGTAAGTTTCATGCTCTTGGTTCTTAGTTCATGGTTCTTAGTTCTTGGTTCGCGGTTCCCAGTTTCGATTTCTCGGCGTCTCGTTGGGCAACGAAGAACCAAGAACGATAGTGGCGGATCATGGCGCCAGACTCCCGGTTTGGCAGAATTCCTGCCACTTCCGAGCATACTCTTCCGTCAGCAGCCACGACGCCTCGCTCTTGTATCCTGCAAACTGCGCATACGGCGCAATCTCAAGCAATTGCCCGACAACCACCGGCGTCTTCCAGGACCATTGGAACTTGTCGTCCCGCATGCGCACTCCGTCTAGGTCCTTACCCAGCCATCCCTTCTCTTCCGCTGCGTCGATCAGCTTGGGCGGTCCCTTGCTCGGATCGGCATCGGCCGGCACTCGCAGGTGATACGCCGTCCGAATGAACGCCATCACGATCGGCAGCGTCTTGGTTCCTCGCGGTCCCTCTCCCCAATGCCCGCCGCCCGGTTCGACAATCATGTGCATCCGCGCGTGGTGCTCCTTACGCAGCTTCTTGACCGTCTCTAACTGGTCCTGGAAGTAAGATCTATCGTTCTCACCGCTGAGAACGAGTCCCGGGATCGGGTAGATCGCCGGCTCCGAAAACTGCTTGCCAAACGCCGACTTAAACGCGATCCAGGCGAAGACCCGTTCCGGATGCTTGCCGCCGAATCCGCTGACGAACGCCGTTGCGTTGGAATGCCCGAACAAACACAGCGGCGCGCTCACGACCTCCCGGTGCCCGCTCTGCTTTGCCAATTCCGCGAATGCGTCCAGGAGTCGCGTATCGGGCGACTTCTGGTGGCCGGGGAACCCCAACTGCGTCCCGTCCGGCAGTTTGCCCAATTGGTCGAACGCCACAATCCCACAGCTCAATTCCTTCCCCAGATCCTGCACCTCAGGACTTACGGACCATTGCTCCCCCGTTCCGTGATAGGGGAATACCAGCAGCCCTTTGATGAACGCGGTGTCCTTCGGCAGCCAAAGATGAAACAGCCCGTTCTCTGTCGTAAAGGGCCAGGCATACGGCGTCTTCGGCTCGCCGGCGGAAGCGTTCGGCAAAAGCCCCCGCGACGCGAGTAGGAGGAGGCAGAGGAAGGTGCGGATCATTTGATTTCTTGGTAGTCGGAGGTGAGGGTCAGCTTGTCGGCGTAGACGTTGATATACCAAGCCGTCGTGCCGACGGGGAGGGTCGCCGTGGCGGTCATCGTCTTCAGGTCGAAGTGCGCCGGCGTCTCGACCCACTTGCGCGTGCCGGTGAAGCCTTCGTCGGTCGTCGAGATGAGCACCGCGCGGTCGATCGACTTCGTGGAGGTGAAGGTCGCGGTCGCATGGCCATCCTGGACGGTGGCCGTGGGCGAGTTGCCCCACGGTTTGCCGGTTGACACGACGCTTTGGGCGAAGGCGTAGCTGTCGGGTGGATTCCAGCCGGCCGGGTGGCTGTGGCCCATCTTCGTCACGAGGGAGACCATGCGGGGCCCGGGCGCCTTGCGGTAGTTCTCCGCCTGGCATCCGAGGGGGAAATGCGCGTCCTGCGGCCAGGAGAGCCAGAGCACGGGCATCTTCACGCGTTCGGCGTAATTCATGGCATCCCAGACCTGCTTATAGCCTTCGTTGTCATGGAGGGCTGCGCCCCAGCCGTTTTCGGCGTCGAAGAGGTGGCCGCAACCATAGGTCGGAATGCCGAAAGCGAATCGTTCGTCGAGGCCGATGACGGTGCTCGTGATCACTCCGCCCCAGGAGATTCCCATCACGCCGATCTTAGACGGATCGACTTCGGGCAGCGTGCGCAGGAGTGAGTTCGCCAGCATCGTGTCGGCCAGCGCGTGGTACATCCACTGTTCCTTCAGGGGCAGCTTCGTGTCGGCGAACGTCCCGTCGCGGGCCGGGCCGGAGAATGCGTGGCGCGCCCAGATGGGTCGGCCCTTGGCCTCCGTCTTCTCGTAGACGTCGGTCTGGCCTTCGACCGCGATACTTATGGCCGCGAAGCCCTGGGCGTTCCACTTCTGCACCCACTCCTTGTAGGCCGTGCCGCCGCCTCCATGGACAAGGACGATACCGGGAATCTTCCCTTCGCGTTTGGCCGGCAAGCCGATCCAGGCGAAAACTCGGGTGGGTTGTCCCTTCCAAGGCAGGGCATCATAGAAGATCGCATGGACTGCGCCATCGGGCTGGAAGCCTTCGGCTTCCGAGGTCTTCGGTGCCTGGGCGCAGGTATCGAGCAGGCCCAGCGCCACCTTGCGGTCGACGATTGTTTCGGCGCAGAGCGAGGCCGATAGGAGCAGCGAGGCGAGTAGGGTGGTGGTGGGTTTCATGTTTGTTTTTCTTGGTTCTTGGTCCTTAGTTTCAAGTTGAAGCGGGGTGGTGAACAGCCCACCCGAAAGGATTCTCCAGGCCACTGTCAGCGCCGTTCTGAAAATGTAGCAATCAGCCGGTTTGGAAACGCTGTTTGCTTCCCCTTTTTTTGCTTCAATTCAAACCTATTCCTCCGTATTTCGGGAAGATGTCCGGAGACGGGAAGCGTTCTTCCAAATGGCCTTCTGTGTATTCCTCCCGTGGTACCGCGTCGTCGGGCCAGTTTATGGGACGGATTCGAACAATCCTCCCGGCACGAATGCCCTCAATGATCTGGTCCACCTTGATTTGGATTCGGATCCCGCTACTGCCCAGCGGGATCTCTTTGTCCTGCTTCATCACGTCCAGGATGGGGCCCGAGATCGCCACCAAGGAATGCCTAACCGTCCCATACTCATGCTTCAAATTCGTTTCGGACGCAGCGACCTGTCCATTGATGCCCTTCTGGAAATCGGCATAGAGGGAGGGGTCCATGCCGCCGAACAAGGTCGCGGTCACTGTGGCGTTGCCGAACTTGCCATACTCGACGGCTTCCACCCACGCGGGCATCCATCGGCAGCGGATCAGCTCCCGATGCACCTCGATCTGGTGCTGGGTGGCACGCTGGATCGCCGTCTCATCCAACCAGATATCGGAGATACGAAGTCGATTGCCAACACGTCGCTCCCAGTGCCCATCCGGTTTCCAAGTGATTCCAAGATGGACGACCTGACCGCCGAGGGATTTCTTCCCGTCGGCAGGCCACAGGCCTTCGGCAATCAAGTCCTCGAGCCCGAGTTGCTCGCGACCGCGCCAAAAGCGGGTCGCACCATCGATGGTCATCTGTAGTTCGCCTTCCTTGCCCCCTCCGCCTGCCTTGGGTTCACGATTGGCAACGATCATCCCTTGTTTGTTTCCCTTGAGCGCCACCTCCTGTAACTTCCAGACTTTGCCTTCCCGGAGGCAGAAACTGGGCTCGTCCTCCAGCAGGATGGCGTGGTTCTCCGCGGGTTGGGTAACGCTGGCTTTGGTGACGACCGGCACGGAGGAGAGTTTTGGATCTGGTGGCAGATAAAAGCGACCATGCATCATGGTGCCGAGCGGGACATCCCTGAGATCTGCTGGCGCACCGTGATAGCGGACCATGCCATAGGGGAGCATGGCAAAGGGGCTCGGGGCCGTGGAGTGCAGCAACTCTCCGCCAGTCACGCGGATGCTGCCGCGGCGATTGGCATGGTCCACGAACATGAGTTGGCCGTCGTAGGCTTTGGCCTTTTCCAAAGGGGGGAACTTTCCCGCCTCGGGCCGGAAGGGGGCGGCTACGCCGGTTCCTGGTTCTTGGTTCTTTGTACTTGGTTCTTGGCCGGCGGATGACGCATGGACAACTAACGAGCAAGCAAGCAACAACAACGAATAACGAGGAACAAAGAACGAATAACAAAGAACAAAGAACGTTTTCATAAAGAACGTTTTCATAGTGCGATGACCTTATTGCTGTCGCCAAACTTGTCGGTTTCAACGCCCATGCGCTGGGCCATGAGGAGCAGGAGGTTGCTCATGTGGGCGTCGGTGTTGACCGGGCGGCTGCAGAGCTGATAATGCGCGCTGGTGAGCGCTCCGTCCGCGCCGAGCGCGTAGCCTTGGAAGCCTTTGGCGTCCTTGTTGAAGTCGAGATGACTTCCATGCTTCAGGCCCAGGTCCGAGCCGCCGGCGAGCACCAACGGGAGGTTGGCATTCCCGTGACTGTGGCCGTAGCACATGCCGCTGCCGAAGAGGGCCATCGTCGAGCCCAAAAGCGGCTTGCCACCGAGATCCTTGGTCTCGGCGAGCCGAGTCAGGAAGTAGCTGAACTGCTCGATGGCGAAGGTGTCGTATTTGGTGAGCTTTTCCATGTAGCCCGGATCGCCGCCATGGTGGCTGAGCTGATGGCGCGACTCGGTGATGCCGATTTCAGGGATGGAGAAGGCGTCTCCCTCGCCGCCCAGACTGAAGGTGGCCACACGGGTCACGTCGGTCTGGAAGGCCAGCACCATAAGGTCATAGACGGTGCGGAAATAATCGCCCGCCATGGTGGCGGCAACGTCGCGGTTGGTGCGCTTTCGGTCGGCGTCGGAGACCGCGGGCAACGGCGTGTCGAGCCACGTATCGGCCCGGCGTGTGCGGATCTCTGCCTCACGCACCGAGGTAAGGTATTGTTCCATGCGCCCTTTGTCCGCCGCCCCCAAGTCTTTATCGAGCTGGCGCACTTCGTCGAGGTTGGCGTCGAGCACGCTCCCCTTGCGACGCAAGTTCCTCCTTTGGACCGCCTTGCCCCCTTTCGGCTCTTCAAACATCGACGCGAAGATCTCACTGCAACGACGCATCGCCGGCAGCCGCACGCCATCCGCCGTCCAGGCGAGCGAAGCACCCGTGAGGGCGACATCCATCGAGGGGTAACGGGTGTGCGGGGCCGTGATCTCCGCCATCTTTTGGTCCACGGAAATGGTGTTGCGATCCGTAGGGCCCATCTTGCCGCCGGTGAGCCACACGTTGATGCAACCGTGGTCGTGGCCGAGAGCTCCCGGGTGATGCAGCCCGCTGATAGGCGTGATGACTTCGCGATGCTTCTCGAGCGGCTTCAGTGACCGGGAAAACTCGTAGTCTTTTCCCGGCTTGGTGATCTGATAGTTGAGCGAATGGACGCCATTGGCGAGATAGATAAAGGCGCTCCGCCGAGGCACGGCGGACTGTTCCTCGGCCGCTCTGAGCGGGATCATGCATTCCAGCAGAGGCAGTGAGATGCAAGTACCCATGGCGCGCAGCGCGTGTCGGCGGTCGATCAGCCAGGATTGGGAGAGAAAGTTCATGGTTCCTTGTTCCTTGGTGCTTAGTGCTTAGTGCTTGGTGCTTAGTTACTGGTCATCCGGCGACAAAGGACCAGCAACTATCGCTAGCGTTTCTTCATCAGTTCCGACAAGGCCACCGCTCGCACGATGTCCTTGACTCGGTAATCGTTCTTCTTCGCTTCTTCTTCAATCATCTTGAGGTCGTCCTGATCATCTATGCTGAGCACGCGGCGGAGGCCGTAGGTGCAGAGGTGCTCGATAAAGGCTCGGGCGACCTTGTCGCGGTCTTCGAGCAAGAGTTGTTTGAACTCAGTGGCATTCTTGAAAGCACGTCCATCTGGCATCAAGCCGGAGGGATTGATCAAGGGGTCCTCGCCAACTCCCGCCGGGACCTTCTCGCGGGTGCGCCACTGGCCGATGGCATCATAGTTGTCCCAGGCGAGTCCCAGCGGGTCGATCTTCGCATGGCAGGCGGCGCAGTTGGCATCGTTGCGGTGCGCCTCGATCTTTTCGCGAAGCGTGGCCTTGGGGTTCTGCGGCGGGTTGGGTTCGATAGCGGGAACGTTCGCCGGCGGTGGTGGCGGCGTCTTGCCGAGAACTACTTCGCTGAGCCAGACGCCACGATGTACCGGGCGATGGCGCGTGCCGTCGGAGGTCAGACCGAGCACCGCGCCCATCGTGAGAAGACCACCCCGGTGATCCTCGGGCTTGAGCGAAACACGCTGGAAACCGCCCGTCTTCGGCTCCGGCAGTCCGTAGAAATCGCACAGCCGGGCATTGGCCATCGTCCAGTCTGAATCAATGAACCCATCCACGGACAGGTTCTTTGCGAACATCTCGCGGAAAAACTCCACCGGCTCGGCCTTTATGCTGGTCTCCAGCCACGCCTCGTAGCTGGGATAGAGCTTTTTGTCCGGCGGGAACATGCCCACGCGGTGCAGTTGCAGCCACTGCCGCGCAAAGTCATCGACGAAGCGATTGGCTTTGCCGTCCGCGAGCATCCGGTCCACTTCACGCTCCAGTACGACGGACATCTTGTCCGTCGGGTCTTCCGACAAATCGGAAGTCGGATCCTGCGACGGACTGGAAGTCCGACGTACTTTTTTCAGGAAGCCGCTCTTGGCCGCGGTGAACAGGCTATCGTCCGGCATCGAACTCCATAGGAAATACGAGAGACGCGAGGCGAGTTCCGAGTCGGTGAGCCGTTCGCGGGCCACCTTGTCGCCCTCGACGAGGTAGATGAAGTGCCTGGACGTTAGCACGCCCTGCAATGCGACCCGATAGGCATCGGCCATCTTTTCACCCGCCTCGCGCTCGGTGCGGTAGGATCGCAAATACCGCTCTAGCTCCTCCTTCTTCACAGGTCGACGCCAGGCACGTTCAGCGAAGCGTTGCAAATGCTCCGCAACCACCTCGGGCGTTGCGTCATCGGGCGGCAGGAGACCCTGGCGCCGGGCTTTTTCCGCCTCCGACACCAGCGGCCCCTCCCATTCGATCCAATCGATAAGCACCAGCGAGTAGAGACCGTTCCCTTTGTCATCGAACAACTGCGGGAACGACGGAGATGATAGCAATGTCTCGCTGCTATGCGTGAAAATAGTGCCACCGAACAACCTGTGGAAGTGCAATCCTTTCAATTGATTGCTGGCCTCCAAGTTGAAGCGCAGCCCCAAAGGCATCTCGAGCGACAACTCCGACTCATAGACCTCGGGACTGTCCTCCGGTGCGGTAATGTCAATACCGATGAGCCGCGTAGCGATCGGGTTTTCACTTTCTCCCGGAATGCCGATGCTCAAGTGTGCCGGCTGGCCCCCTGGCGGGCGAATTCCGCTGGCCTGGATGCGGACTTTATAGAGCCCGCTGTGTTCCGGACCGATTCCTTGTCCTAGCCACCCTGAGGAGAACGCCGCCGGTCCGGCGTTCGGAGCAGCACCGGGATAGATAAAGCAACGCAGCGGTCGCTTGATGCCGAAGCGGTCTAGCGCTGCCTGCTGCGTCTTCCCTCCACCGGGAAGCAACTCCGCGGCGGTCTTGCGGACTTTGCGAGGCTCCACGCTCGCAGCGGCGAAGGCACGGTCGAGCACGACGCCCGCCGCACGGTAATAGCGATCCACATGCGACGGTGAAAGCGAAAGCTCCGACCCGACGCGCTCAAAACCGTGCCAGAGTGTGTCTTCGTTCAGCTCGCCCGGCTTGGTCGGATCATATCGCACGCCGAGCAGGTCATAGACCGTGTTTTGATACTCTTTCCGGCTCAGCCGATAATGCGCCACCTGTGGCCGCGCCGCCATGCGAGCTGACCGACCCTCCTTGATGAGCGAATCGAGATTCGTGACGAACGCCGCGATCTGTGCCTGTGTTGGCCGGGGCTCTTTCTCCGGAGGCATTTCGCCACTGTTAACCTTCTCGAGAGCTTCTGCCCAGTGGTGGCTGTCCAAGCCCGCCTTGAAATCGCGCGAGAGTTGGTCGATCCGGATATCTCCCTCTTCCTTCTGCGGGCCATGACAGCGGACGCAGTGTTTCTCCAAAAACGCTTCAAACGGCTCGGCCCCGCAGACGTTGCGCACAGGGCCAAGGCTAGCAGTGAGGAGCAGCGCGGTGAAGAGGGTGAGTTTCATGTTCTTGGTTTCGGATTCTCGGCGCCCCGCCGGGCAACGAAGAACCAGGAACCGACAGACAGAAAAGTTCTGGGGCAATGGCCGGGGTAGGAAAGCGGTCTTCATAGCTGCCCTCGCGCGGATCGCACAGACCGGCAGCCTGCACTGCTGTGCTGAGCAGAATGACGGCGTCGATAGTAAGGATAGAAATGTGCATGATCTAGAATCATCCTAAAGCCTAGATGTGTGGATTGTATCACCTGAGAACTCGGGGATGTTCAACACAAAGTGGTCGAAGGAATGTTTTTATAAGTATTATTCCATGGACCACGTTCCTTTGACTAGCCGATCAAGGACGAGCGGATGGGACACGTTTGACCCACTGATAGGCTCTCATCGCATTGAGTGAGCAAAACTGGCGTGTTGCTTCTTCGCCGCGTTCGAACGCATATTCTAAAGCAAGTCGCTGCACTGTTTCGTAGTCGGCAGCTCTCTCACTGACCGGCCAGTTGCTACCATAGATGACTCGCTGGTCTCCAAAAGCTTGCCAAACAACGTTGATGTAAGGTCGGTAAAAATCGAGATCACGAGGCGCCGGTTGGCTATCGTGAGCGGCTCCCTCAACAAGCCCTGAAATCTTGGCAAAGACATTGGGGTGATGGGCCGCTTCCGCGATACCAGACTTCCAATCCGCAATCGGTGCATCCTTCGTGATACGCACGTTCCCGATGTGATTGAGAATGATCCGAAGTGTCGGCAACTTGCTTGCCAGTCTTGCCAATACCGCTGGCGTGTCGGGGCCTCCATTGACATCTAGCGACAAATCGAGGTTTGCCAACTGCTGGAAGTCTGCGAATTCATTCTTATCGATCAATTGCTTGACGAGGCCGACGTTGGCGCGAATGCCACGAAACAGCGGATTGCCTGCAAAGCGTTTCAAGAGCTTCGCAAAGTCTGGCTCACCCAGTTTGAGGTTACCGACGATACCGACAATGAATGGATCGACCCTGGCCAAATCAAGCAGCCATTGGTTGTCCTCGACCCAAGGACTGGCTTCAACAATGACGGTTCCCGTTACCTCTCGAAACTGCTTGAGAGCTCGTAAATGCTCGGGCAGTACGGTGCGATACAGCTTTGTGTCCTTCCCCGGCCATGGAACCCCTTCAGGTCGCGAAGGGTCGTAGAAGTGGGTATGACAGTCAATGATTTCCAGAGCTTTCGAACCATAATCTGCAGCAACATCCCGCAATCCAAGTCCCGCCATGCCGATCGCAGAAGATGCGATAAATGAACGCCGATGCATAAAAACTCCGTGGAAGAAGGGGATTGGCTCCCAACTCTGAGAGCAGTTCATGAACATGATAGCTTGCCGATTGAATCTTAACTCTTGTTCTGCTGATCCAAGGCCAAAATGAAGAATCTTCTCATGGGTTGCATGTACCCGCATCCACTCACGAAACGCTAGCCGGCGGGAATAGAGCCCGGTATCGAATTCTTTGGGGAAACAGGAAACCGACAAAAGCCCGTCAGCACCTTGACTAATTCTGCATACAGTATACAGTATACAGCATACCGAGAGAAGTGAGTCTGGTTCGTTGATGCTTGACGCTCTGCACACGGTTTACAGTCGAGTTCCTGAGTTTTTGTGGTGTTCGAAAATGGCAGACAAGTATTCGAGCATTGTTACTGTGTCAGTGGCGGAACAGTTGTATGACTGCATTCTCCAGCGGATTTCACGCGGAGTTTATGTTCCTGGCCAGAAGCTAACCGAGCTAGAACTGAGTTCAGATTTTGGAGTGAGTCGAACGCCAGTGCGGGAAGCATTGCAGCGACTGTTGGAATACGGATTGTTGGAAGCGAAAGGTCGATCGATTCGTGTACGAGTACTTTCAGAGGAACATGTTTTTCACTTGTTCCAAGTGAGGCGAGTGTTGGAACTGGAAGCGGTTCGGTTGGCTTTTGGTCGTTTAACCTTCGATGATTTTGCCCGGTTGGATGCGTGCGATCCCGGCGAGTTCGAGGATACTCCTGAGTTCATTAGCGAGTGTCAGAAGTTTGATGTAGAACTCCATCGCACGATTGCGGAACGGTCCGGAAATCCGCTGTTGGCGTACAAGTTACGTAAGTTGCATGATCGAGTTCATTTAGTCTGTCGTCCCACGGAACAGCGACTTGTGGAGCATCGTGAAATCATCGCTGCTATGAAGGGGGATGATTGTGAGGCCGCAGTTCAAGCGATGTCGAATCACCTCGGCGCTGCATTGAAGTCACAAATGGAGAATGCCAAAGGAGATGATCTGAAGGACTCATCCTAAGTAAGACCGTTCTACCACTCTAGCGAACCTTAATGATATGGTTTGTTTTCCTCTCTGATTCTGGTCAATCGCAATGAGAATATTCGTGTGTGTTTTGAGTTTGCTGGCTCTGCTTCCCTTGGGAGGATGTGGAGGGTCCGAGGATGGCCGCCTGCCGACTTACAAGGTGTCTGGCACAGTGAAGTATAAAGGAAAACTGCTCGAGAATGCAGATGTGATTTTGCAATTCGCAGAGCATAACAAGACGAGTTTTGGGCGAAC
>Ga0315904_10012238_pt1 | contig 10858 bp, 24 predicted proteins | sample LakEriMetagenome_6_FD_203529 | JGI IMG/M metagenome (GOLD analysis project Ga0315904, IMG submission 203529) | Freshwater fungal communities from buoy surface, Lake Erie, Ohio, United States - Buoy 12 MA120 | ecosystem: Environmental > Aquatic > Freshwater > Lake | place: USA: Lake Erie, Ohio... | reverse complement strand
ATCGCCGCCGGCCGGCAGCTGCTCACATGCGAACTTCGCCGCCGTCTGGAAAAGCTCGTCCGGGTCTGGTCCGTTGCCCTCGATGCGGAGTTGCTGAGGCGGGGGCGGGGCGGGCGTCAGCGCGCCATTCCCCCTCCCCCCTTCCACATTCAACATTCCACATTCAACATTCATACCGGGAACCCCCCCTATCATAGAGGCAAATCCCGGGGAACTTTGGGGAAATCGTCTATGATCGGCCAATGATAGGCCCTTTCCCCAGGATTCCCCGGGATTTGCCTCTATCATTGACGTATCATCAAGCGTTTCCCCAGGATTCCCCGGGGAACTTTGGGGGACTTTGGGGAAATCGTCTATGATCGGCTTATCATTGACCGAAATCCCGGGGAACTTTGGGGAACTTTGGGGAGGCGGGTACTCGCTCTCCGCGTCCTTATAATGCGGCCGCTGGTGTTTCAGAAAGTTCACACACTGAATCACCTCGACCGAACCGACCGGGTAAAGGACGATCAGCCCGGCGTCGTGGAGGTCGTGAACCCACTGCTCGACGTCTTCCACGGTCGCCGGATCGAAGCCGAAGGCGTACTTTTTGAGCCGCGTCGGGCGGTACTCTAGGCGGCCTTCTTTGTCTGCCAGCGTCCACATGGCGATCCACAGAAGGCGCTGCGGGTAGCCGACTTTTGCCGGGTCGTCGCTCTCGAAGAATCCCGGCTTGATGTTACGGGCGCGTGCCATTATACGCCTCCTTTCAGCACACTCTGCGTAACGCTAGGTGCTTCCCGCCCGCGCGTTTTCCCGCACTTGCCGCAATAGGGCATAAACCGAGCGCGCCCGCCGCACACGACGCAGCGCCCGCCGATACCATCCGTAGCCATGCGCTTGATAGAGCAATCGTGGCACCGGTCCTCATTTCCGGCTAACAGCGCGGACGGTCGATGGGTAGAGTACTTTCCACAGGTGCAACGGCACGCCCAGCGGGTCCTTTTACCGTCCAACCCGGCGGCTGCCAAACCCAGCACGGTCAGCCGCCCGAATGTATTACCGGTAAGGTCGGTAAACGATGGGTCGATAGGCACCGTCCGCAGCGGCGGAGGTGCGTAATACGTCGGCTGATCGCTTTCTTGTGGCGGAGTGTAGACCTCTCCGCCTTTCATGGCTCTCGCCGTTTGCTTATCGACGGCTACGCCTTTGGTGATTTCCACCGCCACTCTCTCAAATCGTGTCATTAGCTTCCTCTTTCCGTCTACCTAGCCCGCATCAGCCGTTTCAGCACGGCCGCCTGATTCCTACCCGCTCGCCTATCGCTGGGCGTCTGTGCGATGACGTAGCGCCGCCCGTTCGGCAGCCGCCACACCTGGTGATTCTTCTGGCGCACCAGCACGGCGCCGGCGCGCTTGAGTTGTTCGAGGATGGTCATGGGACGGCCCGCCATATCCGAATGGCGGCGCCGCTCGTAATTGAGCCCGGTGGCATCTCATCGGCGTACCGCTTGCAGGTGTTGACGTACTCCACTACCCGCGCATCGTCCGCCCAAGCCCCTCCCGTGGTGAGCGCGTCCTCAGTCGAGCGGATCAGCTTTGACAGATCCGGCTTCCGGTCATGCAGCGCAGTGCGCTTGCAAGACTTCGGGCGCGGGAATATAAACACCATCTGGCACCGCACAGGCCCATCTATCGGTGCACGCCCCGCCATCGCTTCCCGCGCAGCCCAGGCCACGGAATCACGCCACGGCGCGACCTTCTTACTGGATTCGATCATGCGCCCGCCGCCAACGTGCCGCTTCGAGCCTTGCGGACCAGGCACGCCCAGCACGACGAGCTCGACGTCGGGCGGCCTCACTTCACACCCCGCAACATCTCCGCGCCCATCGCCCAACGGCTGAAGCGGTGCAGTTCCATATACTCGACGGCGGTTTGTCGCCCTCCGCCGCTCGTCTCCACAACGACAACGCCGTGGCGCTTTCCTAATACCACGCGCTGCAATATTTTGCTCTTCCAGACATCGCCGCGCACTGCTATGTATGCCCGCCTCATCGCTCCACCGCCGCTAAAACCGCCAGCATCACGGCCTCGCCCCACTCCCGCGCGTTGCCCTCGGCTGTCGCGTGGGTGATCGGGTGCTTCAACCGCACGCAAAACGTATGGCTGGCCCCCGTCCAGAAGCCCTCGACGCGCCAGCCATCCATCTGTATCGCCGCCAGCACCTCGCCCGCGGCTGCTGGATCATGCGGCCAGTCCGGAACGTCCGAGGTCGTCATCCACTTCGGGCGCTCGTCAAAGTTCCGCAGCCACAGCCGCCCACGGAACTCGAATACCTGCCACTCCATCACGCGTTCGGCGATCAGGCGTGATTCTGCTAGGGTCCATTGGCGGGTCATGGCTGGGCCTCCTGCATGAGTAGAAACTCCTCCGCAAACCAGTCACCCATGCCCAGCTCGGCCAGCGGGTGCCCGTCCGCGATGTATCGCGCCGCCGCTTCCCGCTGCTCGCGCTGGGCGGTGGCGATGGGGTTGTCAGTCGATTGCATCGAATAACCCTCCCTGCGCGCCGGCATATGCCTCCGCGCTCTCCAGGTGCTTGATGGCCGTCGAAAAATAACCCGGCTTGAGTTCGATGCCAATGAACTTGCGGCCCTCGTCCAGCGCGACGAATCCCTCAGAGCCAACGCCAGCGAACGGAGACAATACGACATCTCCGGGCGACGACCACAGCTCCAGGCACCGGCGAATCAACCCGAGCTGCAGCGGGCAGATATGCTTCTCGTCCTTTTCGTCGCGGGCGATGCGGAAGTTCAGCACGTCCGTCTGGTCGATGTCCCACCACACCGGCTCCGCGTACCGCCGCCAAATCTCCACGCTTGTCCGCCCGTCGCGGCCTTTTCGGGCGTATTTTGACGGGTGTTGGTCAGTTTCGCGCGGATCTTGCGCCGGGTCGCCAATGTATCGAGTAAAGCCCGTCGGCCGCTCAATCGGCTTCGTGCTGAGATTATCACCGGGCGGCGTCTTGCGGAATGCCAACACGTAGTCAGCCATTCCCTGCCGGATCTGCGAAGAATCACGCATGACGGTTTTATGGAGAAGCCCGTTGTTATTGGTCCGTTCCCGCTCCGTCACCGGGCACTTCCACACCGTAACCCGGCTATGGAACGTCCACCCGGCGCGCTCCATGGCGGCGATGCACTGACCGGGGAAGTCGCGCAATCCGCTCGCCCCGTCGCTGTTCCGGTACGTCGGCAGGTCTTTGACGTGCATCACACACAACCGGCCCATCGTCGTCACGCGAAGCAGTTCCGGCGCGAGGAATCCGAAGTGCGCAAAGAACTCCTCATCGCTCGCGCAGTTGCCCATATCGGCCTCTGAATCCGAATAGGTGTACAGGCTGGAAAACGGCGGCGAAAACACCGTCATATGTACCGACTCGTCGGGTATACCCTTGATAACTTCGCAGCAGTCGCCGTTGTAAAGCGCCCAGTTGCGGCCGTGCCGCTCGTCTAAAATGCTGAAATTCTCGACCATTAGATCCACCTCGGAAGATTCATTTGCTTTGTGCCGACGGCCGATGCAAGCTGGCGCCGCCCGGTACCGTTTTGAATTGCCGCCATCGCATGAACCATGGCCGCTTTCATCTCTTCGTGCTTTTTCTGCTTTTCGCGGATCGTCTTGAGGACAGGGCCTTCGGTCTCCGCGATGACCATGTAGGCGTCAACCGGCCGCGTTTGCCCGAACCGCCAGGACCGGCGCACGGCCTGATAAAACTGTTCGTATGAGTAGGACAGCCCGCAAAAAATATGCTTGTTGCAGTGCTGCCAGTTCATGCCGAAACCAGCGATTGACGGCTTCGTGACGATGCGCTGGAACGCGCCGTTCGTAAACCCAAGTAGCTTTTCTTCCTTCGCCTCCGTGCGCTCGTCGCCGCGTACTTCGATGGCGCCGTCGATCACGCGCATAAGCTCGTCGGCCTCGTAGTTTGTGTTGCACCAGATGCACCACGGCTCTTTGGAGTCGCCTATAATCTCGGCAACCCGTGCCGCCCGCGCTGGCGCCGTCAGCCGCATCTCCCGATGCAGTCCCGTCGCCGATACGTCCGCCACCCGGAACAGTTGGCCGTTGGCGTTGATGGATTGATCGACGGAGACGATCTCCTCGTGAATGTTCAGCGCTGGCATCACCCATCCGTCATCGGAAAACCCAAGGTCCGACGGTTTCTCCATGCACACCGACCACGACGCCACCCAGCGCCAGTAGTCCGCCTCTGCGTGTCCTTTCAGCCGGTAGCCGCCCGCCTTCATGGTGTCGTTCAGGAACCACCGCATGAGCATTTGCCCGCCGCTCATGATGTCCAGGAACTCGGAGTGGTTACCCAGCTCCATGTGGTCATTTGGCGACGGCGTAGCCGAGCAACAGAGCTTATAGGGCGTGTGGGCGAACGAGTCTTGCAGTAGCCGCCGCGTTGCGCCAGTGAAGTTCTTCAGGATACTCGATTCGTCCAACACAACGGCGTCGAAATGGCCCGCGTCGAAGTGCTTCAGCATGTCGTAGTTGGCGACATTGACGCCCCGGCGAACGTCCTTCTGACTTCGGCATTGCGTGATCTCGACGCCAAACTTTGCGCCCTCCGCTACGGTTTGTGCGGTCACCGCCAACGGTGCCAATATCAGCGCGTCACCGCCCGAGTGATGGCAGACCTGCCGCGCCCATTGCGCTTGCATTGCGGTCTTGCCGCTCCCGCACTCAGTGAACAGCGCGAACTTGCCAGCGTTCAGAGCCCGCGTCACGCTTTGCCGCTGGAAACCAAATAGATTGCCGTTCAGGTCGAACTCTCCGGAGATTCCGGATGGTTGCGGTTGAACGTGCTTGAGGTCGAGAAACGCCCGGTAGCCGCTCACAACCGCCCTCCATCCAACGTCGCCCAGCCCGGCGCGCTCGTCGGCCCGTACTCCCACTCCCCGCCAGGCCCGCGCAGACCCGGCCACGCCTGCGCCACCGGTCGCGGCGCGATCTCCGCCGGCCGCTGCTCCTTCCAGTCTTTCCGCCGCTTCGCCATCGCCGCAGCGCTGCCGGCCGTCGCGCCCTTGGCCTTCTGTCGCACCGAGCACTTATCGCAAAACCGCGCGTTCTTACTCCGGTGCGCAATCGACGCCCCGCACGGGCACCGCCGCGCGGCGTTCGCGGCTTCGGCTGTAGCCACCCGGCACGGCTTGCACGCACCTTGGGGAATGTCGTTGCCGGTGAGGACCGCCGCGCACACCCGGCATGGTTTCGCCGTGCGGGTGCGTGCCGCGGCTTGCTCCGCGCGTCGCTCGACTAATCCGCAGTCGCGGCAGATCGCTCGCCCTGGCTTGTACCGGTCAGACTCCGCCCATAGCGGAGTGTCGCATTTCGGGCATGGGTCGCCCGGTGTCCATTTCTTTCTCATTTGCTCCCTTTCGTTCAGGCCGTCGGCATTGGCCTAAGTTACTGCTAAAACTTCCAGTCGGTCATCTTTCCTTCAGCCGCGGCGATAGCCAGCGCATCACTCGCGTAATCCTCATGCAGCCAATTCCCGGCCCACACCACATACCAGCGGTGCCCGTCACAAACAACACTCCAATCATCGTCAAAGCGCCAAATTTTCGCGTCGCTTCTGCTCCAACCCCACTTCATTCGCTGCCTTCGTTCTTTATCGCGTCCCGCTCATCGGCCTCATACTGGGCCCCTTCCACCGCCCAGCGCTTCCGCTGCTCGCGCGGCGTCGTCGGGTACTCGTCGGCGTAGACGCGCTCCAGTTCGGCGATGCGGGCGAGTGCCGGCGACGGGCGGGTCATTCGGACGCGGGGGATCATTCTGCACCGCCCAGGTATTCGGCGTTAGCGGCCCAGCGGCGGAAGGACGTGTTCCGCTCCCGGATAGTCCAGCGCCCATTGGACCAAGTAGTAGAGCCCTTTGTGGTGCTAGTGAGCGTGATCCGCTCAGTTCCATTCCACCACCGATCCCCCGCCATCGGATTCGCCAGCGCCTCAGCCTTTGTTCGCATCGGTCACCTCCTGCGCGGCTTCGACGGCGGCGATGGCGGTGGGGTGAAGGTCGGTCCCGTAATGAAGCAAGCAGAGACCGAACGCCTGGTTCAGAGCCCATCGGTACGGCTCTGTCTTCATCCGCTCCACCTTCGCCCAAGCCTTCGCGCAGCGGGCGAGGTCGGCAAAGTATCCGGCCACATCTGTTATTTCGTTTGCGATGAGCGCGCGCTCTTGGCACTTCGCCCACGTAGCCAACTCCTCCAGCCGTTTAGCGTCGAGTTTAGCGTCCACCCCCGGCCTCCTTTATCATCGCGTCCATAACAGCATCAAAAGGCGTTTTTCCTTCACCATAGCCGTAGCCAGCGCAGTATACCTGCCACATGTCACGAAAACCTTCTGGTGTGGCACCGCGACTGCGCACCCACTCCCAAGCCGCCAGCGCGTCAGCCCCCATATCTGCCGCGATTCGCGGTTGAAGTACGGACGCGGGCGAGGTCGTGCCTCGCAGGATGCCGATGGCTTCGGTGTTATCCATTGGTGGCCTCCTTCTCCAGTCGGTCGGCTTCGAGGTCCATCGACTCCGCTAGTACAGCCCACGTCACCGACAAAGTGGCTGGCCGCCCCTTGTGGTCGGCTTCCCGGAATCGCTTCGCCAGCTTCCGGTACTCATGCAGCAACGCCTCCGCCTTCAGCCAGCCCAGCGACTGCGGCGGGGTGCGGGTAATAAAAGGTCGGATGTACTGACGCATCATACTGGCCGCGTCTCCAGTCATTGGGTGGTCAATCGCGTCCGGTGCCTCCTCCAGCGCCCCGCGAAGGTCGGCGGCGTGCGCCCTGGCCTCGTCGCGCTCCCGTTCCGCCGCCGCGATCACCTCCGCCGCCGTGATCTCATCATGCTTCGACACCACCACCCCGGCGCAGGCTTCCCGCAAACCGGCGATGGTTTCGGAGAGCGTGAGGGTACCCGTGCCGGTTGCCGCCGTGGGCATGCTGGCCTCGCTTGGTAGATGCACCGCCTCTACCTCCGTGCAGATCTTCGCCATCGCCACCGCATCACCAGCGCCAGCCGGTTCCGCGAGTTGGCGCGAGGCTATTTCATAAATGCGGAACAGCGCCATCTTTTCCTTGCTGCCCTGTAGTGCCTCGCGGGCTTCGGCTTCGGCGAGTTCGCTGGCATAGTGTGCGATTAAAGCAGACTTTGCGGGCCAATCAAAATACAGCCGTTCTATCGCGTAAGCGGCCCCCCGCAGCCACTCCGCGCTACGCTCCTGCGACATGCTTCCCCTCCCCTCGACACTTCCAGCATTCTTCGTTAGTGCGCCATGGCCCCGCCACACCTTCGACGCGACCGGTCCCACGACACGGCAAGCAGCCGACCTTCGACCGCTCTTTTGTTAGTTCCTTGGTCAGCCGTTCGATCTCCGCTCTGTCTGGATTCTCCGCTGGCGCTGCGTAGTCTTGATGTACTCCCGCCGCTTCCGCGACGAGGTTCGCGACGTAGGCGATATCGAAAAAGCTGAGGCGGTCTTTGATCCCGAGGCGCTCGACGGCCTCATCTACTACCTCGGTGTACAGCTCGCGCTCCCATTCAATGTTTGCCACGCTCCACCTCCTGCGGCGGCACGGGGATGGGGTTCCAGTGGGTAGCTTCCTCTAAGACCATTGCTCCATTGCTCCACCAGCGCCACTCCTCGCCACCTGTCCGAGTAGGACATTGTTGCGCGTTCGGGATGCGCCGGCCACCTGCCCAAATGTCCACGTACCGAAACTTCGGCACGCTCTCAATCGCCTGCCACCGCCGCGCCTCGTGAGCCTGGACCGCCGCGTTAGCCGCTACGTCCCAGTCATCTGCCGAAGTCGGACCAGTAGCGTTCCAAAACGCTTCCAGCGCCACCCGTCCCAACGTCTTCTCAGCCATTCGGCACCTCCGCACGCAAATACTCAGACTTCCGCCGTTCCCGCGTAATCGCCGCGTCACGATTCGCCGCCGCCCATGCCGCGATGTAGTTCCACGCCTGCGCCCGCGTGGGCTTCCAGCGCAGGTAGGCGCCGCCGCCCAGCAAAAACAATCCAATCGTTGCTATTTCCATGTCCCTCTCCTATTCCGCCGCCGGCCGCGTCGTCTTGCGGCCAAATTGATACTTCACTATCTCTGCCAGCGGGCAGATGTAGCGTTGCAGGCTCCAGGCTTCCATCCGGGCTTGCGCCGCCCATGCTGCTGGCAGCGGCCCGCGGATCTTCCGCCAGCGCCACGCGGACATGTATGCGCGGTGGTGGCACCGGTGGCACTCTCGGCACTGGCATGTTTCGCGTAGCATATCTTTCCTTTGTTTTCGGCGGGCCAGTGTCTCCCCGGCCCGCCTAGAATTCAAATCCATCCAACAGGTTTTCAGTGGTTCGTGACGGACTACCTCTTTTCCGGGAGCTTTTCGCGCCCGGTCTGCCGTCCCGCGCTGATTTCCGAGATCGTGCGCTGATTTGGAACGGCAGGCCGCGGGCGGTTGCCCGCAGGGTCTAAAATGGCAGGTCGTCGTCAGAGATACCTGAGTCTATCGTCGGCCGGCTGCTGCGTGGCTGGCTTACCAGCCCGCCGCCGTCAGGATCATCTTTCTGCCAGAACACCTGAATCCCGCCGAATGGGTCAGCGGTCAGCACGGTCTTGCTGCCCTGTTTCCCGTCCTTGTCCCACGTTTCAACCGCAAGGCGCCCCGCTGCCAACACGAGCGCGCCTTTCTTTAGCTCGCCTAACTTCCAGTCCGGCATCTGCCCCCATACCTTGACCGTGAACCACGAGGTAAACTTATCGGTGCCGCGCTTTTCGCTAACAGCAATACTGAACTCGTGCAGTTCCTTCCCGCTAGGCAGTGCCTTGCTTTCGACATCCCGGCCCAGGTGTCCCATCACCGTTGCGTGTGCGTAATAGGGCATTTATCCCTTCTTTCCGGCTTTCGCCATGAGCGCCTTATAGCAGGCGGTTGCTTGTGCTTTGTCCGTGAAGTCCTGCGGCCGCGCCACTCCAAAGTCGTTCAATGTCGCCATCACGTCATCGGCAGATACTTCCTTGGCCGCTTCCGTGAACGCCGCAATCATCGGCTCGTTCGGTGCCCACGCGGGCGCCGTTGGCCGGTCGTCCGGCGCCCCTTGTAGCCACTCGCGCAGCGTTTCCGCCATCTCCACCCCAGGCCGATTGATGATCGCGCCGCTCAGCTTCGGGCAGCGCGACTTGGTAACCGTGAGGGTGTTATCCTGGTCGATCTCCCCGCACACGTCGAACTCAAACTCAATACCGTCGCGCATGACGGGCGCAAGGCCGATTTTGCGTGGTGCCCGCTTGCCGTTCACTTCCTCAATCACCCATTCTGTTTTCGTCCGCATGGAAACGAGGACGTGAATCTTCGCTGATAGAATCTTGTCAACCAGCGCCTGATGGTATGGCGTGACGTTCTTCCAGGCGGCGAACGTATTCCCGCCGCTCGACCGCTTCGCCGCCGCGTCCACCATGTCCAGTTCGCCGCCCTTGCCCATCCAGTAATGCGACAGCGAATCCACGACGATGACCGCATAGCCGCCTTCCACCGCTGCGTCAATGGTTTTGACGAGTTCGCGCGGGTCGAATGTGGACGGTTCGACAACATCAAACTCGAACAAATCAGCGTACTTGCTGGCAGAGCCGTGTTCCGTGTCAATCACGGCCACCTTCCCGCCGCCAGCCAGGTTCTTCGCCAATTCAAGCAGGGAATAGGTCTTACCCCCGCCAGCCGGCCCGCATATTGCAAACCGTAGTTTTGCGTTGCGCTTTACTGCTCGCTCAAACATGCTTCCTCCTCCGCTTTCGTCTTGCAATCTTCCACCGCTTGCTGGAACGCCGCGTCCAGCTTCTCCACCAAGACCACGAGCCCAGCCCGCCGCGCATCGTGCATGAGCTGGTGAAGCGCCGCCGCCACGATCATCGCCACGTTCTCCGCGCTGCCAATCGTCGGCAGTCCCATGTCTCGCCGTTGATCGTTAACCGCGCCCATCTTCGCCCTCCTTTACCGCTTGCGCCAGCGCCTTGTTCAGCAGCGCGGCCACTTCCACCCGTCCCCGGTCGCGTGCTATGGACACAAGCTGGTCGATCTCGTACACCAACTCATCGGCCCCGCAGTCCGGCACATGCCGCTCCAGCCCGTTGAATCGGGGCGTGTTGATAAATTTGGCGTCAGCTTGCGACATGCAGCACCTCGTCGTCTTGCGAGCCGTAGATCCAGTCCTCTATGTAGCTGTCGTGCTGCTCTGTTGTGCCGTTGGTTGTCTGGAGGTAATACACCAGTCGCCCGTCGCGCTTTGTGACATGGTAGATGCTCGTCGCACCTTCTGCGCTGAACGTAGTAATGTCGCCCGCCTGCGGGTCGATTCGTGGATCTCTCACCATGCCAGCACCTCAAAAACCCACGAGCCAATCGCCAGCGCAACGCACAGCCAGAGCGCGAGCATGAGAGCCTCCGGCGTATCGTCGCGGCGCCGGCTCATCGCGTCACCGCCCAAGCCACCACCCACACCAGCGCGGCCGCCGCCGCAATCCAATCCGAGCGCCGCTGAAGCGTCCGCAAGTCTTCCGGCCCGCCGCCCCAGCCGATCATGCGGCACCGCCAGCCGCCAAAAACGCGGCAATCACTGCTTCCCAGCCCTGCCCGGTGCAGCGGTGCATCGACCGCAGCGCGCCCCAATAGTCACCGCAGCGAGCGGCCTTGAGTTCGTCGGCGTTCGGCTTCACAGTGCGCCTCCGTTATCCTGAACCATGACGCGCGCCTCTTCAAGTAGCACCTCAACCGCGTCAAAGTCGCCGCGATCGTTGGCGCGAATGGCCCGCGTCCAGAGGTCGTGA
>Ga0315904_10012233_pt1 | contig 10859 bp, 9 predicted proteins | sample LakEriMetagenome_6_FD_203529 | JGI IMG/M metagenome (GOLD analysis project Ga0315904, IMG submission 203529) | Freshwater fungal communities from buoy surface, Lake Erie, Ohio, United States - Buoy 12 MA120 | ecosystem: Environmental > Aquatic > Freshwater > Lake | place: USA: Lake Erie, Ohio... | reverse complement strand
GTTTAGTATGAATGCTGATCTGAATGCTTCTAAGAATATTCGAAATTTAGGGTTGCAGTCAATCAACCTATTGTTCGCCGCTCACGCGGCTTGTAACAAGCCAACGACTTTAGTCGTTGGTAGTTGACGATCAGATCTCGTTTTTCTCTGAAGTATTGCTGTGCTCTTTCGAGACTAATGCCACCATCTGCGTACCGCGTGACAAATCTTTCGTCCATTGCACTTAATTCAATATTTGATATATCTGTTTCCAATTTCAAATTTGCCCCTCAATAATTCCAAATATCAATCGTTTTTTGTGCATCTTCCTTTGAATCGAACTTTCCTGGTTGATTAAACCCATTTGAATCCACAATATACCAATAGGGATCAAAATTTGGATCCCCCCGCCGATTATTATAAAGAATTTCATAAGTAACTGGGGTATTCCATTCATCTGCCCTAGAGGAGCAATCTACTTTATCTCCCTCTCTGAAGGGCAGACCCTCGGGTATCTTCACGGCATAAAAACCGCGAGGCGATGCATGACCGTGATTATCAACAGTATGAGTCTCAATAAATACCACCTCTCCGGTGAACTTAACAGGTTCTTTCTTTTTAACTTTAAGACATTTAATCCCAAGGATGTCAAAATCCAGTTCTTCAAAATCCGACCAGCGATCAAACTCAAATCTTAAAGAAATTGATCCTGGTTTTTTGTGTGCAGTTCCCCCTGGGATACTAAACATTTTATCTTTAATTGAAAAAAATGTAGCTTCTGTTAGATCACACTCAATGAAATCTAGTTGCGATAATGGTGGTGTTGGTTTCATATTTTTTTCTGAATCTGTTAATATAGCTGTTTCGCGGAAAATCTTGGCGGCTTCTTTGAATTTATGATCTGGCCATTTTCTGGAAGATCGCTCTGCTATTGCAAATTGTCTTTCTATACCATTCTTTCTCATATTTTAATTTACGATCAATTATCTGTTTTTAAGCAAGAAATTAAGCAAAGAATTGTGCCAAGTGTCAAAAACATAAACCCAATCTCAACAATAAATATCTTAACGTGTGTGAGAAATGAAATATACAAGAATATCATCCCTAAAATTAAGAAAAGAATGCCGAAAACGTCAGTTCTGAACTTCACGGATGTAGTCCCCAACTTCAGTGGTGACACCATTATTCCATGAAAATTCCCTAGCGGATTGAAGATTTCCAAATCTATGCTCAGTCACCCCAACACAATCTTCAAGAAATGAATCTGCGTATTTTCTAACGAAAACAGACCATTGATTAACCCCAGTTTGAACGGGGAGTTGATAGTTGTAGTGCTTCTTAATTTTCATCATGATTAAATTCCTCTTCCCTATCAACAATCTCCGTGGTCGGCGTATAAGGGAATTCAACAGGCACGAAGCTATCTGAGCTTGTCCATGTGCTACCGTCCGGATCTCTAAAAACTTTCCCATTAATATCGTATGCCTGTCCGTTGAATCTATCCGCTTGTTTGAACAAGCCGCTATATCTTTTGTTCTGGAAACAGCCGTCGGAACACTCAAACCACTCGTTGTCTTCACCTGACAGAGGCGTGATAGGCTTAAAATTTGCAAGCTCCTTAAATAACCTCAAAGCCCAAGAAGCAGAAAAACCAGAGTGACCCTGCTCAGAGAAAACCTCGATAAGCTTGAGTACATCTTCGGCCATGGCTTCATTCATTACATCGCCATCGAAATAACCAGCGAATTCAAGTTCTGATTTTGCGAAATCAAGTAAATTACTCATTGTTATTTTATACGATCAGATTGTGTTAGGAGTTTCAGGAAAACTTAGTCCATTTTTTTCCGCATCTCAAGCAATGAAAATCACACCACCAACAATCGTCATTTCGATCCCAGTTTCCTGTATCTGATCCTGGCTTCTTAACAAGATCTTTCTCAGGATGAGGGCATTTTTCTTGAATTTTGAAGATTTTTTGATCTATTACAACTCTTTCTTGAAATAATTTTTCGATTGATGGTAGCATGGTTTTTCTCATTCGTCTTCTCCGTCTACACTGATTAAATCAAAGAATTTTTGTCTCTCAGCTGGAGTTTTAGAAAGAAGAAATTTTCTTTGCTCGCTCCCATCCAGATTTAAAAATTTTGACTCATCCACCCAATCTTCGTCATTTGGGTTTTGAAAATCCATCCCGCACACAATCTCGCCGCCATTTGCGATATGTTCTCGCACCATCTTAACCAATTCTTCCTCAGTAAGATCACTATGAGCTTCAAAACTAAGCTTAACCGTGGCATTAACTTTAAGAAGCACACGATCAAAAAGATCAGGATGTTTTGCGAAAAACTCGTCAGAATGCTCTTGATAACTATTCATATCTACATTATACCTTCAGATTGTGAAAGATGGAAAAACGCTCCTGGCCTACGAGAGTTAGCAATTCTCCGCAGCACCAGGCTTTTCAGCGTTAATAGATATACGATATTCAAACATAAAAAGTTCTAATTCAAAGACGTTTTACACTTGATGGCACCACGCTCAAATAACTTAAGTGTCTTTCGTTTAAGTATGAAAAAAAATGAAACTTTTTTGAAATTTGATTGTATATTAATAGTATGGCAAAAAATTACATAATCGGAATTGATCTTGGCACGACCAACTCGTGCGTTGCTGTTATGGAGGCTGGAGAAGCCAAAATAATTTCGTCGTCTGAGGGTGGGCAAACCACACCATCTGTCGTTTCTTGGAAGAAAGATGGAGAGAGGATTGTCGGGGTATCTGCGAAGCGATCTTCGATCCTTAACCACCAAAACACAATCTCATCAGTTAAGCGATTCATGGGGCACAAGTATGATGAAGTGGCTCAAGAAGCTAAAAAGGTAACATATTCTGTTAAGAAAAATAAGAAAGGATTAGCTGTTATTGAAATTCCAGCCGTGGGTAAAGAATTCACCCCGGAAGAAATCTCAGCTGCAATCCTTCAAAAGATCAAAGCTGATGCTGAAAGTTATCTTGGAGTAGAAGTGAGCAAGGCTGTTATTACAGTGCCCGCTTACTTCGATGATTCACAAAGACAAGCCACGAAAAATGCCGGAGAAATTGCTGGCCTTGAAGTGGTGAGGATTATCAATGAACCCACCGCTGCCGCTCTTGCATATGGTGTTAGCAAGGACAAAGAAGGGTACATCTTAGTTTTTGACCTTGGAGGCGGAACATTTGATGTCTCGGTTCTTGATATTGGCGATGGCACTTTCGAAGTTCTTGGAACAAGCGGCGATTCACACCTTGGTGGTGACGACTTTGATAATAAAATTTCAGATTGGGTTGTTACTGAAACACTTAAAAACACTGGAGTGGATATTTCAAAAGATAATGCTGCGATGCAAAGAGTTAAGGACGCGGCGGAAAAAGCTAAGATTGAGCTTTCTACGCAAGTCACCACATCAATCAATCTTCCATTCATTACAGCTGTAGATGGAAATCCAGTTCACGTTGATCTTGAGTTGACAAGGGCGAATTTCGAAAATATGGTTAAGGATTTGATTGAAAGAATTAAGCAACCAGTTCTCACGGCTCTTAATGATAGTGTAAATGATAAATCGAAGATCAATGAGGTTATCCTGGTTGGTGGAAGCTCGCGGATTCCATGCGTTCAGGCTCTGATCAAAGAGATCACAGGCCTTGAGCCATCTAAGGGAGTTAATCCAGATCTAGCTGTGGCTCTCGGAGCGGCTGTCCAGGGTGGAATTCTTGCGGGCGATGTTAAGGATATTATCCTTCTCGATGTCACGCCACTTAGTTTGGGTGTGGAAGTTAATGGAGGAATGGTTGATGTTCTTATCCCTAAGAATACTACTATTCCTACTCAGAAGAAAAGTGTGTACACCACTGCTGTAAACAACCAGACAGAAGTTACAATTCACATCCTCCAGGGTGAACGCCCTATGTCCAAGGACAATAAAAGTATTGGAATGTTTAATCTTTCTGGGATTGCTCCCGCACCTGCCAGAGTTCCTCAAGTTGAGGTTGACTTCTCGCTTGATGCTAATGGCATCTTAAGTGTTAAAGCGAAAGATCTTGGAACTGGAAAAGAGCAATCAATCACCATCACACAATCTTCAAACCTCGATCAAAGTGAAATTGATCGAATGGTCAAGGAAGCAGAAGAATATGCTGAAGCCGACAAGGAAGCTAAAGATTTTGTTCTGCTGAAGAATGAAACTGAAATGCTATGTTCCAGCATTGAGTCAACCATCGAAATGGCAAAAGACAAGGCTGAAGACAGTTTGATTAACGATGTGCAGGTGGCTTTGGACGCAACGAAGGAAGCATTAAAAGCTAATGAAAAATCTGAAATCCAAACTGCTAAAGAAAATCTGCTTCAGGTTTCGCATAAGCTTTCTGAGGTTCTGTACAAGAATGTAGCTGAATCTACTCCGTCTGACGAGGAAGTTATCGAAGCGGAAGTGGCGGAAGCCTGAGCTGGTTAAAAACTGAATACAGTTTTTTGAAAGAGAGTGCTTGCACTCTCTTTTTTTTGCAGGTATAGAAGTAAAAAAAATGTAAAAATATCTTGATGGTGGAAATTGCTGAATCAGCTAAATTTTATTCGGGAGAAAGATTGTTACGGGTTATCAATCCCGGTTTTTATAACGAATCTGACTTAGTTGAAGTTTGTTACGACGAAGATCTGACGAATTTTCCTATTGGCTCGGCCCAGGCACATTACATAGTTTACGGATACCATCTTGATGAAGAACGAAGCGTAAGCGAAGAGGAGACCACCAATGGCTAGAATTTCTACTGAATATAATTTTGTCGGCTCAGCGTCCACTGGCCCATTAGAAAGCTTAGGGGCTCCTTCAGGCATCGCAGTCACTTTTTTTGGTGCTCCCGGTGCAACTACTTATGGATACAGGATCTCGGCATTAAATGGTTATGGAGAAACACTGGCTTCATCTTCGATTTCGCTAACAGTTGGCAATGCATCTTTAAGTGCGTCAAACTTTAATAGAATTGTGTGGGATAAAGTGATCGGAGCTAACTCATATAAAGTTTACGGCAGAACTCTTGATTCTGAATTATTCATGGCTTCTATTTCATCAAATGCTTATTTTGATGACACAGGCACTGTTACACCATCTGGTGCATTACCATTGGTTAATACCACGGGTTATTCTTCTACCAGAACATCAATGGGAACATTAATGGTTCAAAAAACTGGGCCTGGGGCTAATGATAACTGGGTTGGGCCGATTCCCGTGGCTTTTGCAAGACCAGCAGAATCATCCCCGGCCATTCCAACATTCATGCCACATGCTATCAGGTGGAGCACGGAAAAAGATTGGGTGTTCTTTGCGGATAACGCAGCAGCGGCGGTCACTAGAAGAATTTATTATGCAACATACAACCGTGCTAATAACAATTTGGCGTTAGAAGGATTTATCAATCTTGGGTATGCAGTGTCAAACACAGCCCACACAATTCGTGGCTTCAGAATGACATATGATAAATATAATGATGGAAGCATTTACGGCGTAGGAACAACCATAAGGGGAACGAATACAGCATGGGCTTCAAATCTTATACCGAGAGGTTGTCGAATCGGATTTGGTGCACCAGATCCTGTGTATATAACTCGTTGGTATGAAATCAGCGAAGTGACTAATGACAACACTATTAGGTTGACCACCCCACTGGATGTAGGTTATGCTACAAACACGCCTTACGTTATCGAAGATCTAAGGGCGATATCTGCAAATACAAATGCAACAGTTGCTGGTGGGGGGGTGAACGTCACCAAGGGATTAAGGCCTGAAATATTCACTGTTTCTGGTATAACAATTGGGGTTTCAACTCTTGACGGATTCAGGGCCACTTATTGGCTCAGAGATGGAAATGTAGCTCCTCTCGGTCTTAACACGAATGCTATAGGAATGGCATTAGTTCCTAAAACGGGTTTCACCACTCAGATGTGTTATGTGCTTGACGGAGTGGGTAACGCACCTGGGACAAGGGTGCATGCTTATAATATAAGAGCACCCCTAACGGGCATAGGAACCGGAGTTGGTGGATTCACCACTGGAAGTACATTTAGAGGCTGGATGTATTCCACCGGTGCTCAGACTCTATCTGGAACCGCTGGGCAAGTTAATAATGGAAGATATGGAATATTGAATCATGGCCCAGGTGCTGGCGTTGAATGTATTTACTTCACTACCGGAACGAGAGTTTACCGAGCGGTGGTGTCAGATATTGTAAATGGAACTGTGGGGTGGATTTCAGATTGTATGGTTGAAATTCCGCCCGGAAGTGTAAATACATATGCTGCTACAGGCAGCATGGCACAAGTTGAAATTGCAGACTCGATTGATAGATTAATTATTTCCACTACAGGTGCGTCCGGGGCAAGAAATTACGTTACCAGATATCAAACATTTGTCGAGCAATTTGATATCATATGGGCGATTGATACTGGGCAACTTGACCAATCATCGGCAATTCCCACTGTTCCAATTTTACCTGGAAATTCTAGGACCTCTAACTTCACCGTGTGGTCTGAATCGGGTCTAACTTATCTGAATAGAACCCAGACCACCATACCCCTGAACCAAATTTATACGGTGCCTTTCGGGGCACATTGGGGATTGACGACAAATCAAAGGATCATCACCGCTGCTATTAACACACCAACCGCTGTTTCTTACAGCAAGGCGGTTATAGTCGATGTTAGGAAATTTGGTTCTGATCAATTTGCAGTACAATCTGAACCATATAATGTTTATTACAGAACTTATGGGATAACGGACAATTCCGGAGAATGGACTTTGCTACCCGAAAATGGCAGTCTTACTGGTGTATCCCCTGCGGATCAGATACAGTTTATGATTGAATTTAAAATCATAGGAAACTATTGCCTACCTGCAAGGATAATATCTATGGAAGTTATTTATAACATTGATGACAGTCTTCCATCGTTCTTGCAGTGGAACTTTAGTGACTCCGATAATGCTGATGGAACGGTAGGGTTCATACAAAAAGGCACTTATGGAAGTGTACCAACGCTTCAGATAAATTATTATAGGGCTGACAATGATGTAAACCTTTTAACTCAAGATAGCACATCAACAGCTTATGGCAACTTCCAGTTCTGGAACGGAGCAAGTTGGGTCAATGGTTTAGGAACCGACACTGATGGACTCAGGAGAAGATTTGTTCCTACGGCGGGACTTCCGAGTAACACGAATGTTTACTCGAAGATCAAGGTGATTTAATATGGCAAAAATTTGCGTGGAAAGCATAATGACTGATCCATATTGCCCTATTGAGAGCTTGCTTTCGCCTGGTGGAGTGTCTGTTACCCCGATAGGCACTGCAGGAGGCACAACTTACGGATACCGAATTTCAGCAGTAAATTATGCAGGAGAAACGCTTGCATCTAGCACTGTTACAACATCTACTGGAAACGCAGTTCTATCTTCTACAGACTTCAACAGAATAACATGGTCACCTGTGCAATTTGCCACCAGCTATAAGATATACGGAAGGACATCGGGCTCTGAATTGCTGATAACTACAGTAACAGATTATTATTTTGATGATTTCGGCTCGTTATCGCCTAGTGGAGCATTACCAACTACTAACTCAACAGGGTATAGCTCTAGCAAGATAAGCATCGGCTCGATGTTCACGTCTCTATCAGATGGATCTATCTCAGTATTGCCAATAGCCGTTTCAAGACCTAGAGAGGCAGCTGGTGCGGTTCCTATCAATATTGGGTGTGCGGTTTCCTATGATAGCTATACAGATTTGGTTTTTGGTGCTGATAACGCTTCTGCGGGAGCAACGAGAAGAATTGTTCTCTACAAATATCTAAAACAATCTGGTGTTTTAGACTACATGGGTTTTGTTACACTGAACTTTCCATCTGGAGTCCCGTCATATGCTATTCGCGGGTTGCAGGCTTCTTATAATATCTATAATAAGGGGTTTGTTAATGGAGTGGGATGGGCAATAACAGGAACAAATACAACATGGCTTACTGATGGCATGGCTGTGGGCAGTAGAATCGGATTTGGCACGATTAACCCCAGTAATGTTAAAAGATGGTATGGTATAACATCGGTTTTCTCAGATACCACTATTGGATTAAATACAATCTTGGATTTTGGACTAAATGCTAATTCTGTGTATTGCATTGAAGATTTAAGATTGATCACTTCTGTAACAAATGGCACCACTACATTTTCGGGGCTCCATGTAACAAAAGGGCTAAGAATGGAGGATTTCACAGCCACAGGAACAGCAATAACTTCTGCTGTGGTTACAGATCGTCAGAAGGCCACTTATCTTCTCTGTGGTGCGGCAAATACAAACCCTTTAGGTGTTGATATAGAACCGTTTTCATCTTGGACAGACCAAAGTGCGTATTTTGTTAATAACAACGCCTCACCAGTAAGCATTCAGAAATTCAATATCAGGGCTCCTCTAAATAGATTCCTAGGTGGTGGAGTGAGCAATGATGGATTTGTTTTAACTACAGGAACTCAAGCAGTCACAGGAACTCCGAGCCAGGTTGGAAATGGAAGATTGGCCGTGGCGAGCCACGGCCCAGGTGCTGGAGTAACCTCATTGTATTTCGTCACAACAAACAACGTATACAGAGCGGCTACGCCGGGGATAGTTAACGGGAGCACTACCTTCTTAAATAATAATATGCTTGAAAACCCGCCTGGCAGGGACAATACTTATGGTTTAACGTCCACCTTGAACACAATCGACTATATTCCTGGAAATGATAGATTCCTAATCTACACTACGGCGGCCAACGGAACGAGACATTACATCACGCAATATGGGATTAATACAGAGTATTCTGGTATTTTCGGTCTGGAATCCACACAAACGGATTCCTCATTGGGTTTCCCCGAAATATGCCCACCTACGCCAAATGCCGGGAGTTTATTTCAACATTTCAGTTATTCTTTAGGAAATATAACATACGTCTTCAGAGACAACACTACTACAGCCCAGGGGCAGCTTTACACTATGAATTTTGCTAGTGATTTTGGCACAAGCTTGGTGGGTAATAGTCAGTTTATCATCAGTCCCACTTTAAGTTGCCCAAATAACGCAATGTTTGATTCAGTTTATGTGAATGTTCAAAGAAGCTATAACACCGGTAATGTTTATAATCAGATGCCTCCAGCACCATACAGGATATGGTATCGCACTTCTGGTTTTGCAGACAACACAGGAATATGGACTTCAGCCCCCGCTAATGGGATTTTGACATCTATCGGAATTTCAACATTAATTCAATTTAGAGTGGGGCTAAGAACTATAGGAAACACGCTATACCCTAATAGAGTTTATGCAATCGGAGTTAATTATGAAAATACAACTGATCTTCCATCATATCTAAACTGGAACTTTTCAGATTCTGTAAGTAGCACAGGCGTGGTTGGATTCATTCAGAATTACTACTACGGAAGTGTTCCTAACTTGAGAATTGATTATTTTGATGCCGCAACTAATGTGAATATTTTAACACAAACCAGCTTAGCTTCGACAAACGGAACATTCCAATTTTGGAATGGGTCTGGGTGGACTGTTGGGCTTGGATCTGATTTAATAAATCAAAGACGCAAATTCGAACCAAGTCTAGCTCTTGGATTTTCGAGTTATTATGTGAGGTTAGCAACAATCTGATGGCCAAAATAGCAATTGAACACAATTTTGGTTCTCCCGTAGTACCATTGGTTGATTTATCTAGCCCTAGCGAGCTATCTGTTACTAATTTCGGAAGTGCTGGGGCTACAGCTTATACTTATTATGTTTCAGCTTTAAACTCTTCAGGCGAAACTTTGACAGAAGAAATTAGCACTAGCACGGGTAACGCGAGTTTGTCCGCTTCAAACTTTAATAGAGTATCTTGGGAAAAAGTATGGGGGGCTACTAGCTATAAGATCTACAATGATTCTGGTTTATTAGGAACAACATCAAATCTGCATTTTGATGACACTGGTGGAGCTGCTACAGCTGCAAGTTTACCTACCGCAAATTCCACGGGTTACAATCCAAACTTCACATCCGTGGGAACGCTGATGTATCAACAATCGGGGAGCATCGGCCCAATCCCTGTTGCAGTGGCTAGACCAATGCAACAATCTACCGCTATTACTTGCAGCTTCCCTGCTGTAATACCTTGGAGCTTTACATTAGATTGGGTTTTTCTAGCAGAAGGGTCGGCGGCGGCTGCAACCAGGCGGATTGTCTTATATACATTTAATAGAGCTACAGCTTCCTTTACATGGCAGGGTTTCATAACATTAACATTCCCCACTGCAACAAACCATATCATTAGGGGGATAGCGGTTGATTATAACATATATACTACAGGAACTGTAGCTGTTTCTGGTACTGCGGTTACGGGAACAGGAACACTCTGGCAAACAGACAGAATGTGTGTTGGTAGTAGAATTGGCTTTGGCTCAACAGACCCAAATCAGATTGGTACATGGTATGAAATTTCAGCAATCACTAATAACACCAGTATAACACTTACTGGCTCAGCTGGCACTATTAATGCTAATTCGGTTTATTGTATTGAAGATTTGAGAATAAACGTCTCAACTACAAATGCTACAACAACTAATGGTGGACTGTTCGTGGCAAAAGGTATTAGATTTGAAAATTTCACCTCTGGTGGGACTACCATACTCGCTGCGGTGACAACGGACAATATTCGGGCGGTTTATTGGTTGTCTGATGCGGCAGTTGTAACAAATACAATAGCTACAGGTTTAGCCTTAGGCGATATCATAGACTGGCAGACACAAAATGTTTATATTGTAGATACTCCTTCGGGGTCTAACGTC
>Ga0315904_10012231_pt1 | contig 10860 bp, 11 predicted proteins | sample LakEriMetagenome_6_FD_203529 | JGI IMG/M metagenome (GOLD analysis project Ga0315904, IMG submission 203529) | Freshwater fungal communities from buoy surface, Lake Erie, Ohio, United States - Buoy 12 MA120 | ecosystem: Environmental > Aquatic > Freshwater > Lake | place: USA: Lake Erie, Ohio... | reverse complement strand
CACGGCTTCACGCTGGGGCTTCACGCTGCGGCTTCACGCTGCCGAGGGCGCGGCAGGCGGAGGGCGCGACAGGGCCAGGGGTTGCCAACGCCGATCGAGGCTGAAAGGGCCGCCGGCCTGGTCGCGACCAGGGTCGCGGCGGGACGCCACTGGTCGAGGCGGAGACGAGCCGCCCCGGTTCCTGCCTACGCTTCCAAGCAGCCGACGCGCCTCCTGGCACCGGCTCGGCCGCCGCCATGCCCTGGTTCATCAAGCACGAGACCTTCCTGCGCCCGGCCTCCGAGCTGGCGCCCCATCGCGCCGCCCATCGCGACTGGGTGCTGGGGCTGCGGGCCGCCGGCACCCGCATCAGCAGCGGCTATTTGGTCGATGCGGACGACCGGCCCGGAGGTGGCGGCCTGCTGCTGCTGGAGGCACCGGATCACGCCCACGCCTTGGCGCTGATTGAGCAGGACCCGATGCTGCGCAGCGGCCTGGTGAGCTGGAGCCTGCAGCGCTGGGTCAGCAGCGTAGGCGACCTCGGCCTGGGCTGAAACAGCCGCGGCCGAGGTTGACGCTCGACAACAGATTCTGTTAAGACTAGTATGCCATGAGTGTTGGAGCCACTTTCTGGTGGTAAGCAAACTGGACCCGAGGAAGATTTTTGCGATTCCAAAAGTCTACGACTCCTACCAAAAGTTTGTTGGTGCACAACAGGATCGCCTGAATTTCCTCAAGAAAACTGTTGCCCCACTGGTAAAACATCGGGTTCTCGATGTTGGTTGCGGAACCGGGGTTAACTGCGAGGTGTTTCCCCAGCACGTCTCCTACGTGGGCTGCGATCTTAGCGAGAAATATATCAATCATGCCAAACAGCACTATGGCAATCGTGCAGAGTTCTACGCCGCCCCCGTCGGCGAACTGCAGAACCTAAATCTTGAGCCCTTTGACGTTGTGATCGTCATGGCCGTGCTGCATCATTTGAGCGATGAACAAATTATGAAGTTGTGCGATGAAGTTTCCGACCTGCTAGTGCCTGGCGGCCTAATGATTACCGCTGACCCCTGCTACACCACAGATCAACCTCGCTTTTCAAATTTTCTTACCTCTTTCGACCGCGGCCAGTTTGTGCGATTTCCCCTGCAGTATTCCAGCCTGCTCGAGCGGAAGTTCTCCAAAGTCGACGTCAAGATGCACCCCGGCAAACTACTGATCTTCCCCCACGCCGGCGTGATCATGCTTGCTTCGAAGTAAGCGCGAATGGAAGTAAGCCAATTGCAAGCTCCTGACAACTACGGTCCAAAGATAGGCCCCAAATAGGGGGGTGTCTGCATCGCAATACCGCTCGGCAGAACCGCCACGATCGAGTTTACCCAGAGGATTCTCAACTGTTCTCTCATCGCTACCGGCCCTTCCCGCTGGGCTTGCCGATCGCCAACTGACACGTCGCTCAAGCAAGAATCTCTCGCGCAAACAAACAACGGCGAAGTCATCTTCAGGCATCAACAGCGCTGAATGACAGCCAAATTTGCCTACTGCTGTATGGCCAACAGCTATTCTAGGCCGCCAGGGCTGCTGGATCATCAAGACTTCACGCCCCATCGCCTGATCTGGGCCAATCCCATCCGGGCCTGGCCCCCTGGGGTGCGGAGGCAATGGGGCTGGCTTTGCCACTGGAGAGGCGGCTGGAACTTGCCGCCGGCTAGCGCGGCGGCAACGCATCGATTGAAGAGCTCGCCGGGCTGCCAACCACAGCGCCTCAGCCGTGGACCGCGGCCAGCAGCTGACGCAATTGCGGTTCCAGCAGCGCGAAGGCCCGGCCGCGATGGCCCACCACCGCCTTCTCCGCCTTGTCGAGCTCGGCGAACGTGCGACCCAGCTCCGGCACCAGGAACACGGGGTCGTAGCCGAACCCCCCCTCGCCCCGCGGTTCCTCCAGGATCTGGCCGTGGCAGTGCCCCTCCACCTCCAGCCGGATCGCGCCGGAGGGGTCGGCTACGGCCAAGGCGGCGCGGAAGCGGGCGCCGCGCTCCGGCGCCAAACCGGCGGCGGCCCGTTGCCGGCCGTCCTCGGCCAGCTCCCGCAGCAACCGGGCGATGCGTTCTGGATCGCTGGCGGCGTAACGGGCCGAGAACACGCCCGGAGCGCCGCCAAGGGCCTCGACCTCCAGCCCGGAGTCATCCGCCAGGGTCCAGCAGCCGCAGGCCTGGGCCACCGCCTCAGCCTTGAGGCGGGCATTGGCCGCAAACGTGCTGCCGGTCTCCTCCACCTCCAATCCCGGCGGCTGGGGACGGATCTCCAGCGGCAACGCCGCCAGCAGCGCCGCGAACTCCCGCAGCTTGCCAGGGTTGCCCGTGGCGATCACCAGCGCCGTGGGTAGCGCCACGGCGCTGGCCTCAGCCGCGGCGCACTCGGATTGCCCTCGCTCGCCAGCCGCGGGCGTGAACGGATCAGTGGCCATCGGCCTGCCTCCAGAGCGACATCAACGCCATCCCATCACCTCGGCATGACCGTCGCATCGCCACAGGCGCATTGGCAGAGACGCATCGCCATCGCATCGTCCGGAGTTGCCATCGGATCACCGCCAAATCACCATCTCCACGTCCCGCCCTCGCAAGGGAGCCGCTCAAGGCGTGCGCCCCGCCGCGCCACTGCTGCTGGGCGCGACCGGCGGCGGCGGCGACAGCGGCCCGGCGGGCGACGGGGGGGGCGTCGCGGGTGCGGGGACGGGGCCGGGCGCCTGGAGCGGCAGAGCGACGCCAGCCTCGGGGGTGACCGTTTCCTGGCCGCCGGTGGGGCTGGCACCGGGCTGGGGCTGGGGCTCAAGCGGCACGATCCTGGCGTCGGGGGCTGGGTTGCTGGTGGAGGGCGGGGCGGCCGGGGGGGGATCCGCCCGCAGCGAAAGGCGGATCAACGCCGGCGCCACGCCTTCGTTGCTCACCAGCAGCTGCAGCGGCGACTGGGGCTGACCGGGCAGAGTCACCACCCGCAGGGGACCCTTGGCCTCCAGCTGCTTGCCCTCGGCATCGAACACAGTCATCTGCACCAACGGCGTGCCGTTCACGCCCAGGGCCAGGGAATGGCCGGGCGGCAGCTTGATCGGGAACAGGCGCACGCCGTTGGCGGGCACATCGGCGGAAACGATCTGGGCCACCCCAGAGCTGGCCACGATCGGGTCGACCCGCAGCCCCGACAGGGTCTGCTCGGCGGCGGCATACCAGAGCTGGCGAAAGGGTTCCGGCGGAATGCCCCTGCCGGAGCTGCCCGGCAGCAGGTTCTGGGCGTTGCCGCTCACCAGCTGTTCGAGCACCGCCGCGCTGATGCCCTGGTCGAGAAGGGTCTTGCGACTGCGCTCCCAATCCTCCGGCCCCAGGCGACCAAGCCGGCCGCGGATGGCCAGGGGCAGCTGCTCCACCCGCGCCAACCAGTCGTCGGCCAGCTCATTCCACACCTTGCGCAGCGGTGCATCCTCGGGGCTGGCGCTGGGCAGGCGGCCCTTCTGTTCCGGGTATTGGGCCAGCAGCGCGGCATCCACCAACCGCAAAAACCAGGCGCGGTCCACCTGCATCGCCCGCAGCCGGTTGAGCAGTTGCTGGCGCTGATCCACCTCCGAAGGGGGCAGGCTCGCGGTCTGGTCCTGCAGCCCGCTGAATTGCGGCGGCGCTTGGGGCGACTGGTCGCGGCCCAGCCACCACCAGCCCAGGGCGGTGCCGGCGATGGCTGAGAGCACAAGGGCGATCAGCACCGGCCACAAACCGCCTTCAGCCGCCTCCTCCCGTTCCACGTAAGCGGGCCGGGACTGGGGCGGCCACTCCTCCTGGTCCATGTCCAGCGCCGGGGACGCCTCGGGGACGCCTTCCACGGCGGCCGCGCCGCCCGCTGGGCCATCCGCCTCGCTGGCGACCACGACCCCGGCGGCCGCGGCAGTCCCGGCGACCGCTGCGACACCCCCGTTCGCGGCAGCCTGGGGCGCCTCGGAACCCGGACGGTCCCCGAACCCAGCGGTGGGCACCTCTCCCGCAGCCTCAGGGGCCGAGCCCTCAAGGCCTCGCAGGGCCGCGGCCTCCGCCGCCGACACCTCCGCCGGCAGCAACGCCAAAGTGCGATCCGCCCGCGGCACCGGCCCGGTGCTGTCGGGCATGGGCAACTCCTGCAGGGCCTGCAACGCCTGGCTGGCGTTGCGGAAGCGCCGCTGTGGCTCGGCGCTCACCAAGCGGGCCAGCTGGGCCCGCAGGCCGGGCTCCTGATCCAGCGCCGCCGGCCAACGCCAAGCCAGGCGCACCGGATCCACCAGGGCGCCGGGGTCATCGCCGCTGAGCAGCACCAAGGCCACAACCCCAAGGGCATAGAGATCCATCCAGGCCTGCACCGGCTGACCACGCAGCAACTCCGCTGGGGCATAGCCCGGGGTGGCGGCCAGGGGTGGGCCTGCGGCGTCAGGCCCTGCCAGCTCAGAGTCGTGATCTTGGGCCTGCAGACGCGCCAGGCCGAAATCGAGCAGCACCGGCAGGCCGTCGCTATCGCGCCGCAGCAAATTCGCCGGACAGAGGTCGCCGTGCACCAGGCCCTGACCGTGCAGGGCCACCAGCAACGGCAGCAGCTGGCGCAGCAACAGGAGCACCTCTCCAGCGCCGAACACCAGCTGGCGCTCACGGCGGGCCTCCAGCAACTCCTGATAGGTGCGGCCGTTCTGCCAGTCGCGAGCCAACCAAAGCTGATCCGCCTCGTGGATCGCCGCCCCGAACCGGGGGATCTGAGGATGGAGAACGCCCTGCAAGCGGCTCCAGATCAACCGGGCGCGCTCCTGATCCGGACCGGGGCCGATGCGGCGCAACACAGCCGGGGCCTCCCCGGCCAGCTGGTCGCGGGCCAGCCAGAGATCGCCCTGGTGGCCGCTGGAGGCGGGCGAAAGCAGGCGTTCAAGCCGGTAGCGCTCGCCGATGGTCTGGCCTGGGGCGATCGCGGTGTCGTTCATCGGGATTCCGCCACCGCGATGCGCTCGGGCTGACGCAAGCCGCGGCCGGCCAGCCAGGCTGCGTCGTACAGGCGCGAGCGGTAGCGATCGCCGCTGTCGCACAGCACCGTCACGATGCGATGGCCGGGGCCGAGGCGCCGGGCCGTCTGCACCGCCGCCGCCACATTGATCCCCACCGATCCACCCATGAACAGCCCTTCCCGCCAGAGCAACGCGTAGATGGTCTCAAGCGCAGCCTGGTCGTCAATGCGCTCAGCAGCATCGATGGGCGCATCGGCAAGATTGGCGGTGACCCGGCTGTTGCCGATGCCTTCGGTGATCGAGCTGCCCTCGGACCGCAGTTCCCCACGGGTGGCCCAGGCATGGAGGGCACTGCCATGGGGATCAGCCAGCACGCATTGGATCGCCGCGTCTCGCTCCTTGAGAAACAGCGCCACGCCGGCGTAGGTGCCGCCGGTGCCAGTGGCGGCCACCCAGGCGTCGAGCCGCCCCTGGCACTGCTCCCAGATCTCCACGGCGGTGGTGTCGTAGTGGGCCTGACGGTTGGCCAGGTTGTCGAACTGGTTGGCCCACACCGCTCCGGGCGTCTCCTCGGCGATGCGACCAGACAGCTTGACGTAGTTGTTGGGATCGCTGTACGGCACCGCAGGGACGGTGCGCACCTCAGCCCCGAGGCTGCGCAGCAGGCCGATCTTCTCCGCCGACTGGGTCTCGGGGATGACGATCAGGCAGCGGTAGCCCAGGGCATTGCAGAGGTGGGCCAGGCCGATGCCGGTGTTGCCGGCCGTGCCTTCCACCACCGTGCCGCCGGGCGCGAGGGCGCCGCTGGCTTCGGCGGCTCGGAGCATGCCGAGGGCGGCCCGGTCCTTGACGGAGCCGCCGGGGTTCATGAACTCCGCCTTGCCGAGGATCTCGCAGCCCGTCAATGCGCTGAGGTGGCGCAGCCGGATCAGGGGGGTATGACCCACCGCGGCCGCGAATCCCTCGCTGATCCCCACCGATCGTCCTCCCATCACGTCAGGTAGCCAGGCCTTGCGGTGGCGCGATCGTAGGGGCAGTTCCCGTGGGAAGCCGTTGTCCCAGGCTGTCTTTCAGCCATACGCATCGATCAAGGCCGCTGCCGCAGGCCGGAAGGCGCCTGGTGGTAGGCCAACGTCGAGGGGACCCCAGTCGCTGGTGCCGCCCACCATCAATCCGAGGCTGCGGCCTGAATCCGCAGCCGAATCCGCGGCCTGCGGCCGCAGGCCGCTGGAGCAGGCAGACTTGCCGCAGTCGCGTCAGCCGGGATGAGCAGGGAGGAGCAGCGCCAAGCGATGCGGGCCACCCGCGAAAATCTGATCGCTGAACTGGAGGAGCTCTACCTCCGCGCCTTCGACCGGATCGGCGACCAGAAGCTGGGGGAGGGGGCAATCGCCCGGCTCACCCAGTTGCTGCTGCGCTCCCGCGAGGCGGCGATCACGCCCTTGCGGCAGGAAATTGAGGCGCCTCTGATCACCAGCGCCCCGGGAACTGACGACGCCACCGCCACTGCCGGCTCCCCCGGCGCAAGCGCGCCATGAGCCGCAGCTGGCTGGAGGAGCTTGAAGCCCAACTGGAGGAGCAGCTGGAGGGCTTCCTGCGGGCCAATCCGCGCCAGGAGGAGCTGCTGGCGGAACAGGAGGCCCGCGACCGACAGCTCAGCCTGCGCCAGGAGCGGCTGGTCTTGCAGCAGCAGGCGGAGATGAAGCGGCAGCGGCTGCTGGAGCTGGCGCGGGAGATTCGGCTTTGGCAGCAGCGCCGCGACAAGGCCAGCGCCGCTGGGGCCACGGATCTGGCCAAGAAGGCGGCGGCTCACCTGGCCGAGCTGATGGAGCGAGGTCGCGGCGACTGGCAAAGCCTGACGGTTCTGGGTCAGCGCTTCGCCAGCGTCGAGGCCGCCCTTGATGCCCTCAACAACCCGAGCGATCCAGCCCGGGCCGCCAGCGCCTCGGCGCCAGGGGGTGATGGCAGGACGTCCAGCCAGCCACCACCGGCCAACGCTAACCAGGGCGCCAACCCGGCCGCCTCCGGGTCCCCTAACCCGGAGGCGGCCAAACCACGGCAGGCCAACAGCGGGCCCAGCCCAGTCGACGCTGGGGCAGGCGCTGGGCCAGGGCCAGGCGCAGGGGCAAGCCGGCGCGGGCCTGGCGCCGGCAATTCGGCCTCCGGCGCCCCTGGCAGCGGCCGGGCACCCGTGGATCCGGCGGTCGATCTGGAAGCGGCCTGGCACGCCTTCGCCACCCAGCAGGAGCTGGAGGAGCTGCGGCGTCGCGTCGGCTCCTGAGCGCCACATCTGGATTGATGGCCACCTGGCCCCTGCCGATCTGGGGCAGCCTGGCCGGATCCCACAGAACCGCCGGCGCAGCCCTGCCTAAGTTGCCGCTGATGCGAGGCCTCATGCCCCGGAGCGACCCTTCCGCCAGCCAGCCGCTCCGCGTGGTGCTCGCCAGCGTGGTGGGGCTGGCCTCGGGGTTGGCGCTGAGCCGCTCGCTGCCGTTGGTGCCCTCCACGTTGCTCACCACGTTGGTGCTGGCGGGTGGCGCCGGCGTCAGCCAACGGCTAAGGCAGGCCAGCCGCTGGTGGGGGCTGATCGGCTTCGCGGTCGGGGCCTTGGTCGGCACCGGCTGGGTGCTCAGCCTGGCGTTGAAGGAGCGGCAGCCGACCACGGCCTTGGGCATGCGGGCCTTCACGGTGTTGTTGATGCTGGGCGCCGGCGCCATCGCCGGCCACGGCCTCGGCGGCCCGGGCGAGAGCGCTGGCGCTCGCATCGCGCCCCCTCTGGCTGGGCGGCGGCCGGCGGATCTGCTCAAGGCCGCCAGCGGCCTCACCGCCGGCGCCTTCGCGGCGTTGGTCACCCTCGCCTATGTGCACTCCGGCCTCGATGTCGCTCGCGCCTTCTCCAGCCGGATGAGCACCTCGCTGACCATCCTGGTGGTCTGCCTGGCGGCCCCCGGCTGGCTCAGCCACCAATGGCGCCAGCAGCGGCAGCAGCGCCGCCTCCTGCGGTCGCAACCCTTTGCCCACGCCACCAGCAGCAGCCATGCCCCTCGCTGACGAACTGGCCCGGCAGCGCAACCGCGACGCGGCGGAGCGCACCTTGATGGCCTGGATCCGCACCTGCCTGTCGTTGATCAGCTTCGGCTTCGGCCTCGACAAGATCGTTTCCGCCATCCGCAGCCAGGCGGCCGGCAGCCCAGCCCAAGGCCACTGGGGGGTGCAGTTGATCTCTCTGGCCTTCGTGGGCACCGGCGTGGTGGCGATGCTGGCCGCCACCGCGCAGCACAAACGCAACCTCAAGCGGCTGCTGCGCGACGACTTCACCTACCACGAAGCGGCCTCCATCGCCGAGGCCACCGCCTTGATGCTGAGCCTGATCGGCATGGCGGCCATCGTGCTCCTGCTGCTTGGCAGCTCCCGCTGATGAGCCTTTCCCCCGCCTTGGTCGTCGCGCCGGTCCTGTTCATCGTGATGCTGGCCTTGGGGCTGGGGCTGCGACCCCAGGCGCTGTTGCAGTGGCGCCACCGGCCGGCCCTGCCGCTGCGGGTGTTGCTGGGCTCTTGTGTGCTGGTGCCGTTGCTGGCGCTGCTGCTGCTGCACCTCAGCAAGGGCTGGCCGATCCCGCCGGCGGCTCGCTATGCCATCGCCTTGATGGGCCTGTGCCCCAGCGCCCCCTTGGCCCTGCGCAAGGCCGGCGCCAGCGGCGGCGATCGCCAGTTGGCGGCCCTGCTGCAGGTGAGCGCCGCCTTGATCGCCATCCTCAGCGTGCCGTTGCTGGCGATGGTGTTCCGCTCCTCGTTTGCCCTCGCGGGCTGGGAGATCCGGCCGGTGGATGTGGCCCTGCAGGTGGGCCAGGTGCAGGTGCTGCCGTTGCTGGCGGGCCTGCTGCTGCGCCACTGGCAGCCCCAGCTAGCGGAACGGCTGGAGCGCCCCCTCAACACGGCGGCCAACCTGCTGCTACTGCTGTTGCTGCTGGTGGTGCTGCTCAAGGCGGGGCCACTGCTCTTGGCCACGCTGCCCCGGCACCCCGCCGGGTTGCTGGCGATGCTGGTGCTGATTGGCGCCTCCCAGCTGCTGGGCCGAGTGTTGGGGGGCTGGCAGGGGAGGGAGGGTGTGAGCACCGCGTTGGTCACGGCCATGCGCAACCCGGGCCTGGCCCTGGTGTTCGCCGGGCAGCACGGTGCCAACCTGCCGGGGCTGAAGCTGTGGATCCTGGCCTACGTGCTGGTCACCGTGCTGGCCGGCATCCCCCTGGCGCTGCAATCCCGCCAGCTGCGGCAGCCGTCCAGCCCATGAGCCACGCTCGCCACGCTGCATCGCCTCCCGGCCCACCTCCAGCACCCGGGCATGCTGGCCCTCGCCCGCGGCGCCGCCCCCCCTGGGCCCAGCGGCCCGGGCGGCGGCGCGGTTTGCAATGGCACTTGGAGCACGCCTTTGGGCTGCGCTTGCTGCTGGCGCTGCTGCTGGCAGGCCTCCTACTCGGCGTGGTGAACCGCTGGGAGAACTGCCGCGACCGCGGCTTCCGGCAGGGCTGCCTGCAGAGCGACGCGGGTGGCATCGTCAGCGTGGCCAATGTGGAATCGCTGAGCATCGTCACGGCGGCGATGCTGTTTCTGCTGGAAAGAAACCAGCGCCGCCAGCGCGAAAACCGCGAGGCGATGGAGTTGATTCTCACCTGCCAACAGGCCGGGGCCAGGCTCAGCTTCGCCCGCAATGAGGCCATCGAACGGCTCAGCGCCCAGGGCATCTGGCTCGATGGCCTCGATCTCAGCGGGGCCCAGTTGGATCAGCTCTGGGTTCCCTACGCCCGTTGGCGTCAGGTGGTGTTGCACGGGGCCAGCCTGCGGGGAGCCTGCTTCCACGATGCCGATCTCCAGGGCAGCGACCTTGCCGGGGCCGACCTGAGCGGCGCGGATCTGCGCCATGCCGATCTGCGCGGCACCAAGCTGCAAGGGGCATTGCTGCGCAACGCCGATCTGGGCGGGGCCGACCTGCTTGAGGCCCAGCTCGATGGGGCCGACCTAGACGGGGCCAACCTGGAGGGGGCCAACCTGGAGGGGTGCCGCCGCGACGCCTGAACAGGTCGTGGCGATTGCGGCCAAGGCAGCCAGCTCAGCCGTTCTGCCGTCGGGCGTCCCGCAGCAGCTCCGAGGGGCGCAGTCCAAAGTGGCTGCTGAAATCGCGGCTGAACATGGAGAGATTGCGGAAGCCGTAGCGGGCGGCAATCTCACTGACGCTGTCGGTCGCGCCGGGCTGGAGCAGGGCCTGGCGCGCCTGCTCCAGCCGCTGGCGGCGCACCCATTGCATCGGGCCGCAGCCGAACCGCTGCTGAAACGCCAGTTGCAGGGAGCGGCGCGAGTAGCCGCTGCGCTGCTCCAGGGCGGTGAGCCGGATCGGTTCGGTGAGATGGGCCCGGACCCACTCAAGCAGCTCCTCGAAGTGGCGCTCCCGCAGGGCGCTGCGGGAGCGCCGGCCGTCGGCTTCGGCGGACACGGCCAGTTCGGGGCAGAAGAGCAGCGCCAGGGTGCGGTAGATGAGGTCGTCGATGGCCAGATGGCTCAATTCCGGACCCTCCTGCAGCAGGGGGTCGTCGAGCAGGGCGATCTCACGCCGCAACAACCGCAGCAACCGCTGCTGCCGGGCTTCGTCCATGGCGATCATCCTGGGGACCTCGAAGCGGCCGGCGAAGCGGCGCGACGAGGCCCCCAAACCAGCGATGGCGACAGCGGCCTCACGCAGACGTCGGAGATCGAAATGGAAGGCCACACCGTTGAAATAATTCACGCTGTAGCGATATCCCAGACCCGGCGAGAAGAAGAGGGGCTGATCAGTATTGATATGCAGTTCCTGGCGACCCAGATGGTAAACGCCATCACCGGAACAGCAGAGAT
>Ga0315904_10012230_pt1 | contig 10861 bp, 13 predicted proteins | sample LakEriMetagenome_6_FD_203529 | JGI IMG/M metagenome (GOLD analysis project Ga0315904, IMG submission 203529) | Freshwater fungal communities from buoy surface, Lake Erie, Ohio, United States - Buoy 12 MA120 | ecosystem: Environmental > Aquatic > Freshwater > Lake | place: USA: Lake Erie, Ohio... | reverse complement strand
TACCAGCTAATAGTATAATACAGAGTGTTGCTAATAACGCAGGTGATGGTAGTGGATTAAGCACACTTAACTTATATCCTGATAATAGTACAGGTGATGATCGCTACCTAATCATTGATCCTACTGGTCCTAATCATATACATATTCGTGCAGGTGGCGCACAGGACGCATCAAATGTTTTATTATATTTAGGCGGTGAACAAGCGTATGTACAGATTGACGATGCTGTACATGAAGTGCAGATAGGTTCATATGATAATGCTAATGCTACAAGTTATTATTGGAGATTTGAGAATGATGGTCAATTAACTATTCCGGGTAACTTAGTTGCTAGTGGTGCTAGTCCTGCCCCAACACTAAGTGGCTTTAGTAGTTTGAGTGCAGCAGATGAAATTGTTGTTGGATCAAACGCAGTTGTGTTAACTACTTCAGGAGATGTTTCTGCTACAGGAAATATTTCAGCAGTAAATATTGGAAATATTAGTTCTATAACCCTAGATGGAAACGTATCAAATGTGTTAACAGGTAATGGTACATTTGTAACACTTCCTGTCATCAATGCTAACACAGTAATATGGTCAACTGCTCCGGTAAGTAATGTCGCTGCAGGAAACGCTGGAGAAGCAGCATACGATTCAGGTGGTAATTTATATATCTGTGTATCAGCAAATACTTGGAGTAAATTCACAGGAACGACTAGCTGGTAAACAAAGCCCCGAAAGGGGCTTTAATCATTCTGTAACTAAAAACGATAAATACTAGATATACTTGGATATATCTATGAAAATCAAACAACTCAGTGAAACTACAGCAGGTGCAGTCGCTAGTGTAGCGATGCCTTTAGGATCTACTCACAAAAGAACAGAAGAAGCAGCGAATCCTGCTCAACAGGCTGCTATTGCTATTGCGATGAAAAAAGCAGGAAAGAAACCAAAGAACGTCAAAGAAGGTTTCAGTAAAGATGAAATAGAAGCCGCAATGAAAGACTTTATTAAAAGTGGAGGAGAAGTTGTTCAAGGTAAAAAAACAAAAGGGCCACGCAATCCCGGATTAAGTCTAGCGAGTAAACATATAGGTGGAGGCGGAGATAAGATGCGTCCTAGTAGAACAGGACGTGGATCTAAGCCAATGGGAAAAGCAGTGGTCGCTGTTGAAAATGATATTGATGTACCTGAAATACCAAGAGAACCAAGAAGGCGTGAAGAACAAAAGCCCAGCCCCAAAATGAATGAGTATATGGACACTGATCAAGGTGCAACACCTCCAAAAACTCCTACAGAAAAACCAATGGATACAAAACCATATGAAGAACCAAAAGATAAAAAAGATCCTAAAACTTATATGGATAAAGCAAAGTCAGTAACTAAAGAAAGTTCTATCTTAAGAGGTATGAGTGAAGCACATATTAGCGAAGAAGAATTATTACTTGCACCGGGTCAAGGAGTAAAATTCAAAACAGAATTGATGCCAAAAAGAACCGATCATGAAGTTGAAATGGCACGTAATCAATTGCGTGTCGCAGCACAAAGTGCAAAAAGAATTTATCAAAACATCAAAGACCTTAGTGAGATACAAGGGTTAGATGGTTGGGTACAAGCAAAAATTACTAAAGCAAGTGATTACTTAGATGCAGTCAATAATTATATTGAAGGTAAAAAGCAAATGCTTGAAATACAGAGTGAAGTCGATCACCAAGTTGAAGAACAGTATCCCCAATATAGTCCAAAAGGTGTGCCACTAAAGCGACCTGCGCCTCAACCATTAAATGTGCCGCAAGGATGGGAAGCAAAAACTCAAGCCGATGGTAGCACACGCATATCTAAGATAGGTAGTATACCGAGAGATCAATACGAAAAGAACATGGCTGCGTATAAAGCTCAAAATTGGACTCCAGAAAAAATTGCTGATTATTCTCAAAGAATGGCATCCGGACAAGGTTATTCTGATGAAGAAAGACAAGCAAATTATCAACAGCAGCAAAAATACTTTGGCAAATACGCAGATGATACTGCAATAGAACCAACAGTTACATCTGCACAACAAGATGAAATTAAAGAGTTTGATGATAAATCACCATATAGTACCTACGTACAAAGTAGAAGCACTCTTACTAATAGAGACGGTGATGAAAATTTTTCAAAAAGAATAGCAACATTAGCCACTGACAAACACGGAAATCAACGTGTAAGAGCATTAGATACCAGTCGTGAGTTTGGTGATGAAATGACTATCAACGCAAATATCCCAAAAGGCGTTACAGCTAAAATAGTTCCACAACAAGGTGACGCAAATATAGAAGAAACAGCAAAGTTGTCAGCACGTGAGAAGTTTAAGCGTGGACTAAAACGAGCAGGATATGACATGGATGCTGGTGCAAATAGATTATTAAATCTAATTGCAAGACAAGCGGAAGAACGCAAAGAGCGTGAAAAAGAATTTGCAAGGCGTGATGCTGAGTTTTATGGTAGAAATAAAGATGTGGATGAAGGCAGCTTAAACGAGTTTGCACCTAACGGCGGTGACGACAATTACGACAGAAAAATTTATTTTGCTGTGCAAGAACCTGACGAACATTATTCAACTTACGCTTTAAACCCTAATACAATTGATACAGATGAATTAAAGGCAAGGTTCGGTGAGAAATTATGGGTAAAAGGGCCATTTATGGATTTAGATGATGCACACGAAGCAATTTGGGCTCATATAGAAAAAAATAAAGGTGTAGCAGAAGATTGGCAGAAAACAAATCGTCGTGACAAAACATCTGGTATGAGTCGCAAAGCAGTTAAACAATATCGCCGTGAGAATCCGGGCAGTAAATTACAAACAGCAGTGACCACTAAGCCAAGTAAGTTAAAGAAAGGTAGCAAGAGTGCAAAACGCCGTAAGAGTTTTTGTTCAAGAATGCGTGGCATGAAGAAAAGCCGTACAAGTGCAAAAACAGCACGTGATCCAAATAGCAACATTAATAAAGCACTACGCCGTTGGAATTGCGAGAGCGTAGAAGAAATGCGTAACTTAGTTATGCTTGCAGAGCAAAAAATTGCTATGATGCGTGAAGAAGAAAGTTTAGAAGAAAACTTACACAAGTGGTTCAAAGAAAAGTGGGTACGATTTGGACCCGATGGTAAGATTCGTGGCGACTGTGCTAGAGGCGATGACAGTGAAGGTAAACCAAAATGTTTACCACAAAGTAAAGCACAAAGTTTAGGTAAGAAGGGTCGTGCAAGTGCAGCAGCACGTAAGCGCAGAGAAGATCCAAATCCAGAGCGTAGTGGCCCAGCTATCAATGTAAATACAAAGAAAAAGAGTAATGAAGGTGTGGCGGAAGGTTCAGGCGGTGCCAAACATAAAATAAAAAGCATTGGCAAAGACAAGAACGGTGACTACTATATCAGCCCTAACACAGGCAAAAAAGTTTACAAGCAAGCTAAAGTAGGTGATCACGAAACTCCACGCGGGGAAGTAAAACCTAAGGTGGCGGAAGGGCATGAGTTGTGTCCTGAATGCGGCGGCGCAATGTACAGTGAAGAAATGATCAACGAAAAGAAAGATGCTTGTTATTACAAAGTAAAAAGTCGTTACAAAGTTTGGCCAAGTGCATATGCAAGTGGTGCATTAGTTAAGTGTCGTAATAAGGGCGCAAAGAATTGGGGAAATAAATCAAAATGAAATCATATGAAATTATAAATGAATTGAAGTGTTGGCAGGGCTACCACAGAGTAAAAGGTAGACCTGCAGGTTCTCCAGGTAGCTGTGCTAAAAATACGAATGAACAGCAAACTGAACCTACACAGCAAGCTCAGCAAGAAGAACCAAAACAAAAGAGTGATTCTCCTATGCGTGGATTGATAGATTTAATTACCACAGTAGGTAGAGCAGCAACGTCAATGCAAGGACGTGATTTAGGTGCTGATTTAAAACAAGATGTAAAAACTATGATAAGAAACAAAGTAACAGGTGAGCCAAACAGATGAAATACGTAGAACTTTTTGAGGGCGTAGAGCCACAATTGCCAGGTGCCCCTAGTGGGATACAAATCATGACTCCGCAACAATTTGTTGCTAAAAGTCAGTCAGGCGAAGAACCAACTCCTGATGAAGAAGTTGATGAGGCTACAAAGCTTCCAGCAAGCACTAGAGAATTAAAAGGCCAAGAGTTAGAAGATTATTTAGATCGTATTCGTGGCACTGCTGATATTGATAAAAAGACTGGCCTACCAAAAGTAGATAAAAAAGGTAAAGAAAAGTACATCAGTGGTAAAACTAAACTAGACAAATATAGAATGCCATACATTCATCGTAGTGCAGTTTTGGGGTTCTATTCGCCTGAAGGCAAGAAATATGACATTGATGCATTAAAAGATGCAATGAAACAACGCCCTACTAAGTTACTCAAACAAAATGAAAAGATGAAACATAGTACGGGAGAATTACAACAATTTTTTAATATTGGTTTCGCTGCACTTGTTGGTTCTGCTATTGATGAAACTACAAATGAAATTATTATTGTTAACACTTGTCCTGGCGCTGGGTCATGTAAAGTTGATTGTTTTGCAATGAAGGGAGGTAAGATTCAATATGATGGTCCTTGGTTAAGTGATGCACGTATTTTAACTTACTTATTAAACGACCCAGAAGGCTTTAAAGCACAATTAAATGCTGAGATTAGTAAAGAAATGCTAAAAGGAAAAAAAGGTGGGTATACAGTAGGCATTCGTTGGCATGACGCAGGAGATTTCTTTAGTCCTGAGTATTTAGGACTAGCATTTGATCTAGCTAAGGAGTTTCCAGAATATGCAGTAGCATCTTTGGGAAATGTTAAATTTGGATATGATTATGATAAAGCAATGGCAGAGGCTGATGAATTGCGTAAGAGCCAAACAGACCCACAAGCTAAGGCTTTACCTGTTGTGGCTTTTTATGCCTATACAAAAATGGCTAATGCTGCTCTAGCACAAAAACCAAGTAATTTTATTATCAACTGGAGTGAAGGTGCTCATACTAGTCAAGAGAAACAGGTAAAAGCTCAGGATCCAAATCTAGAACGTACAAAGAATAGTCGCATTGTTCCTGAAAAATTATTTTGGGATTTACTAATTAAGGATGAAAAAGGTAATTTAGTCAAGGGCGGTGAAGGTCAGTGGCAGGTTCAACCAGATAAATTAAAAGAATTAAAACAACGCTTAGCACAAGCATATGGAATCAGTGCGAATTCTATTCTGTCATACGATGAATATACTAGCAGACCAAAAACCGGCGGGCTTAAGTATAACGTTATTGTCGCTCCTGGCGAAGGTGATATTAGTGCAAATGATCCAGGCGTACTAAGTACATTATTATTAAGGCATTAAAATGTTAGCAGATAACTTAAAAGTATTACTAGCAAGCACTCAAAGCTTTGCAATTAAATCACAAAACTTTCATTGGAACATAGAGGGTAGTGATTTCCCACAATATCACGAATTCTATGATACACTTTATAATGATGTGCATAATACAATCGACCGTATCGCAGAATATATAAGGATATTAGGTCATTACACACCTGGTAGTTTACAACGTTACAGTGAGTTGACTATCATTGAAGATCAAGTACGAATTCCACGTGCTGAATTAATGTTTGTAGAAACATTGAATGATATTGAGCGTATGCTTAATGTAGTAGTACAAATGTTTGATGAAGCTACAGAAGAAAGACAACAGGGTATCGCTAATTTTTTAGCTGAACTACAAGACTTGTATGGTAAGAAAGCTTGGTTCATACGCAGTATACTTAAAAAAGAACGTGAATAAAATCAATTAAATAAGATTTTATAAGGTTATAAAATGATATTAAAAACTATCGAATCAAAACTTAGAACAGTATCAAAAACTGTAGTTTATAGAATTCTTTGCACAATTGGTGTAGGTTTGCTTGCATTAGCAATAGGAGCTACAGGAGCACAGGCAGGAACTTTAGCTTTAATTTCTTTTTTTATTGGAATAATTATGTATTACATACATGATCGTGTATGGAATTTATTTGATTGGAAAAGAGATGAACACGGAAAAGAAAGTGCGGTTAGAAGTCTTGTAAAAACAATCATTTATAGAATTTTAGTAATGATTGTGGTAGTATTATTAGTAAAATTTATTATTACCGATGATAATGCTATGGCAATAGGTTTTGCTGTCGGACAATTTTTAATTAATTTGGTATTGTATTATATTGTTGAGCGTGTGGCAAACAGAATACAAAAAGGACGAATTCAAGTAGAGGCGATGGCTTAAATGGATCCAAATAACAATCCAGATGATGATCGTCCTGTAGTGCCTTACAGTGAACACTAATGAAAGCAAAAGAATTTTTAGAAAAAATCAACAAATACTCTGCTAGGGTAAAAGTTAAAGTTGGCGGCAGTTCCACTACAGTAAATACAGTTGTATTCGCTGATAACAGTTCACAGGCCCGTGCATTGTTACAAGCCGCATATGGTGAAAACAGCGTAGTATCACTTGACAAATTAAATTAATTTTATGCTAGCAGAAATACCATACATGATCGTTTGGGGATTCTTTAGTGCAATGGGTTGGATGACTGCAAATTGGGTAGTTGAAAAGCACGTGGCAGAAAAACAAAAAGATCCTACTCCTGTTGTACAACAAGAACAAAAGAAAGAAGAAAAAAATGAGCCAAAAAAAGACTCTAATTAAAGACTACACAGACTTTCAAACACAAAAAGAAATATTGCTTGAATACTTACAGGTTATGATTGCTATTGAAGATTGGCATGGTGTAAGTGACTTAGCAAATGACCTTAGAGAACTAGAAGCAAAAAATACGGCTGGATACAAAAGCACTTAAGACTTCACCTTAGGACCGTGAGGGCGCGGCTGCTGCGTTACCTGAAGGAGTCGTGCCCAGAGGGTTTAAGTGAGCTATAAATTATGATAGAAATCTTATATACACTAATTTGTACACATATTACGATTGTATGTGTAACATTATACTTACATCGTAGTCAAGCACATAAAGGCATTGAGTTTAATCCTATCGTAAGTCATTTTATGCGTTTTTGGTTATGGCTAACAACGGGCATGGTCACTAAACAATGGGTAGCAATACATCGTAAACATCATAGATTTTGTGAACTAGAGGGTGATCCACATAGTCCAGTCACATACGGTATATGGCGTGTATTATTTAAAGGAGCGTTACTTTATCATGATGCAAGTAAAGATAAAGAAATGGTTAATACTTATGGCGTTGGTACTCCTAATGATTGGATTGAGCGTAAGTTATACTCGCCTCACAGTAGACTTGGCATTACTATTCTCTTTTTGTTCAACATCATACTCTTTGGTTGGGTGGGCGCCATAGTATGGGGCATACAAATGTTATGGATACCCTTTTGGGCAGCAGGAGTCATCAATGGTATAGGACATTGGTGGGGCTATCGTAATGGTGAAACTAAAGATCAAAGCAGAAACATAATTCCTATTGGATTTATTATAGGCGGTGAAGAATTACATAACAATCATCACTTAGATCCAGCTAGCCCTAAACTAAGCAGTCGCTGGTTTGAACTAGATATTGGTTGGATATATCTACATATTTTACGTTTCTTTAAATTAGCTAAACTAAGAGTATGACCAAAGACGCATAAATACTAGTTATGCGTATCTCAGACTTTAAAATTCACGACACCGAAAAATTAGACCGTATTCTCGCTAAATTATGTGAGATGATTATTAATGGGCAAAAAACTGACCCTGACTATTATGGTATGGTAGCAGCATGTGTACTTGATACACAAGATGAAGCTGTTTGTGCTGTAAATTACAAAAAACAAGGTGATAAGCGTGTTCATGCTGAACGTGCTGCAGTTGAAAAGTATATAAATCAGTACGGTAAAATTCCAGCTGGTAGTATCATTATTACTACACTTAGTCCATGTAGTGAGATGATGACTGAACGTTACGGCGATGACTGTGTTGACCTAATAGAGAGCATAGGAGTGCATAAAGTTTACTGCGGATATGAAGATCCTACTCAAGATGACAGTAGTAACTATGTACGTAAAACATTTCATGTAAAAGAAACACGTAACGAAAAGTTAAAAGAATTGTGTAAAAGTTTTGCAGATACTTTTTTAGAAAAAGAAAAAATTGCAGAACATAAACAAATAATGGAAGCAGTACTAAAAGTTAACGTTGAAGAAATGACTCCTAAATTTGTAGAATGGTCAAAGCGCATATTAAAATTAGAAAGTGATCCTGAAATAGAATTAAGTTATGACACAGAAGAAGCACAACAAGGTCATCACACAGGTCGCCATACAGAAGGCGACAATAAAGTTTGGGTATATGCAAAGAATCGTAATCTAGTTGATATTTTTAGAACAATATTTCATGAGTTAGTTCATGTGCGTCAAGGTGAATTAGGAAAGATAAAGCCAGGTGATAGTTATCCAGGTAGTCCAATTGAGCGTGAAGCTGATATGCTTGCAGGTAAATTCATCAAGATATTTGGTGAAAAGCATCCAGAGATTTTCCAATAGGCCATATTATGGTAGGATTGGTACATAAAGATTTAAAAGAAAAAATGCTAAACCAAGGTTACCGTTATATTGGTAGAGGAATAGACAAACAAGCTTGGTTAGACGATAAAAACAAAGTTGTTATATTAATTTGTGGTTATCGGTACGGATATAAAACTTTATCGCCTGAACAGATTTCATTTATAGACTGGGTTCAATACTGTAAGAAAAATTTGAATAACAAACATTTACCTAAATATCATAACATAGAAATTGTAGAGCATAAAAAAAGAACATATGTTTTTGTTACTATGGAATTTCTTGAAAAATTAGGACATTCGCAGCAAGATATTGTGAATTATTTTGGGTTTTATATTAAAAAGAATAAAAATATACTTGACCATAGTATGGTGCTTAAAAAAATAGGAGAGGCAGGTATTGAGATATTTGATTCAGGCGAAAATAAATTTTTATTTCAAAAAGTAAATTATAATAAAGTTATACATTTATTAGGAGGTAAAACTGATGCCGTTAGTTTGTTAGATACTTTTTGTATACTAGTAAACTCTGATAAACAAATTGACATAATTCTTGCTAATAATCTTATGCAGCGACAAGATGGTACCATAGTATTCATTGATCCTTATATCAATTTACATAACTTTATTGAAAAGGTAATTTATTTTATTTTTAAATCTATACATTTCGTGAATATAAAATCAAAACTTTTTAAGGTGACTTAAAGTGGAATCGGTATTTAAAAAATATGACAGAAGTAAACGAAGAAATAATTTAGGCAATGACCTAACATTTTATGAAAGCGACAATTGGATTGCAGTAGCACCATTGGATACAAATTCTTTAATATATCACTATCATATTGCAAAGAATTGTTTGTCTGCACCTGAAATGTTTCCTGAAATGTTTAAACATGCGTTGGATATAAGTCAAATTGCAATGTTATATCCTAAAAACCCAAAGCATAATTATGAAAAATATGATTTTTATTTTGCTTATCATATAATTCCAAACTATTTGATAAGATATTTGTGTGAAAGAGGTGCCCTTACTGAAACTTTAAAGAATAAATTACTACTGAATGGTTTTAGTGAAACTGATATTGAAAATATATTAAACGTTAACTATAGTACAACGAGTGAAGAAGAATACAAAATTTGGACAATAGCCTATGAAGTTACGGGTCCGGATTTAATTGAAATTTTAGAAATTTTACAATTAAAAAACGATAATTTAAAATCATTAGCCGATCTTATGGATCCTACAAAATTGTTTCCAAACGAATATTTAAATTTTTCTAAAGAATTTTTTGAAGCAGATAATATACAAAAAAGAGGACCAAGTAATTTACGCGGAACCTTTTATTTAATAAAAGAAATTCAAGAAATTCTACAAGGGGAGTACGAAATTATTTTAGAAAAATATTTAGAAACTTTTCCTGAATGTAGAAAGCAATACGAAATGTATATACATTACGAAAATTTATATGAAAATAATTGAGGTTAATCCAAATACAAGTAAAGGTAGTTACGGTAAAGGTCTTAACTTAGCAAGACTTTGGAGCCTTATTAACTTAAAAAAAGTAAAAACAGATTTTGATACAATTTATATAGTTGGCAGTTGGTATAGTAATATTAGTATCATGTTTCATTTATTGCGAAAGTATTTTTCTTTTAATAAAATCGTTAATGTTGAAAGTGATAAAAAAAGATTGATAGCAGGTCAAAAGATTGTAGATAAAATAGGTATAGATAATATTGAACCTATGTATGCTGACGCAAATGATTTAGATTATAGACAGTTAGGCAATAATGGATTAGTTATATGTTTTAGTTGCACAAATATACGAGGTCGTGAATGGTTTGATAATATCCCAAAAGGTACGTTAGTGATGTTACAAGCAAGAGATAATGATCCAGGTGCAGTAAATAACTATATAAGTTTTGATGATTTTAGTAATGAATATCCAATGAGTAAAACGTTATTACTTGATGAAATACAATTAGAAGATCCGCAGACAGAATATAACTGTTGGTTGAAAATAGGTGTAAAATGAGAGCTACTGAATTTTTAATAGAATATGATCGTGCTAAAACCGCTAAAAATTTAGGGGCAGCAGTCTATAAAAAAATGCTAGGGGACCGTACAGTTCAAAGAATTTACGGCGACGATCCAATACAACAAATTGATCCAGGAGAATTATTAGGCTTTGCATTAGATAGATTTCAAGAAGCAGATCCTACACCTAACAAACAATATGTGCAATGGATAGCAAGAACATATGCGAATGATGCTAGTACAAAACTTGAAGATGTATTAGAT
>Ga0315904_10012229_pt1 | contig 10863 bp, 8 predicted proteins | sample LakEriMetagenome_6_FD_203529 | JGI IMG/M metagenome (GOLD analysis project Ga0315904, IMG submission 203529) | Freshwater fungal communities from buoy surface, Lake Erie, Ohio, United States - Buoy 12 MA120 | ecosystem: Environmental > Aquatic > Freshwater > Lake | place: USA: Lake Erie, Ohio... | reverse complement strand
CCTTTGGGAGGGTAACAATTGGAGTTCATCCCCCTTCGGTAGAAAAACAAGGTGCTGCCATCTTCCAAATCCCAGCGTAAGGGCGTTCACACCGCGGCTTGCGTCTGCTAGTACCAAAGAACCGGACGGGGTACGCCGTTCCGCAGAATTGGGGCGTGATTCCAGGATGACACCATTGTGTAGCAGTAAGTGGCACATGACTCGCTGACTCACGGAATTGTCGGATGGGCCAAAAAATCTCGATGAGTTCGGCGCAAAAGGAGTCCAAAGGTTCACGATTCGAGAGACGGGCGTCGGCCAAACCGGTAGCCATTTCGTCCTTGCCTTCTCCAGAAGGCGAGGACTAAGTCAGACTGGGACGAATTTCGGGACTTGGTGGCAGCAAGCACTAGGCATGGTACGTATTTGCTGCTTGGTTGCTGTTGCGGGCTATGCTTGAGAAACCAACCAACAAACCGATAATCAGTGGTTGGATCTTTCCTGCCTAGCATGGAATACCCAACCGCAGGCCGTCTTCCAAAAAGTAGTTACTCTGTTGCAAGTTTTCCTTGAGCTCGGCATGTGCCCGACACCAAACTAGGCTGAAGTCGTCGTCTCGACGTTCCCTGAGCGCTTGGGGAACACTTCAGGGCGCGAGGTCGATGGGGATAGTTCCGAGAGCTTGCCATTGCCATTCTGACTCACTGCATGATGAACCCCGGTTCACTAAACCGATCCGAGATCGCCCCTTAGTTTTTTTGCGTCTGTCTGTCAAAATGGGACGGCAGTTTTATCCCGATCAATATAAGTTGCGGTTCAGCAGGTGGGCTTATGGTTCAGGCAAGGCGGGAGGTTAAGTGGACGCGACGGATGGGCTTACGACGTTCTCACTTGAAGTGCCTTTCAATTGTGTGGTTCGTTTTGAATTTCTTCTCCGGGATCGCGCCCATCCACAGCTTTGCGCAGCAGAAATCGGGAGTGGTTCCACCTGTCCAGGCCGACATCGGGAAAGCAACAAGGCAGCGAGACAAGGCCGGAATTCGCGAGACAGCGGATTTCGATCCGGCTCGCGTCGAAGCCGTGAGGAATGAGATTCAGTCAGCCCTGGATGGGCTGAAGATCAAGATGCAGCTGGTGGAGACGGAGCATCTGCTGGTGTTTACCGATCTTGCGCCGGCGGAGTCTACTTCGATTGCCGAGTTGGCTGAAAAGTCGTTTATCAGCTCCTGTCGCTTCTTGAAGATTGGTGATACCAAATCTCTGTTTTCAACTAAGCTTGCCGTTCTAGTGCTGGAGAAAGATAGGTTTTATGATGCATTGCAAAAAGTGCTCTTCCGGACATCATTCACAGCTAGTGGCTCCGTCCTTTGGAGGACAGACGGGGAAAGTCCCTGCCTGTTGGTTTCGAATCTGCCAGCCTTTGCAGTGCGGGATCCGGTCTTCAGCAATAGCTGGAGGGACTGGACCTCTCGTTTTGTTGGGACAGTCGTACTGTTGAAGAGATTCCCTGCATACGACGCGCCCTCCGCGGTTCCGGTGTGGCTTCGCGATGGATTTGGGCTGTACGCTTCCCTGGTAGCCAAGGATGATCCCGAATTGACGCAAACCTATCGCTCTCTGATTCGCGAACGCATGCAGGACAAAGTCAGGATGTTTGACTTTTCTTCGGGGCAAAAAGATTTTTATACTTTCCATGTCAGCAGTGTCGTGGAGTACCTGCTTTCGGTCCATGGACACCAAGGGTTCGAAGCATTTATCTTGGTTTTGCAAAAGCAGAAGGTCGCTCGGGACCAACGTGTTTCCCTGGATTTGCAAGGTGAGTTGGGATGGGATCGGGAGACCATGGAACGGCACTGGCGCCACTTCGCAAAAACGGGCCAGCGACTGGCCAGATAGTTCAGAACTGCCGGTTTGATACTCTGCTTTGGGGCACAAGGCCGTTACCCACCGGTGTCAGCGCTCCGTCCTCACATTGACCGCGCCAAACTCCTTGGCAATATCGTACTTGGTGGCAAGCAGTTAGCATTGTCGTTCGATCCGTGGTGTGTTGCCAAAGCAGGGGCGCTCCAAATGCAGAGGGAACTTAAGTTACGATTCTAACCGCCAGTCAGCCCTCATCGAGTAGAGCTATCGTGGCAAACACGGGATGTCATAGCAAGAGTACCCGCGATCCAGGTTAGGTCGTCGCTTTCAGGGATGATTAGCTTGTGACGGTTTTTATCAGGCTCTCGAATTCGGCGAAAACGACTTGTGGTCTGGATCGAAGCAAAACCTGTTCTAGCAATGAAATCGCATGATCAACCGCTTTTTGGAATGGATCGTCGACGGTATTCGACTCCGATTGGTCGGCCCAACCTTATTACAAGATATACCACTGCTGAACCTAGGCTCTTCGATTGAAGATGCCATTGGTCTTTATGGTCCTTACACCAAGAAAATTCCAAACGAGGGATTCCCAGAGGCGGCCGGGTACTCATTTGAACCGTCTCCGTTTCACATAATCGACGTGTGGATCTGGAGATCGCAGGTTAGCGCTGTCGTTTACCATTCGGCGAGAGGCGAGCCTGACCTAGATCTCAAAACCGTGTGGCACAAGTATGGCGAAAGGCAGGAATGGAAGACGGTAAACGAAGGCTATAACTATTTGCGCATGGACGGTCGCCTGCGGCTTTGGTGCAGCGCTGTCCCGGCTATCGGTATTGGTATTGAGGAGTATATGGAGGCGGAGGCAAGCTATCGCTCCGCATCCTCTGGGCAACCTGAATGATACAAAGACGGGAGTCACCGGAAAAATCCCTTTACCGATTTTCATTGCCACACCTCCGGTCAGTCTCCATGTCAGTGTAACGTCCGCAACGCCAATCGCATTGAAGAGGACACCCTTGGTACCCCGCAAGGATCTCAGCGGGAAGGACTGAGGTGAGTTGAAAAGCGACGAACAAACCAGGGTGCATCGGGAACTCACGTTGCACTTCCGTCTGCCGGCTGGCCCGCATCGAATGGAACAATCGTGGCCAGCTTGAGACTCCCGCGCGTCGCAAGAGTCGCGTCATTTCGATGCGTAGGTTCGAGTTCTTCCAGCCCATGGACGTATTGGCTACCGCTCGATACTGGGGAGCAGTGACCACGTATTCGCTCTTGTCAACAAAGATATCGAACGCTTCGTCCAAGATCGGTCGCATCTCGGGGAAGATCGGACACCTGCGAACGCCACGACCTTCATCATGCTCGATCCTCGACTCGTGGAGGCTCCGTCGGTTCATTTTCCAATGAACGTCTTTCTAACGCAACGCCATGGATTACGAAGGCGTCTGAGCCCACTACAAGTGCTGGGGCCTGAGATTGCTTACCGGCCTGGTTTGGCCTTCTTCATCAGCATGTCGTCAGTTCGCAGGCGGCAAACTCGTTCAGCTTCACCGAGCATTTCGTTTCATTACCTTGAGAAATAGGCTCGCCTGGACGACCTGTCACCAGACCGCATGGTGCATGAACCCTCTGACGTCGGCCACGACCTGTTCCCAAACCGCCACGGGGCCAAGTTCGCGTCCTTTTCCCTGCCGTACGATGTCGCTTAGGGTCTCTTTGGCCGTTCTCATCTTGCGCTCGATTGCGAACTGGCCTGAAGAGATAGATTCCATCGTTCCAGTTTGCGGATTGGCGATCATCAAGACACGAGGTCTGGCAGTTCCTGTTGTTCGCTTTGGTCGAAGATGGCTTTCGATTTTTGGGAGGCGTCCATCGCAGCAGTAATTGTTTCTGGATGGATTCGGAACAGGATCACGTAGATGGCTGGGAGATTGATCAGTGTCAGGAATGTGGCGATCGAGAGTCCTCCCATGATGGCCATCGCCATGGGGCCCCAGAAGACGCTTCGCGTCAGCGGAATCATCGCGAGAATGGCGGTCGCCGCCGTTAAGATCACCGGGCGGGCTCGGCGAACCGATGATTCGATCACTGCTTGCCAGGGGCTCAGGCCCTGTCTTATGTCTTGCTCAATCTGATCGACCAGAATCACGGAGTTCCTCATATCCATACCTGCAAGGGCGATGACGCCCAGCAGAGCGACGAAACCGAAGGGGGCGTTGAACAGGTGCAGGGAAGCGACCGCGCCGATCAGGCCCAGCGGTGCGATTCCGAAAATTAGCAGCATTTTTCGAAAGCTCTGAACCTGTGCCATCAGCAACGTCAGCATGGCCAGGACCATGATGGGAAACATACCAAAGAGCGCCGCATTGGCTTTATTGCTTTCTTCGATGCTGCCTCCAAGATCGATGCGATAGCCAGGAGGGAGTTCGTCTCGCAACGGCCTGAGCGCGCGATCGATCCGAAGGCTGACATCGGGAGCTTGATTGCCATCTGCGATATCACAGCGCACGGAGAGAATCTGTTCCTGGTTGCGACGCCAAACGATGGGGTCTTCCTGTGCATATTCCAAGTGCCCGACTTGTTGCAGCGGGACGCTTTTGCCACTGAGTGTGAAGAGGGTGATGTCCTCGAATTGATTCAGATCCAAACGCTCTTCATCGATCGCGCGGGCCACAACCGGGATGGTTTCAGTTCCCTCTCGATAGAACGAGATGGTTGAACCACTGAGTAGGGTCTGCAATCCGAGTTCGATTTCTTGCGGTGAGAGTCCTAGCAATCTGGCTCGATCCTGGTCAATCCGTACATGAATCGTCTTTGCCGGTTCTTCCCATTCCAGATTCACATCGATCGCCGCGGGATCTTTGCGCATGACTTCGCGTACGCGATTTGCGAAGTTTCGCACCACAGCTTGATCGGGTCCCACAACGCGAAACTGGACTGGGTAGCCCACGGGTGGACCAAAGTCGAGTCTCAGGACTCGCATGGAGGCGGCGGAGAACTGCGGGTCGGTTTCGAAGAGTCGTTTCAGGTGGTTGCGCAGCCTTTCCCGCGCCTCGACTCCCGAAGTCAGGATCACCAATTTCCCGAAGCTGGGATTGGGTAAATCGGGATTGAGCGCTAGAAAAAAGCGGGCGGAACCCGCACCGATGTACGTGGCCACTTGGAGGATATCTCCCGGTTCGAGCATGGGGAGCTCTGGATCGCTGCGACCGGTCGGAGAGGGATCCTTATCGGTTCCGTTTGCTGCCTCGATCCATGGAAGCACTGCCGCCTCCACGCGTCGACACATCTCCTGCGTGGCACCGATCGAAGCCCCTTCGTTCATTCGGATATCGACCATCAGTTCTGGGCGGGATGACTGTGGGAAGAACTGTTGCTGCAGTTTGGTCATTCCGAAGGCGGAGGCGAGGAAGAGAGCGAGTGTCGTAGTAACCACCATCCATGGTCGCGATACGGCGGCTCGGACCAAGCTCCGAAGCACTCGATGGAACCGAGTATCGAATGCATGGTGGGGATCGAACTGGCCCGGAGACGTGTGGTTTGAAGGATCCGGGAGCAGATGAAGCCCTAGTAGGGGAGTGAAAAGCACTGCAACAATCCAGGATGTGATCAGGGAGATTCCAACCACCCAGAAGATCCCGCCTGCATACTCTCCGGAAGTCGAAGGGGCGAATCCCACTGGCAGAAAACCAGCTACCGTGATCAGGGTTCCAGAGAACATGGGAAAGGCGGTCGATGTCCATGCGAAGGTAGCGGCTTCCAATCGGCTCCATCCCTGCTCCATTTTTACGGCCATCATCTCCACTGCAATAATGGCATCATCGACCAGTAGCCCGAGCGCGAGGATCAGGGCGCCCAGCGAGATTCGATCTAGGTTCATTCCCATCGCGTGCATGATGACCAGGGAGATAGCCAGCACCAGTGGTACGCTCAATGCCACAACGATTCCAGTCCGCAAGCCCAGGCTGATGAAGGAGACGATGAGCACGATGGCGAGAGCTTCGAGAAAGGACTTAAGGAATTCGCCGACGGATGCTTCTACCACTTTGGGCTGAAAGGAGACGGTGCCGATCTCGACTCCCGATGGGATCTCCGACTTCAGGAGTTCCATTTCTTGCTCGAGCGACTTACCCAGCTCCAGGACATTCCCCCCTTTGCTCATCACCAGGCCAATCGATACAGCGGGTTTGCCGTTGTATTGCATCAGGAAGTTCGGTGGTGTTTCGTAGCTTCGCGAAACCTTGGCGACATCGCCGAGTCGAAACACTCGACCAGACGCCTCGACCGGCACCGCTTCAATCTCTTCGATTCCACCAAAGTCACGGCTGACTCGAACGTGGATTCGATCTTCGGCAGTGTCTATGCTCCCTGAGCGTCTCATGCCACTCTGCCGGGCCACACTGTCAAAGATCTGCTGGGGTGTTATCCCTAGGGTTGCCAACTTCCTATGCGAGAACTCGACGACAATCTGTTCCTGCTGATCGCCGATGATGTCGACTTTTTCGACATCTTTTACCTTCAGCAGGCGCTTTCGGGCCTGCTCGCACATCCGTTTCAATTCGGCCAGTGAATAGTCTTCACCAGTGAAAGAGTAAATCGCGCTGTAAACGTCGCCATATTCATCATCTACACTGGGACCGAGCAATCCGGTGGGAAGGTCGCCACGGATGTCGTCCAGTTTTTTGCGAACTTGGTACCAAGTGTCTGCGACGTCGCGCCCTCGCACGGAATCCTTCAGTTGCACCAGCGTCATCATGCGATCGCTGATGCAGTAGGTGAGCAAGAAGTCGAGCTTTGGAGTTTCTCGCAGCTTGTCTTCGATGCGCTGAGCGACATAGCGTTGCATTTCATCAGGAGTCGCTCCGGGCCAAGTGGCACCCACCACACAGGTTTTGATCGCAAAGGTGGGATCCTCGGCTCTTCCCATCTGCATGTAGGCAGAGAAGCCGGCCAAGCTGCAAGCCAGCATCAAGAACCAGACAAATGCCTGATGCGTTACCGCCCATCGCGACAGGTTCCACCGATGATCGCTTTGGCTCAACCAAAGCCGATCCTTCTCATGGGGATCGATTCCAGGCATGGGGCGGCACCAGTTTGCAGCGGGAGCGGTTAAATGAGGTGGATTTCGAGTTCGAAAATCGCCCGAATCGACATCAGAGGGTGTCTTGCCAAACACGCACGCGGCACTGCGTATCGATCCGCTGAACCCCGGCGCTAACAATTTGATCCCCAGGGGCAAGCGGTCCTTTGATCAGAGCGCGCTGAGAGCCATACTTCAAGATTTCGACAGCGATGGCCTCCACGGAACCATCCTTCCCGATGCGCCAGACGATGGGTGCCGTATCCGATTGAGCGATCGCCCCCATCGGCACCAAAATGCCGTCGGTATCCGCCTGATCGATCACGACGGTGGCTGTGAGGCCCAAAGCCAAGTCGTTGGGGGGATCCATCAAAGTGAATCGGGCGTCGTAGGTCCGCGACAAAGGGTCAGCTACCGGGGATATTTCTCGCAGCACACCGCGGACGGACAAGTCGGGGCGAGACCAGAAACGGATGGTAGCGTGACGTTGATCGAGCATCCTTTGAAGCGACTCTGGAATGCTCACCACCGCTTCCAGATCGCTTCCCTGCACCCAGTGGACCAGGGGTTGCCCCGGAGAGACGACCTGGCCAACTTCCGCCATGATTTTGGTGACCAATCCGTCCTGGTCTGCGATCAATACCGCGTAGTCTCTCTGGTTTCTCGCCATCATCCAGCGATTCTCTGCGGCTCTCAGACGTGCGCGAGCGGTATCGCGTGCTGCAAGGGCAAGTTCGTAATCCGACTGACTGGTGGAACGCGTTTGGCGCAGCTCTTCCAACCGTCGCTCTTCCGCCTCATTTTGAATCAACTGCGACTTTGCTGCTTCCAAATCCGATTCGGCTACCTGGATTTGCAGATCAAAGTCGGTGGGATCGAGGCGAAACAGTACCTGACCTTTTGCTACCCGATCACCAACCTCCACATGCCGCTCGATGATCTTGCCAGCAACTCGAAAGCCCAAAAGGCTTTGGTATCTTGCTTGCAGCGTCCCCGAGAAAGTCCGCTGACTGACCACACCTGCGCCACCCTTGGGGATCGTATAGGCTCGCACCAGCAGTTGGGTACCATTGGCCGGGGGCTTGTAATTTTTCTGTGTGCCCGTGTCCTTGGCATTTGCCAGAAGCGAATCTGCTGAAACTGCCACAGCATCGCCGCCAAGCTGCTGGCGAACGTTGTGGGGTAACGGCGCAGGGCTCTTGCGATGCCCTTTGGCTTCATGCGAAAAGAAAACAACCCAGCCCAAAGCCATCAACATCGCACCACCGAGAATCCATCGCACCACCCAAGGGGCGATCTTCGGCTTCGCCGGCGCCGTTGCATTCATGCGTGATCTCGCTGTATGGCTTGGAATTTTGGCAGTACCGTTTCCGCGAATTGTTCTACCCGCAGAAGATACGCGTCGACCGGATAGATGGGACGCCATCCGAATCCGTTGAGCAATGTGCAGCAATGGACACGTGTAGAGCGAATGGGATCCATTACCCCAAGTGCTGGCAGCGAGGGGCTGCTGGACGAAAGGATCTGCGAACCGAAGGTGATGGACCACAATCCGAAGACCATCTCCTCGGGGCTCAGCGCATGGCCGGGCGAGTCCCCATCGAGGCTTGGAAGATCTCCGGATTGGATGCCGTCCCGTACCAGTCCGGCAACCAATTCCATGCAGCCCGCCTCGCATTCGCGGATGCATTCCTGCCTAGCTGCGGACGATTTGTCCCAGATGTTCGCGTGCCGTATCCACTGTTCCACTTGGAACTCTTCTCGACAGTGCTGGGTGTAGTATTCGCAGGCCAGCCCGATGCACATCATTCGTTCACGGCTAGAGATATCTTCGACTGCTGCAGCTTGGAACAGAGCACGCCTCAGTCGCATCGCATCGAAAGCCAAAGCCAGTACGATCTCTTCCTTATGTGGGAAGTGGTTGTAAATCGTCCCTTTGGCGTACTGCATTTGCGCCGCTACGCGATCCATCGTCAGGGCGTGCAGCCCCTCTCGCAACAAAATCGGCTTTGCCACCCGAAGGATTTCCCGGGTGCGCTGCTCTATTTCCCGCTGTTTTCGCGTTAATTCGACCATGACGTCAATTATTGACGCTCCGTCAATTTTTGCAACCAGAAATGATCGCTTTTTTCAGGGACATCTGGATTCGTTTGGTTCGGGATCGCCCCGCTGCATCCTTTGGAAATCCCCCCTAAAAGGTCGCCGGGGATGGCGCTGGATGTCGTGCGACGATTGGGCTGCATTTCAGTTGGCACCGTCTTGTCCGGCTATGTTGCAGTAGTGGGTGGCGCTGTGGACCCACCGAAATGCAGAATGGACGGATGGACCATAGGAATGGGGCAGCATCAGGCTCGCACCCCGACCATTCACCTCACTTAGTGGATCTCACGGAATCACGGAGTCGTGGAGATGCATGAGAAGTCCATCGATCCATTCACCCTCCTTAGCCACCCTGTCTCCGTAGCGAGGCAAGTAGGCGCGATAGGGCTATCGTGACGCACTGCCCCGCGGAATTGCCGGTTGGACCCTTTTGTCCCATGCTGGCTGGTATCCCATCGAGCCCACGAAGCATTTGTTGCATCCGCCTGGGACCCAAGTTTGGGAAGTTGCAGCTCTCACCAACTCGTTGCTGCACGGCAGTAGTGAGGGGGCGATGATGTTTGGGCACTAAGAAGGTGGCTTTGGCACACCAGCCGCGCAGGTCGCTTTACATGGTGCGATCGCTAGAACCGGCAATCTATCTCCAGTTTGCCCAGTAGCTTGCCGACTTCGCTGCTTGACCGGTAGTTGAGGTCAACTATTCTGACTTCTTATCGGCCCCCAGGCGAGGGGTGGTTGGGGCTCGGCTGCATGGCATGGTGGTCCGGCTTTCGGTCGCCGATTGGATGGACTGTCAGCGGTGAGGCTGGTTAGAGGTCGAGTTCTTTGACCTTGGGACAGAGACCTAAGCCGACAGGAAATTTCCGAAGCGCATCCTGTTCGAACAGGATCGGACGGAAGGAAGAGCCATCGATTGTGTCCCGATCCAACAGCAGCCCGAATGACATCGTGCGGGTAACCTAGAACAAGCAAAAGAAAACAACTCACGGAGATAGTCGATCCATGGCCGACCCAACCAGCACTTCGCGTCGAACAGGCCGCCGTACCGCTTCGACTGGCATTCAATCGCTGCAGCAATCCACCGGGGCGGATGCCCTCGCCGCCAAAAGCCTGATGTTTGATGCGCTCAGCCGCTCGATGGCCTTCATCGAGTTTACGACCGATGGAACGATCCTTTGGGCCAACGAAAATTTTCTCCAGGCCATCGGTTACAGCCTGGAAGAAATCCAGGGAAGGCATCACAGCCTCTTCGTGGACCCAGAGTATCGCAGCTCTGCGGAGTACCGCGACTTCTGGCATGACTTGGGACAGGGGATCTTCAAAGTCGCACGCTTCAAGCGATTCGGGAAAGGGGGAAAGGTCATCTATATCCAGGCCGCCTACAGTCCCGTGCTCGACGAACGTGGTTCGGTAGTCAAAGTGGTCAAGATGGCGGCCGACGTCACCGCCGATACGCTCCGCGAGATCCAGACGGAGGAACGAGAAGCTGCAGCGCATGCACAGCAGATTGAGGCGAAGCGGGTACTGGAGCAGAAGGTCAATGAGCTTTCGATGACGGTCGAGTCGGCGGCGAAGGGAGACCTGACTCAATCGGTGAGCGTGACAGGCAGCGACGACATGGGCCGATTGGGGGCAAGTCTTGGGAGGATGATTGGAGATCTTCGGTCGATCATCGGCGAGGTCATGGCAGCCGCTCAGCAGCAGAACGAGGGAGCTCGGACGATCGCCGAAAGCAGTGCGAACCTAAGTGAAGGCGCGCAGACTCAGGCCGCCTCCGTCGAAGAAATGACCGCCAGTGTCGCCCAGATGATCGACGCCATGGAGGTGATCTCCAAAAA
>Ga0315904_10012228_pt1 | contig 10863 bp, 9 predicted proteins | sample LakEriMetagenome_6_FD_203529 | JGI IMG/M metagenome (GOLD analysis project Ga0315904, IMG submission 203529) | Freshwater fungal communities from buoy surface, Lake Erie, Ohio, United States - Buoy 12 MA120 | ecosystem: Environmental > Aquatic > Freshwater > Lake | place: USA: Lake Erie, Ohio... | reverse complement strand
TTGTAAAACCGGTCTTTATCTTCTTAGTCTTTGGGAGATCTAATTCTTCAAATAGAACAGACTGTAATTGCTTTGGTGAGTTGACATTGAATTCGTGGCCAGCTGCTTTATGAGCCAATGAGGTTTGTTCTTGAGTTATCTTCGAGAATTGACTGGCTAAATCTTCAAGTTTCACCCTATCAATTGCAATTCCAGTTGATTCAATTTTTGAAAGCAGAAGCAATGTTGGTTGTTCAATTTTTAGATAAAGATCACTCATACCCTGGGTAGCGATTTCAGTTTGCAAATCTTTTTGTATTCTAAATATCCAAGCCGCACTCTTAGGGTTAAAGGTGGAAAATAGGTTTTCATTCTCATCGGAAATACCAAGCAGCCTTTGCGCCAAGTCAGATAAATCCAAATTTCTACTACCCGGATTAACAAGGTAAGCCAGCAGTTCTATATCTGCAGCAAGTCCACTTAGACCTGTAATTTTCAATACTTCCTTAGCCCTATGAAGATACTTTGGCACCGCAGAATCGGTAACCCAGGCTCCAAAATTTCCGTTCAAAACATGAAGTACTTCAAATTCATCTAAAGCAACTGCGTAGCTGATTATTTTCCTATCTGCTACTTCTACTGAAAGAGCAATAGGTAATCTGCGATTGACTAGAATTTTATTCAGATCTAAATGATCAACAACTTTGACTTTGATATCTATTTCACTTGTAGTGATACCTCCAATTTGCGGTAAAGATTTTAATCGTTCCCTAAGCGCCCTAATTTCTAGGGCCTCAAATATTTTAGTTATTTCTGCAGGATCGATTCCAATCCACTTTAGTAAATCTAACGATAAAGGGAGCACTAAGTTTGTCTGTAACTGTGTTAGCTCTCTATTTAACTTGACTTGATCAATATTTGCCCGTAAGACATCACCAACTTTTCCACTGATGCTTTCGGCATTCTTAATCAAATCCTGAAGTGAGCCAAAATCAGCAATCCACTTTGTTGCAGTTTTTTCCCCTACTCCAGGCAAAGACGGTAAGTTGTCGCTTGGATCCCCTCGAAGAGCTGCAAAGTCTGGGTATTGCTTTGGAGTCAATCCATACTTTTCAATGACCGCTTCAGGTGTCATACGTGCCATTTCAGTTACACCTTTTTTAGGATACAAGACTGTTGTTTTTTCACTAACTAACTGGAATGTATCTCTGTCGCCAGAGCAAATCAATACCTCATATCCTTCAGTCTCAGCATTTTTAGTAAGAGTTGCAATCACATCATCGGCTTCAAACCCAGGCAATTCAAAGCGATTAATTCCAAAAGCATTCACTACCTCATAAATATGTGAGACCTGAGATCTAAATTCATCAGGTGTAGCAGCTCGGTTCGACTTATACTCAGGAAATTTCTCAGTTCGGAAAGTTTGTCGCGAGACATCAAATGCAACTGCAATATGAGTGGGCTTCTCCTGATTAATGAGATTAATAATCATCGCTGCAAATCCATATACTGCATTAGTTGGCTGGCCTGTAGATGTCTTAAAATTGTCCACTGGTAGGGCATAAAATGCCCGATAGGCCATGGAGTGCCCATCAATTAGTAACAATCTCTTACTACTCTTGGCCATATTGGGATTCTAATTGGCAATACAGGTTAAACTAATCAACATGACGGATTTTTTACAAGTAATTCGAGAGCGTGGCATCGGTGCCCTAGATAAGAAAATGGGAATTGAAATTATCGAGGCATCTCCTGAAAGATTAGTCGCCACAATGCCAGTTGAAGGCAATACTCAACCAATCGGACTTTTACATGGCGGGGCAAATGTTGTGTTGGCTGAGAGCTTAGGGTCGATTGGTACCCAACTTCATGCTGGTGCAGATCGGAAAATCGTGGGCGTTGATATAAATGCAACTCATCACAGATCAGCTACTTCAGGCATTGTTACCGCAGTTGCGACGGCAATTTCACTTGGAAAAACTCTGTGTTCTTATAATGTTGAGGTAAAAAATGACAAAGGTGAACGAACTTGTACTGCAAGAATTACTTGTCTCATTCTAAACAAGATTTAATCAAAGATTTCGTGTGCGCCAGTCCCTAAATAGGCAGATTTAACATGTGGATCGTTTAGTAAGTCTTTTGCATTAGCTTCTTTTGTAATTGAACCAGTCTCAAGGACATATGCTCTATGGGCACGACTTAAAGCCTGCTGCGCATTCTGCTCGACTAACAAAATAGTTACTCCTTGTTTATTTATTTCGGTAATAATTGAGAAAATGTTTGCAATCATTTGAGGCGCTAAACCCATTGAAGGCTCATCCAAAAGTAACAGTTTAGGCCTAGCCATTAGAGCACGCCCAATTGCCAACATCTGTTGCTCCCCGCCAGACAACGTTCCTCCCATTTGCTTCGCACGTTCCTTTAATCTAGGGAAAAGTTCATAGATTCGTGGTAGATCTTCCTTTGCTTCATTTTTTCTGTTCTTACGAAAGAACTTTCCCATTTCAAGATTTTCTAACACTGTCATGCCAGGGAAAATGCCTCTACCCTCAGGAGCTTGTGAGATTCCAAGTTCTACTCTGGCGTGAACACTTAAAGATGAAATATCTTGACCGTCAAATATAATTTTTCCAGATGATACTCCTCGTAACCCAGAAATTGTTTTCAATGTTGTGGTTTTTCCAGCACCATTTGCACCAATTAAAGTGACGATCTCTCCCTGTTTTACGCTGACAGAAATACCTTTTAGTGCTTTGATTTTTCCGTAATAGACCTCTAAATTTTCAATCTCAAGATTCATTAGCAGGTACTCCTAAATATGCCTCAATCACACGAGGATCATTCTGAACATCACCTGGGGCACCATCAGCAATTTTAGTACCGAAATCTAATACAGCAATTCGATCCGAAATTCCCATGACAAGTGACATGTCGTGTTCTATAAGTAACACTGTATAACCATTGTCTCGAATCTTTTTTATCTGATCTCCCAGTGCTCGTTTTTCAGATGGATTAAATCCCGCAGCCGGCTCATCAAGTAATAGTAATCCTGGCTTTGTTCCAAGCGCTCGAGCAATTTCTAATCTACGCTGATCTCCATAGGGAAGATTGCGAGCTAACTGACCTGCTCGTTCACCAATCCCCATAAAATTCAGAAGCTCATATGCAAGAGATTCAACTCTCTTTTCATCTCTTCTTGAGTTTGGATTGCCAAACAAAGCACCCACAACACCGGCTTTACTATGTACATCGGCTGCAGTCATCACATTTTCTAATGCTGTGCTTTCACCAAACAATCGTATATTTTGAAATGTTCGCGCAATACCCTTCTTAGTTATCTTGTACTTATTAAGTCCAACTACAGAAGAACCCTTATAGAGAATATCACCAGACGTTGGTTTATATACTCCTGTTATTAAGTTAAAGACTGTTGTTTTTCCAGCTCCATTTGGTCCAATGAGTGCCGTAATCTCACCAGGTTTTATACTCAAGTTCAACTTGTTCACGGCTACTACACCGCCAAAATTAATCGTTACATCTTTGATATCTAGAATATAACTCATACTTTTGCCTTAGTGGTTTTCTTCGATTCTAGCTTTTCCCATTTCTTACGAGGAATAATTCCATCTGGCCTTAAGTTCATCATTATTACGAGAACTAAACCGAAAACAAGAATTCTGTAGTCTGAAAGAAATCTAATTCTTTCTGGAATATAGGCTAATAAGAAACCACCAATAATTACGCCCCAAAGATTTCCAATGCCACCAAATACGACACAAGCCAAAACTAAAATCGAGATATTCACATTGAATTGCTCTGGAGCGATTGATAAAACTTGCGATGCATAAATTACCCCACCGGCTCCAGCAACTGCCGCACCAAGAACAAATGCCCAAATCTTGTATTTGAAAGTATTAATTCCCATAAGTTGAGCAACGTCATCATCTTGTCGGATTGCATCCCATGCCCGGCCTGGTCTTCTAACCGCCCAACGGCGAACAGCCAAAATAGTTATAAAAATCAATGAACAAAGGATCCAGTAATAAGACTTCGGATCAACAATGGTGAATTCATAACCGAAAAGTGGAGGGGGCGTTGGAATTCCACTGATACCTCTTGGGCCACCAATTGCATCTATATTTACAGCAACAATTCTTACTATTTCACCGAATCCTAAGGTGACAATTGCAAGGTAATCTCCCCTGAGTCTTAGGGTAGGCGCTCCCAAAATTACACCGGATAGCATTGCAAATCCCATGCCGAGTAATAAAATTAAATAAAAGTTCAAACTTGTCTTTGTGCCCAGAATTGCCATTGTGTACGCACCAATGGCAAAAAATGCAACATATCCAAGATCTAGCAGTCCACTTTTACCAACCACGATATTTAAGCCGATTGAAAGTAAGACGAAAATAGAAATCGGATAGAAAAGTACTTGTTGAAATGAAGAGCCTGCTGTATCAATTATTGGGTTATTCAGAAATGGTAATAAAAGGAAAAAAGCCATCACTAAAACTTGAAAAATGGTCTTGCTAAGCCTGTTTTGCTTGAACCACCAAATAGAAAATTGCTCTCTGATATTGAACTTGGTCATTACACTCTCGCCTGCTGAATAGATTCGCCTAAAATACCTGTAGGCCTAAACAACAAAACCAATACCAAAATTGTGAAAGTAATTACCGATTTCCAAGATACGCCAAACAGGGCACCTGAATAATTCTCCAATAGACCAAGCACAAAGGAGCCAACTAAGGCACCTCGCACATTTCCAATTCCACCCAAAACTGCCGCCGTGAAAGCACTTAGCCCAAGTACAAATCCAACTTTAAAGGAGGTGTTCTCATAGGTAAGCACAAAAAAGTAGCCGGCTGCCCCTGCCATTAACCCGCCCATTAAAAAAGTAACTGTGATAACTCTATTTATATTAACACCCATAAGCGCTGCTGTACCTTCATCCATCGACACAGCCCTAATTCCTTTACCAAATCTTGTCTTATTGATGAAAGTATCTAGCAGCACCATCATCAATGCAGCTGCGATTATTACTAATAATTTATCATTTCGTACATCAGCACCCCAGAAGGAGAAAAGAAATGTTTTGTCAAGAACCCTTGGGAACTCTCTAGGAAGTGACCCGGTTAAGAGTCTAAAAATCTCAACTAAAGTGATAGAAACACCAATTGCACTAATCAGTGTTGCTAGTTTTGTTGCACCTCGTTTGCGCAGGCGCCTATACGCTACAAATTCGACAAATACTGCAGTTAATGCAGAAGCCAGCATGGATAGTATTAAAGCTACAGCCATAGTTATAAAAAGCTTTGACCCAGTTAGTGGATCATCTTCAACTGAAAACCCCATCACCGTTGTTGTCGTGAGCAGGGATGCGAAAGTTCCAATCATAAAAACTTCAGAGTGCGCAAAATTAATTAATCTCAAAACGCCATAAACTAGGGTGTACCCTAAAGATATTAGGGCATAAATGGCGCCCAGTGCTATTCCGTCAAACGTTAAACTCCAGAAAGCGTCTCTTAATAAGGCAAAATCCATCTTCCACCTACTTTACGGTCAGGAACTGCGTTGAATAGTAATGCATTGGGAGATTAACCCCCAATGCATTACATATCTTCTTTTATTACTTAATCTGTCCTAGAAGGACGATCTTGCCATTCTTGATTGTGAATGCGTTTACGTCAACACCAGCAACTTCACCATCTTTGTCGAATTTAAGAGTCTTAGAAACTCCCTTAAATGACTTAGTTGAAATGTAGTTGTTGATTGATTCACGAGTTGTGTTTCCAGCCTTAATCGCATCAAGGAAGAATGCAGCAGCATCATGAGCTTCAACTGTGTAAACACCAGGTGCAGTACCCATTGACTTAGTAAATTGAGCAGCTAGTTTTGCATTTGCAGCTTCAAGTAGAACAGCTGGTGCAGTTAGAAGTGCACCCTCTGCTGATTTACGAGCAAGCTTGATGAATTCATTATCAAGTGTTCCATCTCCTGATGCAAAGATAGCCTTTGACCCAGAATCACGAAGTTGCTTAACAAATATTGCTGCATCAGCAAAGTAGCCTGAATAAAACACGGCATTTGCCTTTGACTTCTTAATCTTTGCAATAATTGGAGCATAATCTGTGGTACCACGTGCGGCTGAGTCTTCACCAGCTTGACGTGCGCCAGCAAGTGATTGCTTAATTAGTTTTTGTAATCCACTGCCGTAGTCAGTTTGATCGTGAACAAGGAATGCTTTTACATTCTTTACTCTTTGAGCCAACATACGAGCTGCAGCAGGACCTTGGAAATCGTCGGTCAAAACCGCTCTATGGAAAATCTCTTTTCCAACTGCATTTAACCCTGGGTTAGTTGCAGATGGTGTAATTATAGGAAGTCCTGCTTGTAGGTAAATAGGAAGTGATCCGAAAGAAGCACCGGAGTAAGCTGGGCCAACAAGAGCCACAACACACTCATCTGCAACTACTGAAGGAGCTACAAGTGTTCCTTGAGCTCTCTCACCCTGATCATCAACCTCTTTAACAACAGGATCAACATTTGCGCTCTTATTTGCTGCTAAGAAATTCTTAAGAGCAAATTTAACGCCGTTTAATTGGTTTGCACCAAGTGCTGCATCAGGTCCTGTAATTGGTCCCTGATAAGCAATTTTTAGTTTTCCACCACAAGCTGCTTGGGCAGCAGGTGCAGAAATAACTGCGACTCCTGCTGCAAGTACGGCAACAGAGAACGCTGAGATTATTTTCTTCATTTATTACCCTTCATTCATGATCATGTCCCTTACAAAAAAGGGAGATGTGAAGGATAGACCATTACCTACCCCTTGACCAAGAAAATAGATTAAGTAATCCTCTTACGCGGATTATCGAAGGGTGATAGTTACCCAAATGTTATCAATTTTAGACAGAAGGGGGTGAAATTATTGCCTCAGCTACAGCCCTCATAGAAGCCCTCTGGTCCATGGCTGTTCTTTGAATCCAAGAAAAGGCCTCTGGCTCAGAAAGATTTAAGGCCTTCATCAGAATTCCCTTAGCTCGGTCTAACAATTTACGGGTTTCTAATCTCTCATACAAATCAGCAACTTCAGTTTCAAGAGTTTTCATTTGACGATGTCTGCTAATTGAAATTTCAATTGCAGGAAGTAAATCATTTATTGTGAAGGGTTTTACAACGTAAGCCATCACACCTGAATCTCTTGCTCTTTCAACTAATTCTTTTTGACTAAAAGCAGTAAGCATTAGCACAGGACAAATACCTATTAATTGCTCAGCTGCTGAAATGCCATCCAAGATCGGCATCTTTACATCCAAAATTATCAAATCTGGCTTATGTTCGGTTGCTAATGTGATTGCCTCTTGACCATTGGTAGCTTGTGCAACTACTTGATAGCCAGACTCAGTTAACATTTCAACTAAGTCCATTCGGATTAATGTTTCATCCTCAGCAACAACAATTCGATACATGGTATTACTCTTTGTATCGTTATTTGTTTGGCTCATGTGCCTCGAGTCGGATTCGAACCGACACTATACGGTTTTTGAGACCGTCCTCTCTACCGTTGGAGTACCGAGGCGAAAAGAGAGGTGTAGTTTATATTGGTAATCTTTTAAAGACTAATTATTTTCGATACGCGGGCGCAACGCCTGTAACCGCATCTCCAATTTTATGAACTCTCATAGCATTAATTGAACCTGGAATGCCAGGAGGAGAGCCAGCCACAATTAAAACCAAATCTCCAATTTTTACTCTCTTTGATTCAATCAGGATTGAGTCAACCTGCATAACCATTTCATCGGTGTGGTTAACAACCGGAGTTAACATTGACTCAACTCCCCAAGAAAGAGCTAGTCGATTGTATGTTCCGATTTCAGGAGTTAATGCCAACATCGGAATTGCAGAACGAAGTCTAGACATCCTCCGAGCTGAGTCACCACTTTGCGTAAAAGCTACTAAGAATTTTGCACCAACTGTTTGACCAACCTCTGTTGCAGCTTTAGTGATCGCGCCGCCCTTGGTGACAGGTGAATGTTTTAGTGGCGGAATTTGATCAAGTGCAATTTCTTCGGTTCGTTCAATAATTCGGGCCATGACTTTTACTGCCTCAATTGGGAACTGACCAACGCTTGTTTCACCTGACAGCATTAACGCATCTGCACCATCTAGCACAGCATTTGCACAATCAGTTGCCTCTGCTCGAGTCGGTTGAGAATTACTGATCATTGAATCTAACATTTGAGTGGCCACAATTACCGGCTTTGCAGATTCTCTCGCCATGGTTATGCATCTTTTTTGAACCATTGGAACATCCTCAATTGGAAGTTCAACCCCAAGATCTCCTCTTGCCACCATAATTCCATCAAATGCATCAACAATTTCCTGTAGATTTTCTACAGCTTGAGGCTTTTCGATCTTGGCAATGATAGGAATTCTTATTCCTTCCTCATCCATCACTTTATGAACACCTTTAATATCGTCGGCGCTTCTTACAAATGACAGCGCAATAAAATCAGCCCCTGCTTTTAATCCCCATCTTAAATCTGCAATATCTTTCTCAGATAAAGCAGGTACTGAGACCGCTACTCCTGGAAGATTTATACCTTTATTATTACTAACGGACCCAGGCTGAACTACCTCCGTGATTACATCACTGCCTTTAACTTCAACTACTCTGACAGATACTTTTCCATCATCTATCATGATTAAATCGCCCTTACGGCAATCCCCTGGCAGTCCCTTGTAGGTTGTTCCGACCCGGTCCTTAGTTCCAGAAATATCATCTGTAGTAATTACAAATTTATCCCCAACAGCAAGCTCATGCGGACCATTTGAAAATCTGCCAAGTCTTATCTTTGGTCCTTGTAAATCAACCAATATTGCTACTGCTTTATTAAATTTCTTTGATACAGATCTAACGGTATCTAACCGCGCTTGATGCTCTTCATATCCTCCGTGGGAAAGATTTAATCGAGCCATGTTCATGCCGGCATTAATCAACTCAGTCACTTTTTCGACAGACTCAACCGCAGGGCCCATAGTGCAAACAATCTTTGCGCGACGCATACCTAGACCCTAAACCATTAATGGTCTTGCTGTAGGTTCAATTGGAAAAGGAAGTTGTGTGTGTCCGGTCAAGTACTTATCAACGGATGCGGCTGCACTTCTTCCTTCTGCAATCGCCCAGACAATTAAGGACTGTCCGCGCCCGGCATCACCACATACAAAAACGCCATCGCAGGAAGTTGCATAATCTTCATCTCGCTTAATATTTCCACGCTCATCTAACTCAACCTCTAATTGAGTAAGCATCTCTGATTTCTCTGGACCAGTAAACCCCATAGCCAAAAATACTAAATCAGCCGGAATAATCTTTTCACTTCCTACAACTTGCTCAAATTTTCCATCAACAAACATTGTTTCGACTAGTTTTAGGCCGGTTAAATTTCCTTGTGAATCTTTCATAAATTCTTGAGTTGATACGGCATACAATCTTTCACCAGATTCCTCGTGCGCACTGCTAACTCGGTAGATCATTGGGTATGTTGGCCACGGCTGATTACTTGGTCGCTCTTCAGTTGGTCGCGGCATAATTTCAAGCTGGGTAATCGATTTTGCTCCTTGACGAATTGCAGTTCCTAAACAATCAGCACCCGTATCACCGCCACCTAGAATCACAACATCTTTGCCAGCAGCATTTATAGTTGGTTCAGAATCTAGCTCGCCTAGTGCTTGTTTATTTCCCCAAGGCAAGTACTCCATTGCTTGATAAATTCCTCTTGCATCTCGCCCTGGTATGGCTAAATCTCGCCAGTTTGTAGCACCAATAGCGATTACTACCGCGTCATATTTGTTACGTAGCGCACTTCCTGAAATATCTTTTCCTATACTTACATTTGTCCTAAATCGCGTTCCTTCTTGCTCCATCTGCTTAATTCTGCGATCAACAATTGATTTTTCCATTTTAAACTCTGGAATTCCATACCTTAAAAGCCCACCAATTTTATCGGCGCGTTCATAAACTGCCACAGTGTGACCTGCTCTAGTTAATTGTTGCGCAGCTGCTAGGCCAGCCGGACCTGAACCAATAACTGCAACAGTTTTTCCAGATAATCTGTCTGGGATTAAAGGAACTACTCGATTGTCTTTGAAAGCCTCTTCGATGGTTCGTAGTTCAACCTGTTTGATTGTTACAGCATCTGAGTTAATCGCAACCACACAAGCTGTCTCGCAAGGAGCTGGGCAAAGTCTTCCGGTAAATTCTGGAAAATTGTTTGTAGCATGCAATCTATCTATCGCATCAGATTTTTCGCCCCGCCAAATTAAATCATTCCATTCTGGAATTAGATTTCCGAGCGGACATCCTTGGTGGCAAAATGGAATGCCACAATCCATGCACCTGCCGGCTTGTTTTTGTAGATCAGAAAACTCTTGTTCTTGGTAGACCTCTTTCCAATCCTTAATACGTACATCAACAGGTCTTCGCTTTGGAAGCTCTCTTGGTGTTGTCAAAAAACCCTTTGGGTCAGCCATTTAACACCGCCATTACTTCACTCTCGGCCGAGAGACCAGACCGTTCTGCCTTTGCCATAACTTCCAATACTCGCGCATAATCTCTTGGCATCACTAGAGAAATTCGTGATTTATCTGAACTCCAATTCTTAGATAACTCACCTGCAATCTTTGAACCAGTCTCAGCAAAGAATTTTGAAATATTTTTTCTTACCATCTCCTCTTGATCCTCAGGCAGAGATAAAATATCGACCAACTCTGGATTAACAAGTCTGTGATCTAAATCCAAAATAAATGCACGCCCACCAGACATACCCGCTGCAAAATTACGTCCTGTTTTCCCAAGCACGATTACAGTTCCACCTGTCA
>Ga0315904_10012226_pt1 | contig 10864 bp, 16 predicted proteins | sample LakEriMetagenome_6_FD_203529 | JGI IMG/M metagenome (GOLD analysis project Ga0315904, IMG submission 203529) | Freshwater fungal communities from buoy surface, Lake Erie, Ohio, United States - Buoy 12 MA120 | ecosystem: Environmental > Aquatic > Freshwater > Lake | place: USA: Lake Erie, Ohio... | reverse complement strand
GTGCGACAGCCAAGGCTGCCCATTCTGCTGCAGCCATTACACAGTCCTCACGGTAATTTCGATTACACCACCGAAGCCATCGAAGCGACGGTCAGGTGGTGTCATACGGGTGAATGAGATTTGCTCAATAACAACCTGACGTGATTCGCCAGTTGTCAAGTCTTGCCAGGTAAGTACGTCACCTGATTCTTCTACATTCTCTAACTCAAGTAGTCGCTCAAAGGCTCTACCTTCGTAGCCTACCTGTACGTTAAAGCGGTCAGTCTCAATGTCAAAACAGTAGACAGGAAAGCGCATTACTCGCTGACGAGGTGTAGCAATTGTTGCCTTAATCTGATAGCCCTTGAATAGAGGACCTTGAGATGTGGTTGTTGCGTCACGTCCTAAGACGAATTTGTATGCTAAGAACTCACGTGCACCGTCTGGTTGCAAGGTAGCAACTTCAACTGGGGTGATACTTGAGTCGTAAGTAATGTGGTCATACTCAGTGCCATTGGTATCTACGGTCTCCATAATTACAGAGCCGTATCTAAAGTCACCACGTCCAATAAGACGCTTAAAGTTCTTAGGCTCTAATGTTGCGTATCGGATATTACCTGTAGTTAGGTAGCCCAGAGGGCGCAGGGTTGATTCTGATTCAATGTTAATGCTGCCAATCTTGCGTACAGTTCCCACTGGGGATACCGCAGCAGAGGCTACATTGCTTGCAGTCTTAGCATAAGTAAATGTTGTTGTTGTCGGTGCTGTTGCAACTGTGTATTGGCCATTGAACGTTGAGTCAACTCCCTCAACCCATACCTTGTCACCTGCTACTAGGTTGTGAGCAGCGGACGTAGTAAGAGTAGCGACGTTGCCAGTCAAAGCCTTGTTGCTTATAGAACCCATTGTCAGTGCTGTAGTGCAGAATACTAGGCGGTCTGTCTCGCCAGAGAATGCACAGGAAGTTGTGGCATAGCCAGTTACTTCTTCAATGTTAAGGTCATTGGCGTAAGCAAATCTCATCTGCTCAATCTCTGCACCAAGGTCAATGCGGATAACCCCAGGGGTTCCATCTACTCCAGTTGCACACCAAACAAAGCGGTCACGCACTGCAAAGTCATAGCAAGGCTGACTTGTCTCTACTAGCAATGGGCCGTAGTTGATTGCACCGTCTACGTCAGAGGCTGTAGCAATACGGATACCCTTGTCGGTTCCAATAAGCATATAACCGAGGTAGTATTTAATCTTGTGAATGCGCTCGCCCGCTGGCATCTCTGCTGTAGTGATAGCGGTAGTCAGGGTAGGTAGTAGTCCAGTTGACGTATTAAGTGTGAACTTAAAAATAGATGACTGGATACCACTGTAACCAGCAACATAGATTGCCGAGCCAGAGGCTGCAACGCTTGTAAAGACAATATCTGTATCGCTGTGTGTATAGAGTGCAGTCGGCAACGCAGTTGCAGATGATGAGAATTCGTAGATGCTATTGTTGGCAGCAAGGATAATACGGTCCTTGACATACTCCATCACACCACGATTGATGACTATTGCGCTGCTCTTAAACATTTCTTCTGTTGTGGTTGGTGAGTCACCAGCAAAGCCAGTAAGAACCTTCTTGTATACAACAGTCTTTGGTACACCAGCATCAAGGATTCTTGTAGCCCAGAATGCTTTTGTTCCATCGTCACAGAGTGCGTAGACTGGGTAGTCTGTGCCAGCAGCGTAATCAACAAAGTGAGTTACTGCGCCAGATGAATCAATCTTATCCACATCGTGGTCATCCCACAGCAATACACCATTGGTTGTTCCCCATTGGATTGAACGCAACTGTTGGGTTGGTCGGGTTGAGGTTATTGCACCGCTAGTAAAGTGGGCTTCTGCTGTCGTCTTAAGAAGTGAAACCTGTCCCTTGGTCCAGACGTTAACGCCTCTGCTGTCAGCAAATCTAAATGCTACAGTCTCACCTGCGGTAGGGTCATAGAACTTGATGCCATCTCCATTGTGAAAAGATGACTGGCTACGAATCCACCAACCAGTAAGCGACTGCTCACCTGGCTCCTGCCCATTGTCGAACTGGTCCTTACGAAAGGGTGCAGTCTGACGAATATATGGGCGTGAGTCATTGATTGCATAGAAGAATGGGAGTCCACCGACTGCTACATCATATGCCTCAGATGTGTTCTGCCAGATTGATGAAGACGCAACTACGCCGACATCTGTGGCAATTGAGCGAGCATTACCAAGTTCATCACCACGACCTTCTGTAATATCTCTGCCAGCCAAGGCGTACCTCCACTATGTTGTTTTAATCGTATTGTTTCTTTTTCCAAAATAAAGTTTTATATGTTTTTACTATGTTGCTTCTAAAGTTATCGTGACTTATTGCGTTTTTTACTGGGTCAAATTCTTGTAAAGAACTGGTCCACTTTTCTCTTGGGATTGGAATTATTTGGCAAACTGGAGTTCCTGCTTTAATGATTCCCGTAAATCCTTGTTTCAACCAAAACGGAAAATGAGTTGCTATCTCATAACTATCTGTATCAACAACTCCCGAAATAGTAGTAAATGGTAAATCAAGACGATTCATTGGATGAGTAAACAACAAAGAATAATTCTTAGGAGTTTTAATTACTAAACTCTGGTCCCATTTGAATACGACTGGGTAATGAAAAAGAGGATACTCCATCCCCTCCCATTGTTCTTCTGAGTGAAGGCTTACCACTGACCTGCCAAGGTCTCTGTGATTAATAAAAGGAAGGCCGTTTTCTCCAATGCTAACCTCTATATCGGAGGTCAATACAGCCATATAACCCAAAGTCATTCCATCTAAGAATGGAGCACACTGCTTGTAAGTGGCAGTAGAAACACCTTCTGCGGTTAAATGGTTTGGGCATCCTCTCATCTTTTGAGGACTCTGCTTGTACCAATTTGGTATTGTTAGACGAGCAGGTTTAATAGAATTATTTACTGTGTCCAGTTGAGTTAATGGAACTAATTTTATTTCTGGCATATCTATACCTTACCATAAAGACTTAAGTTCTTGTGACTTGAATTACCCTGCCCAATGCGGACAGGGCTTTCAAGTCTACTTTGTCTTACGGCTCAGAATAAGTTCCGTCTTCATTTTTTACCCAACCAAATGAGCACTCAGGCGGAACAACGTCCCCTGTCACATCGCTTGAAAAAGGTGTACTATTTGTTTGACGAACAATTCCTTCTGTAATTTGAGTCACAAAATAAGTAAGGGGTGCTTCGACCCAAGAACCATCTTCGTACTTTTTTGCTTTTACATCATCCCAAGATGTTTCATCATCTAGTAGAATCGCTCCTTCTACAATAGAAGGGCTTTCTACGTAAGCAAAAGCAACACCGTCTTTTAATTGAACCCATTTACTCATTATGCAAACTCCACTACTTCCCAACGGCACGCTCCCGTTGCGACTAAGGTTGTTGAATTAGAAAGATACACACCCATTTGCTTGGTTGTTGCATCCATTGTTCCGCCACTCAAAGTTCTTGTGCCAGAATAAGAAGCAAACGAACCAGTGCCGATACCATTCTGCTGTCCGAATCTTGCAGTATCTCCGCCTGATGGGGTAAGAGTTCCAGTTGATGAACTGTTTGAAGCAACAGTACCGCTTGCTCCTTCGGAAAAACTACGAACAAAAGTTTTTGTTGTATCAACTGCAGTAATAGTTATGCTTCCAGCGCTCACTGCTTGACCACGCTGGACTGATTTAATTCCTCCACCTGCTGCTGCAGGAAATACGGCGATACCCATTACGCTATCTCCACTCCGCTAATATGAAAGTTAACTGCTACGTTAGATGCTCCACCAGTAATGGTGTTGGTTGCTACAAGCACTTGTTTGCAGTCAATGTATACAGTTGTATTTGCTGCAATAGCAGCAGTTGTATGAAGTGATGTTCCTGCTAAACCAAGAGTAAACGTATAAGCAGATGAACCAGTATTGGTTACTGCTATGTTAGTTACCACTGTTGTTGTAGCAGAAGGAACCGTATAGAGAGTTGTTCCTACTGTTGTTGTTGCTGCTCCTCTAAAGAGAGCCTTAGATGTTGTAGCCATTAGTTACTACCCTTTCGATTGTTTATCATTATCCGATTACTACGATTACTACGCCTGAACCACCAGCGCCACCGCTAGTAGTACTAGCGTTTGCAGCGCCACCACCACCACCTGTATTTGCGGTACCTGCCGTACCATTTCCAGTACCACCGCCACCTGAACCGCCTGTTCCAGAACTACCACTTATAAAACCACCACCACCACCTGCATAGGTTACAGATGTTCCAGTAATAGAGTTTGCTGTTCCTGCTCCGCCATTATTATTAGTTGCAGCAGCACCTGCGCCACCGCCTCCACCACCGCCAGTGTTGCTGTGTCCATTATTTCCTTGCCCAATTTGACCTAAACCTGCTCCGCCGTCTCCGCCACCTCCGCCAGACCCACCGTTTTGACCAAAGTTTGCATATTGATTTGTAAAACGACCACCTCCACCACCGCCAAGTGCAACTATTCCGCTTGCTCCACCAATTGCGCTTGCTAAACCACATTGGGCACTGGACCTGTCGGCTAAGTACATACCAGCGCCGCCAGCGCCAACTGTTACAGTTAAAGTACCTGTAGGTAAAAATGCAGAAGTTGAATATACTAAACCACCTGCACCGCCGCCGCCTGCATAAGATGAATTTGAACCTCCACCCCCACCACCACCAACTACAAGAACTTCGCAAGTTCCAGCGGTGCCAACGGTAATAGAACCACCAGCAGTATTAGTAAATTTGTAAATAGTTTTACCAGCGCGTGATGTTGTATCTACGGTAGGTGAACCAGTAGTTGCTGTAACCGTGGCTTTACCAATACCACCGCCACCAATAGGTGTAAATAAAGGCATTGTATCTCCTAAGCGTATTTGATTGGACCAGCACCGAGTACGGTGAAGGTTGCTGATGCTGTCTTAATGATTGTAAATGAGTAGGCATCAATTGCTGATGCGTTACCTGCTGCTGGGGCTGTACCACCAGACCACTTGACTGTCTGTGCAGAACCATCAATGGTCAATGCTGAATGCTTATATGCTGTAGAGCCAGTGGTAACAAGGAATGCAACAGTGATTGCATCTCCAGTAGCAAGGATACTGTTAAGCGTTGCTCCTGAATTGCCACGGACATTTAATGTCCAGTCGGCAGATGCATTAGAGGTATAGTAAAGAACACCTTGTGTTGCTGCATCAAAGTTAATTGTTCCAGTTGCTGCTGTAGCAGATACGGTCATACGCTCTTCTGGAGAGATAATGACTGGAGTTGTAAGCGTTGGAGATGCAGATGCGGCCTTAGTATTAATCTGTGTTTGCACAGCAGATGTAACACCATCTAAATATCCCAACTCTGTAGCATCTACTGTGGCTAGTGCTGTACCAGCGTTTGCTAAATCTCTTGCTTTACTCATTAGTATGCTCCCATAATGCTCATTATAGTATTGTCGTTTTCAGTTGCTATTGTTGCATATGAAGATAAATCAACAGCACTCCAGGTTAAGCCTGTAGCAGTAGATGAATCTGCCTTAAGGAAATATCCATTAGTTCCTACTGTTAACTTGCCAGCAGTATCTACTCCAGTAGCAACAAGTATGTCGCCTTTAGCATCAAATAATGTAGGGCTAATAACGTTGGCTAACTCAAAAGCAGTGAAGGTAATAATTTCAAGAATATCTCCAGCAGTCAAAGCAGCAAGAGAAGCGATACTTGTTCCATTAGTTGCTACATAATCTGTAGTGCGAACTAAAAGAACACCGTTGAGGTATACCTGCTCTTTGCCTACAATGTAAGAAAGCGTCAAGCCATTATCATCTGTTCCAGACTTTGATGTTTCTCCACCTGTTGCTGTGTAGCGATAACGATAAATGTCAGAAGTAGATGAGATAGATGCCCAGGCAGAACCATCCCACGCAAGCATTGCGTTAGATACAGAGTTCCAGTAAAGAGCACCCTCAATAAGTGCATTACCATCATTGTCTACAGATGGAGCAGATGACTTGCTACCAAGGTAGCGGTCATCGAATGAATCGTAAGATGCCGCTGCTGCAGTTGCGCTAGCGGCTGCTGCTGTAGCAGAACCAGCCACAGTATCTACGTAAGCCTTTGTAGCAGCGTGTAGGTCTACTGTAGGAGCACCTGAGAGAGTAAGAGCACCAGTCATAGTAGAACCAGCCTTGAGTACAAATGACTCGTAGACAGTTCCACCTGATTGGATTGCGCTAGCAATCTCACCAAGAGTGTCAAGTGTAGATGGTGCTGAGTTAACTAGGTCTGCCACCTTTGTATCTACATACAACTTAGTCGCAGCATCTGCATTATCTGTTGGTGTAGCAAGAGTTGTAATCTTCTGGCTGTTCATTGAGACTGCAGCAACTGGGTCAGCAAACTCATCAAGAGTGTATGCCTTGACTGTTGATGCTAGGTCAGAGATAGTTGATGATGCCTGTGTGCCTGTGTGATTAGCACGAGCCAATGGGTCTGTCGCCAACTTGCTAAGAGCAATTGCTGCACTAGCATTGATGTCTGAGTTTACAATAGTTCCATCTACCAAGTCGGCAGAGGTAATAGTTCCACCAAGACTTAACTTGCTATAAGCAATACCAGCAGAGGCATTAACATCTGCGTTAACAATTGCGCCAGTTCCAATTACTGTTGTAAGACTGACATTGCCAGTTCCATCAAATGTAACTCCACTTGCTTCTACATCTCCAGTTAATTGGAATGTGCGACCAGTGGCTAAGGCTGTGGCTGTAGCAGCATTACCTGTTGTAGAGCCAGCAGTACCACTTACGTTACCAGTTACATTACCTGTTAAGTTGCCTGTGAATGTACCTGCAATAGCGCCAGTACCAGTAATGGTTGGGCTAGAAATAGTTGGGCTAGTAGCAAATACATTTGCGCCAGAGCCAGTTTCGTCTGTAAGAGCAGCAGCGAGATTGGCACTTGATGGAGTTCCAAGGAATGTGGCAATACCAGTTCCAAGTGCAGTAATGCCAGTACCACCATTGGCTACTGGAAGAGTCCCAGTCACGCCAGTTGTTAAAGGTAGTCCAGTAGCATTAGTTAGCACTGCAGCACTTGGAGTTCCAAGCGCAGGTGTTACAAGAGTAGGAGATGTAGCAAATACCAGAGAGCCACTACCTGTTTCATCAGAGATAACAGTTTTAAGTTCTGCAGATGTGGTTGCAGCGTGCTCAGTAAGTTTTCCAATAATGTGTGTATTGGCCTCACGGTGGTCACGTCCAATAGCCATATGCCGAATGACTGCTCCAGCAGAGTGTGCAAGTCCAGTCTGAGGGCTTGTGTCAATAGCACGAACAATTGTTAGAGTGGTGCCAGAGACACCAGTAACATCTACAATTTCTTCAAGTGCTGTGTCTGGGTCAATGACTACTGTGAAGGTAGACGTTGGCGTGATTGAACCACCAAGAACACCACCAAGAAGTTGGGTAGCACTCTGGACAGTCATTGATGTTGCAGCAGCAGTGAGGGCTGCGGTCAGTGTTGTTTGCTGGGAGCGGGAGGAATAGTTACGTGTTGGCATTTTTTACCTATCGGCTGTAGTGGACGCGGATTGGATAGTTCTGTTGTTGTCTCGCAGTTTCCTCATTGAGACGTTGTGTGTATAGCGCGTAAAGTTGCTTGGTAGCAGTCTGGGAAGCACCGTATGGACGCTTAGCATCCGTTTCATCCGCCTGAGGACTTGTCTGTGCTGCGCGAGCAGGGTCCAGATAAGTCAACATTCTGTATGAAGCACCAAGGACTACCACATCACGAGTTGATTCTGGCAAGCCAGACTGTGTTGCGTAGACCTGAGAATTTGTTGTGAACGCTACTGGGTCGGTTGCATATACAACACGTACTGTACGTCCTGGGGTGATTGGGTCACCGATAGTTACAGTCTGCACTACATCTGTTCCAGTAGTGTAGCCATAGGTTTCTGGGTTTGCTGATGATTCCCAAGACCAGCGACGTACTGGAATCCATTCTTTAGATGGCCCAATACTTTCCCAAGAAATTGAAAGAATATTTGAGATGTTGAGATTAGCAAAAGCATAGGCCGAGATTGCAGCATTAAAGGTAAACTCTGTTGACTTGACCGCAAAGATAGATGAACCGATTGCTCGGATTGTGTCATTGATTGCACGCTTGATTACAAATCGTGGGAATGTAGGGGCAATGGTTACCTTTGTACCAGCGGTATGTGATGCAAGGGTTGTGCCGAGATAGCCACGCCCAAATGGAGATACTGTTGCTTGGCTTGCTACTCGGTCATAGCCATCTACCCAGATTAACTCTTCATCAATCTCAAGGACACCCTTACCGATTGACTCCGTTGAGCCAAGGGATAGATTGATTGGTGCAGCAATTGTTGATGCTGTCGCTGCAACATCTGCCATAAGGTGAGTTGCTCGGTCCTGTTGGAAGGTGTAGCCAGCAAGGTTGATGAGAACCTCGTCAATCATATTTGATAATGTAGTTGTCATACGCTGATGCTCCTTAGGGCTACTATTGCTTCTTTGCCTGTTGTTCCAGCAATCTCATTGCATACTGCGTTAAGACCTTTGTAAGCGTCAGGCTGGCGTGAAGAACTAGCCTTGTAGTTCAACGCTCCGAGAAGTGCCTTGCCTGTTGTTCCAGCCCAGACGTTTGCTGCGCCATCTGCATCCTGATACTTGGTAATATCTGTAATGCCAGCGAGCCTGTTCAACTCTGCAGTTAGCGTGCTACCTTCTTTGCCAGTTGGCATTGTTATCTCCTTTTGGTCATTGCGTTGTAATAATGCTCATCAAATGAGAACCGCTTCATATGTGGAGCAGTTGCACTTGTGTCACACCAGAGTGGGATTCCTACCTTGTCGCATAATGCGAAGAAGTAGATGTCCTCACCAATAAATTTAGTTCCTCGTCCCATTTCCATAAAGAGTTGTGTATCTGGTAACTCTTTTAGAATCCTGTCAACTACGCTGCGGTGCATAAGGATGAACCCCATACCTGCTGCGCCTACCTGGATTAACTTGTCCTTAGGTAGTGGGTGCACTCTGACTAAGCCAAAGCCACCGTCTTTATTATCTGCAAAGTTAAAGAGCGTAGGCATTGGAACCATCAAGGGTTCTTCTGGATTGTCTGTAGTGAAGTAGACTCCAGTAACCATTGGCTTCTGTTCTTTATCCTTGACGTTCCATAACTTTAAGAATGTTTCTGGACTAATAACTACATCTGAGTCAACCCAGAGTAACCAGTCGGATTTGTCTTGCTCGTGCCAATATCTAATTACTGTCTCACGCTGCCTAGCAATCTGATTGCCTTGGCTTCTCAAAGTAGACGTAAAATTTATTCCCGACTTAAGAAGTACATCGGTTACGCCTTGCATAAACTTTCCATCTACCATACCGTTATCGCACCAAGCGATTGATACTGTCTCTTGCATTGTCCCCACCTTTGTTATTTGTTCTTTGCCCTTGCGTTATCCACAAGATTTGGATAAGGTCTTCCAGCCTTCTTGGCCATTGCCTTTGCCTTAGTCTTCTGAGCAGGTGTAAGTGGTGTTGATTTCTTCTTAGGGTTCTTCTTATCCCAGAATGCTTTCTTCATTACCATTTCACCTTATCTGCCCAGTAGGCTGCTGACATTTTGCCCTTAGCAATATTCTTTGCGTGACGTGCCTTAAAGGAAGCCTGACGTGCTGTTGGTTTTTTATCGCCAGTAACACCCTGTTGACCAAAGCGAATGGTCTTGACCTTATCGCCTTCTTTAGCCACAACTACGTGGCTCTTCTTGGGGTGGCTCGGTGTACGCTTTGGCTTGTTAAAGCCAGATACTCCCACCCGCTTTAGTCTAGGGTCTGTCATTATCGTCCTTGCTGATATAACTTGTTTATAAATTTAGCACCTGGCTGGCCCGCTGTTGACCCAGCATTGCTGCGCTGTGGTGAACGTGATGCCCAGTTCATAGTCTTGTCAAGTTTTGCAACTTCACGTTTTGTTTGCTTTGCGTCTTCGTCGGTTTCTGTTGTTTCAATCCACCAAGTACGCTTATCAATGTAGTCGTTGTAACGGTCTCCGACTCTGCCTTTTGGTCTCGCTGCCATTATCGTAACCCTCCACCAATACGTCCATAATCTCTATTGTTAACAAATCTATTATCTCTAGTTGCTTGACGCCCAGGAGTTACATTTCTGTTCACAGCACTAGCAGCCATATTTGTACTAAAAGTTGTTGGACCAGATGATGATGCAGTTCCAGTAATCTTAACTCTTTCTTTCATAGGGTTTGTTAGTTTTATAACATCTTCCCTAGTAACTTTTTTACCTGGCATTTACTTACCCTTCTTCATCTTCTTAGCAGCCTTTTTGACAACCATTTTCTTTCCTGTCTTCTTGGCTTCCATTTTGGCCATAGCCATACCCTTAGGTGTATATGCGAACTCTTTCATTCCTACTTTTGGCATTAGATTGCTCCTATTTCTTTCATTACCTCGGCTGTTTTTTTGTTTATATCTTTTGACTTAGGCATTGAGTCAGCGTCATAAGGCTTACCGAGAACTTCGGAGGCTCTGTACGCTTCTTCAATGTGGCCCTTTGTCGTACCTGCTGGTTGCATTCCGTGAGAACGTGCCTCTCGGTAAGCAGCCAATTCAGAGTTCCACTTTCTGTCGGGAATGTCACGAGTGGCATCTCCTGCATTAAGTTGTAAACCCTTAACCTTGCAACCGAAGCAATCTTCGTCACAGGCTGTGTGGTCAATACTTATATCTTCTTCTTCAAGAAACGGTTTATCCGATGTCTGGTCACAGAGCACGCAGCCCCACAGTGTCGCCACAAAATCGT
>Ga0315904_10012223_pt1 | contig 10867 bp, 9 predicted proteins | sample LakEriMetagenome_6_FD_203529 | JGI IMG/M metagenome (GOLD analysis project Ga0315904, IMG submission 203529) | Freshwater fungal communities from buoy surface, Lake Erie, Ohio, United States - Buoy 12 MA120 | ecosystem: Environmental > Aquatic > Freshwater > Lake | place: USA: Lake Erie, Ohio... | reverse complement strand
ATTGCTGAGCAGACTAGCGATGAGATTGGACTTAACTGGCCAGCAGAAATCGCTCCAGCCAAGGTTCATATAGTTGCAACAGGTAAAGAAGATCTTCCATTTGATACTGCTCTTGATATTGGCCAAAAGCTTGAAGCATCAGGAATTACTGTCATGCTCGATGATCGTCGTGATGCAAGTGCTGGCGTGAAGTTTAAAGACGCTGAATTGATTGGTAATCCAATTATTGTGGTTGTTGGTAAAGCGCTAGCTGAAGGCAAAGTCGAAGTTCGTCTCCGCAAGAGCGGGGATAAGAGTGAAGTTTTACTTGCTGATGCAGTATCAACAATTGCCAAGTTGCTAGCCTAGAAAAGTGTTTGCTGACTTAACGCTTGCCACGGTTCTTTTTCTCATCTTTGCATCATTTTTCGCTGGATTTGTTGATTCAATCGCAGGTGGCGGGGGATTAATTCAACTTCCAGCTCTTTTAATCGGTTTACCTAAAACAGATACGGTCACAGTTCTTGGCACCAACAAATTGGGATCAGTTTTTGGGACAACAACGGCAGCAGCTCTCTATCGCAGGCAGATAAAGCCAGATATTAAAGTTCTTGTAGCGATGGCGATACCAGCATTTATTGGATCTGCTATTGGGGCATCTCTGGCCTCGCGTATTCCTACACAATCTATGCGCCCGATTGTTCTGGTACTACTTATCGTTGTTGCGATTTATACATGGTTGAAGCCAGATTTAGGAAAAATTGAGTTGCTACGCCATGCATCCAAGCGTCGAATTCAGATAGCAGTAGCTGCCGGATTAATTATCGGTTTCTATGATGGAATCTTTGGGCCAGGCACGGGCTCATTCCTGATGTTAATTTTGGTCGCATCCCTTGGGTATGCCTTCATCACTGCATCTGCAATTGCAAAGGTTGTAAATGTTTCAACAAATGTTGGAGCAATTATGATTTTCGGTTTAAATGGAGCCATTATTTGGAAGCTCGGATTGATGTTAGGCGCTGCCAATGTTGCTGGGGCAATCATCGGTTCACGCCTTGCTATTCGAGGTGGGTCAGTGCTGGTGCGCAAGGTTTTCCTCATAGTTACCGTGGCTTTAATCATAAAAGTAGGAATTGATACTTTCTCATCTTTCTAGTTACAATTGACTCACAACTTAATAAGAAAGCAGAAATACTCATGGCGCTCAAGGATTCATTGACCGAACTTCTCACCCCAGCTGTTGAAAACGCGGGATTTTTCTTAGAAGAAGTTCAAATACAAAAGGCCGGTAACCACAGCACTGTTATATGTGTTGTTGATGGATTAAAGCCGCTCAATATGGATGAAGTTACTTCAGTTTCGCGCGTAATCTCAGAGCTTTTAGATAATGAACCCGCATTGGGTGATAACCCTTTCACACTTGAAGTCACATCTCCTGGTGTTGATCGCCCACTTACTTTGCCTCGCCACTGGACGAAGAACCTCACTCGATTAATCAAGATGACTCTCAACGATGGAACGGTGGTCACTGCAAGACTGGGTGAATTTAACGATACCCATGCCCAGTTAGTTGAAAACATTAAAGGGCGCATGAAAAACCATGAGATTGCCTTTGCAGATATCAAGCGCGCTGTGGTTGAAATTGAATTTAATCGAAAGGATGACAACTAATGCATGTTGAGATGTCAGCCTTAGTAGAACTTACCAATGAAAAAGGCATTCCCTTGGAGCAGTTGATTCAAGCAATTGAGGTTGGTGTTCTTACCGCCTATAACCAGACCGATGATGCTAAGCGGCATGCTCATGCTGTTTTAAATCGTGAGTCAGGTGAAATTCAAATATTAATTCCTCAGTTCAATGAGATCGGCGAGAAAATCGGTGATGAGCAAGATATGCCTGAGGGTTTCTCCCGCGTTGCCACATCAACAGCCAGACAAGTAATCAAGATGAAGATGCGTGAAACCAATGATGCATCAATCGTTGCAGAGTTCACTGCCAATGTCGGAGATGTTATTTCTGGTGTTGTTCAGCAAGGCCGTGATCCAAAAATGATTCTTGTGAACCTAGGCCGATTTGAAGGGCGCATCCCGCCACAAGAACAAGTACCGGGTGAGGTTTATAACCACGGTGATCGCATTAAATGTTTTGTGGTTGAAGTAAAACAGGGATTAAAAGGCCCTGAGATCATGTTATCTCGCAGCCACCCAGCACTTGTGAAGCAGTTATTTGCTCTAGAAGTTCCAGAGATTAATGATCGCATTGTTGAAATCATGGCAGTTGCACGCGAAGCAGGACATCGCACCAAGATTGCGGTTCGCTCTCACCGAGCAGGAGTTAGTCCTAAGGGTTCACTCATCGGACCAATGGGTGCTCGTGCTCGCGCAGTAATGGATGAATTACATGGTGAGAAAATTGATATTGTGGATTGGTCAGAAGATCCTGCAACATTTGTTGGGCATTCACTTGCACCAGCAAAAGTTGCATCCGTTCAAATCACAGACCTAGCCGGGCGCTCTGCCAAGGTGGTTGTGCCTGATTACCAACTCTCACTTGCCATCGGAAAAGACGGGCAAAATGCACGCTTAGCGGCCCGCTTAACTGGCTGGCGAATCGATATTCACCCAGACAATCCGATTGAGGCTTAAGGCCATTATGTATTCAGGCCTTGGGTTCGATACCATGGGGCATTGCTTTAACCGAAGAAATGGATAAGAAAGATATGAAACTCAAATGAGCTCGTTAGAACTATGAGGTCGTACAACTAGGGCTTGCATGTGAAGTTTCATGCGGGCCAAGACAGGGGAAAAAGTGTCAAAGGTCCGCGTACACGAGTTAGCAAAGCAACTCGGTATGGAGAGCAAGGTTGTCCTTGCAAAGCTCCAAGAAATGGGCGAATTCGTCCGATCAGCATCATCGACAGTAGAAGCGCCAGTTGTGCGCAAGCTCATCGAGATGTATCCCGATGCAAAACCTGCAGAGGAAAAAAAGCCTGTCAAAAAGGCTGCAGCCAAAAAGGCCGCGGCAAAACCTAAGAGCGAAGTAAGTGCTGAACAAGCTGCGGAGTTAGCGGCAGAACTAGGCGTTGATATCAACGCACTTAAAGCACAACAAGAGCGCGTTGAAGCAGCAAAGGCAGAATCTGCGAAGACACATGCTGCAGAAGCAATCGCTGAAGAAAAATCAGAGCTTCCAAAACCTGCACCACGTCCAGGTAATAATCCATTTTCTACTGGTGGCGCAGTTCCTCGACCACCACGTCCAGGAAATAACCCATTTTCAACTGGTGGAACAACACCACGTCCACCACAACGACCAGGTGGTGCACCACAACGTCCTGGAATGTCAGGACCACGTCCAGGTTCAGTTCGTCCAGGATTTGCAGCACGTCCACCAGGATCTCGTCCACCAGCAGGTGCAGGTTTTCCTCCACGTACTGGAGCGCCATCAACTGGTGCACCAGCATCTCCATATAAATCAAATGCAGGTGGAGCACCAGCAGGTGGTCCACAACGTCCAGGTGGCGGTCGTCCACCACAACGTGGCGGTGCAGGCGGAGCATTTGGAAAGAATGCAAGTAAGAAGTCAGGACGTAAATCTAAATCTAGAAAAGCATTGCGCGATGAATTCGACAATATGCAAGCACCACAACTTGGTGGAGCAGTTGTTCCACACGGTGACGGTAAGACTCCTATTCGTATGCGTCGCGGTGCTTCATTGGCAGATTTTGCAGACAAGATCAATGCAGATCCAGCAGCGTTAGTTGCAGCACTCTTTCACTTAGGTGAGATGGTTACAGCAACTCAATCTGTTGATGCTGATACTTTCGAAATTCTTGGCGTTCAACTTGGTTATGACATTCAAATTGTTAGCCCAGAAGATGAAGACCGTGAGCTTCTACAAGGCTTTGATATTGATTTAACTGATGAGCTCAGTGATATTGATCCAGATACATTGGTTGCACGCCCACCAGTAGTAACGGTTATGGGTCACGTTGACCACGGTAAGACTTCGCTTTTGGATGCAATCCGTAAGAGTGAAGTTATGAAATCTGAAGCGGGTGGAATTACTCAGCACATTGGTGCTTATCAAATTCACCATGACCATAACGGCATTAACCGCGCAATTACCTTTATTGATACACCAGGTCACGAGGCTTTCACAGCTATGCGTGCTCGCGGTGCCAAGGTAACTGACATTGCAGTTCTTGTTGTGGCTGCAGATGACGGAATCATGCCTCAGACAATTGAAGCGTTAAACCACGCTCAAGCAGCCGATGTTCCAATCGTTGTGGCAGTTAACAAGATGGATAAAGAGGGTGCGAACCCAGATAAGGTCCGTCAGCAGTTAACTGAGTACAACTTGATCGCAGAAGAGTACGGCGGAGAGACAATCTTCGTAAACGTCTCTGCTAAATCAGGACAAGGCGTTCAAGATTTGATCGAATCAATTCTTCTTACAGCCGATGCAGCAATTGATCTTCGCGCTGTTGCAGATGATTCTGCTCGCGGTGTGGCAATTGAAGCTCACCTTGATCGTGGCCGTGGTCCAGTTACTACTGTCCTCGTGCAACGTGGAACGCTACGAATTGGTGATGCAATTGTTGCCGGTGGTGCATTTGGTCGCGTTCGTGCGATGTTGGATGAGAATGGTGATTCAGTGGAAATCGCTGGCCCATCACGTCCAGTTCAAGTACTTGGTTTCACATCTGTTCCAAGTGCTGGAGATACATTCTTAGTTGCCGATGAAGATCGCACCGCTCGTCAGATCGCTGAAAAGCGTCAAGCTGCAGAGCGCAATGCCCAACTTGCTAAGGCACGCAAGAAGGTCTCACTTGAAGACTTTATGGAGCAATCCAAGATCACTACTCTTAATTTGATTCTTAAGGGTGACGTGAGTGGATCTGTAGAAGCCCTAGAAGAGGCATTAATGCAGCTAGATGTTGGCGCAGAAGTTGACCTTCGCGTTATTCACCGTGGTGTTGGTGCAATTACTAAGAGCGATATCACGTTGGCATCTGCTTCAACTGCAGTAGTGATTGGCTTTAACGTTAAGCCAGAACCACAGACTGCAATCTTTGCTGATCAAGAAGGCGTTGAAGTTCGCTTCTACTCAGTCATCTATCAAGCAATTGAAGAGATTGAACTCTCACTCAAGGGTCTGCTCAAGCCAATTTATGAAGAAGTTATCACTGGTAACGCTGAAGTTCGTGAGATCTTCAAATCTTCTAAGGCTGGAAATATCGCAGGTTCACTTGTTAAGGATGGAGTCATCCGTCGTAATGCAAAGGCACGCATTTTGCGTGGTGAAACCCTCATTCTTGATAACCTCACAATCGATTCACTCAAGCGCTTTAAAGATGATGCAAATGAAGTCAAAGAAGGCTTCGAATGCGGAATTGGTCTTGGCAATATGAAGGATCTTCAAATTGGCGACACCATTCAAGTCTTTGAGATGCGCGAGAAAAAGCGGGTATAACAATGGCAGCATCACACCGCAGCCAAAAGGTTGCAGACCGAATCAAAGTGATTGTGGCGCAGTTGCTTGAGACAAAGATTAAAGATCCACGTCTTGGCTTCGTCACAGTTACTGATGCACGCGTAACTGGAGATCTCCAACAGGCCTCTGTTTTCTACACAGTCCTTGGCGATATCGACCAACGCGCTGCAACAACTGCTGCCCTCGAGAGTGCGAACGGTGCAATCAGATCAGCCTTGGGGCGTGAATTAGGTTTGCGTATTACACCAACACTTGCCTTCTTTGAAGATGGATTACCAGAGAGCGCTAAAGCACTTGATTCATTGCTTTCAAAAGTACATGAATTAGATGCTGAGGTAGCTGCACTTCGTGCGAATGCAACATATGCCGGGGGAGAAGATCCATATAAAGCTCCTCGCGTTATTGACGAGGATTAATCATCGAGCACGGATTTCTGGTTGTAGATAAAGAACCAGGTATGACAAGCCACGATGTTGTGGCTATCGCTCGGCGCGCACTTGGTACACGCAAGGTTGGCCATGCCGGAACTCTTGATCCGATGGCTACAGGTATTTTGGTTTTAGGGTTCAACAATGGAACGCGCTTGCTTCAATACATTACAAATGGCGACAAGACCTATGAAGCAACTGTTGTTTTAGGTGCTGCAACAGTCACAGATGATGTTGAGGGTGAAGTCATTTCACGCGCGGATGTCTCAGCAATCACTGATGCGCAAATTGAAGTAGAGATGGCAAAGATGCGTGGAACCATCATGCAGCGACCTAGTTCTGTATCTGCCGTTAAGGTCGATGGCGAACGAGCATATGATCGCGTGCGAGCAGGAGAAAGCGTTGAACTTGCTGCCCGCGAAGTAACAATCTCTCAATTAAATATTAAAGAAGTGCGCCGAATTGAAAATGCGATTGAAGTTGATATTGAAGTGACTTGTTCTGCTGGCACATTTATCCGCGCCATTGCTCGAGATTGTGGAAATGCACTTGCAGTAGGCGGACACTTGAATTCTCTGCGTCGCACACGCGTTGCTGGCTTTGGTTTAGATAAATCCATCTCTCTAACAGCCCTTAAGGCGGGGGAGTTTTCAACCCTTGGATTAGTAGATGTCGCACGAACAACATTTAGCGCGCGTGAGCTGGCACTTGATGAAGTCAATGAACTTTCCTTTGGTCGCCCGCTCAGTGCTAACCCAGATGAAGCTATCTATGCAGCAATTTCTGGTCAAGATCTGATTGCACTGCTGTGTAACAAGGATGGTTTAGCTAAGCCCATCGCCGTATTCGCGGCAGCTAACTAGGTCTGAGAGAATAAGGCCATGAGCGTTGTAGTCATTGGAGTCTTCGATGGTGTCCATAAGGGCCATCAAGAAGTACTCAATCAAGCAAAAAAGATTGCTGGTGATGAAAAGATTATTGCGCTGACCTTTGATCCACACCCAACAACTGTTTTTGCACCTGATCGTGCTCCAACTTTGCTCACCATTTTGACTGATCGGATTGAGCTACTAAAGATTCACAACGCCGATCAAGTTGCCGTAATGAAATTTACTCCTGAATTTGCCGCTATGTCACCAGAGGATTTTGTAAATAAAGTTCTAGTAGATCAGCTTGGTGCAACAAAGGTTGTAGTCGGTAAGAATTTCACGTATGGATCAAAGGCTGCTGGAAATGTTGATTCACTCAAAGCACATTCCGAGTTTGAAACAATCGTTCTAGATCTCGAACCCTCTGAGGGAGAAGTTGTTTCATCCACTCGGATTCGCAAGTTAATTGTTGAAGGAAATGTTGAACTTGCACGCACACTTTTAACTAGACCACATCGTTTGGATGGAATCGTGGTTCATGGTGAAAAGCGTGGTCGGGAAATTGGTTATCCAACTGCAAATCTGGGAGATCTTGAAAATCAAACAATTCCAGCCGATGGTGTGTATGCAGGATGGTTAACTGTTGGCATTGATAGATGGCCTGCCGCTATTTCAATTGGAACTAATCCAACTTTTGATGGAGTCCGAGGCCGCCAAGTTGAGGCATATGCAATTGATCAAGTTGGTTTAGAGCTCTACTCACTGCGGGCAACAATTGAATTTGGTTGGCGATTGCGTGAAACTTTAAAATTTGATGGACTTGAGCCATTGCTTGAGCAGATGGCTAAAGACTGTGCTAAAGCCCGTGAATTAACCGAGCTTTAGGCTCAGGATTTCACCTTATTCGCCCCCGCTGGTAATCTTGCCCAGTCCAACGAGAAAGCGAGCTTTCGTGAGGCAAACCGAAAGCCCTCGTGATCAGAAACCAAGGAGTACAAAAGAATGGCACTAACACCAGAAGTAACAAAGCAAATTGTCGCGCAGTTCGGATCTACTCCTACTGACACGGGAAGTCCTGAAGCTCAGGTCGCTTTGCTATCTAAGCGTATTGAAGAAATCACATTACATTTAAAGACCAATCCACATGATCACCACAACCGTCGTGGTCTGTTGTTGCTAGTTGGTCGTCGTCGTCGCATTCTTCAATATCTTGCTAAGACAGATATCAACCGTTACCGCGTGATTATCGAGAAGCTCGGTATTCGCCGCTAATTAAGTAATACCTACACCACTTCAAGGCAAATGGTCCTCGGTAGTGGTTTCCGCACAAAATAATGTGCGTGAACTTCGATCGAAGATTCATTTCTCCTTTAAGTGGGTAGTAACCACGATGTGACTTGCAATGAGTCGCGTCCATAGTAATAAAGGAGGACCCATGGAGGGTCAAGAGGTTCAGTCAGCCGTTGCAGTTATTGATAACGGAAAATTTGGAAAACGAGAGATTCGTTTTGAAACAGGTCGCCTAGCGCGCCAAGCAGCAGGAGCAGCAGCAGTTTACTTAGATGATCAAACAATGATCTTCTCAGCAACAACTGCATCAAAGACTCCTAAAGATCAATTTGATTTCTTTCCTTTAACAGTTGATGTTGAAGAAAAGATGTATGCAGTTGGTCGTATCCCAGGATCGTTCTTCCGTCGTGAAGGTCGTCCATCAGAAGATGCAATTCTTACGTGTCGTTTAATTGACCGTCCATTGCGTCCATCATTTGTTAAGGGACTTCGTAATGAAGTTCAAATCGTTGTGACAGTAATGGCACTTGATCCAGACCACATGTATGACGTAATCGCGATTAACGCTGCTTCAATGTCAACACAACTTGCAGGTTTGCCTTTCTCTGGCCCAATCGGTGGCGTTCGCGTTGCCTTGATTGATGGACAGTGGGTTGCATTCCCTAACCATTCACAGGTTGCTAACGCAGTCTTTGACATGGTTGTTGCTGGTCGCATTAGCGATGGCGATGTTGCAATCATGATGGTTGAAGCAGAAGCCACAGAGCGCACAATTGAACTCATCAAGGGTGGCGCACCAACTCCTACTGAAGAAGTTGTTGCACAAGGTCTAGATGCTGCAAAGCCATTTATCAAGATTCTCTGTGAAGCACAGTCAAAGCTCGCAAAGGTGGCTGCAAAGCCAACTGCTGAGTTCCCAGTCTTTCTTGATTACCAAGATGATGTATTTGCAGCTGTTGAAAAGGCAGCAAGTGCAGATCTTGCAAAGGCGCTAACAATTTCTGGTAAGCAAGAGCGCGAAACAAAGATTGATGAGATTTCTGCATCAACGAAGGAATCAGTTTCTGCTGCCTTTGAAGGCCGTGAGAAGGAAGTTCCTGCAGCGTTTCGTTCATTAACTAAGAAGCTTGTTCGTCAGCGCGTTTTGCGTGACAAGATTCGTATCGATGGACGTGGATTGCGCGATATCCGTGCACTATCTGCAGAGGTTGAAGTAATTCCTCGTGTTCACGGTTCAGCAATCTTTGAACGTGGAGAGACACAGATTCTTGGAATCACGACTCTTAACATGCTCAAGATGGAACAACAGCTAGATACGTTGAATCCTGAAAACCATAAGCGTTATATGCACAACTACAACTTCCCACCATATTCAACTGGTGAAACAGGTCGAGTTGGTACACCTAAGCGTCGCGAAATCGGCCACGGTGCACTTGCAGAGCGTGCTTTGATTCCAGTACTTCCAACACGCGAAGAGTTCCCTTACGCAATCCGTCAGGTCTCTGAAGCTCTTGGTTCAAATGGATCAACATCTATGGGATCTGTGTGTGCATCAACACTTGCGCTCTATAACGCAGGTGTTCCACTACGCGCACCAGTTGCAGGTATTGCAATGGGTCTTATCTCTGACACTGTCGATGGCAAGGTCGAGTACGTAGCACTAACAGACATCCTTGGAGCAGAAGATGCATTTGGCGATATGGACTTTAAAGTCGCCGGAACAAAGGACTTCGTTACAGCGCTGCAGCTAGATACAAAGCTTGATGGAATTCCAGCTTCAGTTCTAGCTGGTGCACTGCACCAAGCTAAGGAAGCGCGTCTTGCAATTTTAGATGTGATGAATGAAGCAATTGATGGCCCAGATGAGATGAGCCCATTTGCTCCACGCATTATCTCTGTGAAGATTCCAGTTGATCAGATCGGCGCAGTAATCGGGCCTAAGGGCAAGATTATTAACCAGATTCAAGATGAAACTGGCGCAGATATTTCAATTGAAGATGACGGCACAATTTATATCGGCGCAGTTGATGGTCCATCAGCTGAAGCTGCACGTGCTCAAATCAATGCAATTGCTAACCCACAGATGCCAGAAGTTGGAGAGCGCTACCTCGGTACCGTTGTAAAGCTTGCAGCATTTGGTGCCTTCATCTCTTTGATGCCAGGTAAAGATGGCTTGCTCCACGTATCTCAGATTCGCAAGATGCATGGTGGAAAGCGAATTGAGAACTTGGAAGAAGTCATGAAGGTTGGCGACAAGATTCAAGTTGAAATCGGCGAGATTGATCCAAAGGGCAAGTTGTCTTTGGTTCCAGTTCTTGAAGATGGAACAACTGGTTCTGCTGAATAAATGAGCGTTCGTCGTTCAGTTTTACCTAGCGGTCTGCGCATCGTTACTGAAGAAGTTTCTTCGGTGCGCAGTGCCGCAATTGGCATCTGGGTAAATGTTGGATCTCGTGATGAATCCCCGGCAACTGCTGGGGCTTCTCACTTTCTAGAGCATTTACTCTTTAAAGGTACCGAGCGACGCAGCGCACTTGAAATCTCATCATCGATTGAATCAGTCGGTGGTGAAATGAATGCCTTTACCTCAAAGGAATATACCTGCTTCTATGCACGTGTGATTGATACCGATTTGCCTATGGCAATTGATGTGATTTCAGATTTAATTACATCCTCTGTTGTTTCAGCCCTAGATGTTGATGCTGAGCGCAAGGTTGTTTTAGAAGAAATCGCGATGCGCGATGATGATCCAAGTGATTTGGTCCATGATCTCTATGCCGAGACCTACTACGGTGATACTCCACT
>Ga0315904_10012219_pt1 | contig 10869 bp, 9 predicted proteins | sample LakEriMetagenome_6_FD_203529 | JGI IMG/M metagenome (GOLD analysis project Ga0315904, IMG submission 203529) | Freshwater fungal communities from buoy surface, Lake Erie, Ohio, United States - Buoy 12 MA120 | ecosystem: Environmental > Aquatic > Freshwater > Lake | place: USA: Lake Erie, Ohio... | reverse complement strand
ATTGGCCTGGGTGATGGTGATTTCCTTGGGCACGCCGTTGACCAGGTCGCGGCCCTTGATCTGGATCGTTTCGCCGATCCCGTCAGCCGGCACCATGGCGCAGCCATAGTCCTTCTTGATCCGCTCAGCCGTGGCTTCGCCGATCAGCAGGTTGTGGTGGCGGCGGACGTAGGAAACGATCGCTTCGTCCATCTTGTCCCCGCCGACGCGGACCGAGGTGGTATAGGCCAGGCCGCGCAGCGACAGGACCGCCACTTCGGTGGTGCCACCGCCGATATCGACCACCATCGAGCCGACCGGCTCGGTCACCGGCATGTCGGCGCCGATCGCGGCGGCCATCGGTTCCAGGATCAGGTAGACCTGGCTGGCCCCGGCGTTGCTGGCGGCATCGCGGATCGCGCGGCGCTCAACCGAGGTGGAACCCGAGGGCACGCAGATCACGATCTCCGGCGGGGAGAACATGCTGGTGCGCTTGCCATTCACCTTGCGGATGAAGTGCTTGATCATTTCCTCGGCGATTTCGATGTCGGCGATCACGCCATCGCGCAGCGGGCGGATCGCCTCGATGCTGTCCGGGGTCTTGCCCATCATCATCTTGGCATCGTCGCCCACGGCCTTGACGCGCTTGATCCCGTTGATCGTTTCGATCGCCACGACCGAAGGCTCGTTCAGCACGATGCCGCGGTCCTGAACATAGACCAGGGTGTTGGCTGTCCCGAGGTCGATCGCCATGTTTTGCGAGCCAAATTTGAAGAATCGGGACAGGAACGATGCCATCGTGAATTCCATAAGCTTTCCAGCCACTTACTGCAAACAGCGCAGCAGCGTCAGGCCGGTTGGTTGGCGTGAATCGCGGCTCATTACCGCATGGCATCGGCAAAGGCCAAAAATTTGTCGTAAAACCGGGGATTGATCCCCTGCTTCTGTCTCGAATTCGGCGCGCTTCGCCGCTAGGGACTTGGGCCTGATGCCCGTGATCCGCCGCCTGCCCGAAACCCTCGTCAACCGCATCGCCGCGGGCGAGGTGATCGAGCGCCCGGCCGCGGCGCTGAAGGAGCTGGTCGAGAACGCGATCGACGCCGGTTCGAGCAGCATCGCGGTACGACTGGCCGAGGGCGGGCTGGGCCTGATCGAAGTGACCGACGATGGCTGCGGCATGACCCGCGCCGACATGGCCCTGGCGCTGGAACGCCACGCCACGTCCAAGCTGCCGGATGAGGCGATCGAGCTGGTGGCTACCCTGGGTTTCCGGGGCGAAGCCTTGCCCTCGATCGCCAGCGTCGCCCGGCTGACGCTGGAGAGCCGGGTGCGGGGTTTGGACGGTGGCTGGCAGATGGTCGTCGATCACGGCCAGTTGTTGTCCGAAGGCCCTGCCGCCCTGCCGCCCGGCACGCGGATCCGGGTGGAGGACCTGTTCGGCAAGGTTCCGGCGCGCCGCAAGTTCCTGCGCTCTGCGCGCAGCGAATATGCCGCCTGCCTCGACGTGGTCCGTCGCATGGCGATGGCTCGCCCCGAAGTGGGCTTCACGCTGGAACACGATGGCCGCCGGGTGCTGGCGGTGCAGGGCGGGCAGAGCCTGGCCGACCGCGTGGCACAGCTGGTGGCGCGCGAACTTGCCAGCGATGGCGTGGTGATCGACCTTGAACGCGGCGAAACGCGGCTGACCGGGGTGGCGGGTCTGCCCACCTTCAATCGCGGGGTCGCGGATCATCAGTACCTCTTCGTCAATGGCCGTCCGGTGAAGGACCGGCTGCTGGTCGGCGCGGTGCGCGGGGCCTATGCCGATATGCTGGCGCGCGATCGCCATGCCGTGCTGGCGCTGTTCCTCGACCTCCCGCCACAGGAAGTGGACGTGAACGTCCACCCGGCCAAGACCGAGGTGCGGTTCCGCGATCCGGCTTTTGTGCGCGGGTTCATTGTCTCGGGCCTGCGCCATGCGCTGGACAGTGAAGGCCGCCGCACCGCCCAGGCGCCCGCTGCCCCAGCCATGGCCAATTGGCAGAGCGAGCCGATCAGTCGACATGATCCCGCACCTGCGCTGGGATCGCTGTTCACCAATCCCGCGCCCTCAGCGGCCGTGCGCGAGGCGGGCCAGCAATGGCGCAGCTACGAAGCGAGTGTGCTGGCCCCGGCGGCGCGGGCGGAAGTGGCCGAAGCCGCGCCGGAGCCTGCCGCTTCGCATCCCCTGGGCGTGGCGCGGGGGCAAGTGGCGGGCACCTATATTGTGGCCGAGGCCGAGGATGGGCTGGTGATTGTTGACCAGCATGCCGCGCACGAACGGCTCGTGCTCGAACGGCTGAAGGCAGCGGGGGCACAAGGGGCCATGGCGGCATCACAGGCGCTGCTGATCCCCGAAGTGGTCGAACTCGACGAGCCGGACTGCGACCGCCTGGCCGAGGCCGCACCGCAACTGGCCGAGCATGGCCTGGCGCTGGAGCGGTTCGGCCCCGATGCCATGCTGGTCCGCGCCGTCCCGGCCGCGCTGGCGGGCGGCAATGTCCAGGCCCTGGTTCGCGACATCGCCGATGACCTCGCGCAGAATGGCGCTGCGCTATTGCTGGGTGAGCGGCTCGAACATGTCCTCGCTACCATGGCTTGCCACGGCTCGGTGCGGGCCGGGCGGGTGCTGTCGGTCGCGGAAATGAACGCCCTGCTGCGCGAAATGGAGCGCACGCCGCGCTCGGGCCAGTGCAACCACGGCCGCCCGACCTGGGTCAAGCTGGCGCTGGAAGATGTCGAGAAGCTGTTCGGGCGGCGCTAGTCCGGCTGACCGGGGTTCCGCACCGCGATCAAGCCGATCGACTTGAAGCTCATCACGCAGACATCGTCCTGGTTGAACACTTTCACGATCGAGCGGAAGCTGCCCATTTCCGGGCGCGAACGGCTGCGGGTCTTTTCCAGCAGTTCGGTTTCGATCCGCAGCACGTCGCCGGGATAGACCGGCTTGTGCCAGCGCAGCTCGTCCTGGCCGGGTGAACCGAGCCCGGCCTGCTTGCGCTCGGTAATGTTGTCCACCAGCATGCGCATGGTCATGGCGCAGGTGTGCCAGCCGCTGGCCGAAATCCGCCCGAAATGGGTTTGCGCTGCTGCCTCGTCGCTCAGGTGGAAGGGCTGGGGATCGTACTTGGCCGCAAACTCCAGCACTTCCTCACGCGTCACTTCATAGCGGCCGAAGCTGGCCTTCGTGCCGATTTCCAGGTCTTCGAAGTACAGCAAGTCGTCACTCATTCCCTGTTTCCCGTCTCTGGCAATGTATTGGCCCCGTTCCGGTCATGGGAGAGCGTACCGGTACATCTGTCAAGCCGTCGGACGCTTGATCGCCTACAAATGTAGACATAACTACGAATGTAGACGAATTGACGGAGGCTCGATCATGCGGACTCACCACCACCTTGCGGCGGCTCTGACCCTGGCACTTGCCGCGCTGGCTCCGGAAGCCGCCTTGGCCAGCCCATGCCCGGTCCTGCCCGAAACGGAACAGGGCGAGAAGCATTGTGCCAGATCCGCTCATGGCATTGCCATTGCCGCAACCCCAGAGCGCGCTGAACGGTTGCTGGCGCTTGGCGAGGCGGCCCGGGCCCGGTTCGGCACGCTGTTTGCCCGCAGCGCCAGTCGCTATGCCATCGTCGAGATGGGCACTTCGGGCTTTTCCGGCGCGGCCCGTGCGGCCTTGCGACAGGCGGGCTATTCGGTGGTTCTGCCCTGGCTTTCGCCCCAGGCCTATCGCGATCAGGCCGTGGCATCGGTGCGGCGCGGACTGGAAGGGCGGCTGGCGGGGCTTCCCGAAGAATCTCGGCTGGCTGCGCTGAAATCGGCCGAAGCCCAGATGGAACGCCAGTTTTCCGAAACGGCAACGAATGATCGGGATGCCACCGCCATTCCCCACGAATTGGGTCACATGTGGCTGATCGAGGCATTTTGGCCGGGTCAGGGCAAGATCGATGGCGGCCATTATGGCGGACCAGGCCCCGATTGGCTGGATGAAATGGCGGCCATCGTGCTTGAGCCTGATTCCTCTGCCGAGCGCCGCCGCAGCCTGTTTGCCGAACGCTATCGCAAACATTTAGCCAGCGGTGGCGGCAGCGACGGCGGCCTGCTCGATCTGGCCGACTATTTCACCAAGGCGCACCCGGTAGGGGAGCAGGCGCGGGCACTGGTGGGATCGGCGGCGAACGAAGGCGGAATGCAGGTGCGCGTGCTGTCCGGCGAAGAGGCGCAGCGCTTTGCCGGGGACGGGATCCGGTTTTATCTGCAAAGCCGGGCGGTGGCGGACTATCTGCTCGACGAGGGGCGCAATCCCGCGCTGCTGGGTGAGATTGCCGCACACGTCGCGAAGGGCGGCACTTTCGCGAGCTGGCTGGCCAAGTCTGGCCCGAGGCATGGTTTGGTGGACGAACTTGACCGCTTCAGCGCAGACTGGCTCGCCTGGCTGGCCCGGCGCTATCCGCCCAGGGATTAGGCCTTCAACGTCATTAGACGTTGAACTTGAAGTGCATCACGTCGCCGTCCTGCACCACGTATTCCTTGCCTTCCTGGCGCAGCTTGCCGGCATCCTTGCACGCGGTTTCGCCGCCCAGCGCCACGTAGTCGTCATAGGCGATGGTTTCGGCACGGATGAAGCCGCGCTGCATGTCGGAGTGGATCTCGCCTGCCGCCTCGGAGGCCTTGGCGCCCTGGTGCACGGTCCAGGCGCGGGCTTCCTTGGGGCCGACGGTGAAGAAGGTGATCAGGTGGAGGAGGTCATAGCCCGAGCGGATCACGCGGGCGAGGCCGGTTTCGTGGAGGCCGATCTCTTCCAAGAACATCAGCCGCTCGTCCGGATCCATTCCGACCAGCTCGCTTTCGATCGCGGCGGAAACGATCACGGCGTTGGCGCCCTCGGCCTTGGCCTTTTCGAACACTTTGGCGGAGAACGCGTTACCATTGGCGGCTGCGCTTTCCTCGACGTTGCAGACATAGAGCACCGGCTTGGCGGTGAGCAGCTGGGCCTGGTTGAACACGCGCAGCTCGTCGTCGCCTTCCGGGCGGGCGAGGCGGGCGGGCTTGCCCTCGCGCAGCAGTTCCAGCGCGGGCTGGAGCACGGCGGCGATCAGCTTGGCTTCCTTGTCACCCTGGGCAGCCTTCTTCTGCGCGGCGGGGACGCGCTTTTCGAGGCTTTCGAGGTCAGCCAGCATCAGTTCGGTTTCGACCGTTTCGGCGTCCGAGACCGGATCGACCCGGTTGTCGACGTGCTGGATGTCATCATTTTCAAAGCAGCGCAGCACGTGGACGATCGCATCCACTTCGCGGATATTGCCCAGGAACTGGTTACCCAGGCCTTCGCCCTTGCTCGCCCCGCGGACCAGCCCGGCGATATCGACGAAGCTCAGCTGGGTGGGGATGATCTTGGCGCTGCCGGCGATCTTGGCCAAGGTATCGAGGCGCGGATCGGGCACGCCGACATTGCCGACGTTTGGCTCGATCGTGCAGAACGGATAGTTCGCCGCCTGCGCCGCCTGCGTCTCGGTCAGCGCGTTGAACAGCGTCGACTTGCCGACATTGGGCAGGCCCACGATCCCGCAACGAAAACCCATCTTGCACTCCACTTGCCTTTGCGAGCGGCGCCCATAGCGGGGTGCGGCGGGTTTGGCCAGTTGCCGCGCGGTTTCACCGATTTTTCAGGGATCGGGGCTATGGCGCCGGTCATGCGCAAACTCATCATCCTCTCCGCCCTTGTCCTTGCCGCCTGCACCGCCAGCCCGGCAGAGCAATATGCCGAGGCACAGGCCGCCTTTGCTGCCAACGACTATGCCAAGGCCCGCATCCTGATCGCCGCTTCGCTGGAGAGCGAGCCAGGGAATCCCGACAAGCTGCTGCTGCAGGCGCGAACGCTGCTGGCATTGGGCGATGGTGACGGCGCAGGCACTGCCTTGCAGAAACTCGCGGCGCTGGGCCCGCGTCCGGGTCTCGCGGAGCTGACCGCCGAAGCTGCCTTGCTGCGGAAGGCGCCGCAACAGGCGCTGGCTGCACTCGAAGGGGCGGATTCGTCCGAAGCCGATCGCCTGCGCGGCCTTGCGGCGCTGATGCAGGGCGATAGCGGCAAGGCTGCGGACTTCATCGCCCGGGCCACCGCGCAGGGCGACAATGCCCGCGCCTTTGCCGACATGGCCCGGTTGCGGCTGATGGAAAAGGATGTCGCCGGGGCCGAGGCCCAGCTCAAGCAGGCCGCCGCGCTTGAGCCGCAGGCAATCGACACGCTGCTGGTGCGCGGCCAGATTGCCCTGATCAAGGGCGATCTCAAGGCCGCGCTCGACGCCTATTCCGCCGCCAACAAGCGCTATCCGGCCAGCCTTGCCGCCCTGACCGGCAAGGCGGCAACGCTCGGCGATCTCGGCCGGTTCAAGGAAATGGAAGAAGCAGCCGGACAGGCGGCGCAGGTTGCCCCGCGCAACCCGCAGGTCGCCTATCTCAGGGCCCGTGCGGCACTGGCGCAGAAGGACTGGGAAAAGGTTCGCACCACCGTCCAGCCGCTTGAGGCGGAATTGCCCGAACTCGATCCCGTTCGGCCGCTCTATGCCGAGGCCCTGCTGCGACTGGGCCGACCGGAGCTGGCCGCGGCCCAGCTGGTGCCGATCGTGCGTGCGCAGCAGGGCAATCGCCAGGTCGCCGCATTGCTGGCTGAGGCGCGGTTGGCGAGCAAGGACCCACGCGGGGCCATGACCGCGCTGCAAGCGATTGCCGACAGTCCCCAGGCGCGCCCCGAAGAGCTGGCGCTCATGGCCCGGGCGGCCAAGGCGGCCGGCGATCCGCGCGCTGCGGATTACGAGCGGCGCGCCCGCCAGCCAGCGGTGCAGGTGCTGGCGGCCGACCTGTCCGAGGCCGATGCCGCGATCCGTCGCGGGGATTGGGCCAAGGCGGCGATTGCCTATGACCGGATCATCGCGGCCACCGATGGTCGAAGTGTACTGGTGCTCAACAACATGGCCTATGCCCAGTCGATGTTGGGCAACCATGCCAAGGCGCGCGATTTTGCTGACCGGGCGCTGCAGTTGGCACCTGAAAATGCCTCGGTGCTGGATACGGCGGGCTGGGTGCGGTTCCGCTCAGGCCAGGACCTGGATGAAGCGAGGCGCCTGCTCCGCCGGGCAGCGGAACTGGCGCCCCAGAATCAAACCATCAAGTTGCATCTGGCCGAAGCCAGTCGCACCGGAACCTGAAGTCAGGCGTAGACGATGCGAACCGTCTGGCGGCGGCGGCGGGCCAGCGCCATGCCGGCCAGTGCCAGACCCAGCAGGCCAAGCATGCCGGGCTCCGGCACGGGTGTGCCACCCGACGAGGTCGTGGTGGTGGTGCCGCCCGAAGTGCTCGTCAGCGTGCCGCTGCCAGTGGCCGAGGTGATCTTGCCCGCGCCGGTGATCGACTGGTAGCGAACGAAAAAGTCGCTCAGCGTCAGCGAGCTGAGTGGCTGGGCGAAGTTCAGTGTAAAGCTGCCGGTCCCGTTCTGGCCATCGAACAGGCCGCCGCCACCACCACCGGCGCAGCTGCCGGTCGAAGCGCCCTTGAAGCACACGTCCACGCTGCCAATCCCGTTGGGATAATTGCCGCCCAGGGTCGTGTAGCTGAACGCGCCGGTCGAGGTCGCGCTGGCGATGTAGGGATTGGTGTTGAACGCGAAGCCCGAAACCCGCGAATCCAGCGGATTACTGGTGGTGTTGGTCAGGCTGTAGCTGAAGGTATAGCTGGTCGGGGTCACTGCAGTCAGCGTGAAGCGGGTGGTCGCGGTCAGCCCGGTAATGGTCTTGCCGCCGGACGACCCATCAAAGTTGAAATCCCAGCTCTGGCCAATGTCGGTCGGGTCGAGCGTGATCGCATCGGCCCAGGCGGGCGTCGCCACCAGCGCCAGGCCAGCGACTGCGGTCAGCTGTGCGATCGAACGGGTCAGATTCATGGTACACCCTTGCGTTGAATTGGTTTACGCAAATCAATGCAAAGGGTGTGCCAAACGATGGAATTCGAGCGATACGTTGGTTAACGCTGCTTCGCCTGCTGGCTGAATGTAAAGTGACCCGACAGATACGGTCAGTCGTGGACCGCCTTGACCCAGGGGCCGAGCGGCGAATTGCCCAGCATGGCGAGCTGCGTTTCGGCCGAAACCCGGTTGATCGCTTCCTGTGGGCGGTTGCCGGGATGGACCGCGCGGCGCAGCGGACGGCGCCCGGCCGGCAGGGCGATGATTTCGGCAATCGCCTTGGGCACGTCGAGCGGATCGGCAGAGCGGCCACCGCCGGTTTCGGTGCCCATCCGCGCCACCAGCGCGCCATAGGCCGCAGCGCGCTCGGCATCGATCCGGCCCTTCAGTTCCTGGTTGTAGCGGTTGCGGTTCGACCAGACCTTGGTGGGATAGCCGCCCGGCTGGATGATGCAGACCTCCACCCCGTGCGGCACCAGTTCATAAGCGGCCTGTTCGCTGAGCGCCTCCAGCGCGAACTTGGTCGCGGAATAGGGGCCGCCCGAGGGGATGATGACCCGGCCAAGCTGCGAGGAGATGTTGAAGATCAGCCCGCTCTTGCGCTGGCGCATGGCGGGCAGGGCCGCGCGCATCAGCCGCTGAACGCCATAGACATTGGTATCGAAGGCCAGGCGCATGGCTTCCATGTCCTGCACCTCGATCGGACCGGATTGGCCGATCCCAGCGTTGTTGATCACCACATCGAGCGCGCCACCGGCCATCCTTTCGGCATAGGCCACTGTCTCGATAACCTGGGCATCGTTGGTGACGTCCAGCGGCAGGACGGTGATGTCCAGTTTCTGCGCGGCGGCCAGATCGACCAGTTCGTTGCCCTCGGCCCGGGGCAGGCCGCGCATCGTGGCGAAGACCTTGGCACCAAGGCGGGCATAATACTCTGCGCCGATCCGCCCAAAGCCCGACGAGGCTCCGGTGATCAGGATCGACTTGCCCTTGAGCGAGGGCGCGGCAGGTTCGGCCGCGATGGTGCGGGTCGCGGCAAGGGCGGCGGTGGAAGCGGCGGTGGCGGCGATCAGGCTGCGGCGGGTAAGCTTGGTCATGGGGCGCTCCGTCTTGAGGGGGATGCGCCCAGACTAGCTGTCCGGCCAGTGGCTTCAAGCCCGGTCCAAAGACCCTAGCCAGCGATCGGTCTCATCCGGCCGCGCGAAGCGGTGAACCGTGCCGGAAAAACCGCGCAGCGCCGCGGCATTGCGGGCTTGCCAGGCATTCCGGAAGTTGAGGACATAAAGCAGGAATTCGAGATTGAGGTTCTCTGGGCAGCCTTCGGTCATGTCCGGCCGGGCCCGGCCACGGTATTGCCACCAGCGCTTGAATACGCGGGCGAGGCACAGCGAGGTAGGGTAATCCAGCCAGACGATGGTATCCGCGCGGGCTACGCGCATTGGCAAGGTCGAGCCGTAGTTCCCGTCAATGATCCAGCGCTCGCCTGCCAGGACTTCCGCCAGTTCGGCGCGTCCCTCGTCGCGGTTGCGCTCGACCCAGCCCGGCAACCAGAACAGTTGGTCCAGGTGAACCAGCGGCAGATCGGTGCGGTAGGCAATGTGATGCGACAGCGTCGACTTACCCGCGCCGGGCGAACCGATCACGAGGACGCGTTGCATGACAGTCAGGCCTGCAGACGCAGGGCAAGATCGCTCATGAAGCGGGTATCGTCACCGCGTGCCAGCCATTCCGCCTCGGCCGCGATGGCGCCGAGCATGGCGGCGAGATCGTCGCCTTCGGATTTTGCGTAATTGCCCAGCACGTGCCCCGTCACCCGATCCTTGTGTCCGGGGTGTCCTATCCCGATCCGCACGCGGCGGAAATCGGGCCCGAGGTACTGGTTGATCGAACGCAGGCCATTATGCCCCGCAAGGCCCCCGCCGCTGCGGACCTTGACCTTGAACGGGGCCAGATCGAGCTCGTCATGGAAGACGGTGAGGGCGTCTGCATCCAGCTTGTAGAACCGCAGCGCCTCGGCCACCGAGCGGCCGCTCTCGTTCATGAAGGTCGCGGGCTTGAGCAGCAGGATCTTGGTCCCGCCGATCCGGCCTTCGCGCAGCCAGCCCTGGAACTTCTTCGCCTCGGGGCCGAAACTGTGCACCTCGGCAATGGCGTCGAGCGCCATGAAGCCGACATTGTGCCGGTGCAGCGCATACTGCGGACCAGGATTGCCAAGGCCAACCCAGAGCTGCACGTCCATCCTCCAAAACGAAGCCGGGCCGCATTGCTGCGGCCCGGCCTGTGTGGGGCAGCAGGGCCGCCCCGGTCAACCGGCAGGGCTGGTTAGCCCGCGTCGGTCTTGCTGTTATCGCCTTCTTCGCTGCGCAGGCCCGAGGGGGCAACGATGGTGGCGATGGTGTCGTCACGATCAGCGTGGGCGGCGGTTACACCGGCCGGCAGCTTGACGTCGTGGATATGGATCGAGGCGCCGACTTCGAGGCCGGTGACGTCGATCACGACTTCGTCAGGGATGTTGTCGGGGGCGCAAACGACGTCAAGATCGTGCAGGACGATGTTGAGCACGCCTCCGCGCTTCAGGCCCGGCGAGGCATCTTCGTTGGCGAAGTGGACCGGCACGTTCACGTGGACCTTGTGGTCCTTCGAAACGCGCAGGAAGTCCGCGTGAAGCGGACGGTCGCTGACGGGGTGGAAGGCAACGTCCTTGGGGAGCGTGCGCAGGGTCTTGCCGCCAACTTCAACCTCGACGATCGAGTTGAAGAAGTGACCGGTGCCGAGCTGCTTGACGAGCAGCTTTTCTTCGACGTGGATCGCCAGGGGCTCTTCATTGCCACCATAGACGACGGCGGGGACGCGGCCTTCACGACGCAGGGCACGGGAGGCTCCCTTGCCTGCCCGTTCGCGCGTCTCGGCCGGCAGGTGCA
>Ga0315904_10012210_pt1 | contig 10874 bp, 10 predicted proteins | sample LakEriMetagenome_6_FD_203529 | JGI IMG/M metagenome (GOLD analysis project Ga0315904, IMG submission 203529) | Freshwater fungal communities from buoy surface, Lake Erie, Ohio, United States - Buoy 12 MA120 | ecosystem: Environmental > Aquatic > Freshwater > Lake | place: USA: Lake Erie, Ohio... | reverse complement strand
TGCAAATAATGCTGTTTATAACGGTGTTTTTGTATCGCCAACAATAACAGCAACGTCAATGGTTTGTACTGGTACCGCTTCTGGTGTTGGGTTTACAAATCTAGTTAACAACACATTTGCATCACCGGCTGCAATTGGTAGTGCAACGCCAAATACTGGCGCATTTACTACTTTATCTTCAACAACGTTATCGACAACTTCCATAACTGGTTTAACAACACCATTAAGTAGGGCGCAAGGTGGTACTGGATTATCTGCTGCTGGTACTGCTGGAAATGTTCTTACTTCTGATGGAACAAATTTTGTTTCTTCTGCTAGTCAATCTATTGGTTTACAGCAAACTTGGCAAAATCTTACTTCTAGTAGGGCTTATGGAACTACTTATACTAACTCAACGGGCAGACCAATATTTATAGTGGTTGGTACAAGTGCAAGCAGTTTAAATGGCTCAATAGGAATAACTATTGATGGAGTTTTGGTAAACGGTGGAAATTCTGCGCCTAATGGTGGTGGAGTAAGCGTTTCTTGTTTAATTCCACCTGGATCAACGTATTCTGTGACTGTAACTGGTGGTAGCGTTGCCGCACTTGCTAATTGGCAAGAACTCCGTTAAGGATTAAAGATGCCTGATTTTGGATTTGTAGGCCCATCATACGAAGCACCTAGTATTTACCAAGATGATCAAGAATGTATTAATTTCAGACCAGAAATTGATCCATTAAAACAGCCTGGTATGTACGGGGTGGTTGCGCTTTATCCAACGCCAGGATTAGTTACCAAACTAACTTTAAATTACGCAGAAGTTCGTGGGATGCGTAATATATCTAGTGGCCAATACATGGCTATTGTTTGTGGTTCTTTTGTTTATGTTGTTGATACTGATTTAACGCCAACATTAATTGGCCAATTAAATTCTTCTACAGGTATTGTTGGCATTACTGACAATGGCATTAATTTATATATTGTTGATGGAACTTATCGTTATACATGGCGAATTTCTAATCCGGCATCGGCAGTTTTTGAAGGAACAGTATCGGGTACAACATTAACTGTATCTTTAATGAAAAGTGGCACAATTGCTGTTGGCCAGCAATTATTTGGTTTGGGCGTAACTGCTAGAACAGTAATTACTGCTTTAGGAACTGGAACTGGTGGAGTTGGTACTTATACAATTAACATTAGCCAAACAATATCTACCCAACAAGATTTAAATTCTGCAATTGCTGGTGCTGTAGTAACTGGTAGCATTTCCGGCACTACATTAACTGTAACTGCTGTTACTAGTGGCACTTTATATCCAGGACAAACTATACAAGGCACCGGCATTACGGCTGGAACGATTATTACGGCTTTAGGCGGCTCTGCTGCAATTAGTTTTAGCATTACCGCAGCCGGTACTGGTTATGCTGTTGGTGACACTATTACGGTAAATGGCGGTGTATATTCTTCACAGGCTACTTACACGGTAGCAACAATTGGCGGTAGTGGTGCCGTAACTGGTTTAACTTTGGTTAGCAATGGTAGTTACACAATACAACCAGGCACACCATCTACAACCATTACAAGCGGAAACGGTACAGGATTAACACTTACTTTAACGTTTGGTACGGGTGCCGGCGGGGCTGGTACTTACGTTGTTTCTACTTCACAAACAGTTTCATCAACCACAGTTTATGGCCTTAACTTTAGCGTTTTGCCATCTACTGATGGTGCATTTTCTGGTGCTGATGTTGTAGATGTTGTAGATAACTATTTTGTTTATAACAGGCCAAATACACAGCAATTTGGTTCAACTGCACCGCTTTCACCAATTTCACCATCATTAAGTTTTAGTTCAAAAGATGGTGCGCCAGATAACTTAGTTTCACTTATTGTGGATCACAGGGAAGTTTATTTATTGGGTGAAGTATCTAGTGAGGTTTGGGTAAACAGCGGATTATTCCCGTTTGCGTTTCAACGTATTCCTGGCACATCCACCCAGCACGGTATTTCTGCTAAATTTTCGGTAGCACGATTAGGTAATTCATTTGCATATTTAAGCAAAAACATCCGTGGTGATGGCCAAGTAATGATGATGAATGGCTACACGCCAACCAGAATTAGTACCCATGCTGTAGAAAACAGCATTGAAGGTGCAGAAATTAGTGATGCACGGGCTTGGACATATTTGATTGAAGGCCATGAAGTTTACGTTATAAGCTTTCCAACACTTGATTTAACTTGGGCTTACGACATTGCTACTCAAATGTGGCACAAATGGTTGTGGGTAGATAAGCAAAACGTTTATCACAGGCACCGTGGTAATTGCCATACCCATTTTGCAAATATGAATTTGGTTGGCGATTGGGAAAATGGCCAGATTTATATGCTTGATCCAAATACTTATACCGATGACGGTGGCGAAATACGCAGGTTACGCCGTGCGCCGCATTTAGTATCTGATTTTCAGCGTCAATATTTTTCAGAATTGCAGATTTTGTTCCAGCCTGGTGTTGGTTTATCAGGCAATGTAACTGGCTCTACAAGCCCAACAAATGCGGTGGCTGGTGTTGGCGTAGCCGGTTTAGCAATTGCTGGTCAAAACAATTTAGCTACTTTGGGCGCAAATCCACAAGCAATGTTGCGGTGGTCAAATGATGGCGGTTCTACTTGGTCTAACGAACATTGGACAAGTATAGGTTTGCAGGGCGCATACAAAAACCGTGCAATTTGGCGCAGATTAGGCCAAGCCCGTGATCGCATATTTGAAGTGGTGGTTACTGATCCAATTAAAGCCGTTATTGTGGCGGCTAATCTTAAAGCTGAAGCTGGGGAAAATTAATGGCTACTAGCAATAATTCAGGGAATGGCGTTTGGACAAATAGTCAAAGTAATCCTTACCCACAAACCGAATTTTTAGACCCACAAACTAAGCGGCCAACTAGAGCCTGGCAGCAGTTTTTTCTTGCTATACTGAACTTTACTTCAGCAACCACAGCAACTAAAGGGGCTGCTACCCTACCATCTAATCCGGTAGGATTTATTAATATTACTGTTAATGGCCAGCCTTTTAAGGTGCCATATTACAACCCATGACCGACATTGAATTAAAAGATTCATCAAAAGAACAAATCCTAAAATTACAGGATGAAATAGTAAAGCTACCGCAAATTGAGCCGGTAACGGAACATTATTTTGCAAATGGGATGTATTGCCGAAAAATGGAAATGCCGATGGGTTTAGTGGTGGTTGGTAAACTTCACAAATCTGACCATTTTTTTATTTGTACCAAAGGCGAAATTATGGTTACTACCGAAAATGGGGTGAAAAACCTATACGCTGGCGATATAATCGAATCTAAACCAGGCACTAAAAGAGTAATATACGCAGTTGTTGATTCAATAATTACCAATGTTCACAAAACGGATAAAACCGATTTAGATGAAATTGAAGAAGAATTGATTGAAGCGGAAGAAATTGCGCTTTTTGATTCTAATAACAAGTTAAAAGACCCGTCATTAAAGTATCAAAACATTCAATTAGGGGGTAATTAATATGGCATTTGCATTAGGTACCGCCCTAATTGTTGGCGGTTCAACACTTGCTTCTGGTTATATGCAAAGTCAAGCAGCAAAAGATGCTGCTGGACAATACGCTGCTGGTGGTGAACGTGCGTTGCAATATAACCGTGAAATGTACGATAAGACAAATGCACAAAATGTAGATTATCGTTTACTTGGTGAAAAATCAGCGGGTTTATATAACAAATATTTAGATAATGGATATTTTACAAATCAACCAACATTGGATGATTTGACACGTTTAATGCCAAATTATCAATTTGGTTTAAGCCAAGGTATGGGCGCATTAAATTCACAACTTAATGCTGCTGGCGGTTTAATAGGTGGCAATGCAATTCAAGGCGCACAACAATTTGCCCAAGGTTATGCTGGCACTTCATTGGCTGATGCGTTTAATCAATACCAAGCTAATCGTTCTAACGTTGCAAGTAATTTAGGTGCTGGTGCTAATATTGGTTTAAATGCCAATACAATTACAGCCAATGCTGGAACTGGTTCTGCAACTAATGCTTCAAATGTTTTATCTAGCATTGGTAACGCACAAGCTGCAAGCACAATGGCTGCTGGCCAAGCTTGGGGTAATGCGGCCAATAGCATTAGTAATTACGCCATGTTGTATGGTTTGAAAAATCAAAAACCAACTGGCACAGACCCAACTGCTGGTTCAGATATTAGAATGAAAGAAAATATTAAAACCATAGGATGGTTGCCAAACGGCTTACCAGTTTATTCATACGAATATAAGCCAGAATTTAAAGATGATGAATATTGTGGCCACGGTAAATTTGTTGGTGTAATGGCGCATGAAGTTGAGCAAATAATTCCTGATGCAGTTATTACAAGACAAGATGGTTACAAAATGGTTAATTACGCAAAAGTATAGGTGAAAATATGCCAGAATTTAATGTAGATTTATCACCAAAAAATCAACCTACAACTTTGGCAGATTTGCTAAAGCTGCAAGCGTATTCTGCACAAGCTGATGTTGCACAAATAGAAGCTGCAAAAGCTAAACAAGCTGAATTAGAACGTGGGCGTTTTCAAGGTTTTATGGAAGGTAAAAAATGGCAACTTCCAAATGGTGACATTGATCTTGATATTGTTAATGCTACACTTCCAGCAATCATGCCATTAACAGGTCATGAATATGCTGCAAAACTTAATCAATTATCTAAAAACACAATTGAAGCTAGGGATGCACAACTTAATTTTAATCAAAAAGAACGTGGTGTAGTTGCAAATGTATATACTGCATTAGCTAATGCAGGTGTTCAAGACCCAAAAGTTTATGCTACTTCTTTAGACAATTTAAAAAAAGAATTTCCAAATAGTCCAAATATTCATAGATATGTTGATTCAGCAATATCTAATTTAAAACTTGGTACTGATCCTAATAAGCTAAATCCTGAATTACCAAAAAACGCATTATTAAAATCAAACGAATTGTTGTCTGCAAAAGATCAATACGAAATGTTTGCGCCTAAAGCAGCACTTAATACAGTTGGTGGTCAAACTGTTAGTGTTGTTACAAAACCATCCGTTGCTGGTAGCACTCCTTCTATTGATGTTGCGCCAGTAGGTGGTGGAAGCGGTACGCCAACACCGGCATCAACACAAACACAAACAAAACAAACTTCAAAACTTCCAAAATTAATTCCTGAAGATGAAAGTTTAAGATATACGCCACAAGCAAGTGGAATTACAAATACAAATAAATTTCAAGATGCGGCGTATGAACGTGGCAATAAAATAATTCAAACTGCTAATGCGTCACTACAAGGACAAGCAGATTTGCAAGAAAATATTCGTAAAGTTGAAAGACATATAGAAGCTGCTAGTGGATCAAAAGTTGGTCAAGCGTATGAAAAAGCAAAACAATATTTATTGGGAAATGAAGCACTTGATACATTAAAGAAAAGTATTGCACAAGTTCAAGCTAGAAATGCAGAACTTATGGGTTTAAATAGGTCTGATGCTTCACAACAATTAAACGAAAAACTTAGTGGCAATGAAAATATTGATGCAAAAGCTTTGGAAGGTATTATGCAACAAGTTAAAGCTGAATCTAAAGCTGCTGAATTGTTTACAAAAGGTATAAATAAATATTTAGATATGCGGGGCGATATTAACGGCAAAATACAAGCAGAAAAATTTAAATCTAAATGGGCTGAACATTATGACCCACGAATTTTTCAAATAGATAATATTATTGAATCAAAACTACCTGAAGCTGAAAAGCAAAGAAAGATTGATGAAATTCAAAATAAAATGACTGATAAAGAACACGATAAATATTTACAAAATCGTAAAATTATTCGCAGTTTATATGAAGGTAAATATCAATAATGGCTACCGAATTTTTAGATGAGGAAGTTGATCCAGCCGATAAATATTTAAAACGGCGTGGTGCTGCTGCACCCGTAAATAAAAAAATTTCGGTAAATGTTAACGCTGATATAGAAAACATCAATCCTGATTTAAAAGAACGTATTGCAGCATTAAATGCTGATTGGATGAACAACAAAGAATTAAATCCTAAAGGCATACCGCTACCAATTACTAGCGGCAGAAGAACTAGGGAACAACAAGCTGCTGAATACAAAGCCAGAATGTCAGGTTCAAAGACTACTGGTTTTATGGCAGTTAATCCTGATAAGTATCCTGGCCGTGAATTTTTTCATGAAAATGCTGTAGATATATTGCCTGGCATATTGCCTGATGAATATTTAAATAAATTTGGTTTACATCGACCATACGGTTCAAAAGACCCAGTTCACGTAGAAATTAATCCTAAATTTGAATACGCAAGACCAAATCAAGATACTACATTACCTAGTGGTGAAGATGTTGATCCAGCGGATAGGTATTTAAGAAAACCTAGCGTTATTGCAAAACTAAATACAAATGCACCGGCTGTTGTTGCGCCTGAAACTAAAGGCCAACTTAGTGGCGTTAAGCAAGAAGTAAAAAATCAATTTGCAAACGTTAAAAATGAATTAATTGCAGCCAAAGATACATTAAGCAATCCTGATTATTATACAAACCAATTACCTAAACAAACTGCTGCTGCTGTTGATACTGCTATTGGAACTGTAGGTGGTTTAGTTAATTTTTTTGGAACGCCAATAGCTAGATTATTTGAAGCTACTGCTAGTAACGAAAAACCACGTTCTGAAGCTGCAAAAGCCATTTTTGGTCAAAGTGTTACGCCAAAAGAATTATTAGATAAGACAACGCAGTTATTTGATAAGCCGATTGGCAAAGCTTTTGGCATTACTAACGATCCAATGTATAACGATGAAGCTTCACAGCGATTAATGAATTTTGTTAGTGGAAAAATAAATAAAGGTGCTGATGCTTTATCAAAAGAAACTGGTATGTCAAAAGCTGATGCAGAATGGTTTATAAATGCAGCAATGATAAAAGCAGCACCAGTTGCAGCAAATGTTACTAAAAAAGTTTATCAAGGTGGCAAACAAACTTTGCAATCGTCATTTGACGCATTGAAATCCAAAAAAGAAACGCCAATAAATGAAACGCCAGCAGAAAATTTAAAACGTAATTTTGATGAATTAAAACAACGTCAAGAATCACAACGTCAACCTTATGCGGAAGGTACGCTGACAGAAACGCCTACCACAGGAAATGCGGCAGTTGGATCAGCTAAACCAACAACGCCTGATGCGCCATTTACTGAAATTAAATATTCTGAAAATGGTTTGCCAATAGATGAACAATTTGCCCGTGCCCAAACATTAAATAGGGTATTAGGATCAGATCATAAGGCAGATTTGGCAGCAATTGAAGGTAAAGGTAAAGAACGTGCTACCAACTATGCTACATCAAACACGGATACAGCAATTGGTAATTTCTTAAAAGAAAAGTTTGCAGAAGAACAAAAACGATTAGCTGATTATGCTGAACAACAAGTTAAAAATACTGGTGGAACTGTAGGGTTAGATGAAAGTTCGCTATATAGACGTGGAAATACAATCTTAAAACCACTACAAGGTTTAGAAACGCATTTTGATGATGCTATTAGTAATATATATAAAGAACGGGATAAGCTTGCTAAAGACATTCCAGTTGAAGCGCAAAACATTGTAAATATTTTAAATGATGAATCATTAACTTTAGCTAATACAGAAACCATTGGTTTAACTAATATTGCTAAAGCAAGAATGAAGCAATTAAAAATGATTGATAAAGATGGTAATTTATTACCAACTGATGCTAAAACTGCTGAAAATTTCCGTAAATTTATAAATGAAAATTGGGATAGTAAAAACGCTAATTTACATCGTCAATTAAAAGAAGCTGTAGATGCTGATGTTTTGGCTAATATAGACCAAAGCACACCATTTTATAAAGAAGCCCGTGATTTAGTGGCATTACGCAAAAATACTTTAGATAATCCAAATGGCATTTCTAAGATATTAAATGCTGAAGGTCCAAACAAAATTAATCGTAAAGTTGATATAGAAAAAATAGCGCAAAACATTGCCGATATGCCGGTGGATCAAATAACGCACGTTATTGAAACTTTAAGAAATGTTCCTGAAAGTTTACAGCCACAAGCCGGTGTTGCTTTAGCAGAAATTAAAGCGCAATTTGCTAATAATTTGGCTGCTAAAAAGACACCAAAGCAAGTTACTGATTTTATGAAAGCAAATAGTGAAGTTATGAACAGATTGTTTACGCCGGAAGAAATGAACAATTTACGTGATTACCACAATGCGGTTCATATTTTAGCTACTGATACTGGTTACAAAGGCGCAGCAGTTCAAAAAATTAACGTTGAACAAAAATTAGGTTCAAAAATTAAAGAACATTTAATTACCAAGGGTGGTGCGGTAGCTGCTGAAACTGCAACTGGCGGTGCTGGTATGGGTGTACCGGCATTAATAACGCATGAAATTTTAAGTGGCCGTGCGGCTACAAAACGTGCAAAAGCAGAAGCTATGGCAGAACAAAAAGCTTTAGAAAATACGCAAAAAAGGTTTGTTGATATTCAAGATTTAATTAAATAGGATAAACAATAATGGCATCAGTTCTTTTATCACCAGTTGGCAATGGCCAGCAATTTTTTGACAACAACGGGGTGCCATTATCTGGTGGATTAATTTATACCTACCAGGCTGGTTCTAGTACGCCGCTTACCACGTACACAACCAATAACGGAACAATACCAAATACCAATCCAATTATTTTGGATGCTGCTGGCCGCACACCTAATGAAGTTTGGCTGCAAACAGGTTACAGCTACAAGTTTGTTTTGCAAACTTCTGCTGGCGTAACGTTGCAAACGTTAGATAATCTTTATCCAATATTGCAAAATGCAGCCGCAACAACCAACCCATTTACTACAGGAATGATCATTATTTGGTCAGGTTCATTAGGTTCTATTCCAGCCGGATGGGTACTTTGTAACGGATCAAATGGAACGCCAGATTTACGTGATCGTTTTGTTATTGCGGCTGGTTCTACTTATGCAGTTGGTGCAACTGGCGGTAGTGCTGATGCAATTGTAGTTAGCCATACGCACACGGCTACAGTAACTGATCCTGGTCATACACATACAGCTAGATCAATTGCACAAGTTGGAAGTGATTTTACTGTTGCACAAGTTGGACAATCATTTAATCAAAATGCAACATTTATTAATTCAAATACAACCGGAATTACTGTAGCAAATTCCACTACTGGTACAAGCGGCACAGGTGCAAACTTGCCACCGTATTACGCATTAGCGTACATCATGAAAACATGATGGGAATTGATATGTCATTTGAACTTGATCCAGTTAAATACGGCGTATTGTGGAATACCGTGGAAAATAACGAAAAAAAATTAGAAGAAATGAATAAAAAAATAGACAAACTAGAATCTAAGTTAGAGGAATTATGTTATTTGGCTGAACGTGGCCGTGGTGGTTTTTGGATGGGGATGTTGTTTATATCTGCATTTAGTACGGGAGTTGGCTGGTTAATACATTTGTTTAGCAAAAATTAAGGTGCATCATGATCGACCCGATTACTATAGGGTTAGCAGTACAAGGCGTTAAGCTAGTAATTAATAGCATTAAAACCGCTGCTGATGAAGCTAAAGAAGCAATTGATAGCGTTAACGAATGTGTTGAATCGGGGAAAAAACTAGGTGAATCACTTTCACCGATAAAAAAGTTTTTCACCGCAGCAAGTAAATATGAACTTGGCAGAACGCAGTTAGAAGATGCCAAAAAAGCCCAAGATGAAGCTATAGCAAACGGGCAGCCAGTAGTTGATCCAATATCTGATGCTGAATACGTCATGGATATGATGGCGATGGATCGGGAAATTAAGCAGTATTACGCACAGATAAAACACTACTTTATTTATCATTTTGATGAACCTGGAATGTGGGATGATTTTTCTGAACGTTTAACCAGGTTACGCAAAGAACGTGAAGAAAAGGCCGAAGCAGCCAGGAAAGCGGCCACAGAAGCTAGATTAGCGTTGGTTGCTGAAAAGATGCGTAAAAAACGGGCTAGGGCAAAAACATTGAATATTATTTATAACTGCATTGGTGGATTTGTAATTACATTAATTATTGCAGGGTTTGCCTGGTTTATTAATTGGATGTTTAATCAAGGGGCTAAATGATGTTACCGCTACTAGTACCAATTTTGTCGCAACTTGCCGGTGCAGGTATGCAAAAGGTAGTTGATTCTGTATTGGATAAAGGTGTACAACACGTTGAAGAAAAGTTAGGTATTACGTTAACGCCGGATGCTGATGGCAAGCTATCTGATGAAAAGCTATCGTCATTAAAAGAAGCGGCAATGAAGCATGAAGAATTTATGTTTGAACAGGAAGTAAAAGATCGTGGTGATGCTAGGGCAATGCACCTGGCTATTGCTACTAATCCTGATGTTCATTGGCTAGAAAAGCTTGTAATGCCAATTTTAGCGTTGGGCATTGTTTGCGTAGCGTTTTTACTGGTTGGCATACTGATGTTTGTAAACATACCAGATAGTCAAGAAAACATTGTGATTTATGCGTTGGGTTTTTTAACAAGTGCTGCAACCCAAGTAATTTCATTTTATTTTGGATCGAGCCAAGGCAGCAAAGATAAAGCAGATTTGTTAGCGACTAAAAAATGAACTTATCGCCAAACTTTACGCTAGAAGAAATGACCGCCAGCGAAACGGCGGCCAGATACAATATAGATCAAACACCATCTAATGATGTATTGATGAACTTGCGCCGGTTGGCATTGTTTTTGGAAGAAGTGCGGAATTTATTAGGCAAGCCAATTCACATAAATTCTGCATAT
>Ga0315904_10012208_pt1 | contig 10875 bp, 7 predicted proteins | sample LakEriMetagenome_6_FD_203529 | JGI IMG/M metagenome (GOLD analysis project Ga0315904, IMG submission 203529) | Freshwater fungal communities from buoy surface, Lake Erie, Ohio, United States - Buoy 12 MA120 | ecosystem: Environmental > Aquatic > Freshwater > Lake | place: USA: Lake Erie, Ohio... | reverse complement strand
TTTCTGCTCACTGGTTACCCAAAGATCTTTCCCGTCGGCATCCCACGAAATCGCTTCCGCCTGACGCAGCCGAGGAAACTGAAGGATCTCGGGTGGTCGGTTGAGGCATTCGTTCCATGATTCCAGTCGACCCTCGTTATTTTCCTTCCGTTGGTATCGAAAGACGCCGACATAGGAGAGGACCAGCAGGTGCTTTCCATCTGGGGAAAGGTCAGCCGACGTGGCCATGGGGATGCGATGGGGGGCGATTCGCTGGGGCTCTAGTGCGTGAGTCCCTGGCTGTGTTGGAACCGTGACCCGATAGAACGATCCGCCCAGCGGGGATTTGCTGGCCAGCAGCAGGCATCCATCGACTGGATCGAATGCAAGACTTTCGAAGTCGAGCCCTGCTTCGGGGAACTCCAAGCTGAGGGTCCAAAGGCAGTCGCGTTTCCAAGTGAAGGGTGGGTGCCCTTCCTTGTCGATCTCCGGTTCTTCCACGGCGTAGATTTCAAATCGCTTTCGCGGTTTGCTGTTGCCTCCCAGATCCCCGATCCAGATCAGCCTGCGCCCTTGAAAAAGACCTGATGCGATATCTTCCCAGTCGAGCGCTCGGGCCTGTCCAACCTGGAGCGTTCCCAGGGGATTGCCTTGGGGGCTCAGTCGGAACAAACGAGCGATGTCTCCCGAGTCGTTGTGGGTCCAGAGGTCTTGCGATCCATCGCGGCTTGCGGCCAGTCCACTGCTTTCATCAATTCTTTCATCGCCGATTGTCCATCTTTCCAGCACCTCCAGGTTCTGCTGGCCGATACAAGACGGCAAGCAAGGGGTCAGCCAGCCACCGGGCAGGAGGGCCATCAGAAGGATGGGGGTTATCCTTCGATGAAAAAAGCATTTGGTTCGATCCACGGGCGATTACCTGGAGTGCGATGGTCCATCGGGAAGGGAATCTGTCTCGGATGATTCCTGAAGGATATCGCGCCGGGGGCGAGAGTGGTCCCTGGCGCAGCCACTGACGTAGAGATTGCCATCGACGAAAAAACGAAGGGTTAGATCGGTGGATTGGGAGATTCCTATCCGAGGCGTGGCGCGGATGTCCCATCGCGACTGGCTTTGGATCGCGGAGGGTTCGATCCAAAGCGAACCTCCTGGGGTGGCGGCCTTCCCGTCCAAAGTGCGATCGATCGCCAGGGCTTGGCAGAGCCGACCGGGGCCGGTGGTCAAGCGGCGAGGGTCCGAGGTGCCGCGGCGTTTTTCCATCCAGTCGATTCCCTCCCGAGGCTGGAGAGCCCGAATCAGGACCGCGGAGCCGACACCGGCTGGACAGGTCACCCAGTTCAGGCAGTGTTGCTGGTGAATCTGATAGACATAAAAGCAGCCCCCTTCGAGGAACATGCTGCGATTGCGGGGGGTTGGGCCGCAGCGACTGTGACTGGCGTCATCTCCCTGGTCCAGGTACGCTTCCACTTCGACGATCCACCCCGAGCAGCGTCCCTGGTCGGTCTGTCGGACCAGCAGCTTTCCCAGCAGTTGTCGAGCCGCGAGGACTGTCGGGTGGTTGTCGAGCCGTCGTTTTTTCATCGCTGGATCCCGAGTGAACGACCCCATGCAGCCACTGACGATTCGAGCTCGTTGGATTCTGACCCAGGATCCCGTCCCGATGGAAGGGGGCGCGGTGGTGCTGCACCAGGGGAGGGTGGTGGGATTGGTGCAGGAGCCAGCCCGCTGCGACCTCGATCTTGGCGATGCCATTTTGGTGCCGCGACTGATCAACGCCCATACCCATCTGGAGTTTTCGGAGCTGGAGCAACCGATTTCCGCCGAGTTCGGTTTTCCCGGCTGGGTCGAGTCGCTGGTGGAACGCAGGAGGATGGCGGCTGGTTCGCAGAACGAGGAGAGTCTCTACCGGATGCGCCAGGACAGCCTGCGCCGAGGGCTGAGCGAGTCGATCGAAAGCGGTACCGGATGGCTGGTCGATAACATCACTCCCCCCTGGGATTTTCGGTGGCCTTCCGTGATCGCCGAAGAGATCCGGTGTGCCATCCAGAAGGAAGAAGACCTACCGCTGGCCAAGGCGATCGGTGGTGGACTTCATTGGATCGGTGCGGCGGAGGTTCTTTGCCCGGTTGCGGAACGCGAAGCCGCTACATGGTCTTGGGCAGAAAGCTGGTGCCAACAGATGCCGTGCAATGCGGGTGGATCCCGTAGTGAAATCTCCGGCGCGCCGTTGGTTTGGGATTGGGCGCTGGCGCCCCATGCGCCCTACACACTTCCCTGGGGGATGCTAGAGCGGTTGGTGTCGCTCAGTCGGCAGAAGGGGCGTTTCGTGACGATGCACTTGGCGGAAACCGGGGAGGAAGTCGACTGGTTGCAGGGGAAGGCTGGTCCGATGGCACAGATGCTGGAACGACTGACAGGCCAGCCGGCACTCTTGGCCCCAAGTCCTTCGGCTGCGCGGCCCATAGCCGACTACATCCGCTTGCTGTCCCAGGCCCCGCGCGCCTTGGTGGTGCATGGCAATGTTTTGGATGAGCCAGCGATGGGCGAACTGGTGCGGGCCGGCGGGCGTGTGGGGGTGGTTTACTGCCCTCGTACCCATCGGCATTTCGGCCATGCCGAACATCCTTGGCGAAAGCTTCACAAGAGCGGCGTTCCGGTGGCGGTGGGAACCGATTCCAGGGCCAGCAATCCCTGTTTGTCGGTCTGGGAGGAATTGCGTTTTCTGGCTGGAAGCAGCCAAGAAGTCGATCCCAGGGTTTTGCTGGCGATGGCCACCACGATTCCTGGAGAGCTGCTGGGGTTGGAGGCGAGGGAGGGACTTTACCTGGGTGGCCCCGCCCCTTTGGTCGCCTTCCGGTCGACCGCCACGAGGGCCGACCAGCTCCTCGAAGGGCTCTTGGCGGGTGGTGAGCGACCGATCCCATGGTGGCAGTGGTCGACTGAGTTTTGCTAGCAAAACCGAAGCCAAGAAGCTTCTCTTGTCCGATTTTCAGAGGATGACTTATAGTGCTGCGATTGCCCGATCGAATTCCAGGGGAGCAGCCGAAGGACCGGCGCTTGGAGGCGGCAGAGGCAACGGGTCGGCTGGATCGATGAGCTGACGGAAAAAGAGCGGGAAGGATTCCCACGGATGAGCAGACGTTGGAAAGAACGGTTGCGGGCGGGTCGGCGATGGTTGCTGAAGCCCTTCAAGAAGATCGAGCTATCGATTCGCAAACGCTCGCAGCGTTTCGTCTTGAAAACGGTGGCCACGCAGCCTCCTTGGAGCGGCAAGGGCGGGTCGGTTGCACCGATGCCTCAGCATGCCCTGCCGGGTCCACTGGCCAGCGGTGGTTTGATCTGCGATTCGACGCTGCATGCGTTCATGCGATCGATGGAGCGGACGGTAGGGGCTTCCAGCGATCGGATCAGCGGATGCTTGGTTTCGGAGGACCGGTTTCTTGCCCCCCATCCATTCGTAGGATTTCTCTACACACTGCCGACCGATCGTGTGGGAGTGGCGCACAAGTGCCGTGGGATGTATCAACCGGAGGTGACGCAGGCGATCCGATTGTGGATTGACGATCAACCGGTGGTGCATCATGGACCAAGGGATGGTTATCACCTGCTGACAAGTCTGGCATCCTGTCCGGAGGGACAGGGAGCTGTTTTGATCGATGAGCCATCGCGAAGCTGGTCGGAAGTGCTTCGCGAGAATATCGAATGCCATCGACTGGGGCGTCAGGCGATGGATGAGCCAACGTGGCGACGACTGGGCTTGCCGATTCCTTCGCGCGTCGTGATCACGGCGGTCGATCCCGACTTGGATCCGTGGGGAACTCCGGTGCTGCGGCAGATCTTAGCGCAATCGCACAGCCACATCTGCTGGTGGGTCCCGGAGGATCTGGAAGAGGAGCGGCGCTGGTTGTCGGTGCTGCTTGGGACCCGCTCTCTGGAGAGCCTTCAGTGGACACGGATGACATCCGAAGGTCGTCTGGTGACGTTGCAGGCAGGATCCTTGGAGGATTGGTGCAGGCATCTGGAATCGGTCGGATCCCAGATGCTCCCTGCGGATCGAAAGGTGGCCTGAGGTGATCGAAATTCTCTGCGATGCGCGCTGTTTTCAGGATCCTAACTACGCCTTGCGTGGTGTCGGGCATCATGCGGCGACCGTCTATGCATGGGGCAAATCGCATGCAGGTACGCTGGGTTTGCCCAGCGCGCGATGGATCGCTTGGTGCGACCCGATGCTGCCACAGATCCATGAAACGTATCACTCGCTGTTCGACACCATCGTCACCAGCCCTTGTGCACCCAGCGTCCCAAATGGTTCCGTGCTATTGCAGCCATCTCCGATGACTCATGCGCCCGATCCGCTGGCCGGCGTTCTGGATCGACCTGGGCTACTGACCACCACCCTGGTGCATGATTTCATTCCCTGGGATCAACCCGAACGGTATTTGAGCGACCCGAAGGCGATGCGGCAGTACGTGCAGTGCCTGCAGTGGCTGGCCGCTTACGATTTCTTTTTCTCCAACAGCAGCGCGACGCAGAGTCGATTGCGGGAGCTGATCGAGGCACCGATCGGGCGCTGCCGGGTGACGGGAGTGGCGTTGCGGAAGTCGTTTCTGGAGATGATGCACTGCACCTCTGTTCCGTCTGGAAGCAGGGAGGAGCCGTATGTTCTGCTGGTGGGAGGAGGGGACCCCAGGAAGAATGCCGACCTGCTGGTCAGGGCGCACGGGCGCGGCCGCGCCAAGGGGACTTTGCGTTCCCAGTTGCGCATTGCGGGCCATTATCCTCAGGGCGAGATTGATCGACTGAGAAAACTCTATGTGGAGTCGGGGGGCAAGGCGTCGCAGCTGCGGATCGGCCAGACCCTGACCGATCAGGAACTGGCTCAGTGGTATCAGCAAGCGCTGGCCACCGTCTGCAGTTCCCGCGCTGAGGGGTTTTCGATCCCGGTGACCGAGGCGATGGCTTGCGGATCGCTGGTGCTCGCTTCCGATATCCCCGCCCATTGCGAACTGGTCGCTGATGACCGTTGCCGTTTTGATCCAGATGACGACGGGCAGCTGCTGGGATTGCTGGAGCAACTGGAGCAGCAACCTGCGTGGCGAGAGGAGTTGCGGTTAGGTCAGCGCGTGGTGCCGCAGCGTTACACGGCCGAGCAGGTTGGGAGAAGGTTTTGGGGAGAAGTCGTCCGCCAGATCCAGCAGCGAAGAAGCGCCCAATCGCGGGCTCGCGCGACCCGTGCATTGCCGCGCCTTGCGATCCAGTCTCCCTGGCCACCCGATCGTTCCGGAGTTGCTGACTACACACAGAGGACGGTCGAGGCGCTTGCGGGGCGAGCGATCGTCGATGTCTTTACCGATGCGGCCAATCCTGCCGCAGCTCGAGGAGTCGACCAGTTTCTGCCGATTTCCTCCTGGGCCTATCTCAGCGGACGCTACGACGGCGTGCTCAGCGTCGTCGGCAACTCCCATTTCCATACCAAGATCATCGATCTGCAACGAAGGCACGGCGGCCCCTGCCTGATCCATGACAACCGACTGGCCGAACTCTATCACTGGTGGAAAGGAGAGGAGTACTTCCGCCAGATGGCTTGCCGGTCTCTGGGCCGGGAAGTGACTTTGGCCGAATCGAATCAATGGGTGCACGAACCATCCCGGCTGCCGGGGATCTTCTTCGACGAGCTGCTGGAATCGGCCCAGCCGCTGATCGTTCATTCGCGCGGGATTCAAAGGCAAGTGGAGAGGCAGTATGGCGTGTCGGCCAGGTATCTACCATTTTGCTGCCATCGGCTGTTGGAGCCTCAGCGCTTGCAGCCCGCAGCGCGCCTCGCCGCGCAGCAGCGCCTAGGGCTGGCTCCCGATGCCGTGCATGTGATGAGCTTTGGACTGGTGGCCTGGGTGAAGGCACCCAAGGAGATGATCGAAGGAATCGCCGCTGGGAGGCGCCAGGGGGTGAACCTGGAATTGCATCTGGTCGGCGAGGCGGGGGGGATTCGTCAGAAACTCCAGCAGCATGCTAGGCAGCATGGAGTGGAACGATACATCCACTTCGTCGACCAGTGGATCGATGAAACCAAGTATCAGGACTATCTTCAGGCAGCCGATCTGGCGATCCAGCTGCGCACCCACTTCTTCGGTGGCCTGTCGGGAGCGCTGCTGGATACGATCGCTGCAGGCATTCCGACCGTCGCCAACGAGGATTTGGCCGAGGCGCTGGAGTCGCCAGGATATGTCCTTCGTGTGACCGACCAACCCAAGGGGTTGGAAGTCGGGGAGAAACTGGTGGAGGCGGTCCAGCGAGGATGGCATCGGCATCGTCTGACCGACGAGCGGCAGAGGTACGTCAGCGAGCATAGCTTCGAGCGTTATGCCGACCAATTGCTTGAACTGATGCTGGGAGACGATCGGAGCCAGAGTGGCGATCTGCCCTCCGATCGATCCGAAATCGCTTCGGATGGGGACGGCTGGGCGATCTTCGGGCCAGCGACCTTGGCGCTGGAAGCGCCAGCAAGGCGACCGATGGTGCTCAACGAGTCCCCCAAGGTCTTCATCGATACGACGCATACGGTCGTTGCGGGATTCCGTACCGGGGTCCAGCGGGTCGTCCGCAGCATCGCTCGGGAAGCCTTCCAGAATCAGCCGGATGGCTTCGCATCGGCTCTTCCGGTGATCTTGCAGGGGAAAAGCTGGATCGCGGCTTCGATGGAGCAAGGGGATCCGCGGCTGCCAGGGACCGGCGGCAGCCGACCTTGGCGCGAGGATGTGCTGGCGGGTTTGCCCCCCTGGTATCGCGCATCGGCGCACTGGCTGTGCGATCGCGTCCAGCACCCGAAGCTGCGCAAATGGTTGCTGCCGCTTCCTGGACATCAAGGAGTTTTCAAAGCTGCGGTGAAGATATCCGAGCGATTCGAGCGGCCGGTGGAATCGGAGCAGTGCGCGATGCGCGAAGGGGATCTGCTGCTGTTGCCCGATGCCTACTGGGGGTTTCGCGAGGTGTGGCCGGCCGTGGCTGCCGCGCGGCAGAAGGGAGTGAGGACTGCGGTGGTGATCTACGACCTGATCCCCCATCTCCATCCGGAGATTTTCGGGGAAGAGGGTGCCGAGCAGTTTCGCAAGTACCTGCGACTGGCTGCCTCGCATGCCGATCTCCTACTGGCCATTTCCGACACGGTAGCCGATCAGGTACGGGAGCATCTTCCGTCGATCGCACCCAGGTGGGACCGCTCGACTCCCGTGGTCGCGTTCCCACTGGGGGCACAGTTCAGCGCCTCCGAGGGACGCGTGCGCGCCGAGCTGACGCGAAGGTTTGACCCCCAGCGACCCCGCACTCCTTACCTGATGGTCGGGACGATTGAGATGCGGAAGAACCATCGCTACGCACTGGAGGCGATGGACCGGCTTTGGCAACGCCATCCCAAAGCAGAGCTTTCCATCGTGGGGCAGGTGGGTTGGAGAGGCAAGGAGCTCCTGGAGCTGGCGCATGGCCATCCAGAATTCGGCCGGCGACTCCATCTGTTCCATGACGTTTCCGACCAGGAACTGGCCTATTGCTACCGCAACGCTCGGGGCGTCCTCTTCCCTTCCATGGCAGAGGGCTATGGACTGCCGATCGTCGAGGGTCTTTGGTACGGGCAGGCGGTCTTCGCCAGCGACATTCCGATCCATCGCGAGGTGGGGGGGGATCAGGTCCAGTACTGCGACCTCCGCGACCCCAGCTCGCTCACCGAACTCCTGGAGGCGTGGGAGCACCGCTGGGGCGATCATCGACCGACGCTGCAGCCTTCCAAGATACCGACCACTTGGCAGCAGGCGACCGAGGAGCTGTTCCGTCGACTGGCAGTCGCCTTCCATCGACCGACGGCAGACCCGATCCGACGCGCGGCTTGAGTCAGGCCGGATCCAGGATCAAAAAGACCCGCAGAAAACTAGACTTGCCCAACGTCTTCCTCGATGGATCGCATCGCTCTAAAGTTCATTAGAATATCGTCCCGGCTTGGGAGTGAGCGACGAGAGATCTTCGGGGGAATCTTGCGACCGGCCGAATCGCCACCTGCAAAGAGGCGATCTTTGCTGAATCCGCAAGCCAGTAGTCGGAGGGTTCGAGTCGGTGCATTTTCGTTCGAGTACCATAGGTACTTGAGTGCTCCGATGGCTTGCCCGGTGATGGTCAAGTCCTGCGAGCGACCAAGGCGTGGGATTGGTTCGGTAGAACGGGTCCATCGCCCAAGGCAATGGAACGAACATCTCGTAGCATCACAGGAGACTCGATGAACATGCTCCGAAGTCTCCATTTCCTGTGGAACCACCCTTTGAATCGGCATGACCGCCTTGCCGCTTTATCGAGGTTTCTGCGTTGGCAGATCGGCAGTCGGTTGCTCCCAGGGCCCATCGTCTACTCTTGGATTGGAGGCGCAAGGGTCCTCATTCGTCGTGGCGAAACTGGAATGACAGGGAATCTCTATGCAGGACTCCACGAGTTTGCGGATATGGCTTACCTGCTGCACGTGCTTCGCGCCGGGGATTTTTTGTCGATGTGGGTGCGAATGTCGGTTCCTACACCTTGCTGGCCAGTAGGGTCTCCGGTGCCAGAGTGACCTGCTTTGAACCGATTCCGGAGACGTTCGACCGTCTGATGGACAACGTGCGGTTGAATCGATTGGAACATCTGGTAGAGGCTCGCAATGAAGGAGTGGGTGCCCACACGGGTAGGCTCCAGTTTCTACTGGACCGCAACACCATGAATCGACCGGTCGCGCAAGGAGAGGTGGCGAAACATGCCATGGAGGTTCCTGTCGTAACGATCGATTCCGTCCTTGGGGACCGAGTTCCCCAGATGATGAAGATTGATGTCGAGGGATATGAGACGGCAGTCATCGAGGGAGCTCAGAAGACACTTGCCGATCCGCGGCTGCATTCGGTGGTGCTGGAATTGGCAGGGGCGGGATCGCAGTATGGATTCGATGAAGATCGTTTGCTCCAACAGATGCGAGAGATGGGGTTTCAAAGCTGTCGATATGATCCTTTCCGCAGGGAGCTGACACCCTTCGAAAGCCGCGATCCTTCCGATGGCAACACGCTTTTGGTGCGCGACTTGGAGAAAGTCCGTGGTCTTTTGGAGTCGGCCAGCGCGGTGGTCGTCCATGGAAGATCGATCTGAGTCCAGAGACCGCGATCCCGGAAGCTTGCCAGGGGAGCCACAGCGTCCGCCCTCAGATTTGGCTTGGAAAAGCCATCTGGCAGTGGGCGGTGGCGGTCGACGATCGAATTGCTAGCGATACGACGACGTCGCTGGTTCGCCAAACCGCCCTTTCGGTCGCGAGGGGCAATTTCTAAGATCGCCGCGGCGCCGAGGTGGATTGTTCTGCGGAAGGGAAATCGGACGAACGCTTGTGATCGACAGTCGCTCACGCAAGAGGAAACCAATCGCTTTTCGATGGGGCGCTTCGAGCGACCATCGTGGAGGGGGATTTTCTGAGCGATCAGGCAGGAAGTGGAACCGGTTCCGCTTCTTCATTCGGCGGTGGCTCCTTGTGCCATCGCTCGGTTGGATTCCCATCGCGCCTTGCTTGGCTCAGGTAGTTCCTGTCGCAGAGGATCCGTTGCAGCGTGCATTGCGACCGGCGGCCGACAGGGAAACGGGGGGAGTGGATGAGCCGTTGGTATCGATCGATGCGCCGGTGGTGGTGGCGTCGTTCGAAGCCGATCTGCCCGCACCGATGCAGGGGGAGAAGGCTGGCGCCATTTTACCCGCGCTGCCACTGGGTCTTGGTGCAGCGACTCCCGACTTGGGCGACAAGTCCAGCCCGCAGGTTCCCGAGTCGATTGTGCCCGGGGATCCGATCGACCTCCTGCCACTTCCGCAGCCATGGAGCGCCGACCAAGTAGGAAGGCTGGCAGGCCAGCGCGCCGCCGCTTCGGAGCTTTTTCTCAAACAATCCCAACTGGCCATCGCTGCGCACTACCCCAAAGACGACGCCCCTTTGTGGCTGAAGAACGTCTTTCAGTGGCTTGCCGAGCCGATGCGTCTACGAGCGATTCGTGGCGCCCGAACCGCTCATCACCAGCTGGTGGCGACGGAGCGGGGGATTGCGGTGTTGGATGAGACAGCGGACTTTCTGGAGCGGTCGATTGCGGCACAGGATCGCTTGGTGGAGCAGGGGGTGGCGGTAAAAAATCCTTATGCTCTGAAAATTCAATTGCTGGAGTTGAGACAAAAGCGGAGTGAACTGGTTCAGCAGTCTTCGCAGTTGCGGATTGCCCTCTCGGGGGTGATCGGCAGCGATCCGGCGTGTCATTATCATCCACTGGAGGAGCTACCTGGTGAATCTGCGATGGCGCTTTGCGATCTGCAGTCGCTGGCGCTGCGCAGCCGTGAAGACTTGATGGCGATCCGACTGGTGCACGCTCAGGCGACCCCACGCGAAATGTGGTTGATTTCCGAGGCAACCGATTGGGCTGGTCCCTGGCAGGACTTTCCCTTTGCCACCACCCCGCTCGCGAGGAAAAAATCGTTCTGGAGCGAACTGTTTGGGCCCGACCAGGAGCAGTTGTTGGCGCAGAAAAAGAAACTGCTGGCTGGTATCCACAATCAGATTCAGGACCAGTTGGTGGTGGATCTGGAGTCTTCCTGGAACGATCGCCAGGGGGCTCTGGAACGCTGGAACCGACTCGAAGAATTACAGCAGGTGCGTCAGGAGCGATTGCGTCAACTGGAGGCGGTGGCCGAGAAAGGGCAACCGGACTTTGAGCAGCAGGTGGCCGCCAAGCTGGAATTGCTTCAGGGGGAAGGAGATCGCTGGAAACTCTATGCGGCTTTCTGGGAAGCCGATCAGCGACTGTCGGGGGCCGTGGGAAGCCAGAGGCCCTGAGAAACTAGAGGCCCTGAGAAACTAGAGGCCCTGAG
>Ga0315904_10012207_pt1 | contig 10875 bp, 10 predicted proteins | sample LakEriMetagenome_6_FD_203529 | JGI IMG/M metagenome (GOLD analysis project Ga0315904, IMG submission 203529) | Freshwater fungal communities from buoy surface, Lake Erie, Ohio, United States - Buoy 12 MA120 | ecosystem: Environmental > Aquatic > Freshwater > Lake | place: USA: Lake Erie, Ohio... | reverse complement strand
GCCGTAATAGGAGTTTACGTTCATGTTCAACTGGCATTTACGCCTCCATCAAAAAAATGGGCACTTGATGTGCCCATTTTAGTTTTCAACTATCAGCGAAGCTTTGCTGGCAGCACATATTTGTATGTGGTGATACCAGTGTTGAGCTTGAGCTGAATAGCCCCTTTGACACTGAAACTCATTTCTGCATCAGCACCATCAACCAGCTTCAATAGTGCACTCACTAGCCCAATGGGCCACTTGTGTGAACTTTCAAATTGACCAGTGACACCGGTGGCAAACACCACACCGCCTCGCTGAGTAGCTGCGCCTTCGTCCCCAATGAAGAACTTGAGGTTACCGTCCACAGTCTTGGGAATGAAATATTGTTCATAGCTGCCAAGTGATCCAGCAGCCCAGTTGAACTGTTGAATGTTGCTCTTGCTGGGCTTGATCTTCACGTCCCAGCCAGGCTCCATATACTTGGGTTGATCAGGGACCATGTTTTTAGCCAGGAACCTATAGTTTATGAAACTGTTGCTTTTGTTTGTGTAGTGCATTTCAGTGGGCACATCCACACCCTCGCGCTCAGTATACACCAGTTCCAGCTTACTGTCCTTGTGTGCAAATTCTGGGTCATTCACAATGCTGTTGAGCAAGCCAAGATTGGCAAGTCCAAATTCACCACTCCAGCCGTCTACTGGGTTCAAGGTTTCTGCCTTGAGAATAACTTGCTTGTCCTTGTCAATAGCCTCAATGGTGCTGGTTTTGGCTCCACCAGATACCTTGATCTTTTCATAAAAACCAGTGCTGATCACATTCTTTGCAAGATCAGAGATTGCATCCTTAATAGCTGTTGCTGTCATTTTCAATAAGCTCCTTTATTACCCATTTTGCGTTGTATTGTTTCTTCGTCAACCAATGCTGCGTTTTGTTTCAAATCTTCGTCAGTCCAACCCAACATGTTTTTAAGCACATACCTCCTGCTAAGCCAAGGTGGCGCACTGTTCAATGCTTCAAATAACGTTTTCAATTCACTGGGTTCATATAGGCGTTTTTGGGTTTTCATAATTTTTCCAAAATTGGTTTTAGAGGTCAAACATAACCTTTGTAATATAGTGAGCAATAGTTGCAGGTATGTCAACAACAAAGGGACACCATAATCTCATTTCATGACCTTTTTGGAACAGAGTAGCAACACTATCCAAATCACTGCGCCCTTTGTAAGCAACATAAGCAGTGTGTTCAGGCACATGTTCCCCAATGAAAATTTGACTGCCTTGATTGTCAAACTTCCGCAGCACACCAGCTGAATACCACCTGCCTACCTTCGTTCCAGTGTTTTGTTCATCTTGATACAGTTGATCAGTAGGTATTTTCAAGAGTATATTGCTGTTTGTGAATATGAGATTGCCACATCCTCTCTTGTTTTTATGACCCAAAAGAGAAGCTTGCCTTCGTAGTGCAAATGGCAAGCCATCATATTGCTCTACAACAGATCCTGCTTGTGAAAACAACAGATCTTCTGCTTCACAAATGCTGTCAACTTCGTGAAAGTCTTGAGTTATAGTGTTCAGGCACAAATACCCAGTTAAGAATACCAAAGTGCTGGCGGTTGTGGGATGAGAATTGCTCCATGTGCTTGCTGATGCCAACGGATAGGGCTTGTAACGCAAGAGTTGAGCCCTCTCTTCTTTTGAGATTCCAAAGAGGGGGCTCTGCATTGTTTGCTCTTAGTTGTTTTTCTTTTTGTTTGACACTTTGGGCTCTTTCACAGCCTTGGTTTCCTTAGGCTGCTTAGCTGCTTTTGGAGTCTTGGATGCCTTGGATGTTTTCGAATCTTTTGCAGGTTTGGATTCCATAACAGATGGTGCATCTTTAGCTGGTTCTAGAACAGGGGAGATTGGTGGTAATGGCACTACTGGGTTGCCAGCTGGTGTTACAACTACAGGTTGAATAGGCTCAGGGGCTGGTGGGGCTGGTGGGGCTGGCACTGGTGTAGAAGGCTGCACAGGAGGCTTGGTTCCAAACACACGTCTTATGCTTTCGCAAATAGCAGAAAAAATATTCATAAATTGGTCCTTAAGGTTGACTTTCCCAAATCTACTTGACTTGGCGTTGAGTTGTCAACCTTTCAAAAGCTGAACATACTGTCAAAAGTTTCGTTGTTTTTGGCATCCTCTAGATTCCAGTGTAGCACACCCAATAAGTTTTCCAATTTTTTGTCCAAAATTGTTGCTTCCATCAAAGCGTCGTCAAAGGGCAAGGATTTGAACCAGTCAGGTAAGTAGAGTTGATCTACTGGATATGCAACAGAAGTCATGCCCAATGGGTTGGATCGCAGTTTACACACAATGACTTTTTGGCCATCTTGAATACGCATTGAACCATAGTCGTTGTAAATGTCACACAACAAGTTCCAATTTAACGAGGCCAAAACATGCCCAGGAATGGTTTTTCTTTTAACTGGGTCCTTTTTGAGATCAACACTTTCTTGTGCTTTTTTGATCATACCATACTGTGTTAAGTTGTTGACCCTTTTGGGGCTGCCTTTGGCCCAACTGGGCCATTTACTGAACTCAGTTCGGAACTCTTTGATGCGATTGAAAATTGAGTCTTTGTCAACCTCAGTCAAAACCAACGTCAAAATCTCGCTCAAAAACTCTTGAACTGGCTTGGGTGTGTCACTTCTCTTTAAGTCCAAGCCCATTGCTTTGATTTCACCAGGCTTGCCGTCAACATCCTTTCTCTTGCCTTCTTTGTCATAAATCATCACAGCATATCTCTTCTTGGTAATGAACAAGCCATGGCTTGCAACCAGTTCACGACCAGCTTTGATAACGCTACGAGATTCAGGAACATTGAATGCCTGTTTCATAAATCCAGGAAAGCTTTGGTTAGTGATGTCTGCAACTTGATCATACAGTTGTACCACTGCTTCACGACTCCAATCAAAGCTTTTGAAGTCTTCAAGCTGGCTCATTACAGGGTATGCGCTAAAATAAATGCTGTCGGTGTCGCCATATATGACAGCATCACCTTTGTAGTGATATTTCCCTGATATTACCTCATTGATCTTACTACCCATGTGTTTGACGATACATCTACCTGTTAAAGTAGTACTTTGTGCAATACGGTTGTCAAACCACGATGAGCTAGAATTTCCGATAGCTCCATAAAGTGAATTTAGCAAAATTTTCTTAATCAACTGCCTTCTGTCATAAAAATCAGCTTTTTCTTGATACTCACTCTTCTTAGAGGGATCAGGTTCTTCATCAGCTTTTTTGAAACATGCTTTGGCTTCTGCCTGCAACTCCTTTCTCTCACCATACCAGCGAGCCAGCAAGCCTGGTACCACACCCTCCTTGTTGAGATCAAAAATGGTGCCATTGGCACTGAGAGTCATTTGCTTTTTGGGATTTTCAAAAATCCATTGATACAGTTCGTCAGCACTGAGTTCCACAGTGGTGCCGTCTTCAAAGTCCACAGTCAGCATAACCATTTCCCGATTCATCACTTGGTTATACTCAATAATGCCAAACATCTCGTTCCAACTGTCAGCAAAAGTGCGCTTTTCCTTTTGCATCCTGTGTTGAATCAAACGATCATTACCCACAGGGCGGATTTGCCCTACTACTGTTTCCTTGCTCATGTTCAAGCTACGAATAGCACTGGGATATAGACTGTTGATGTCTACGCCGCCAATCCACTTGTGCATGCCTTCAACTGGGTCAGCCACATATGCACCAGCAATACCAGTGGGCTCAATGTCTTCGCCGTCACTGTCCTTCTGAACTTCTGCCTCACGACGCCGAATGGGTATGCAGAGACCAAGATCATGTGCTTCATTGGTAATGGCATTGTCAATAAGTTGCACTGAGCCCAATGTTGTTTGAATCAATACACCGTTGGTGTGTGCAAGATCATTGGAAAGATCAATAAATTTCAATTTGCGATCAATCTTCACCAGCAGCATAACGTCTTGCCTGTTGTAGGCAATGAACTTTTCAAAGTCTTCGTTATAGAGCTTGTCCAAGCTGCCTTCGTAAGCTATCTTTTTGTCGCCCACTTCATACTCGCCCACAAAGTCCAGTCGATAACTGTGCATCTCGTGATAGGTATGCTTGCGGTATAGTTGCAGATAGTCAAGATGGACTCTGCCCACTAGATCAAAAGTAATAGTGGGCTTGCCATAGCTTTCATACTCCCTTTTCTTGGGAAATTTATTCCAGAGACACAGTCGTTTAGTGTGCTCCTTACTCAAAATTTGAATGATACGATTGTGCAAATAGGGAATATCATACCCCTCTGAATTCCAACCTGTGAGAACATCTGCATCCTCAATCAGTGTGAGAAACACATCCAAGAGTTCAGCTTCACTGCTGCATAGCACAGTGTCTTCAAATTTGTCCACAATATCAGAGGCTTGGTCAACTGTGAGTGTTTTGGGCTTGAGAACCAAGGTGAAGTTTTTGTCCAGCCAACTTAGATACACCGAAATAGCTGTTACGGGATTGAATGCTTCATCAGCTGAGCTGAATCCACGGTCTGGATCATAATCTACTTCAATATCAAAAAATCCCACATGCAATTGTGGACTTGCTGCATTTTTGTAATGTTCATAAAAACACCGGAAAATGGGATTCATGTCACTTTCATATTGCTGTGTTTTTGGAACTTGTCTGCACTCTCTTTGAAACTCTTCCCATCGGGTGGTTTCAAATTTGTCCAATCGTTCACCATAGATGCTGGTATATTTGCCACGCTCGCTGGGAAAATACATCACATACTTGCTGGGATATGTGTTGAACACTCTTTTGTGATTCACACGCTCCACCACATGAATACAGTTTTTGTCTTTTTCCAAAATAGCGTCAACGTATGTCATCCAAAACTCCATAATCCATATAAATTCAAACCTGTGTAAAACAACATCAGGAGGGTCAGTAACTGATTTTTACGCAATATGCTGCTGATGGTCAAGGACACACTGCCAAACAACCAAAACAAATACAAAATGTTCAAAGGCATTGCTTGGAATGCCAATAAGGCGGCAGCCAGCATACTGCTGGCTGTTCCTCCAATTTCAAAAGCCAAGATAATCTTGGATCCTTGAGGCTTAACCAGCCCTGAAAACGCAAGCCAGAGAGCATGTGACTCTCTAGGAAACACCTGCTGCTTTTAGCACTTCTTCCACGCTGTCCAGCTGTGTTTGAAGATCATTGAGAGTGTCTTGATTTTGTTGGCTCATTTTGTATGCGGTGCGGATAGCCATGTTTAGGATCTTTTTGTCAATATCAAGTTCCTCGCTCACTGCGCCCACCTGGTCTTTTAAGCCTTCCTTGAGAGTGGCAATCTCTCTCATAACGTCAATACCTGAATTCACAAGTGCCATGATCTTGGATCGATCATTTGGACCAAGAGTGCCGATACCCATTTGTTTTGCTCCACGTTTGTTGGTATGCACTGATTGTGTGGCAAGACTTGCATGTGTCAAACAACAATAAAGCTAGTGGCTTGAACTCCATTGTTGTAACCTTCTAGAGAAAAAAGATCACTACTAGAGGGTTGCCAATTGGTTTTGAATCCTGTATACTGATTCATCATTCCACCCACGCTGAAGTAAAATGATTCTGTCTGGGTAATGGGGTTTTGAAAGTTAGCTGCGTCCTGGAATCTGTAACCTTCCTGAGTTTGACTTTTCCAGTTCAAACTGTTATCAGTAAACCAAATTGTACCACCAGTTAAGGCCACTGTTGCTTGTTTGCCAGTGGTTGATCGATACAAAATCCGAGAGATGGGTTTGTTTTTGCCTTGATCACTTAGCTGATCAAACAATGTCCATTGTGTATTGTTTTGTTGAAAATTTGGTGTGTAAGCTATCCACCCTTTGCCGCCCAACCAAACTTTCAAAGTCAAACCCTGACTGGCTTCAACACTGTATATTCCTGTTGACAAGATGCTGGGAAGAGTGACTCTAGTCCAAGTGTCAGTATTGTCTGTGCTCAGCAACACCACAGGTGTTGATAAGTTGTTGGTGCTGCCCACTGCTATCCAATTTCCAGCTCCATAATGTTTGATGTCAAACAAAGTCATGGGCTCTTGATAACTTACATATTTTCTGGTCCAGGTGGCTGGACCACCATTGCCGCTCACAGCAATAAAACCAGTTTCACTCAAGTTATTGAAATTTTTTTCATGACCAACAACACCAAATATGCCTTGGCCCCATGTAATTTTGTTCACCAGCCAACTTTTGTTTTCAGGGGTGTAGGAAAACCAGTTTACTAGATTACTGCTAACAGTGAAATCGCCAAAATTGGTTGCCCCAACCCAAATGTTGTTGCCGTAAGCCATGGATTGTAGGCTGCCCAATCCTTGTACTGGATTGTTCCCAGTTATCCAACTGGTTTCATTTTGGGAATAAGCCCACAATCCCCTGCTATACCACCTGGTGGGATCCATGCCAAAACTGTATAAATTTGTCATTGCCCTTTATTTAACAGGCTTGAACTTTCCATTTGTTTGGATCTGAGGCGGTACACCATCAGGTGTTGTGATGTTACCAAATTTTCTTGCTTGCTTTTGAACTTCTCTGGGCCCCACGTCAGAGGTTGTGTTTACCCCTTTGACAACACGCCCTACACCGCCCTCTTCCGATAGTTTAGGCTGCTGGACTAGGAAGCCTTTTTCAATTTTGGGATTGAGGTTATAGGGCATATCTTGAGGATCAGTGGACACCTGCCATCCCAAGTTTTTGGCTAAAAGTTGACTCAGCTTGGAATATAGTTTTTGTCGGCTGCTTCCTTGTGCGGTGAAAAATATTCCTTTGATGGGAACTGTTTTTTGTTGTTGAATAGCGTATTTGATCAATTGCTCAATGGCACTAAAAACCCGGAATGCAGACCCTGTGCCACTTACATCCAAGCCATGTTCCTTGTGAGCAAATATGACTTCATATATGCCCCGTTTTTGTGGCTCGGGTCGATACATCAGCTCAAGTGTGTATTCATTATCATCAATCTGGAAGTCAAAAGTAATGTGGCTTTCTCCCTGCCCCACAACCTTCCACTTGCTTTGCGGTAGTTGATAGTCAAACGCCTCCAGTAAGCTCTTTTTGAAAATTGTGAAATAGTTGCGGGTTTGCAGTGCTTGGCCTCCAATTTCATTTGCAAGCCTCTGAGCCATAGCCCAATACAAACGATTTCTACTTCCTGGATCTCCAGAGAATGTCACATAGTCCCATTGGTGTGCCGTCAAATACCCACGTAAGATTCGGACTATTTTGCCCAAGAGCTGTACACCTTTTTCTCCAAACTCCATGGTTATGCCAATGCTGTCATCCACTGAAAAGGTGATGTTGTAACCGGTCCAATCGTCGGGTATAGTGATGTTATGATGTTTGGCCACATACGGACCATAATCAAAAAAACTGCCATCAACTGGCTCTAATCCAATGTCTACCTCATGTCCAGCATACTCAAATTTGGTTTGCACGATATTGTCGTCTTTGTTCCACATCCATCGAACATGCTCTGGTTCTCCGCGAAACACTTCCCCCAATTGGCTCTCATCACAGTCCTGCATGTTCAAGAACCAGTTGGCTTGTGCCTTGTCATGTGGAGTAGCAGTTTTTCTTGATTTCAGTTTTTTGGCTTTGGCGCAGGTGACATCTCCGCCATAATGGCGTGTGATTTTGGCTTTTAAGGTTCCGGGCGCACCTTTGGTTGTGGTGCGAGTGGTGCTTTCATTGGTGGCCCCGGCTGTGGTGAAAAATACGCCGCCCATGGGCAAAGTTTGGCCTTGAGGAATGAGACTGTTGTTCAGTCGCTTGATCCACTGGGGCGTGATGTGGCGTCGCCGCACTCCGCCGGAGAAAAACAAATGCGTTTCAACCGGAGCGTCACCCTCTGTTTCCATCACTGCATACATGCGGTTACGGCCCTCGTGACCCACAACCCGGGCAGGCATTTCGAGGTCACCAGTTTCCCACTCTGGCGGCACAGAGATCACCAACCAAGGAGAGGCAATACTTCCGCCCTGTTCTAGATGCTTTTGGATATAGTCCGCACTCTGCGCCTGTTCACGTGGGAGACTGTGAGCCAAACGTAGGAAAACACTGGGCCGCATCTCTACACGCAAGCCGAGATAGTCTACGTTTTGGTTGTCAGGAACTTCCCCTAGCCCTTTGACGTTGTCAATTTTCACTGCTTCAAAAAGATCTACCAATCTCATCCGTACACCATACTGTCTATTCTTCGATATTTGATGTTGAAACTGTTCATCAACAACTCAACTTCACGTAGGCACTCATTTCTGCCGCCGCCGACTATATAACTTCCACTGAAACGCTTGAGTTGGGCTACACTGGTCCAGTTCACTGTGATACCATCACTCAGCATCCAGCGTTCAAATTCTGGACCAATGAACTGTTCGAAATTCAAAGCATAGTCATCACTGAGTTCTCCACCAAACAACTCTCTGCTGTCATTTACTTTGTTTTGATACATCAAGCGGATGGTTTTGATGATTGTTCGGTCACTTATGCCTTGGTCCATCCAACTTCTGAAATATCCATACCCCTTATCTACAATTTGAAATCTGCTCCAGTCGATTGGATGAGGATTTTCTTCAGGATCTACTTCATCGCCTCTTATAGTATCCTCCCAGTAGATTATGATGTCTTGAACTGTGTCTCCGGTCATGCCTTGATCTTCAGCATTTACAAACATCAAAACTGGTCCAGTTTGATTGTTAACAAATTTAATAATTTGTTCAAAAACTGGATTTTCATCACCGTCATACATACCGCTGTATTCTGGTTGCACATCCACCACAATGACGCTGGTGCCTCTACCTTCATCCAGAGATTGTTTTTGGTATGCAGGATTGTAGAGCCGGAAGTAGCTAGCAGGATCATCCGGATACTTGATTACTTCTCTTCTCCAACCCAGCGTATCTGCTAACTTTTGGCTCAGCACATTGTAGAGTTTCTGCCTGCTGGGCTCACTGGCCCCAAATCTCAAAAGTGCAACAGGTTTGTGTTGGATAAACATGCTCACTGCTCGAGCCACACCCCAAAATACTTTTGTTGCGTTGCCAGCACCTGTGATGCTCATTCTGCCCTCAGGGTCTTTGAACTTTAGATCATAAGTGTCTCTGCCAACTTCTGTGAACTGACACAGGTATTTTCGTTTTCCAACAGTGAACTGGTAAATGGTTTTGTCTGTTACATCTGATACCATCTCTGGAGGTGTTACTCCTTCGGGCACGCGGTTCAAGTCAAACAACTCCATCAAGCTGTGTGTTTCAGTAGCTCTCGCTTTCTCTTCTCGGGTCACAGCCCACTGTACATAGTCTTCCTCATGTTTTTTTCCAGAATGCCATCCCAAATGCTGGGCCAAGCGGTTGCTGAATATATGATAGAGCTTGTGACGACTGGGCTCATTATCAAAAGATATAAAGACGATTGTTTTTACTATTGAATTATTTTTCAAATAGTCATCTAAACCTTTGGCAACTGCCCAAAACACTTTGGTAGCATTTCCTGCGCCTGTTATGTCAGCAGCCCCTGTTGCATCACTAAATGTTACTTCCACCTCGTGGTCTTCTGGATGGAATGCAAGATCATATTTTTTATTATCGATTGCAAACTTGTAAACGGTCATATATGGGCTGTCGGATATCAACTTGGGACCTGACACTCCTTCGGGCACTCGGTTCAAGTCAAACAACTCCATCAGTGCGGATTCTTTGACAGGCGTTTTCTCAATTTTGGATAACTTTTTGTAGTAGTCAAGATCCTCGCCCAAATGGTCCAGTGCTATTTCTCGTGCCACTTGAGGGTCTTTGGTGTGCTCCATCTCCACTTGAATGCCACGCCGGAGCTCAGCCTGCACAGCCTCCTGTGTGGTTTTGTACTTTTTTGCCAAGCTGGCCACAGAGGGCGTGGGTTGGTTCAGCAGTTGAGATATTTTCATTTCTATCCTTTTCCTACTCCCCAGTCAGGTTTACGACCTTCGGGATCTATCCTACCTGCGCGGTAAACCCAGGTAGTGAATGGTTCTGGCTGTCTACGAAGATGTCGGTTGGCTTGAAATTGACTTTTTAGTTCTTGATAGTTGGGAAGACGGAAGAGCATACGGCTCACCTGCTGATCAGTCATCTCCTCGGTACCCAGTGGCAGTGTATCTATATTTTTCATGAATATAGCTGCTATAGCAGTTGGACCTGTTCCTGATTGATATTGATCCGCCACCCAGTCTTTTTCTAGTTGAGTCCAGTTTCTGTCAGGACTTGTATATAAAGCTTGCAATCTAGCAACTTCTTCCTGGCCCAACTTTAGTTCTAACCAATGCTTCAGGGCGTCAAAACTTATACCATGCTTTTTTGCTAGTTGTTTAATAGTTATATTGCCTTGTTGAAATTCCCGAGCCATTGCGGCTTTGTCATCATCTGTTGCAAGTAGTCCCAAATGTGTCTGCTTACGTAAGTCTGGGAAATACTTATTAACCATAGTAGCAACCCAGTTCTGACTTTTCCCCATAAGTTCGCTTATTTTCTGATCAGTACAGCCTTGCTTGCGATAATCTATAATCTGTTGTTTGATTTTCGCCAGTTGGTCTTGAGTGTATGCATAGCCAGTAGCCTCTGCCAATCCATTCGCTGTATGTGATTCAACCAGTTGGATCAACTGGCGCATGTGTTCGGTGTTGTTGAGATTGGTCATCAGTTAGCTCCTGGGATATACTCTGCCCACACTAGGATTAAGTTGTCCACCAGGTGTATCACCAGGTTGGCCAGGGCGGCGAATTTTTCTAGTGAATGGTTGTGGCTGTCTACGAAGATGTCGGTTGGCTTGAAATTGACTTTTTAGTTCTTGATAGTTGGGAAGAG
>Ga0315904_10012205_pt1 | contig 10877 bp, 10 predicted proteins | sample LakEriMetagenome_6_FD_203529 | JGI IMG/M metagenome (GOLD analysis project Ga0315904, IMG submission 203529) | Freshwater fungal communities from buoy surface, Lake Erie, Ohio, United States - Buoy 12 MA120 | ecosystem: Environmental > Aquatic > Freshwater > Lake | place: USA: Lake Erie, Ohio... | reverse complement strand
CCCCCTTCCTCGGCCTCCAGGTGGCTCAGTTTTCGTGTCGCCTCTGGCTCAGTTTTCGATGGCGCCTGACATGGCCATCCGCCCAGATGAATCGAGCCAGTCTGATTTCAACCTTCCAGCCATTGCATTAGGCCCACAGATACACTCCCTGATACTTGAGCCTTCTCCATCGTTGTTCCGCCAGGATGTTTTCAAAGCAACACTTTCTCCCGCACCAGCAAATCTGAATGCGCTTTTTGGCCTTTGACGAGTGCGGTCTTCGGCGACTTCTTGCCTTTCTTCTGGGAGCCGTGCACCATTACAAAAACCGCTATCTACTTGTAGCTGGATAGCAAGTTGAATATGCTGATCCAGCTCAGCGAGATAATTCCATCGTTATCACTGGTTTGCCAAGAGCAACAGCCGCAACGCCGCCAGTATGAGGCGCGAGTTCTTGCGGTGCATGCCAATCGCAGGCAACATTGGAGGTTGGCGCTGTAGGAGCTTCGTCGTTGTGGGTGGCCCATCTGCCGCCTACAAGCTCCCATGAACGCCACAACCCATGGATTTGGACTGCCGTTCCAGCGCGTCCAAGGGATGCTGGGGGTGCTGGGCATCATCTCTGGACCGGGGGCTTGCCTGAATAGGTGGTCTCAGGAGAGGGCCTTTGGGATCCCCACCCAGGGCAAAAGTTCGTAATCTGGCTCCATTGTCAGGAAGGGGTCGCGATGCCCCCAGGACCTACCCTTCAGCAACGCCTGGAGCGCCTTTCCACGGAGCAGCGGCGGCAGGTCGATGCCCTCCTGGACACGCTGGAGCAAGCCACCTCTGCGCCGCCCTTGCGGTTGCGTCAGCCGGGCGGCCTGCTGGGTGCGATGAAAACCCATGACGACTTCGCTGCCCCCTTGGCTGAGGAGTTTCTGAACCCTTGCCCCAGATCCACGCTTGGATCGTTGAACATGAAGGCTGGGAATTGCTTCCGGTTCGTTGGCCCCATGTGCGCCAGCTGGAGCGTCTCACCTTGGTGAGCGCCGACCAGCTGATCCGGCGCTATCCGGTCCCCTTGGCAGAGTAGCCTCCAGGACTGGTTGGCGCACAGCCGCCCCTCATTAGGCGATGAATCTGTGTGAAGTGGAGCACCAGCTCCAGAACTATGTCGTGGACTTCCACCAGTGCCATGATCTTGTGGAGGCTTACATCGAACTCCTCCTCACCCTGCATGAAACGATCACCCTCATGTGGCGCACCGTCATGACACTTCAAACAGTGAGCGTGGCAAGCATGATTGTCGAATGATCGACTGCAGCGTGCCCATGCGAATCTCCGGGTGGTTTGGCACTGGTACAGTTGTCGTTGAATCTTGATTGCGCTTTTGCATCACAATGTGACTTCCTCTTTGCCGAACCGCGATGTAGCCGAATTGCTCCAGAATTTTACAGACCTGTTGGCCAGATAGAACTCGCAACTTACCCAAAAGCCACCTCCAGATTGGTCACAAACACTTCGCTTCGCAGTCGACCCTGGATTTCGGCTGGATCTGCGACCTCAAAGAATAACTCCAGCGCTTCAATCAGATTGGTTCGCGCCTCTTCGACAGTGCTGCCCTGGCTTGCGATATCTAGCTGTGGACATAGAGAAGTAAATCCATCACCGTCGCGTTCAATAATGGCCGTAAATTGTCGAAGCATTTTCATTCTCCCTTATGAAAGTATTCTCACTATAGCTGGTTGTCCTGGCTTTGCGGCGAAGGCAATGGTCAAGAGGCCTTCCCCTGGCATCCCATCGCTGTTGCTGGCTCTCTAACTCGCACTCAGCAGCAACCGCAACGCCGCCAGCACCCGGCGGGGGTTCTTGCGGTGCATCGCCATCCCCAGCCAGTAGGCGGCCTCCTCGCGGGCCATGGCCTCGATGCCACGGGCGCAGGTCTCGATCGCGGCCACGTTGCGCATCGGCGCCAGCAGCTTGAACAGCAACCCCATCGCCAGGGCCAGGTCCTCCGAGAGGGGATCGCGGCGGGCCTCGCCCTTCTTGAGCTTGGCCAGGCTCACCTTCTCCGCCTTGAGGCGCCGCAACACGGCACCCTCCACCAGCAGCAGCTTGTGGCCGCCGAGGCCCGCCACCCGGCGGGGTTCCTTCAGTTCCGGGGTGGCGGTGCTGGGCACCTGCCACACCTCCAGCTCCAGATCGCTGGGGCCGCGCTGCTTGCTGCGCAGTTCGTAGGCCGGCCGGCCAGAAGCGATTGCCTGGGTCATGGCTGAGCCCCGGCAGCTTTGCTGAGCTCCAGGCGGATCGTGGCGGTCTGAGCGCTGAGGCCAGCCCGAGTGAGGCGAGCGATCCAGCCCTCGCCGCCGTCATCCCAGCTCAGTGGCGGTTCGTAGCGGAGCTGGTACGTGATGTCCAAATCCTTCTCACCACCTCGTCTCCATTGCCCTTCGATGAACCCCCTCAGGATCGCGGCTTCTTCCGGGGTGCCGTTGAAGGTGAAGCTCCAATCCGCCTTGCCGTCGCCGCTGCTCCAGCCGCCCTCCAGCATCTCAACCCGCACGGTGGCGCCAGGCTCGGCCTTGAGCAGGGCCATCGGCAGGAAGCCGTCGCCACTGTTCATCCGCCAGCTGAGGCCCTTGATCGCCTGGCCCGAGCTGCTCACCTGCTGGGCCAGCTGGGTGAGGGCGGTCTTCACGTTGTCGGTGCGCTCGAACACGCCCGGGGGCGGTGGCGGAGCGACGCCTCCCCCGCCGGACCCTCCCGAGCCACCGCCTCTCAAAGGCAGAGTGGTGCTGCCCCCCTGGCCGCCGAGCGCCTGCTGCGGCGTGGAGGGGCCACCGCCCTGATCAGCGCGGCCGTCAGCGTCTGCGGGGGGATCCGATTCCTTGTCCACCGGAGGCCAGACGCTCAGCTCCAGCGCCTTCTCCATCATGAAGATCTGGGCGTTTTCGTTGATCGAGAGCGTGCCGGGGGGCAGGCCCTGGCCCTCCAACCGATCCCCTTCCTTGTAAACAAACAGGCCCTGCTCCAGGCCCATCCGCAAGCAGGCGATCAGCACCTGATCCCCCAGCAGGATCGGCAGGGCCGGGTCGCGGTAGTACTCGTTGCGCAACTGCTGGGTGCTCATCACCCCCGTGCGCTTGAGGGGTGTTTTGTCGGCCATGTAGTTCGGGGCCGGCGGCGGGTCTTCGGCCAGCACCAGCTCCCGGGCTTCCCGCAGCACTCGCTCCACCTGCTTCTGCCCCACGCCCGGATCGCTGCTGGAACTGGTGAGGGTGATCGCCGCATGGGTGAGCGGCACCTCGGCCCATTGGCCCCGCTCGGGATAAAACACATGCCGGTAGGCCTGCTGCACCGCCAGGGCAAAGGCCAGCTCCGCTTTGCCATAGCGGTCCTTCACCTGCTCCCGCTGATGGGATTGCAGGCTGGCAAACAGATCACCCTGCTGCATCTGCCGCAGCGCCAGATAGGTGCGGGTCTTGCGCAGCATGTCGTCCACCTGCAGCCGGTCGGCGCAGACGAACACCAGATTGTTGAGGTTGATGCGCGTATTTCCCTGGGTTCCCACCTCCTTGAACAGCCGCACCACCAGCTCGGGCAGCTGCACATTGGCCTGCTCCACCGTGTGGCCTTCCCAGTGGATCACCGCCAGATAGGGGCCATCCGTGTCGTCGGGGATGTCGGAGGGCGCGCTCGGGTACAACGCCAGCTCAAAGCGTTGCTTGGCAAAGATCAGCCCCACCCGCGCCTTGAGCTCCTCTCGCACCGTCTCCAGATCAAACTGCCCCTCCCGCTTCCTCACCATCTGGTTGAGGTTGGCGTCGGTGAGGAAGCGCAGCTTGCTGGTGCCGCTGTCGTCGAGATACTCCGATTCTTCCTGCAGGAGGCGCACCGCCTTGTCGACAAACGCGGGATCCACGCCAGGGGCATAGAGGCTGTCGTTCAACTCCAGGCGGCTGAGGCCCTTCAGCGGTTCGTTGAAGGCCAGGGAGTGGAACAGCACCGTGCGCGCGGCCATGGATCCATAGGGCTCCATCCCCGAGAACTCCTGGGCATCCAGCCTCTGGGCCAGGGCCCTGCCGCCCTCGGCCGCTGTGGTGGACACATCAGCGCGGATCGCCGGGATGAAGGCCTGCAATCCCAGCTTGGTGGAGAGCTCCAACCGAATCCGCTCGTTGCCCGGATCCACGTGGTGGAGGTGAACAGCCGTGACACCCCGCGGCTGGTCACGCCAGAGCTGGCCAACGGTCTGGGCCAGCAGCCGCAACATGCCCCGCACCCGCTGGAAGTTTTCCAGGGTGGAGGTCTTCTGCATCAGGGTGTCGATCAACTCCGGATGGAGCGGATACCCCTTGCGCAAGTTGGCAGCACGGTCATCGCTCTGCCCCACCGGCGGCAGGGCCTCGGCGGTGCGGCTCCAGATCTCCTGGTAGGCCTGCACCACCTCCTCCACCCGGCTGCGGTCGATCGATTCGAACAGGCGCCGGGTCAGCACCTGCACCGTTTCGTCTTCGCTGGTGGGCGTGAGGGCGGTGATCTGCCGGCCCGTCACCGACTGCAGCTCGGCAAAGATCCGATCGATCCGCTGGTTTTCCTCCCCATAGGCATCCACCGCCTGGCCGCCCTTGCCCAGGGCCAGGGTGAACACCAGCACCGCCTGTGGGGAGGAGTTCACCGCCTTGATCAGGTCGGTGAGGAACGGCGTGAGCTGCTCGGCGGCTTGGCCGGCAGCGGGGCCCTTGATCTTGCGTAGGTAGATCGAGAGCTCATCGATCAGGATCAGCACCGGCCGCTCACCGATCAGCTCGCGCAGGGTTTCGGCGCCGGGAGGTGCGGCACCAAGACGGTCGCTGTTGCGGATGCGCTCATAGCCCGCCGGCCCGGCCAGCTGCACCGCCAGCTCCCCCCAGGGGGTGAAGGCCAGCACATTGCCCTCCATGCGCCGGCCGTTCATCGGGTCGGCGTTCTCCCCGTCGAAGGCCGCCACCGTGACCTTCTGGCTGGGCAGCCGGGCGGGGTCGATGAACTCCGCCAGGTTGGGGATCTGATCGGCGGCCGTCAGGATGTGGTTCAGGCCGATCAGGGCGTGGGTCTTGCCGCCGCCGTAGCTGGTGTCAAGCCGCAGGATGCTGCCCAGCTGGCTGCCGGCGCCTGTCAGCCGGTCCACCACGGCCAGGAACAGCTCGCGCAGGCCCCTGGTGGGGTGGGTGTTCGTGAAGAAGACAGCCGGGTTCTTGTAGAGATCCGGCGCCGTGCCCTTCAGCACCTGGCTCAGGTCGGCAGCGAAGTCTTCATCGCGGATACGCCCTTCCAGCACGTCGGCCCGGGGCCGGCAGAGCTCGTAGATGGTGGGAGGGCTCATCAAGTGGACCGGTCGGGGCCAGCAACGATCTGACCAAAGGCATTGTGCCGCTCCGGGCAACGCCTGGGGATCGTTTCCCCCAGCTCCACCGCGACAGTCTTTCCCCGCAAAAGCTATGCGCCGGCTGCATCACTGCAATCCGCCGGCTGCATCACTGCAAGGCCTCACCGCGCTGGGATCAGGCTCTGCGTTGCGGTGATCGAGACACCAGACTCCATCTCTGCCTGAGGTAAGAGCAGCGGCCCCAACCCATTCGGCCGCCACCGGGCTGTTGCCGAACCCGCTGGAGCGGCTGGAGCCTTGGCTGGTGGGGTGAACAGTCGCCCCCCGAGGCAGTACAGCTGCCCCACCAACGGGCCGTGGCGATCTAGCGCGCCGTTCAGCTGGCGGTGCCGAAGGCCACCTGGCAGGCGGCGTTGAGCAGTTCCGCCTCGGCGGCGGAGGCGGGTGGGTTGCCGTTGAGCAGGCCGGTGTTGCAGTCGGCGCTCAGCTGGTAGCTGTTGCCGTCTGCTGTGGCCACGAAGTTCACCGAGGCCTCACCGCTGGGCTGCACCGTGCCGAACTGGAGCTCGTAGGTGCTGTTGGGCACCACGATGTAAGGCACATTGCTGTTCACGGCGTTGTTGACGGCGTTGTTGATGATCGCCGCCGTCGCCAGGGTGGAGATCCCCCACACCGCGGCGTTCGCGCCCCACCAGCCCCAACCTGGCCGCACCCCGGCGCTATACCAACCCCAGTTCCAGGGGCGGGCCACGCCCCAACCGGGCCGCACCCAGCCCGGATAACGGTTCACGGCGTTGAGGTTCACCTGGCGGTTCCAGGTGGGATTCACGGTCAGGTTGCGGTTGACATTGCGGTTGACGTTGACGTTGCGGTTGATGTTGGTGTTGATGGAACCGTTCCCCACCCGGTCGGGGCGGCCCAGGCCGGTGCCGGGGGCTCCGGGGCGCGTCAGCGACCCGGCGGGGGGGCGGGCCAGAGCCGGACGTTCCGCCGGCCGATTGAGCGAGGGGTTACCGACGCGGTTGAGGCGGTCGCCCTGGCTGAAGCCCCCGGCGGGCCTCAGGTCGCCGCGGCTGAAGCCGCCACCGCCACCGCCCCCGCCACCGAAGCCGGTCTGGGGGCGAGACAGCCCGCCACCACCCAGGCCGCCACCACCAAAGCCGCCACCACCAAGGCCGGGCTGGGGGCGGGCCATGCCGCCGCCCGAAAAGCCACCGCCGCCGCGCATACCGCCGCCTCCTCCTCCACGCATGCCACCGCCACCACCGCCCCGGGCCAGCAGGGGATCGCCGGTGGCCGTCCCGGTCCGCGGCGAGGAACCCAGAGCCCAGCCGGCCGGTAGGGGCAGGGCCATCACGCCAGACGCCAGTAGCGCCAGAACGGAGCCAGGAGCGTTCATCAGCGTGTCTCCATGGCTTTGCCGACCAGCTGGCAGCCCTGGTCGTAGCAGGTGAGATCGAGGCGACCGTCGCTGCCGAAATGGGCCTGCACCAGATCGCGGCCGCGGAAGTCGGGCCGTTGCTGCAGCAGGCTGTTCAGGTAATTGGGATTCACCACACACAGCTCTTTGTCGTTGACGCAGAGCGTGTTGGCCGAAAACAGCACGGTGGCGTTGCGCAGTGGCTGGAAGCCGCTGCCGCTGTCGAAGCTCATGCGGGCCGGCTGGTCGCTGATGCGCAGCGTTTGGCTGATCGAGCCGATGCTGTGGCGGTACAGAGTGGCGCCGGCCTCATTGATCGCCTCCACCTTGCAAGCCACGGCGGGGGCCCCCTTGAGGGAGCACTTGGTGGTGATGCTGTAAAGCACTCCAGCGCGGGCGGGGGCCGTCGCCAGGGCGAGGCTGAGGCCGGATCCAGCCAGCAGCAACGCCAGTGGCCAAGGGAGGGCGCAGGGCGCCGCTGGGCACGGGGAGGGGCGAGGGCTCATGAACAACGGCAACGGGCCTCTTCGGTGTTAGAGCCGGGGCCAGGCCATTGTCAGCCGCCGCGACACAACGCAACATCGGCGGCGGACCGCTGGGGCGGGTCGGCTTCTCAGCGGGGCAGGTCCTGGCCCAGCTCGCCCAACCAGCTTGCCCAACCAGCTCGCCCGCCAAGCTCCGTAGCCAGTTGGGGGGCCTTTCTTCGCGATCCGTTCTTCGCGATCCGTTCTTCGCGATCCGTTCGGCGCGAACCGTTCGGCGCGAACCGTTCGGCGCGATTCGCGGCTGAACCCCTCACCAGGGGAGTTCCTCGCCGTTGGCGTGCCAGAAGCGACCGCTCGTTTCCAGGCTGAGGGCGTCGATGCGCGCCAGCAGGCCCCGGGCCGCCTGCTCGGGAGGAATGCCGGCAAAGTTCACCATGCGGGTGGCCACCATGCCGGGATGCAGGATCGCCACGGCGATGCCCTTCGGTCGCAGGTCCACCGCCAGGGATTTGCCGGCCATGTTGAGGGCCGTCTTCGACATGCGGTAGCCGTAGTAGCCGCCGGAGCTGTTGTCGTCGATCGAGCCCATGCGGCTGGTGATCAAGGCCAGCTTCGAGCCCGCCAGCAGGTTGGGCAGCAGGGCCCGGGCGAGCAGCAGCGGCGCCAAGGCATTCACCTCGAACTGGCGCCGCAGGCCCGCCGCGTCAAGGTTCTGAAGGCTGTCCGCGATCAGGATGCCCGCGTTGAGAATCGCGCCGGCGAGGCTCACCCCCCGCAGGCGCTCCGCCAGGGCGGCCAGGTGGGCCTCGGAGGTGAGCTCAACCCCCGCCTCGATCGACACCCCCAGGGCTTCCAGCTCCGGCGAGGCCGTGCGGCAGATGGCGATCACCGGCTCGCCGCGTTCGCTGAGCTGGCGGGTCAGCTCCAGGCCGATGCCGCGATTCGAGCCGGTGATCAACCAAGAGGAGCTCATGGCGAGGCGGGGGCTGGGGAGACAGAGGTCTGGATCACACCCCATCTTGTCCGGCTCGGGCGTGGAGCGCATCTCTGCCGGCGCGGGGGGATCGGCCGGCAACATGGACGGTGATGGAGAACCCGGCAGCGCTGAACAACGGCTTCGGCCAGGGGGAAGGGGAGCTGTTGGAGCTCACCTACCCCAAGCCCCTGCCGATGCGACTAGATCGCTGGCTGGTGAGCCAACGGCCCGAGCAGAGCCGCGCCCGCATCCAAAAATTCATCGATGCCGGCTGTGTGCGGGTGAATGGCGTCACGGGCCGCGCCAAGACGCCCCTGCGCCTGGGCGACACCGTGCAGCTCTGGATGCCGCCGCCCGAACCCCTGCCCTACCTTGTGCCCCAGGACATTCCCCTGGATGTGCTGTACGAGGACAGCCATCTGATCGTGCTCAACAAGCCCGCCGGCCTCACCGTGCATCCCGCGCCTGGAAACAAGGACGGCACCCTGGTGAATGCCCTGCTGCATCACTGCCCGGATCTGCCCGGCATCGGCGGCGAGATGCGGCCTGGCATCGTGCATCGGCTTGATAAGGACACCACAGGCTGCATCGTGGTGGCCAAGAGCCAGGAGGCCCTGGTGCGACTGCAGGTGCAGATCCAGAAGCGGATCGCCAGCCGCGAGTATCTGGGCCTGGTGCACGGCCAGCCCGGAGATGAGGCGGGCACGATCGTGGGCGCCATCGGCCGCCATCCGGTGGACCGCAAGAAGTACGCGGTGGTCAGCGATCTCTCCGGTCGCCACGCCCGCACCCACTGGAGGGTGGAGGAGCGGCTTGGGGATCACGCCCTGCTGCGCTTCCAGCTCGACACGGGCCGCACCCACCAGATCCGGGTCCATTGCGCCCACATCGGCCATCCAATCGTGGGAGACCCGCTGTATGGGCGCGCCCGCCGCCTGCCGGTGGCGTTGCCGGGGCAGGCGTTGCACGCCGTCGCCCTGGGCCTCAACCATCCCCTCACCGGGGAGCGGATGCGCTTCGAGTCGCCCTTGCCAGAGCCGTTCGAACGCTTACTCCAAAACCTGAGGCGGCGCTGCTGAGCCTGGGCAGGCCCCCCCCACCGCAGCAGTCCGGTGCAACGCCGCAAACACGAGCCACTTGCTGAGGAACAAGACGGCCGAGCTGATGGCCGTTGTCCTGGGCGTTGGCGGGATGGGGATTGACACAGGGGGGGCCAGGCTGGCGGGCGGGCTTCGAAGGAAGGCAGTCTTGATGCTTCCGCTCCGGTGAGGCTCCCGGCTGGTACTCTCTTGAGATGAACTGAGGGTGAGTTAACACCGTGGCAGAGGAATCAGTGTCCAGGAGCTTTGCCTGCAGGCAAACCGGGCAAACCTCCAAGGCAGACAATGCCAGTCCAGAAGAGTAGACGGCCACACGCAAAAAAACATCACTTCGAGTATCTCCTGCACAACAAAAGCGTAACACAATGACACCCGCAAAGATTGCGATCATTATTCCAACCCTAAACTCGCATGCTCTGCTGGGTCATCTGGTTGCCTCCCTTCAAGCGCAGACCTGGCCCGATTGGCAAGCCATCATTGTCGATGGAGGCAGCGGTGAGGATACGATCAACTACTTGCAGCACCTATGCGCGAACGATCAACGCTTTCACTGTTTTCAGCAAGAGAAGCGATTCAAAGGCATCTTCGGAGCCATGAATCAAGGTTGGGAATTAGTAGCGGCAACCCCCGCATGGAGCCAGGCTTGGGTGTTGTTTTGGGGAAGTGATGACTGGGCCGCATCCCCTGATGTGCTCGCGACGCTGGCTCAACAACTCGATCGATTCGCGGGCGCTGGCCGAGAGCCCGATTTATTGATCTGTCGTGCCCGATACGCCAAGGTCGATGCTAAAGGACATCGCATTTTGGGGCGACGGAGCTCGTTCAAAACGGTGGGCTCCTACCGTTGGTCTGTCTTTCTTGGTCCAACACCACCACACCAGGGAACTTTGTTTAGCCCCAGGGTGCGTCAACGGCTACCCTTCTATGCGGATGGATTTGAATTGTCCGCCGATGTGGATTACTTCTTAAGGCTCTCTCGCTTTGCTGACGCTGACGTTGAGGTTATTCCGATGGATTTGGTCGAGATGTCAGACGGGGGGGTCAGTGGCCAAAAAAACAAACAACGCTTTCGGGAAGTGAAAATGGCCTACAAACGACGCTATGGAGGTTTTTGGTGGGTCAGCTATGGAATGCGTTATGCCAAGCGCGCCGCCGATGCCGTCAAGGGAAGAATCACGCAAGCGCAAAAAAAAGATTAAGCGGCCCACGAAAAATGGCCTCTGGCACAGCAACGATCTCAAGCTACGCCAGTCGCAGCAATGAACCTTCCTGGTCGGCGCTCTGCAACTAAGGGACTTTTTGAGGTGCCCTGAAGAGATTGGTGATCACGGTTAGCTGTTGCTTGCTAGCTTTCGGCTCAGGTGGCTTGGGGTTTCGCCGTGTTCTTGGAGCGGCGCAGGGACTCCACAAAGCGAAGAGCGACGCGCTGATCTAACCACAGCAGTACCAGCGATTCCAGGATGATCGCCTTCAACATCCAAAGCAAACCACCCCAAACATGTATAACAGCCAGGAAAGCCGTTAATGCACAATAAAGAATGGCAACCTGAGAATGCTTCCAGCCGTT